>Ga0194061_1000029_pt1 | contig 75545 bp, 46 predicted proteins | sample SepL2221m_MetaG_FD_163423 | JGI IMG/M metagenome (GOLD analysis project Ga0194061, IMG submission 163423) | Anoxic zone freshwater microbial communities from boreal shield lake in IISD Experimental Lakes Area, Ontario, Canada - Sep2016-L224-21m | ecosystem: Environmental > Aquatic > Freshwater >... | reverse complement strand
GCGCTTGAATTCATTCCACGGCGACGCGTCGGCTTCTTTGATTCCTGTCGCCGAAGCCCGGCTCACCGGCAATTCGCGATGCGGTTCAAACGCAGTGGTGTCAATTTTTTCAAACATCGCCGGTGGCATCGCAGCCGGTTTCGCGCGCGGAGGAGCGGCACCGTCGGTCTCCGTAATCGTATACAAATTATCCGCGTCCAGATTCTCATATTTCTGAACATGCCCGGACGGCCATTCGATACTCAGCGCCGCGATCTTTTCGTTCTTTCCCAAACCAAAATGCACCAGCGGTTCGTTCTGCGAGAGGAATCCTGAATTCAACATAAGCTGCCGCGTTTGTTTTTCGCTCGCAGTTTCGATCCGCACCGTTGCACCGATGCCGAATTTATTGCTTGTGACGCCTTCCAATTTGATCAATACCCGATGCCCGCCGATCGAACGGTTGCGATAAACGGCGACCGGTTCGTCCAAGCGCGAAACGATCAGATCGAGGTTGCCGTCGCGGTTCAAATCAGCGTATGCCGCGCCGTAACTCATGCCCAGATGATCGAGGCCCCACTTCTTTCCAACGTCTTCGAAATCAAGAGTCGCGCGGTTACGGAAGGCCATGCAGTGCTCTTTGCGTGGCTCGCTTTTTTCATACAATTCCCATTCGTTTTTACCGATCAACATTTCCTTGCGGAAGGGAATATCCGAATCGTTGAAGTTGCGCGCCATACCGTTGCAGACGAATAAATCAACGCGCCCATCATTGTCGAGATCGCCGAATTTTACCGACCACGTCCAATCCGAATTCGCGATCCCGGCGAGGAATCCCGCCTCCATAAAACGGCCTGTTCCTGTGTTCAGGTACAACGAATTGCGCATGTACTGGCGCGGTTCGGCGTGTTCCAGAAAATACGCGTTGCTGCCCATCGCGCCCATTGTCGTCTTCTGTTTGTAATGCGTTGTCGCTGACATGTCGCCGACGAGAAAATCAAACCGGCCACAGTTGCGGATGTCGGCGAAATCCGAACCCATAGAAAACCAACTCGTGTGCGGCAGCACGTCTTTGATCACGTCGGTGAACGTGCCGTCGCCGTTGTTACGATAGAGGTGATCGGACGCGGTGAAATCATTCGCGACGTAAAGGTCCGGCAATCCGTCGCCATTGAAATCCCACCACGTTGCCGAAAGCCCCTGGCCCCAACCGTCCGAACCCGTCTTGATTCCGGCAGCGGCGGTCACTTCGGTGAACGTGCCGTTACCATTGTTGTGATACAGATGATCTTCCGTGCCGATTTCATCAATGTCCCAATGCGGTGCTCCGTTCGCGTCGATACCGTTTCGAGTCAGGCCGTAGTGTTTTTGGAACTCCGGTAAAATGACTGGACGCCCGTCCACCAATTTGATCCGACCGCGCTCGTCCAGTTCGACGGGCGGACGTTGCGGTCGACCACCGGGCCGGTGCAGACGGTTCGTCAATAAATACAAATCCATGTTGCCATCGTTGTCGTAATCGCAGAACGCCGGCATCAGACTGGCATCGACGATGTTGAGGCCGTAACGTGCGGCGCATTCAGTGAACGTGCCGTCGCCGTTGTTGACATAAAGCTGGTTCGCTGCATTGTAATTGCAGATGTAAATATCCATCAAGCCGTCGTTGTTGATGTCCACCATCGAGGCGCCGACGCCCCATTTACCGTCGCCGCGCAAACCTGACTTTCCGGTGATGTCTTCGAATTTGAAATTACCCCGATTTTTATAGAGCTTGCGTTCTCCCGGGCCGTTAAGCAGCAGCACGTCCGGCAAGCCGTCGTTGTCGATATCGCCGACACACACACCGCCGCAACCAAAACCTGAATGATACAGAAACTTGAGCGGGTGGGTCGTGTCGATCCGATTGACCAGATCGATACCGGTCTGCGTCGGCGGCAATTCTTCGAACATCGTTACCGTGCCGCCTTCCTGAGCTGCCAACGGACGGGATTGAATTGAGCCGGGAGGATGGTGCGGGATTTCAATGCGCTGTGTGGTTGAAACGGGAGCGGCAGGAGAACCGGACGACGCGCTCTGCTGTGCCGGGTGCCTAAAGACAAAAAACAAAGCAACCGCAATCACGGCTGCGCAGACAGGCAGAATAATTGATTTTTTCATAGGCAAACAAGCATCGTAATGAAGGTTCAGCGAAATGCGACAGCCAAAAATCGAAGCATCAACCCGGCCCACTATTACCGCGCGGGGAAGGACGACGGCGGGCGTTGGCCCCCAATGCCCGGGCGCTCATCAACGGAGTCGAATAGTTGCCACCAAAACATGCAATCGTTGAAACCGGCGTGCCCATGGAGGACGCGGCTTCCACCAGACCCGATTGTGCCAGACCCTGAAAAAACTCGGACAATTCGCGTTCAATCGTGGCGAGTTCCGCGCCGCCGCGCAGTGCAAATACGCGCGCCAAGTCACGAATTCCAACGGCCCCTTCGCAGTGCTTCCAGATGTGCGCCGCGACCGGATTCAGAATCCACGACATGCGGCTGCGCGGGTTGACGACCAGTGCCTCGGTCCCCAATTCCTCCCAAACCAGCCCATCCGCTTTGATCCATCCCTTGCTCATGACACCCATCCTCAATCTAAATTCAACTCGAATTCACGCCGGAACGAAATCGCACGACGCGCATTGCGACAATGTGAATGACAGTTAGAACGTCCCGAGCTTTACACCACTGTTTTGAACGGAACCGGACGACGAGGCCGCGCCCTTGCTATACAACGGCATGGCAGGATCGCCCAACAAACATTCCGTCTGACTGAGGTCCAGGTACCAACTCCCGGAGACCGCGCTATGATTGTGCGCCCACTGTTGCGAACGCAATACCACATCGCCCCATCGCGCTCGCGAACCCGCTCCTTGCGTTTGCTTAAGCAACTGATTCACGAACTCAGCGCCGGTAGCGGAATTCAAGTAGGTCGTCGAGCCAATCGATGCGGCAATTCCACCCTGCGGTTGCGACAACGCCTGAATCGGAATGCTATGGTAATTCTGTGTCAACTTCGCCGACCAGTTAAACGTGCATGTCGCCGTCATCAACACCACGTCACCCGTCCACGTCTGCACCGACGCTACATCTGCAATCGTTTCGGACTTACCCCACCGCGAGGCATTGCCGTGGCCGGAGTAGATGATGAAGTCCGCGTCTCCGGACGCTGCTTTTCGCAACGCGTCCATGGTCTCCGCCTTGGTTGCATACGTCATGCCCAAATAATTTCGGTCCCACGTGATCGACGGGTTGGCGGCGATAATGGCATCTCCCTCAGCCGCAAAATCACCCACTAACGGATCAGTCGTATCCGCAATAAACTGACTGCGCCAGCCCGTAACAGGCATACCCGCGTATGCGAGAATATGCTTGACCACCCCCGACGCTTCGTTGGGCGTGTTCACCGGCAAGCGACCGATGCTGACTTCTGGATAGCCTAAGCCCAAATTACCGAACGTCGAATCCGACGTGGTCTGCGACCAGAACGATGTCGATACCAGAAACGACGGACAGAGTGGGTCGATGTTCAAGCCTGAGTAATTCTTATAATCGTACGTCGTTCGTCCCACTAATAGCAGGTACTTGGGGCGCACGGAGCGCACCGCGTTTTGGATTCCCGCCGGACCGTAGCGACCGTTATTGTAGTAATCAAAGAGCTGTTCCTGATCCACAAATTGCCCACGCAAGCCTTCCTTGGCGCGTTGAACCAGCAAAGGCTTCACACTCGCGCTGAACTGCTTGGGTCCCACAGCCAGATACGTACCCGCAACCTTCAGCGGTTTGACCATCCTTTTCGTCACAGACTCGGGTCCATTCTCCAACCCCGCCGCCACAACGTGGAACTCGCCTGTGCCGCCAGAAGCGCCAACGAAACGCAATTTGAACGTTCCGTTTCCTTGATCAACCGCTTCGTAAGGAACTAATGCTGCGCGATCTGGGAAGCGTGCATCGACAACCCACGCGTTCGAACTCGGCATGTTGCTCAATTCGTACAGATAGCTGGATGCGCTAGAATTGTAAACGCTCACAGGTCGCGAGCCATCCAGTGTGCGTGTGTATGAACACGTCAGCGAATGCAGGAAAGACGTTTGGCTGTCCACGCCCGAAAGAGGTGGCGTCACCAAGTCAATTTTATTGTCGCCAGCTGCAAGGGTGCCGGGTTGAAGTTGGAAGCTCAACTGCACCATACTATTGTTGGTATTCCAGACTGCTTGCCCCACTGCTACACCATTCACGACAACCTGCAAGGCGTGTGAGGGAGTGGCTGAGCCAGTTGATGGAAGACTCCAGACATTCACATTCAAGGCCGCCGCGCTTGATGAAGCGAACGGCGTTGACACTGTGAAACTCTGTGTCGTTCCGGTCGTTGCATCCGCCGTAAGGTACTTATCAGAGAACCACGGAGCGAAGGTATACGGTCGAAACATTAAATCGTAATCATAATAAACGTCGTGGAACGCTGTCGTGACGTACGCAGGTGAATTGACGTTCGCGGTCTGGCCGCTCGAGAACAATCCCGAGGCATGCGTCACGTGCCCACTGGAGGTCGGCGCAGCGATTGGGCGCAGGAAGAGTGCGTCGCGGTTCGTGTAATCATCTTCATAGCTCTGGCCATAGACCAGCAAACCGTCGGCGGTTTGAGCCAGTATCGGAACAGTGCGCCGCTCCCGCTGGACGATCACATGGCCTGAATCAAATCCGGCGGGCAACGCAGCGTTGGGAATCAACAGCACACCGCGTTTTTGATAAACCACTTTGACCCCGTTGAAAGTCGACGAGCCAAGATTCGCCTGAACACCAAAACCACGGGCCGCTGCGAACGGATTGCTGGCTTGCGACATAACTGGACTCGTCGTGACAGCGAGAGGCTGTGCTTCGTTTGCAGCGTTGTGCATATCAACGATCGTGACCGCCGCAGGTTTCAGCAACGAACCATCCCGTGCACGAGCCACGCCAAACGCCTTTCGTGTACTTTGACTCGTCGCATTAGCACGAAGCGAATTCGTCGCCGCATCGTCCTTCGTATTATTATTTGAAATGTCCATCGGCACATTAAACAAAGCACTCAACACGGACGTTCGTCCTGCATTGAGCAGCGCTTCGACTCCTTCAGCCGCCGCGACGATGCTTGCGTCGGAAACACCACCGGTAATTGTTGTGATCGAATCCATCGTGACCGGCCCGGCGAGTGCACTGTACGGCTCGGCGATCTGAAGCGTACTGACGCTTTCCAGCTTGTATTCGTAAGCGCCTGAAGGAGCCCAATCGTAAAGTTGATAGGCCTTCTGATCGGCGGTTGTGACACGTCCTGCAATCAACGCCGGATTGACTTTAGTCCACTCCGTCAACCCAACATTTCTGCGGTAAACATTGAAGCCTGCGTTTTGGAATTCAGACACACAATTCCAATCCAGCTGCACACCCGCGCCTGACACTGTCGCGTTGAACGAATCCACCGTGACAGGCGTGACGTTGCCCGTGAGCCGGACATAGATGCGATCAAACGGAACGGTAATTGCCGGCGGGGTCGCGTCGCCGTTGGTATATACGCCAACAACGCCAAGGCTGCTGTTTGAGTTAGGCACAAACGTATTGCTGTTCACATACAACACCTGAAGGTTGGTGCCGATGTTGCCTGCCTGACCACCGATCATCTTACTGGTAACCACGACGCTCTGAAATGGTGTCAAGTTGAGCACATTATTCAATTTATTAGCGTCAACAATCAACGTGTCCGACGGCGTGGCATTCGTGCCAGAGGCCTGCACATGAATTTTCAGCGTCGTGCTGTTGGTCAGATTGATCATTCCGGAGAGCACGGTCAATTTGTCTGAGGAAATCGTGCCCGGTGTCGGCGAATTCACGCGCACCAAGAGTGATCCGCCCGAACTGAAATCCGCGTCCCCGACCGTCAAATTGCCGAGCGTTCCATTCGTCAGCGTATTGGTTGTATCCGTAGGCGTACTCACATTGCCAAGCGTTAAATCACCCGGGAAAACCGTACTGTTCTGACCGACGATCAATCGACCACTGAGAGCACCGGCACCACGCAACGTGGCTGGAGTCCCGAACATGCCTACCAAAGCGTCAACAGTCGCGCTGGCCTGGCCCATGGTGGAATTGAGGCCCAACGTTCCCCCGTCCACTCTAATAAATCCGAATCCGGCATTGAATCCGCCGCCGCTGTACGCCGACGCATTGCCATTGATCGCATACGTGCTCGCTCCGCTTTTGTAGATCGATTTGATGTCCCCGCCGCTGGCATAGTTCGTCTGCGTTCCGCTGAGCTTCACCACGCCGGTTCCGTCGCCGGTCAAGAGGATGGTATCGCGGTTGAAGAGCGGTGCCGAGACATCCACCGTACCAGTGCTCTTCTGGATAAACGTCGGAAGAGTCATTGAATTGTATTGCACATACCGGTTGGAACCCAAGGTCTTCAGCGTATTGCCGGAGATCACATTTCCATTGATGTTGCTATTAAATTCAAGCACATAAATGGGTGTATTGTTAATGGAATCGTTCACTGCCGTGAACGGTGCGACTCCGTTGCCGTTAAAGCGGAAGACCGAGTCCACCGCACCGTCGTCCACATTGGTGTTTTGAACCGGTCCGAACGAACCCAGGCCGACATTGGTTGAATTTTCCCAACTCGATCCCGTGCTCCAATTCGACGTACCCGCAGCTTGGAACGTCGGCGGAATGTAATAATACGCAGATGATGGGATGCGTGTTGTCGGGGCACCGCCGTGGGCCGAACCTGGAGTATCGTTGTTTTGCCCGTCATACACGGCCTGCGGATCAACCGGAATCGCAGGCACTGCATCCGAGCTACCCCAGCCGACATAATTGCCGTAGCCGCCATTGCCCTCGGCGAATTGAACCGTGTAGTCATGCAAACCCGCTTTGAGCGCGATCGGCGGCCCCGAGCGGGTAGTGATGCCCTGCCCTCGATTGTTGCCCACGACGACTTGCATGCCACCGATGTACATCGTTGAACCGTCATCTGATGCCGTGTAGAACGAGTACGTTCCGTCGCTTGGAATCAAGATATAGCCAGTGTATTGGAGGCTGAACCCGTCGCCCTGCGTCGCGGGGTACGTCACGGTATTTTCCGAATCATATTCCGCTGTGGGAACGACTCCAACGCGCGACGGCGCAAACGAGGCGAAATTCGGCAATGTCGGACCGCCCGGCGCTGTGCCGTTGATACCGCTTGAATAATAGCGAAAATAAGAACCCGGCACACACGGCGAGGCTGCAGGGGAAGCAAAGGCTGGCGGACGCGCTGTATTGTCATAGGTGAATGCACCGAGCAACGTAGCCGGCATGCCATTGGGATTGACGACGACCACGTTGGCGAATATCCCCACTGTGCCGGGCGGTGTGCGGAATGTCAGCGACAGACCATCGGACGCAACCGTTACAGCGGTGGCTTGGATGCCATCAACATAGACCTTTGCGCCCACAGCAAAATTAGTTCCCGTTGCGGTCACAGTCGTATTGCCCAGAAAACTACCGATGGCCGGAGTAAGCGGACTGACTATCGCAAACGCGGGCGGAGCGGAATCGGCGAACAACACGGAGTCGGGCACAAAGCCCAAGACGTTGCCGTTGTCCGGCCCGGAATAGTGCAACGCAAATCCCCGGTTCCCAATGTTCTGCCCATAGTGGATTGTGTATTGGTGCAACCCGGCTCCAAGATTGATGCTGTTCGACACCGGTGTAATGCTGAACCCCGCGTTTCCCGTCGGGTAGATGTTGGCGATGACTTCTTTGTTGCCAAAGAACATCCGCGTTTCATCGTCGGAATACGTCGTGAATGTGTACAGACCCGGCGTGGTGATCTGGATGTATCCGGTCGCCTTCATATAGAAGTTGTTATCGGAGTCGCGGAAACCGAGCAACGTTCCGTTCGGATCCGGATCGGCCAGCGGTCCGGTCATCAGGTTCGGGGCCGATGTCGGATTGAGTGAGTAACCGCGAATCGGATTTAACGCATCCATTGCCGTCACGCCACCAGTAGGCAACACCGCACCAATTCCGGCTATCGTGGACCGAGCGCCGCTGGAACGGAAGAATTTCGCATTGACACCCGGAACGGTGCTGACCGGATTTTCAGGCGTTCTGTAGTTCGTGCCGTTTGACGTATACGAGAATCCGCCCGTGCCGGGTTGCAGCACGGCGGTCAAACCATTCAACGTGGTCAACACAATCGGTGCTCCGCCAGCAAAGTTCCCCAGCGGAGTGGAAAGTGTCAGCGTGTTATTCGCATTGATGGCGAACTGCCCTGCCGTCGGCGCCGTCACGACCAGCGTCAACGGAATAGTCTGCACGGAAACAGCCGTCAACGTGCTCGCGCCGATAGGGTTGTTGCCTGGATAGGTCAACGGCGTCGCCGTTGGATTGGGCGTGGTGAAATTCGAACCCGTGTTCACTGTGTTGATCGTCGTACCACCCGCCAAAGCGCCGCTGACTACATCCAGCGAGGCCAATGTCGGCGTAGTGTCGCAGTATAAACCGGCTCCGGTAAAGTCCGCCGTTCCAACGGGAATATCCACTTGGGTGACACCCGGCCCGGCCCATGAAACTTGCAAGCCGTAACCGCCGCCACCTTCGCAGAATTGCAGTCGGAAGCGGTGGAACCCGGCCTTCAAGCCGATGCTGCCCGTAGGTGCGGGTCCTGGTTGTCCATGTCCGCCGTTGTTATTGATCACCAGCGTCGTACCGATGTAGAGCAGTGAACCGTCGTCGGAACTGGAGGTAAAGTTCCAGACACCGTCGGTCGGAATGTTCAACATACCGGTGTAATCGACCGCGAAATTGTCCGTGACACCGGCTTCAAACGGATTCGGATTCACCGTGAAGTTGTTGGTAATTCCAATTTTATTGAACGCATCAATGGCCAAGGGGAACTGGTTGAGCGGAAGATTATTGTTGATAGTGGTATTATTGTAATAGCGATAAATCATGCCGGGCTGAAGGCCGGTGTCGTTTTCAGGATCGCGCAGAATGTACGTGAATACATCACCGACGTTGATGGCACTGGAGCCGCCGCCTGGATTGGTGACCACCACATCCTGTTTGCGGCTGCTCATCGCATTGGTCATCTTCTGGATGGTGCCCGTCAGTTGCGTTGCGCTGACGTAAGCGAGAGACAGCAAGGTCTGTCCGCCGCACGTGATCGTGCCCGGCGACGCGGTGTTGGTGACGAAGTTCGGTGAGAAGCCCGTGCCGTTGATTGCGACGGGCGTGGACACATTGTACGGTCCCGTTGCCGGCGTGATCGACGTCACCGTCGGAGCCGGGGCCGTGTAGAGGAAGCCGGATTCCAAAAAGCTCGTGGCGTTCTGGTTGCTCGGATCAATCACAGAGACGCGGCATGGCCCGGCCGCCAATGCCGGAACCGACGCTGGCGTCGTGCATGTAATGGTCGTGGAGTTGACGACCACAACATTGGTCGCCGCAGTCAAGGTAAATCCGTTGCTTCCTCCAAGTTGGACCAAGTCGCCCGCCACGAAGTTTGTACCCGTAATTTTGATAGCCGTGCCACCGCCTGTAGGCCCGACGGCAGTTCCGGTAGGGTCCAATGTCACGCTGATGATGTTCGGTGGCGCAGTATTGGAGTAAGTAAAGCCGTTAGTCAAGGTTGCAGTGTGTCTTGAATCTGTGTAAACAACGTTAACCACACCCACGGCGTGCGCGGGGGCCGTCACGGTATAGCTGTTTGGGCTGTTACTTGCGATAATGGCGGTTGCGGCGACTCCGCCAAACGTGAACGCGGAAGCCGTTAAGCCACTTGCCAAATCCGTTCCGACGATGACGACGTTCGTGCCGCCTGCAATAGCTCCGATGTTTGGAGTGACCGAAATAAGCGTCGGAAGACTCTCGACGATCTGGAATGCGTTTAATGGAGAGCGCTGAGTGCCTCGGTCGCCATCATTATCGTGGGGGTAAAGCGATAATGCCGTGCTGTTAAAATGTCCCATATAGATGACATTGCCATAACCTCCCGCACCATCGCCCAACGTCGGCGTATACACATGCGTTTGCGTACCAAATTTACGAGTCGTGCTACCGTATGCGGGGCTACCTGGATCGTTGCCTGCGACGGCAAAGTAATCGCCATGGCGGTGTCCGTCGCCATCGTCGCTATGGTGGTACAGGTACACGTCGTACCCAGCAAATGGAATGGCGGTAATAATCGCTTTGCTATAACGATTGGGGCCATCAGCATCGTCAAGGTATCCATGGAACAATTTTTCATTGGGCGAGTTATCGTTTCCATCGCTCCAGGTATTGCTGGAAGCCCATGTAACCGTAGCTCCGGACGCGGCGGTCGTACCTTGGCTCAGGCCGGTAATTCCACTGGTTGAAAAATTCAGGGCTTGTGTGCCGGCTTGAGAAAAGGCGTTACTCCAATCCGTCACCGGAATCAAACCGGCTGTCTCAGTCCCGAGAATTGCGCCAGTTACTCCGGGGTCGTTGGCCTGAAAATTAACACTGAGCACGCCCGCAGCGGGCGATGGCGCGGTGGCCGTCGCTGCGGTTCCCAGAACCACAAATTCACGATAGCCCACAAAGCCATTTTCCTGATTGGCGAAACTGATTTGGATCGCTTTTACATTCAACGGCTTGGTGGCGGTTGTGTCGGTAATGCGCGTGTGAGTCGCATTGTTGCCGCCGTGATTGCCCACAGTCGTGTAAAAAATAAACGTAGTTGGATTGGCGACGGTCGAATACGAAACAATAAAGTCCATGTCTTCTCGGCCCGAGTCCGGCCAAGCGCAGTAGAAATCAAATGACGTCAAATTGTAACCGAATGTGTTCACACTTGTGTCAAGGGTAAACGTGACCGAGTCGCCATTGTTTGGCGTAACAGAGGCTGTTTTGTCGCCGTTGGTAGATAAAAGTCCGTCGGTCAGGGTAGCCCAATTTGACGAGGAGCCTTCATGGGTATTCGCCGTCGCAGGCGATACTGCAGCCCCGGTCAAAAGATTCGTTCCCGACGGGAGAGTGTAGGTCGACACGTCAGCGTTAGTGTCATGGACAATCGCGGCTGCAGCCAGCACCTGCGGCGCGAACGACGCGACACATAGCACGGTCGAAATTACCGCAGTCAAAAACGCATTGGGCACACGATTTGCTATCAACTTTTTAGTCCTTTTCTTCGTCATTCCGTCGAAAAGCACCGATTTCGTTTAACACCACGCGTCACGACTGGCAAACGTCAGGCACTTACGCAAACACAACTTTAATTAATGCGAATTGCACGGCAGAACACAGAGTCCGCTTTAGTCTCTCATGAGCAAGATGTGTCTTTGTGCTACACTGGGTTACCTGAAAATATGACCAAATTCCAAGCATTTCAAAAACAATGTGACGAATTCCTGCCTTAAATTCGACTGCACCACCAAATATAAGACACGAAATATGACCACTCCTCTATCAAGTTTACACCTCGTCTGAATTTAAAAAATGTAAAATATTATAAAATGAACAGAATGTGCATTTATGTGAAGCGTCTAATGACCAACGTCTACGGTGCCTTCAAAATATGCCCTAATTTTGCCCCAATCCCATTCAGCCACTTTCCGCCCCAGCTTCAAGCCTTCCACATTGTCAGCGCGGATATGATAGCCGCCTAAAATCCGCGACAAACCTGCCATCTCCGCAGTGGCTGTAAATGTCGGCATCTTCAATGTGATCGTTGTGCTCTTTATTATGCTTGGTTCGGTTAAAATGCAACAGGGGCGAATTTCAAGCTGTCCAAACGTGTCATTGGCCGTGACGTATTCCAACATTTTCGCGCACGCCGCACTGACGGTGCTGTGCCCGGACACGTAACCCGGAAAAGGGGGCGTGATGAATGTTGAGGGTGAATACGGTCGCCACTCTTCGCCCTTTTTCGCCACTGTTCCCAAACCCGGTCCGCCCCAATTTTGAATGTCCTTCCCGGCCAAATAATGATGGATCAAAGTCCACGGGCGAGACGAATCGTAGTAACGCTTTGTCTCCCAACACGCGATAAACGCGTCAAACGCCGTATTGCCGACCGCGAAGAAAAGCTTCACATCCTGATCGAGATCGAGTTTATCGCGGATCGAAACGGCTTGGGCGAACTTCAGCCAGTGTCCGGACTGCCCGGTCGAGCGTGGGCCGTCGCGCATGAATTCGACCAGCGCTTTGTCGTCCTCCGTAAGTTTCGCATTCAGTTCAACGCACTCCAGCGCCTCGATACGGGCCTGCTCGGATGACGCAAGCGGCGGTGGCCCGGGACGGAACTGGTCGGACCGCTTCAGCGCGAACGGTTTGACGCGGTACCAATGCGGCGTCAAAAATCCCGACGTCACCTTCCCGCCTTTACCATCGTCAAACGTAATCGGCTGCCAACGGTCCGGATCGATGATTTTGTCCGCCGTGTTGACTGGCTTGTAAAACGTGTAGTCCGAATACGGTTTACCAGTGCAACCGATTTCGTCGCCCAATTGGTTCGCGCCATCGTGGTGCCGGAATGCAATCAATGCAGCGGCAGCCTGATTGCCGATGCCCTGCGGTGTGGCCGAATCCAGCGACGTGTCTCCGGGATCGTAACCCAGCGCTTTCATCTGAGCCGTAATGAAATCGGCGTCGGGACTATAAAGGTCGAGCAGTACGCGGTACATCGCATAGCTGATCGCCTTCTTTTTGTTTTCAAGTGTTCGTTCAGCAGCCGGACGGCGGACCGACGCGCCGAGACACGTGCCGATCGCCTTGTCGTCGTAACACGCCCACGCATCGAACATGGCCGTCACCACGATGGCCATTTCCCGCGACAGCACCGTCGGTCTGGCCCCCACGCGCCCGACCTCACGCCCGCTGACCTCCTGCATGATGTCCAGCCATTGATACGCCAAAGATTTGTTGCCCGTCGGAGGTTCTGCGGACGAGAGGGGTGGCATCAAAAGCAGCACGGCCAAGGCGAGCCCAATGCCGTTCAAAAATATGAATTTCTGAAACATAATGGCCCTCAAAACGCCGCCACCGTTTGGATGTCTTTAGAACTTCCCAGAGCTTTCAGACTTCGTCTGTTTCGCTCCGATCTTCCCGTAAATGGGCAGCGCCGGGTCTCCCAGCAAACATTCCGTCTGCGCCAAATCTTGGAACCATTGCGCGTTCGGCACCGGTGCGCTTCGCCCCTGTTCATACGAATAGTGCAACGCCTGAAGCAGCACGTCGCCCCAGCGCATGGTCTGCTTTCCACGCTGTTGCTTCGATGTGTTTTGCAGCAGATTATTGAGGACATCTACAGCGGGCGTCGCCGTGCAATACGTCGTGTTGCCGATCGACAGCGCGATGCCGCCCTGCGGTTGCGTCAGCGCCTTGATGGCGATGCTCTGATAATCCACAACATCTTTTGCGATCCAATTCGCCGTGCACGTTCCCTGCAACAAGACCACATTGCCAGTCCATTGCTGCACCGAATCCGTGTCCAAAATATAAGGTAGCTGATTTCCCAAATGCAACGCACTGCCGTGGCCGACGTACACTATCACATCCGTACCGCCATTCGCCGCTGCAGTCAACGCAGCACTCACAGCCGGCTGATCGTGTTGAATCGGAACGCCAAAATAATTCTTACTCCAAGTGACCTGCGAATTCGCCGCAGCCACGTCGTCCGCCAGAACCGAAAAATCCCCGGCATCGGGATCATTCGCGTCCGCCACCAAATGCCCGCGCCAGCCCGAATGGGTGACGCCGTTGTAATTCAGTGTGCGATTGACGGCCACGGTGAGATCGCCGGGCGTGTAGACCGGCATACGCCCCACACTGATTTCCGCATAGCCTTTACCCAAATCGCCGAACCTCGCATCGCTGGTCGTCTGGCTCCAGAAACTCGTTGAGATCAGAAACGACGGGCATAGAGGATCCACATTGCCCCCCGAATAATTCAAATAATCAAACGTCGTCCGCCCGACCAGTAGTACATATTTCGGACGCGTGGCGCGGACCGCTTTTTGAATCGCGGCCGGACCGTAGCGGCCATATCCGTAATAATCGAAGATACTTTCCTGATCAACAAACACACTGCGCAACCCTTCCTTCGTATGCGCGACGATAAGCGGCTGAATTGCAGACGCAAATTGCCCTGGCCCTACAGCGAGATATTTCGTGGTCTTTGCCAACGGTTTTACCGCGCGCAACGTCACCGACAGCGGATTGATTTCGCTGCCCGCTGGAACAATCTGGAAGCGCCCGGATCGCCCGGCTGTCGCGGTGAAACGGGCCGTATACGTGCCGTCATTTTGCACTTGAGTTTGATACGGAACCAACGCTTCCTGATTCGGCGTCCGCGCATCGACAACCCAAAGATTCGACACCGGCAGCCCGGCGACTTCGTACACCTGCGCAGTCAGGACGGGATGCATGATGTCCACAGCCCCGCTGGATCGCAGCGCTTTTGTATAGGTGACGGACAACGAATGCAGCAACGAAAGTTGTCCCGGCGCACCGGCAATCGGGGGTGTGTCCAATTCGATGGTATTATCCCCGGCCAACAAGGTCCCCGCCGGAATAGTAAAGGTGAGCGCCATCGCCGTCCCGCCGCCGTCCCACTCCGCGATTCCCACGGGCGCACCGTTTACAAAAGCCTGCAAGCGGTGTCCGGGCGACGTTCCATAGCTCGAAGAAATGCTCCAAACATTGACCGTCAACACAGCCGCACTCGTCGTCGCGTTTGGAACACGGACCACAAAACTGTTCGTGCTGTTGTCCGTCAAATAGTGACGTGAGAACCACGGCGGATAACTATAGGGGCGCAAGTCCCAATCGAAATAGACATCGTGGTATTCAAAAATCGCATGATCCAAAACAGTCGTCGAAACGGAGATCGACGTATCAAACAAGCCCTGTGCGGGTGCGGGCGTTGGGATCGGTTTTTTCGCTCCAGATCGAGCCAGGAAAATCGCGTCTTTATCCGTGTACTCATCGGTGTATCCCGCACCAAATAAAATCAACGCATCGCCGGTCGTAGCCAATGCAGGCAGCACACGGTCTTCACGCTGAATTTTCAAAGCGCCGACGCTCAATCCAAGCGGCATCGACGATTGCGGAATCTTGATAACTCCGCTGCCCTTGTAGACAACTTTCGCACCGGTTGCGCTCGATTTTCCAAACGGCAATCCGCGCGATCCAAACGTCGGCGGCAAGATCTCCGGCGGGACCGGTAAATCGTTTATTGCCCCGCGATCAGCAACCGAAGCAAATCCCAACGCATTCAAAATCGACGCATCGGTATTCCGATCCACGCGCGTAATGCGGGCCGAAAGCGTGCCAGCCGTCTCACTCTTCTGCGCCAACCGCTGACGCAATTGCTCTCCACGCCGCTTCGAAACTTCGCCTTGAACACTCGCCAGCGCCGCATCCAATCCATCGCTGCCGACCGGTGTCGGCGCATCCAGCGGTGTCGGCGCATCCACCGCTGCATATCCACTCACAGCTGCGAGTTTCGAATAGTAGTCTCCAACGCCTTGAATATTGACGCACTCCAGTCGATACTCGCGCGGCCCGCCGCCGGACCAGTCGTAAAGCCGATAAGTCTTGCTATCCGGATGGGTGATTCGCCCCGGGATCAGCGTCGCATTAATTTTAGTCCACACATCTGAAACGCCCCCCGCGTCGCGTCGCCAAATTGTAAATCCAGCGTTCTGATATTCGGACGCAACAGCCCATTCAATCAGCGTCCCAGCCCCTTCCGCGCGCGCGACGAACGAATCGATTCGAGCGAGCGTCACGCTGTTGTTGAAGCGCACAAAAATACGATTGAAACTCGCAGCCCCAATCGCGGGAGCGGGAGCCTGACCGGGCAACTGCGTCGAAACAATATTTACCGTGTCGCCCGCGTTCGGCGTGAAGTTTTTATTGACGTACAGAACTCGCATGTTCGTCACGCTGCCGCCGTACGAAACTGTCAGATTACCGAATCCGGCTGAATACAAATTGTTGTTGATGTCACCGCCGTGGACAATCTCAACATCGAGATTGTTCGCCACCGTGGCTCCCGCCGGAACCTGAATGCGCAGATCCAGCGTGGACGTTCCATCCAATTTCAAGGCAGTACTCGCCGTCGTCGCCAGCGTCAGATTGTCCGCTTCAACGTGAGTCGAGTCGGTCAACCACACGCGCGAACGCAGCGTCCCAGCATTCACTGAGAAATCTGCGCTATTCACTGTCAGTGTGCCTTTCGGCGCGTTGGTCAGCGTGCTGGAAACATCGCCCGGGAACACGACGCCTTTCACCGTCACCGCGCCGCGAATCGCACCCGTGCCGCGCAATGTCGTCCCAGAAGCAACCACCGCCGTCGCCGCATTGACCGGACTGTTGACACCCAACGTCCCGGCGTTCAGCGCAATCGATCCCAGTGTAAATCCAGAACCATCGCCCGCGAGAACGTACGTGCTCGAACCATTCTTGATCAGATTCTTGATATCCGAACCGCCGCCAGTGTAGTTCGTCAACGTGCCGCTCAACGTGACAACCCCGCTGCCGTTTCCGCCCAACACCGTCGTCTCGCGCACATACACAGGCGCCGAGACTGTGACCGCGCCCGAACCCAATTGTAGGATCGAGGCTTGCGTCGAACCGTTGTATGGAAATCCGACCGTCCCAACGAATTGCAGTTGCGCTCCGGAAATAACGTTGCCGCTGATCGCGCTCGACAGTTCCAGAACATTCAGCGACGTCGCGTTGGGCGAATCGTTGTTCGCAAAATACGACGCCGCTCCACTGGCCGGGAAGCGCAACACCATCGACGAATGCGCCTCCGCCGACGTGTCGGTTGAATTCGGCGAGAACGCTCCTAGCCCCGTGTCGGTATTCCAATTCGCAACGGTGCTCCAATTCGACGTGCCCGTTCCGATCCACGTTGGAGGCACGTAATAATACGCACTTGTCGGAATCTGAGTCGTCGGCGCCCCGCCGTGCGGAGTGCCGTTATCCATCGGAATCGTCGGCACCGCGTCCGCACTGCCCCAGCCTATGTAGTTACCGTAGCCGCCGTCCCCCTCAGCAAATTGGACCGTATATTTGTGCAACCCGGCTTTTAATTTGATCGAAATCCCAGTGCGCGCGGTGATGCCCTGCGCGAAATTATTATCAACGACCATCGCCCCACCGATGTACATCCGCGAACCATCGTCCGACGCCGTATAAAAATTGTAAGTCCCGTCGGACGGAATTTGGAGATAGCCCGTATATTGCAAACTAAACCCGTCCGTTCCAAACGCCGGATACGTGACCGTGTTCTCTGGCAGATAAGCCGCCGTCGCTAACGTCCCCGCGCGGTACGGCATGAACGCGGCGAAATTCGGCAGCGTCGGCCCGCCCGGTTCCGTCCCGGAGTTTCCACTGCTGTAAAACCGGAAGAAAGTCCCTTGCACCGCATTCGCCGGATTGTCGGCGGGCCGTGCAATAGAACTGTCGTATGTAAACGGCGTCGAGTCCGCGACGCCATTCGGATTGCTCACCACGCTATTGACGCTCCCCGCCGGGCCCCCGGGCGTCCGGAACGACATTGACGTCGCGCTCGCTACCGTGACGCTCGATGCGGCGATGCCATTCATTGTGACCGTCGCGCCCGCCGCGAAACCGGTCCCCGTCAAGGTCACCAATGTATTCCCGCCGACACCGCCCGTCGTCGGCGTCGCACTTGATATGGCTGGCGGTGAATCCACAAACACAACACTGTCCGGAATAATGACTTTCGCATTGCCCGAGTCGGGCCCGCTCATACTCGCCGAAAATCCATACTCTCCCCCACCCTGTCCATAAAGGATCGTGAATTGATGCAGTCCCGTAGCGAGGTACATCTGCCCGCCCACTTCCGTGACGCCTTGAGCGAAATTGTTGTTCACGATCTGCGACGTCGTGGTGGACGTGTTGCCGAGATACATCAACGTGCCGTCGTCGGACGCCGTGTACAACGTATAGACGCCCGGCGTCGTGATTTTCAAATAGCCGAAAATCTTCGTATAGAAATTGGTCGCGTTGGCCGGAATTAAATTCAAAATCGTGCCCGGAAACGCCGACGAATTCGGCCCGGCCATCGCATTGGTCTTCACGACCTTTCCTTGATACGGCAGCAACGAGTCGAACGTGCCCGGACCTGTCGAATTGATCGTGCTATCGCCGTTAGTAAAAAACGTTGCGCAGACCCCTGGCGATTTGCCCGTCGCATCCGCGAATTCAGGTGCCCGGGCACTATACGTGTATCCGCCCGGCGTCAGCACAGTGCTGGGAACCGCCAGCCCGTCGCTGACGATCACATCCACCGCGCCAATCGCCGCGTTGACGCTCGCCGGGACGACGCAGGTCAGCGTCGTCGCATTCGAGACCACCACGTTCGTCGCCGACACACCGCCGAATGTCACAGTCGTCGTTCCCACAAAACCGGTGCCCGTAATCGTGACCGTGTTCCCTCCGGTCGTCACTCCTTGATTGGGCGTGATGTTGACACCCACAGGCAAAGTGCCAATCCAACTCGCAATAGCAGACTGCGAGCTCGTGTCGATGACGTTGTGCGCCAGCGGCGGCATTTTGTTCGCGCTCAGTGTGTTCGGACGCTGATACAATAACGACAGCGCAACATTCTGCGGCACGACCACCTTCGCGCCCGTGATCCCGAGATTATTCAACACCGCGCCATAGACAATTTTCTGACTCGAAAGCGGCGTGTCGTAGCGCGCATCAAACGCCGCGTTCGTTCCGCCCGGCCGGTGACACAGCGCGCAATTTGCGTCGATATACGACCGCGCGCGCGCGTCCAGCGTCGCGGTCGTGTCGTTCACATTGACCAATTTCGTATACGTCGCAATCGCCGATTCCTGAATCACCGGATTCAACAGCCCGACATGATTGAACGTCCGCAATTGGTTATCCGTGATGCCCGTCGTCGGATAGGTCAAATTGCAATTCTGTTGCCGCGTCTTGAGCCCCAACACTCCGCCCGAGTTTACCGTGTGGCACGTCAAACATTCTATGCGGCTCGGATAACGCCACGTCACCGAGCGCGTGCCCGTCGCGGTCGTGATCGTCTGCGCTTCGTCCAGCCCGTTGGCCGTCAACAAATCTGCATCCGAATTGTCCGCGCGCCATTTGTACGTCACCCCATAAACATTCCCGTCGGAGCTGCGAACCAGAATACGTGTCTCCAAACGTTTGGTCACGCTGGGATTCGTGTCGTCAACCGGCAGATCAAAATGCTTGATGAAAACCGAACCGTTCGGAAACGTCCACTCCCCCGTCGGAGCAAATCCAATCTGTTGGTCGGGCGTGTACGGACTGCCGTTGTTGGGAACCGCCAACCAGCGCTGCTTCAATGCATTGTCCGACCACAGCGGCGAGTTCACTGTATACGGAATCACTCCTGACGACGGCGTCAGCGTCGTCACCGCCGAAAACGCGCCCGTCGCGGACAACGTTGCGGGCAGCGTTCCAGAAACAAGTGTTGGGAGAAGATTATTCAAATACGGTCCAATAGCCGGGCGCGTAGTGAGTCCATATGTTCCGTTCCCCGCTCCGACCGTAATACTCACGGGTGCGGACGTCGTGCTAAAATTATTGTTGTCCGTGGCTTTGGCCGTGAGGCTGTACGTACCTGCTGCAATGTTCGTTAACGTGACCATATAAGGAGCGGTGAGCACCGTTCCAGTCGCTGCACCGTTGATGAAAAATTCGACTTTCGACAACGTCGCCGCAGTGCCCGCCGACGCGCTCGCCGAGATCGAAAACACAGCCGGAGCAGTAAATGTCGTTCCCACCGTCGGCGACGTAATCGACACCGTCGGCGGGATCACCTGATACGTAAATTGAGCCTGCGTGTTCGAAAGAATCGTGTTCGGCGTCGTCGCCTGATCCTTCACGTTGTTAACCGTCAACGTGTAGGTCACATTCGTGCTCAGCGGCGACGTCGTGAGCGTCACGGTCATCTGATCGGCAGCGAGTGTGACGTTCGAAATCGTCACGCTGTGATCGATCGCGTAATTGGCGATGTTAGTCGCCGTGGCCGCATTCACGAACTCCGAAAAAACAACGACGACTTTCGTGTTCGTGTTGACCGAATTGACGGACGTGATCGTCGGCGGAGTGGTGTCGACGAACAGCCCATAGACTTGAAGTTGGCTGATCGAATCCGATGCCCCGTTGCCCGACGTCGGCACATACACGCGTCCATTTGCGACCGTCGCCGTATTGTATTTCGCGAATCCGCCGAGCGTGTCGCGCCCGTTCGCCGCCTGTCCACTGTTGTAAATTTCGACCAGTGTCTCCGCGTTGAAAGCGCGCAACGTTGCGGGGTAAGGCGTGGTCTGATGAATCAAATCACCACCGGTCCCGCTCCACGTCCAAATGATTCCGGTGCTCGACGTGCTGCCCTTGCTGGACAAGGCCATTTGATGCGACTGAAATCCGAAGGAGGACTGACTGTCTTGTGTAAGCTGGATGTACCCCAACCCCGCGTTGACTCCGATGGCAAATGAGAGCAGACTGCCACCGTCTTCGTTCTGGGCAAAAACATGCGGCCCCGTCGGGCTCTGCCAATAAACCGGCGCACCCTTGTTCGAGCCGATCCCAATTTTCTGCATAATGCGGGCGTCATTGTCCGCCAAATAATGCGTCATATTGTCGCGGTCAATGACATACAGTTGCCCGTTCTTCCCGGCGCAAACCATGACGTGCGGTTTGGTCCCGGCTTGATCCGGAAGCAGCACGTGTCCGCCTCCGCCAAAATCAGCGTCCGCTCCATCAATGTTGTCCACATCCGACGGCGTAAAATAATCCGTGACGGCCAATCCCGTCGGCCCGAGTTTCAGTGCTGTTTCGGAATAATTTCCCGTCAATACGCCAGTGTGCCCGCCGCCTTGATTGCTGTTGCCGGTGATCAAATAAATATTCCCCGACGCATCCGCAGCAGCACCGCAGCCGCTTTGCCAAATCCCGGACCCCAGTCCATTCGCATTCGCCGGATTGACGTTGAGCACATTCTGCTGCGCGAGCGTCGCGGCGTTGTAGCGCATGATCCAACCCCAGTATGGTGAGAGGTCGCCGAACGATGCGAAGCTGAAGTAGACCGAACCGTTGGCGAGCAACAACGCCGGGCGCTGTCCCTGTCGATAGGAACTGAAGAACGCGCTGGAACCGTTGATCGGTGCCGTCGTAATCAATACGGGCCCGCCGAATTTCTCGTTACCCGTCCCGATGTCCAACGCGTGAAGCCGGTGTGCGTAGGAGTTCGCGCCCTCCTTTGTCATCGCGACGACATACATCGTGTTGGTTGATTTGTCGATCACCGGCGTCGAACACACGCCGATTTCCGGATACATGTTCGGATCACCGTTCGTGTAAACGTCCCCATACGGAACCGCCAAGCCCATGCTCTTCTGCCAGTACGCCGCCTGATTTTTATTGTCCGCATCGAAGGCATAAATCGTGTTATGCATCGTCGCAACGAAGATCACATTATGCGTCCCGCCGCCAATCGAAATCGCCGACGCATACAGCGGCTGCGCGTACATGACCCCATCAACAGTCCGCGTGTACAGTTTGCCAAACAGCGCCGGTGTAACATTGGACTGCGTGAGAATCGTTTCGTTCGTGTTGGCCCCCGTCCGCAACGTATCGTTGTGAAAGGTCAGCATATCAAACGCGGAAACCGTCACTGTCATCAACGCCAAAACGGACAGCCAAATTCGGAGCAAACGAATAGTATGTAAAATGATCGTATCCCTTCCTATTCCAACTAGGACGGGCATAAAGCCCGTCATTACAGCAAGGCTGCTACAAACAGGACGGAACTGGTAAAACACATCCAGAATCGTATCGTAACCAACCGATTAGTAGACTGCGTTAATAAACAGTTTACGACAAAAAAATTGCCTTTAAAAGCCCAAACAGTGTGGATTTGAACATGATGCCAGTCAAGACCATCGCCTTGGCCCTGCTGCTTATCGCATGCGCCGGTTGCAATCATGACGATTCAGTTTGCCCCTGCGAACGAGAAAAATCGCCCGTCGCCGCCCCGAACGTTGCAGGTGCTGCACTCCCAGCAAAGACTCCGGAGTCGCTCAGCGCACTAACCATCATCGGCGATGTGGCGAATCTAAAGCTCCTTCTAAATAGCGGAATGCCCGTCGATACCCGTCTCCCCGGCGGAGCCACCGCGCTGATGCTTGCAGCTTCGCGCGGATGGAGTGAAACGCTTTTGTTACTCCTCAAAAGCGGCGCGGACGTAAACGCCAAATCCGCCGACAACACCACCGCGCTCTTCAACGCCGCCGAAGCCGGGCATTACCTTAATTTTGTGACACTCACCGCCTATGGCGCGGACTTTCTGACCCGGCGCAAAGACGGCCGCACCGCGCTCATGGCCGCCGCGCTCGAAGGCCACGACGATATCGTCGCGTATCTGATCCAACTCGGGGCCAATCCCAACCAAGCCGACGCGCTCGGACTCACGCCGCTCATGTTCGCCGCCGCCAATATTCGCGATGAAGAAACGAGCGACAAAACCATCAACGCCGCGAAAGCGTTGGTCATCGCCGGAGCCAATGTGAACGCCAAAGCTACCGACGGCACCACCGCCTTGATGCGCGCCGCCAAAAAAGGCGAAGCCCCCATCGTCGCGCTTCTGCTCGACCACCGCGCCGACATTAACGCCCGCGACAACGAAGGCAAAACCGCACTGATCCACGCCGCCAGCCTGAAAGCCCCGCCCCCCGCCGTCAAATTGCTGCTCAACCGCGGCGCGAAAGTGTCGGACCAGGACAACAACGGAGCGACGGCAATCATGTACGCTGCACGAAAATTGATGCCCGGCGGTTTGAAGGCCATCCTCGAACAAGACAAATCAGCGATCAATGCCCAAGACAAAGAAGGCCGCACCGCGCTGCATTATGCCGTTCAAAAATCCCGCCCCAAAAACGTCGCCGCGCTGCTGACGATGGGCGCGCTTCGGGACGTTAAAGATGCTCAAGGAAAAACGCCTTTAGACCTGGCGAAGCTACTTCAGGACGCTGCCGTGATCGACGCCTTGAACGCAAACCGGGACGCGAATTAGTTCACGGATTTTCGCGATACATCAGTGCGCCAGAATCCCAACCGTCACGCGCTCCCAACACGCGCTCGTCCAAAGCGGATCGATACGGCGACAATGCACATGCCGGATCTGTCGCGTTCGGATCGCCGGTCAACAACGCGGCCTGACAACGGCAGCCCCCGAAATCTTTTTCGCGGAACTCGCAACCCTGACACGGCTCCGGCATCCATGCCGTCCCGCGAAATCGGTTGAACGCGTCCGAGCGCTCCCAAATCCAACGCAGCGAGTGCTCGCTTACCTTGTCAAAAACCAATCCGGGAATCGCGCCCGCCGTCGGGCAAGGCAACACCTCCCCAACCGGATTGACCGTGATATGCCGCCGCCCCCAGCCATTCATGCACGGTTTCGGCCGGTCGCCAAAATAATCCGGCGCGACGTATACGACTTCCATTCGGCCTTGAAGTCGCTGTTGCGCGGCGGCAGCGATCCGCCCAGCCGATTCGATCTGTTCGCGCGAAGGCAGCAGATTCGACAGATTCTTAAACGCCCAACCGTAGTACTGAGTGTGCGCCAATTCCAAGCGCTCGGCCTTCAACATTTCCGCAAACGAAATCAGTTTTTCAAGCCGATCGATATTGCCTCGATGCAACACGATATTCAAACTCAACGGCAGTTCCGTTCGGTGAATAAATTCGATGGCCTTCAACTTCAGCGCATGAGCAGCAGTCCCGGCAACAGTATCCGCGAGCAACGCCTCGTCCGCCTGAAAACTGACTTGAATATTGTCCAACCCCGCCGTCTTCAATTCCCGCGCCCGTTCCAGCGTCAGACCCACGCCGCTGGTGATAAGATTGCTGTACATCCCAGCCGCGCGCGCCGCCGAAATCAGGCCGGCCAAATCCGCTCGTAACAATGGTTCTCCGCCCGAAAAACCCACATGTAAAACCCCCAGATCGGACGCTTCGACAAGAACGCGTTGCCAGATTTCAGTCGATAATTCAGCGCCATTGGGATAGCGCACCGGATTCGAACAATACGGACAATGCAACGGACAACGATACGTCAATTCCGCCAGAAGCCCGTAGGGGCGATGATCGCTTCCAGTCATGTGCTTTATTCCCGCCAATTCACGAGATTCAAGTGGGCCAATTTCGCCAGGTACGCGCTTGTGTTGGAGGAAATTGTTTCGAGTGGGGCGTGGTAGTCCGCGGCCAACTCGGCGGCGATTTGGCCGACGGTGCGCTGGCCGTCGCACAGGGCGAGAATGTCCGCAGCTGTGGCGTTGAGTTTCACGACGCTTTCCTGCGACACCAACACCGGTTTACCGGTGACTTTGTCGGACTGGATGCGTGCGCGCGGCGAAATCTTTGGGACAGAATCGAGACCGGGCAGTGGCGTTGAAACGGGCAAGGTCGAGTCGCTCATTGTGATTGTTCCGGATGCAAATCGAAGTGGGTTTGCATGGCGTCCAACAGGCTCCACAGCACGTCGCATTTGAAGCGCAACGCGGCGAGCGCGGCGTGTTGAAGCTCGTGCGTCGCACAGTATTTCAACGTCAATTCAAGGCCCTCTTCGGAGTCGGATTTCGCGCGAGTCACCCGGGATTTAAAATAGTCGAAGCCCCATTCGGGAACCCAGGTGTAATAGCGTTGAAACGCGGCGAGGCGCTCGGACATCAGATCGGGCGCGAAGAGTTCGGTCAACGATGACGCGACCGCGACCGGCCACGGCTGTTGCCGCGCGAAATTGACGTAGGCGTCCACGGCAAAACGCACACCCGGCAAGACATGACGTTCGTCGAGAATTTCGTCGCGCGTCAAACCGCAGGCCTCCGCCAGGCGCAACCACGCTTCGATCCCGCCCTCGGTTCCCGTGATGCCGTCGTGGTCGGTGATGCGGTGCAGCCAGATGCGGCGCACGTCGCGGATCGGGCAATTTGAAATGATCGCCGCGTCTTTCACCGGGATGCTGCGCTGATAACAATACCGGTTGGCGACCCATGTTCGGATTTGATAGGGCGTCATATCGCCGGCGTTCATGCGTTTGTGGACCGGATGCAGATGATGATAGCGGTCCACGCCCACCGCACGCAATTGGGCGGCAAACACGTCGGGCGTTAACATCTCTGTCATAGTTCAAACTCCATTCCGTCCTCGCCAACTTCGATTCCACGATCCGCCACCTGCTGTCGCTCGGGCGAATCTTCCAACAGGATGGGATTGGTGTTGTTGATATGCATGTAAACACGGTGAGGGGTGGGAAGCGCGGCGAGAATGTCGAGGCTGCCGCCCGGCCCGGAAATCGGCTGGTGTCCCATGTCTGCAGCGAGCGCAGTGCCCGCGCCCGATTCTGACATGTCGTGCTCGGACCAGAACGTCCCGTCGTAGAGCACGACATCGGCGCGTTTGAGCGCGTCGACGAGTTCGGGTGTGGGTATCGACACATCCGGCGCAAAGACCAGAATCCCGCCGCTGCGCGTGTCGGTGATGATGTACGCCACGCTGTCGCCGAAAGCGCAGCGTGTCGGTGTCGCGTGGTATTTTGGAGCGCTTCCGGGGATGTCGATCGCTTTGACAAGAAGGCCGCTTGGCGTTCCGTTGCGGTGATGTAATTCAAATGGATTGAGTATGCAGTCATGCCACGTCAAGCCGCAATAGCGTTTCAACAGCGGCAACAGGGCGAGGCCTTCGGTCAACGCCTCGCGGACGCGGCTTGTGGAGTACACTGCCAGCGCTTCGCCCTCCCGCAAAAGGGCCAGGCCCAGCGTGTGATCGAGATCACCGTTGGTGAGCAGGACGCCTTGAATGGGCGAATTGCGGATGGTGTCGAGATGTGCGGCGAGCGGCGGAAAGGAATGAATTTGGGCGAGCAAATCGGGCGAGGCATTCAACAAAAACCAATGCGAAGCGTCCGCGCTGATGGCTACGCCGGATTGAGTCCGCGGACGCGCACGAGCTGGATTGCTGCGCGCGACGCAGCACACGCGGCAGTTGCAATTCCATTGCGGAAAGCCCCCGCCCGCAGCGGTGCCCAAGAGACGGATTTTAATGGGCTTGCCCTCCGATCAGAAACCCTTGCGGATTTAAACGGCAGCGGCGTAGGCGGTGCATTCAAAGCAGACAGTGATGATTTCGAACTCAGGCGCGATCCACGTTTTCATGTTTTAAGGCTCCTTATTGTTGAACGTGCTTTATAGGCTTGCGATTAAGGCGTGTCAAGAATAATGTGAAACGGACGCGTGAGGCGAACCAGCCACGTGCTGTCGCAAGCGGCTCTTGGAATGTGCGCAATGATGAAAGGCATCGGGATTAGTCAAATCGTGCGCAGCGTCTATTTCGCCGGGGCCGTGTTGGCGCTTGTTGCAGTGGCTTTGTCGGGACGCCTGGCTGAAAAAATGCCGGCGTCGTATGGCCTTGCCGCGCGCATCCCGGCGAAGGCTTATTTGAATCTGCCCGACCACGCAAACGGTGTTTTTCCGCGATTGCTTTCTCAGACCGGCGTCTTCAAAAACACGCCCGAATGTATTCCCAACGAAGCGTTGATTCCATACGATTTAATTGTTCCATTTTGGTCGGACGGCGCGGTGAAAACGCGCTGGGTTGCGGTGCCGGATGCGACGATTAAATTCTCGCCGGGGGGCGAATGGGCGTTTCCGCGCGGGACTGTTTTTGTCAAGATGTTTGACCTGCCGGTGGACGAAACGAATCCGAGCGTGACGCGGCGGTTGGAAACGCGGCTGCTCGTTTGCGACGAGGCGGGAGGCGTTTACGGTCTCGTTTATAAATGGCGCGCGGACAACAGCGACGCTGATTTGTTGGACGCGGGTTTGACCGAGGCCGTCAGCGTTAAAACGGCGGGCGGCTCGCGGACGCAGATGTGGGTATATCCGTCGCGCCAGGATTGTTTGGTCTGCCACACAGCAAACGCGGGTTTGGTGCTGGGCGTGAAGACGCGGCAGTTGAACCGCACGTTTACGTATCCATCCGGCGTCAGCGACAACGAATTGCGCGCATGGAATCACATTGGATTGTTTGACTCGAAATTAAATGAATCGAATCTGATCGCGTATCCAACGCTCGCCCGCGCGGACGATGCGTCACGCAGTTTAGAGGACCGCGCGCGTTCGTATTTGGATGTGAATTGCGCGGGCTGCCATCGACCGGGCGGGACGGTCGCCTATTTTGATGCGCGGTACGACACTCCGTTGATCCGGCAGAATTTGATCGACGGCCCGGTGCTGATTGACCAGCGCATTGACAATCCGCGCATCGTTGCGCCGAACGACATCTGGCGCTCGATTTTGTTCATGCGGGCCAACACGACCGAGGCGTTCAAGATGCCACAGCTGGCGCACAACGAACTTGATCGTGCGTCGATGGACTTGCTGCGAAAGTGGATTGAGAGTCTTCCCGGCCAGCCGGTTTTGCCGCCGCCGGTCATCTCACCGCGCGGAGGAACTTTCAGCCGGGAGGTCGAAGTGACGTTGACGAGCGAGCCAGGCGCGACCATTCGCTACACGCTCAATGGCACCGTGCCGACGAAATCGGATTTGTTGTATGAGAAGCCAGTGCTCATTAAGGGCCCGACCTTTCTGCGCGCGAAAGCATTCAAGCCGGGCTTCAAAAAAAGCATCACCGTGCAGGAGATCTATATAGTGGGTGAATGAAGCTTCATTTCACTTTCGGCACGGCGACAATGCCCCAAGGACTTCCCGGCGACGGGATGCGCGCGATTTCTTTTTCGGTCGCGACGTCTATCACGGTGATGTCGTTGGTGGGGCCGTTGGCTGAGAAAAGCAGTTTGCCGTCCGGCGAAAAGCAGATGCCCCACGGTCGCCCGCCGACTTTGATCGTATTCAAGACTTCATATGAAATCGCATCGACAACACACACCGTCCCGGCGCGTCCGGTGCTGACGAACACTTTCTTTCCATCCGGCGACACTTTGACCGTCATCGGACGAGAGCCTTTCGGCAGGGCGATGGTTTTGAGTAGCGTTTGGTTCACGGAATCGATCACGTTCAACTCGCCGACGGATTCCGACGGGACGAATGCGCGCGAGCCGTCGGGCAGAAAATCGATGCTGCGCGGGCGCGGGTGGACCTGGATTTTGCCGGTGACTTTTCCGTTTGTCGCATCGATGGCAAAAACGTCGCCAGCGGTCTCGCATGTGACGTAGAAAATCTTGCCATCTGGACGCACACCCACGCCTTCCGGCTCGCGGCTGACGGGCGTGATCATCTCGACTTTTCCGGTCGTTGCGTCGAGTGTCGTCGCGGCGCTGACGTCTTCGTTTGAAATATAAATGTGCCGACCATCACTGCTGAACGCGAACTGTTCCGGGTCGGAGCCGACTGAAATCTTGCGCAGAAATTTGAGTTGTGCTACATCGACAATGCCGAGACCGTCGGCTGACTTGTCCGCCTTGGCGTCGTCATCATCGTCGTCCTTGCGGGGCTTCTCGAAAATCGGATTGCCGTTGGCGTCGAGTTTCGGCGGCGGTTCGATGGGTGTGCCGCTTAAGGCAACATAGATCAGCGCACCGTCGGGCGTGGCGTGGATTCCCCGCGGGCGTTTACCGACAGGAACACGTGCGACGACTTTGAAATCGCCGCCATTGATGACCGTCAGGTCGCCGGATTTTTCGTTTGAAACGAAAATCTGATAATCACCAACTGTCGCGCATCGAGCCGAAGCAATCCATAGCGTGGCGCAAAAAATCAACGCGCCTGAAAGCAATTTCCACATTGAGATTTTCATGGTAGTTTTAATCCTTATTCGTCATGAGTGTCCGGTTGTTAGTCGAACAGAGATAATACTTGAGGAGCATAGTCTTTGTCTTTTTGGTGGTCTGTTTCTGCAAGTAGATGCGCCAGTGGGACTTTCTCGAAAACGTTGATGCTCAAAATCTGGAGAATTTGTTACAATCCCAAGCACAGTTTAAGCCGTTGCTTGACGATTGCCTCCAAAACATACGTGCTCACGGCAATCCAGAGTGGCGTCATCACCGCGTTCTCTGACGTGCCGTAGAATACCTTGATTCGCAGATGCTGTTTGATCCATTTGAAAAACAGTTCGATCTGCCAGCGCGATTTATACAATAGCGCAACCGTGCTGGCAGGCCAGTCGAAGTTTTTAGTCCGGAAGAGCCAAAAAAGAGGAGAAACAAGAATAGGGTGATGACCGTAGCTGCGGGGGGACACTACATCGAGTTGGAGATTCGCAGTTGCTTGCCACCACATTTAGGTGGTGATACGAAAGAGGTGATAAACTTCTAGCCGGCTTCAGCCGGCTTGCCCGGGCTTTAGCCATTCGCTCCTCGCACAAAAATGGCTAAAGCCGATTCAAGCAGGCTGAAGCCTGCTGATTGCGGCGTATAATCACCACACCACCACCTGAAGGTGGTGGCAAGCAACTGCACTGAGGAAATCGGGGGCAGTTTCCGGCAAAGTGAACGGTGAAACTCCTGCTCGGTTATTGCCGGGTACTGTCCCCGATTTTCCCCCAGCGCAAGCGCGGGCCGATGTATATAGTGCTGGTGCAGAAGGATGGTGCGCCGTGAGTCGGTCGCCCGGGTGGACCACTTACATAATTGAAAGTACTACATTAAAAATGAAAACAAAAGGCATGTTAGAATCCGAGATCAGTCAAGCCATCATCAAATTTGAGAAAGATTACATGGGGCGTGGGCCGTTGGAGACTCGCACGTTCCTTGTCGAAGACATGATTCTCGTCCGGCTGAAAAAAGTGCTCACTCCCGCAGAATTGAAACTGGCGGGCGACGAAATGGCTTCGCGCCGCGCGTTGGTGAAGCAGGTGCGTCATGAATTGCTCGAACACGGCCGGTCGCTGTTAGAGGCCGCGATTACCGGTATTCTCGACGTGAATGTCATCAGTCTGCACACCGACCTCAGCACCAAAACCGGTGAGCGGATCATCGTGTTCACGCTCGACAAAGTGCCGCAATTTCAAGAAAATTAATAGTTCGCTCTTGACTTCAACGTTCCAGTCGTGTAAATTGTGTGGGCTTAAGGAAGCCGATACGCCGCAAGGTTGGTTGGGTTTCAGGAGCAACTAAATATCGCCATCAAGCTCAGCGGGATGAATGCCTGCGAAGAATGAAGGGCGGACGCCAACAGCGTTCCGCCCTTTTTTTATTTTTCGCGCGTGTTCTGCCCGCTTGGATAGAAGGCCAGGATTGTCCACGGACGATTCTGGCCTTTTTTTGTTTTCAAGAAAGGCAGTCATGCTTCATCCGCCCGTCGAAACCAGTGTGGACCGGCACCTCGACAAACTCGAAGCCGAAAGCGTCTACGTGCTACGCGAGGCGTTCTCGCACTTCAAGAAAATCGGAATGCTCTGGTCCATCGGCAAGGACTCGACCGTCATGCTGTGGCTGGCCCGAAAGGCGTTCTTCGGCCACGTGCCGTTTCCGCTCGTCCACATCGACACGTCCTTCGAGATTCCGGAAGTCATTGAATACCGCGACCGGCTTGCGCGAGAGTGGAATTTGCGGCTGATCGTCGGAATGAACCACGGAGAGATCAACACCGGCAATACGTATCCGGCCGGGAAACAGACGCGCGTTGGCTGCTGCACGCTGCTCAAGCGCGACGGACTCAAGCAGGTCATGGACGCCGAAGGGTACGACGGCGTGATTGTCGGCGTCCGGCGCGACGAGGAACCCACGCGTGCAAAAGAGCGCTACTTCAGCCCGCGCAATCAAAACATGGATTGGAACGTCGAGGACCAGCCGCCGGAACTGTGGGGTCAGTTCGCGACCGAATGCGAACCCGGTTCACATGTCCGTATTCACCCTCTGCTGCATTGGACCGAACTGAACATTTGGGAGTACATCGCGCGCGAAAAGATTCCGGTCGTGCCGTTGTACTTCGCTCGAGAAGGAAAACGCTACCGCAGTCTGGGCTGCGTGCCGTGCACGTTCCCGATCGAATCCAATGCAATGACCGTTGATGACATCATCGCGGAACTCAAAGCCATCCGCACCGCCGAGCGTTCAGGTCGAGCCCAAGATCATGAGAGCGAAGACGCTTTCGAAAAGCTGCGGCGCGACGGGTACATGTAAGACTTTTCTTTTTCATTGACTCGGCGGAAAAACTCCGCCCCAAACAACACAGGAGAATCACATGTCAAACGTACAAAAGAAGCACGTCGTCACGGTCATTCCGGGCGATGGCATCGGGCCGGAGTGCATCGCTTCGGCGCAGCGCATCATTGAGGCTGCGGGAGCCCCCATCGAATGGGACGAGCAACACGCTGGCGAGCGCGTGTTCAAACGCGGCATCGCGTCCGGCGTTCCGCAGGAGACGATGGACTCAATCAGCAAGAACCGCGTCGTGTTGAAAGGGCCGCTTGGCACGCCTGTCGGATACGGCGAAAAGAGCGCCAACGTGACGCTGCGAAAACTCTTCGAAACTTACGCCAACATCCGCCCTGTGCGCGAACTCCCCGGCGTCAAGACGCGTTACAGCGGAGAGAACATCGACCTCGTGGTGGTTCGCGAGAACGTCGAAGACCTTTATGCCGGCATCGAACACATGCAGACGCCCGGGGTCGCGCAGTGCTTGAAGCTCATCAGCCGCAAAGGCTGCGAAAAGATCGTGCGGCTGGCATTCGAGTTCGCGCGATCGGAAGGGCGGCGCAAGCTCACCTGCGCGACCAAAGCCAACATCATGAAGATGACCGAGGGCCTGCTGAAACGAACCTTCGAGGAGATCGCGCCGGAATATCCGGACATTGAGCCCGGGCACATCATCATCGATAACTGCGCGCATCAGTTGGTCCGCAACCCGGCGCAGTTCGACGTGATCGTCACCACGAACATGAACGGCGACATCATCAGCGACTTGACCAGCGGTCTGATCGGCGGGCTGGGCTTCGCCGGATCGGCGAACATCGGCAGCCAAGTGGCGATCTTCGAAGCCGTTCACGGCAGTGCGCCGAAGTATGCCGGCACCAACACGATCAATCCGACGGCGGTGATCTTGTCCGGAGTCATGATGCTGCGGCATCTGAAACTCTTCGCCGAGGCCGACGCGATTGAGCACGCCGTGCTCGTGACGCTCGAACAGGGCAAGTTGACAGGCGACGTCGTCGGGTACGGAAAGGGCGTGAAGACCACCGAATTCACCGACGCCATCATCGCGAATCTCGGGCAAAAATCGGCGACCTGGAAAGTGCGCACACACCGCCCGCTGCGACTGCCGGAAATTTCCGCTGCGCCGGATTTCGTCCGCCCGCATTCCGAACGGACCGTCGGCGTGGATATTTTCGCGCAGTCCGCGCTGAGCAGTGAGGAGTTGGGGCACAGCCTTGAGGCACTGGCCGAAGCCAGTCCGCTGCGGTTGAAGATGATCTCCAATCGCGGGACGAAAGTTTATCCGGCGGTCGGCGCGATCACGGATTGCGTCGATCACTGGCGCTGCCGCTTCGTGCTGCGCAATCCCGACGCCGATCTTTCCGACGCGCATCTGTTCAATTTGCTTGCGAAGTTGGCCAGCGAGCATAAGTGGATGCACGTCGAAAAGCTGAAAAAGATCAATGGTGCCGACGCGTACACCAAGGCCCAAGGCGAGGACTGATACCTTGTCGACATCGTCTAACCATTCCGGGAGCGATCAAGATCATGACCGAACGTGACGATTCATTCCAGAACTGGATGGCGCGAACCCGCAACGAAGCCCCCTTGGTTTGGAGATGCGTTGATCGCCGGTCGCAGGCACCGGCGATCAAATATCTGTGGATCGGCTGTTCGGATCCGCGACCGCCAGCCCACGAAATCGTTGGGTTGGATTGCGGCGAATTGATTGAACATCGCAATTTGGCGAATGTCGTCGATCCTACGGACTCGAACTGTGAAGCCACGATTCAATACGCGGTTGATGAGCTGAAGGTCGAACACATCATCGTCTGCGGACACTACGGATGCAGCGGAATCCGAACCGCGTTGGGCGGGACTCAGCTGGGTGCACTCAATCCGTGGCTGCGAAACATCGGTGACGTGTACGAAGCGAACAGCGGCCTTTTGAATTCGATTGAAAACGCAGCGCTTCGATTGGACACGTTTTGTGAACTGAACGTCATCCGTCAGGCCGAAAGCGTGTGTCGTACTTCGGTGGTCAAGAACGCCTGGCAGCGCGAACAGACATTGGATGTTCATGCTTGGATTTATCAGCCTGCGGATGGGTTGCTTTGCAACCTTGACGACCGCATTCGGCGGTCTTGAGTGAGGGTCTCTGTGATGTCCATTTATCGGAATCGGCGGGTCAGTCTTGCGACCCGGCACGCCAAGGAACTGGCCATAGCGCGCCCGTTGCGCGTGTTGGGTTTGGAGACGATCGTTCCTGCCGATCTCGACACGGATGCGCTCGGAACGTTCTCTGGTGAGATTCCGCGCGACGGTGCTCCGCGTGACGTGTGTTTGCGAAAAGCCCGCTTGGGAATGGCCGTCACGGGACTTCGACTTGGGATCGCCAGCGAAGGAAGTTTCGGACCACACCCCTTCGTTCCGTTTGTTCCCGCAGGCCACGAGATCATGACTTTTGTTGACGATGAACGCGGCTTGATCGTTACGGAAAGTATGTGGGCGAAATGGACCAACTACAATCATGTTGAAGTCTCCGGTTTTGATGAGCTTGTGGAATGGTTGCCGAAGGTCCGCTTCCCGTCCCATGCTCTCATGGTTTGGCCGAAATCAAATCGGGCCGCCGTGGAAAAGGGAATCGAAACGCATAACGCATTGAAAACCGCCGTAGAACGCGCGGCGCTGGCTTCTAGCGACGGGATTGCCTGGGTGGCGACCGACATGCGCGCACACGTTAATCCGTCGAGAATGTCAACCATTCGCAGGCTCGCCTTTCGCTTGGCGCGACGGTTGGCCACGCCGTGCCCGCGATGCGGCACGCCAGGGTGGGGCCGGACGGATTTCGTCACCGGCTTGCCGTGTGAAATGTGCGGAACATCCACGGAGCAGATCAAGGCAGAGGTGTTTACGTGCGTCGCATGCGATTGCCGTGACGAGCGTCCACGCTCGGATGGTCTTGTCCGAACGCCCGCGCAGAATTGTCCGTATTGCAATCCCTGAAGTGTATCGATTTGAGTTCAACGGAGCTTCAACAAGCTCATAATGAAAGGTGTTTCTGTGTCCATGACCTTGACCACGATCTTGCAAACCAATCTTCTCTCCCCTATCACGCTTTCGTTTGCGCTGGGTGTTTTCGCTCGGCGCGTGAAAAGCGAATTCGCGCTGCCCAAAGACATTTACATGGGCATCGCGGTTTATCTGCTGTTCGCGCTGGGATTGAAAGGCGGGGCGGAGTTGGCGCACGCGCCTCTGGCAACTATCGCGTGGCCTGCGGTAGTGACGATTCTGCTTGGCTGCATCACGCCGCTGACGGCTTACGCAATCTTGCGAAAGTTCGGCAAGTTCTCCATCGCCGATTCGGCCGGCATCGCCGCGCACTACGGCTCCGTTTCAGCGGTGACCTACATCGCCGCGCAAACATTTGTGGCTTCCATGGGGCAGACGGTGGAGGGCTACATGCCGACGCTTCTCGCGCTGCTCGAAAGCCCTGGCATTCACATCGCACTGGCGTTGGGCGCGATAAAATCCGCTGAAAAGAGCCGGCCGATCTCCCATGTTCTGCATGAGGTCCTGACCGCCCGAACCATGGTGTTGCTCGTCGGCGGGCTGGTCATCGGATACCTGATCGGCGAAAAGAATTGGGGCGATATCGAACCTTTCTACGACACCAAAGGCATGATCTTCAAAGGCGCGCTCTGCATCTTTTTGCTTGAGATGGGCATCGTGGCTGGAGACCGCCTTGGCGATCTAAAAAAGGTGGGGCCGTTTCTGCTGGGCTTCGGCATACTACTGCCGATTGTTCACGGGACACTGGGCGTTCTGCTGGGCCATTTCGCGGGGCTTTCGATCGGCGGTTGTACGGTTCTCGGCGCGATGGCGGCGAGCGCTTCCTACATCGCCGCACCGCCGGCCGTCCGCGTGACCTTGCCGCAAGCCAACCCAACGTACTCGCTGACCTGTGCTCTGGCGATCACGTTTCCCTTCAATATTCTGGCGGGAATTCCAATGTATTTTCAACTAGCCCTCTTACTGAGCGGACGCTAATCAAGGAGTTTCAAGACCATGCAAACCGTGTCACTCAAAATAGTCACCATCATCGCGGAAACGGTTCTTGCCGATAAAATCGCTGGGGATCTCATGCGGCTGGGCGCCAAAGGTTACACCGTCACCGAAGCGCGCGGCGAGGGCTCCCGGCATTTGCGCGCCGGAGAAATTCCCGGCCAAAACATCAAGATCGAAAGCGTGGTGAGCGAACTTGTCGCCGCGCGCATTGTGGACCACGTCGCCCAGGAATACTTCAGCCACTACGCGGTAATCGTGTACGTGAGCGACGTAGCAGTCGTACGAGGGGAGAAGTACATTTGACCAGAGCACCGGTTGTTTGGACAGATTGAAGCCCACTTGAGCGCCTTGTTGAGGAGAGATGATGAAAGACACTTTGAGGAATGATGTGCGGTTCTTGACGACGCGGCTTGGGGAGATTGTGCGCGAACAGGCCGGTGCGCGGGTGTTTGGCTGCGTGGAGCAACTTCGTCAATTCTCCAAGGAAATTCGCCTGAAACCATCCCGAACAACCATCGCTGCCAAACGCCGCCTTGTGGCGCGGCTCGACGTGAATGACGCGTACCAGGTCGCCCACGCGTTTAGCTTGTTCTTTCAGCTTGTCAACCTGTGCGAGGAACGCGAGCGAGTTCGAAGCCTTGTGGCAAACCCGGAGCCGCCGCAATCGCTGCGCCGGTTGTTTCGAGAGCTGAAAGCGGCGGGGGTAAGCGCGGAGAAAGTGCGGCAGTGTCTCGACGCGCTGGAAATCCAACCGGTGCTGACCGCGCATCCGACCGAGGCGAAACGACGGAGCGTCCTCAACCATCTGTTGCGGCTCGCCGCGCAATTTGACTGCCCGGATGAAGTGCTGGAGACGCTCTGGCAGACGGCCGAAGTGCGCGAACGCCGGGTGAGTCCGCTCGACGAAATCGACAACGTGTTGTTCTTCTTCGACCGCACGATCCTCGAAGCGGTGGCGCGCTTTTACGAGGTCTTCGACGCCGAGCTTCAAGCCGTATATCCGGGTGTGAAACGGTCGCGGCCGTTCCTGTCGTTTGCAAGCTGGGTGGGCGGAGACCGCGACGGGCATCCATTCGTCACCCCCGAGATCAGCCTGGCGGCGGCGCAACGCCATGCGGACCGGATTCGCGAGCATTATCAGGCAGAATGTGCGGTTCTGATCGACGAACTCACACAGTCCGTTCCAAGCGACATGCACAGCGGCAACCCGCCGCAAGAGACCGACGTATTCCAACCGGGGGAAGAGTACCGTCAGCGGCTTTCAGTCATGATGCGCAAACTCAAGGATGGCTATCGCGACTCCGACGAGTTCGTGCGCGAGCTCGAGCACATTCAAAAAGCCCTTCGCCGCCAGAAAGCCCACCGTGCCGCGAACGGGCGCCTCGCCCGGCTGATCGATCAGGTTCGCGCGTTTGGATTTCATCTCGCCGAACTCGATTTCCGCGACCACAGCGGAAAACTCCAAAACGCGCCCGCCGAAATTCGCGACGAGCTCCGCGCTGTAAGCAAAATTCAACGCACTCACGGTGAAGCCGCCGCGAACCATTTCGTCGTGAGCATGACACGCAGCGCCGATGACCTCAAGGCCGTGTTGGGTCACGCACGCGCCGCGCGGGCCCGCGTCGATGTCGTACCCTTGTTCGAAACGATCGGCGACTTGGAACGCAGCACCCAGATCATGGACGAGTTATGGTCCGACGCGAAGTATCGCAAACATCTTGCGAGCCGCGGAAACGTGCAGGAGATCATGCTCGGTTATTCCGACTCGAACAAAGACGGCGGTTTTCTCGCCGCGAATTGGTTTCTTTACAACGCCCAGAAGAATCTCGCCGCGTTGGCCGATTCCCAGGGCGTTAAGCTTCGGATGTTTCATGGAAAGGGTGGTTCCATCGACCGCGGCGGCGGTAGCAGTTACCGAAGTCTGCGCGCCCAACCTAACGCCGCGCACGGCGGTCGAGTACGCATCACCGAGCAGGGCGAAGTGATTTCTCTGAAATACTCCAACCCTGTCATCGCCCAGCGTAATCTGGAGCAGCTCACCAGCGCCGTCATTGCCGTCAACTGCCTGCCGACGGAAATTTCGCTCGACCCAAAGTGGGAGCCGTGGATGGACCAGCTTGCACGGTGGTCGTTCGAGTATTACCAGGACCTCGTGTACGGGACGCCGGAGTTCACGACCTATTTCTGGCAGGCCACGCCGATCGATCTCATTGAACACCTCCGCATCGGCTCGCGTCCAAGCCGCCGTGCTGCAGACGGCGACTTGCGCCAGCTTCGCGCGATTCCCTGGGTATTCGCGTGGACCCAATCGCGCCACCAACTCAGTTCCTGGTATGGCCTCGGCTATGCGCTGGAACGATTCGCCGCCACCGAACCCGACGGTCTGGCGAAGATGCGTGCGATGTATCAGCAGTGGCCGTTCTTCGCCACGTTGCTGGAGAATGCTGAACTCTCGCTTGCCAAGACCGACCTCTACATCGCCAGCAGGTATGCCTCGCTCGTACAGGATAAAGGCGTCCGTAAAAAGATTTTCGGCCGCATCGAGACTGCACATGACCAATCGGTCGCGATGGTGCTGGGGGTTACGGAGCGCAAAGAGCTGCTTGCAAATCAACCGGTGTTGGCCGAGTCCATCCGATTGCGCAACCCGTACATCGACCCCCTAAACTATCTTCAGATCGAATTCCTGCGCCGTTGGCGCCGACCCGGCGCACGGCGGACGGAACCCCTGCGCCGCCTGTTGGCGCTGACCGTGAATGGCATCGCTTTTGGCATGAAGAGTACAGGATAACCAAGCATCAATCCGGCCCCACTTTCCGCAGCCTCGCTTTGCTACGACATCGGCGCTCGGCGCCGATGTCCGCAGCACTCCCGGTGCAAAACAGGCCTATGAGGTTCCGATTCAAATCAGGAAAAAGGCGGGTAAAGAGGCAGTAGAGTAAATGCAGCAACGCTACTCTCCCCGATATACTCGCTCCAAACTCTCGACGTGATTTTCCAAGCTGAATACTTCTGCCGCTCGTTTGCTTGCGGCGACTCCCATTTTATGAGCATGCTCAGGTGAACGGATGATGTCGGCGATGGCGTGGGCCATGGCGTCGAGGTCGCCGTGTTTGACGATGCGGCCGGTTTCGTTGTTGATGACGATTTCGGCGACGCCGCTATCGGTGAAGCCGACGACGGGGACGCCCGCGCCTTGGGCTTCGAGGGCGACGAGGCCGAAGGGTTCGATGCGTGAGGGGACGACGACGCAGGTCATCTCGGCCATGCGCGCGAGGGGTGTGTTGACGTAGCCTTTAAAGTCGACGCTGCCACGCAGATTCAAGGTGTCGCGCTGGGATTCAAGTTCTGATCGCAAGGGGCCGTCGCCGTAGAATTCGACGCGAGCATCGGGGACGATAGCGCTGAGTTTTTGAGCGACGGTCACCATCCAATCCATTCCTTTTTGCTGGACCAAGCGCCCGAAGACGCCGATGCGCGGAGGTTCGTTGGGCAGCGGGGGTGTGCGTGGGCCGGTCCAGCGTTCGATCAGCGGATTGGGGAAGACGTGGCACGCGGGTTCGAGGGTTGGGAAGCGTTTTAGAAAATCGCGTTTGACGAATTCAGAGTTCAATAAAATCGCGTTCCATTTCGGGCCGCTGTAACGCCACATGGCTTGGGTGAACCCACTGCGTTCGGTGCGCATGATGGTGTCGCCGTGCTCGGTGTAGACGAGGCGACGGTTTTTGAAATTAGCGATGCGCAATCCGAAGGCGGGGGTGTCGCAATGGCAGTGGATGGTGTGCGGATTGAATGTGTTGACGATGGCGTCGAGGCGCCGGGCTTTGAGAATGTCCCAGCCTCGGGTGAGACCTAAGGCGTGGCAGGGGACGTTGGGGATCATGCCGTCGGCGAGGACTGCGCCGGGTTGAGCGAAGAAGCAGATGGAGTGCTGGACGTTGCGCCACTGAGGTGCGCCGAGGACTTTGAGGACGTAGCGTTGGACGCCGCCGAGATTGCCGTCCCAGAGCAGGTGGAGAACGCGCAGGGGTTTGGGGGCATCGGGCATGGGGTTCCTTTGAAATTCGCCACGGGCGAAAAGCCCGTGCTACATTGAGGCAGCATACATCGCCGGGCGTTCAGCGGAATTGAAATCGGCAATTTTGAATTTTTGGGACACCTATTTTGGAGAAATTGACACGTATGTAGACGCGTGGATCAATTTTAAGATATGGTATTTAGGTCTTCGTGGCGGTGGCGGTTTGTGATAGAAGGGTGAGAGTACAGGGTTTAACTTGAATCCAGGAGTGGGGGCGTATGCCGAGCACACGCATTGTGGTGGCGGATGACGCGACGCATCAGGCGTTGTACTTGCAGCACATGCTCAAGAAAGTGGGCTATGACGTTCGCGTTGTGGCGCGGTCGGGATTGATTCAGGCGGCGCTGAATGACTTCAAGCCAGCGGCGCTGCTGCTCAATGTTGAGTTGAATGAGCATACCGGCAAGCAGGTGTGTCTTGCGTTGCGTTCGGAGCCGCGCAACGCCGGGTTGATCATCGTCTTTATCACCGGACAATTTTTAGAGAATGCGACGGACCTTGCGAATGCCGGGGCGAATGGTTTTTTGCTGAAGCCGGTCAGTCCCGGCGCGCTCGTCGGGAAGCTTGCTGAATTGGGACTGCGTCCGGACACGACGCATGCGGGATTGCGTGAGACGGGTTCGGGGATGCTGGTTCAATTCGCGGATGCCAGCGACTTGAGCGCGCTCGAACGCTTCAAGATTGAATTGACATTGGGATTGGCTCCGCTGGCCAACGCGTTGCGCGTGGGCGCTTATTTTATAGACGCGACGAATCGGGGTTGGATCGTTCGGCCGGATGGCTGCCAGTGGCCGTCGCCGGAGGACGCGGTGGTGTCGGCGAACGCGCTGGATGTGAAGATTGAAGATGTGTCCATCGACAGTTCACACGTGTGCCGGATCATGTTGTGTTCGGACAAACGGACGGGCGCGGCGGCGAATGCGGCGCTGCTTGCGGGAAGCGCGTTGCTGCGGCAGATTCTGCGGGTCGTCGAATTCGGACGGCAGCGCGAGGACCTTTTTGAAGAACTCGGGCTGGATCACGAGTGTTTGAATTCGATGTACGACATCAGTTCTGAAGGGCAGATGTTGCGCAAGCCGGAGCAGGCGTTTGACAAGATCGCGAAACGGACTGCGCGCGCGATGTCGGTCAGTGGTCCGGTGAAGCTGATTTTGTGGATCAAATCGGAGACTACGGGTCTGCTTGAAGCGGTGCGTTGCCACGGAATTGAAGCGCACCCACTGCCGCGCAGTGTGACCAAGGGATTGATCGGAAAATGTTTTCAAGAAGGGAAGAGCCAGGTCGTTGTGTTGGACCGATCGATGGGCGACGCGCCGGAGCCTGAGTTTCACAAGGCGACTCACATCGCGGTCGCGCCGGTGAAATCGCCGCACGGTTCGTTGGGCGCGATCGCGGTGTGGCACGAGAGCGATTGGGCGATTGATTCGCGGCACGTGCGGTTGCTCGAAGCCATGGCGGCTCAGACGGCGACAGCGATCAGCAACGATCAATTGGTTCGCAAGACGATTGATAGTGAAATACTTGAGCGCGAGCTGGCCATCGGCGGGAAGATTCAAGAGAGTCTGTTGTTTGGAACGCCACCGCTGGAGAGTCCGGATTTTGAGTTCGGATTGTTCGCGGCTCCTTCGTTGCAAGTGGGTGGTGACTTCTTTGAATTCTTTCATTATGGATCGAGCTGCGACGTGGTCATTGGTGACGTGATGGGGAAAGGCGTTCCGGCGGCGCTTGTGGGTGCGGCGGTGAAAGGGCAGTTCCTGCGTTATGCTCGCGAGCGGCGTGGCGACGCGAGCAGCGAGGCGAAGAATATTGTTGCGTCAGTGCATCGCGACGTGAGCCGACGCCTGATAAATTTGGAATGTTTTATCACGGTGTGTTACGCGCGGTTTGACGCGGTTGAGCATCGGATGACGTATGTGGATTGCGGCCACCCTCGGCCGTTGCATTTCCGCGCGGACACGGGGCAGGCGGTGGGTTTGGAATTTGATTGGCCGCGTCTGGTCAACATTCCGCTCGGCACACATCCGCAGGCGCAGTATGAACAGGCATCGGTCGAGATTCATCCGGGCGATATTTTTCTGTTTTATTCGGACGGATTTACAGAAGCAGTTGGCGAAGATAATCGTCTATTTGGCGAGGAAGCGCTGTTGAATCTGTTGGTGAAACACAGCAGCCGACACGCGGATGAGATTGCGGCGCGGATTCAAAGTTCGTTGCAGAGCTTCGTGAAAGCGGGCGGCATTCGTGACGATTTAACGTGCATTGTGGTGAAAGTGCTGGACAGTGCGGTGTGCCGCGCGGAGTCCGGCGACGTGTTGGAAGTGGATGCGCGCGCGGATCAGTTGTCGCGGTTGCGGGCGTTTGTGCAGATCAAATGCGAGGGGATTCCGTTCTTCAAACAGGAAGAGCAGCAGTTGTCGAATTTGCAATTGGCGGTCACGGAGGCGGCGACGAACATCGTCAAGTACGCTTACAAGGACATGCCGGTCGGGAAAGTGAAGATGCAGCTGGTGGCGGATCATCGGAAAGTGGAGATCAAATTGTTCGACACGGGGTGTGCGTTTGATCCGAGTTCGGTGCCTGAACCGGTGATGGAAGGGTTGCAGGAATCGGGCCGTGGGGTGTATTTGATCAAAGCCATGATGGATGAGGTATCGTATTTGCGGGATGCTAATGGCGTGAATTGTCTGCGCATGGTGAAGAACATTGAGCGTCGTCGAAAGAGAACATTGGAATGATAGGTTTTACGTCGTCAACCCCTTGCTCCGGTACTGATGCCTCGCATCGGCTGGAGCTGATCGAAGAGCTGTACCAGCGCTACGGGAACACGCGTGGTGTGGTGCAGCAGTTTCGATATTGGCGAAAAAAGTACAGCTGGATCATGGTCGTGGGCTTGAGCCGAGGGTTGAAGCGCGCGGTGGATATTGTTGTATCATTGGCTGCGTTAATCATTCTATTGCCTGTGTTTATGACGGTAGCTGCGGTGATTAAATTGACGGATTGGGGCCCGGTTTTGTTCTGGCAAGTCCGTGTCGGCCAATGGGGTAAGGAGTTTCCGTTTCCGAAATTTCGTTCGATGGTGTGTAACGCCGAGAAGCTCAAGGATCAGCTGTTGGCTCAAAATGATCACGGGAATAGTGTGACGTTCAAGATGAAGAACGACCCGCGCATTACCATTATAGGGCGGATCATCCGAAAGTTGAGCATTGACGAACTGCCACAACTGTGGTGCGTTTTGTCGGGAGATATGTCGCTCGTCGGCCCTCGCCCACCTGTGCAGCGGGAAGTTGAAAAGTACACGCTGGCGGATCGACGCAGGCTTGACGTAAAGCCTGGATTGACTTGCATTTGGCAAGTCAGTGGACGAGGCGACATTGCGTTCAATCAACAGGTTGAATTGGATGTGCGGTACATTGAGAGTCAGAGTTTGTGGCTGGATTTTGTGCTGTTGATTAAGACGGTACCGGCGGTGCTTTCGGGCAAAGGGGCGTATTGAAGCATTGACAGATTGACGATTGGCCATTGACCTAGACCGCTTTCATCCCTCCGGGATGTGGTTTGTTTGGAATTAGCTTCCGGTGGTATCGCGCTCTGCGCTTAACCACCGGCTAATGGCTTGGACCCCTCAACGGGGTAAAAATGCATCATACGCTGAAGAAATGAGCGATGTTAATTTAAATGATATATTGATATGCATGATGTGATTGTGTGGCAACGGGAAGGTGGTTTTGAAGACAGAGTGACTCTGGAAATCTGCACTGGCAGGGGTACCTCCCAGTGGCACACGGGTGCATGCTGATTTGGACATTCTCTTAAGTTCTCTCAACTCAAGCCCGATTCCGGTCGAAACGATATATAGGAGATAAGGTCTGGCATTGACGTAAATGGTCATGAGTGACGAAAAACGGTTATGGAAAGCGCCAACTTGATCAATCGACTTGCGGAGGAAATCCTGGTCGATCACGCCCGAAAAAAAAATCAGGTTTACCTTATCACGAGTGCACTCGATGGTGAAGGTGTCACGTTTGTGAGTACCCAATTGGCCGAATCGCTGCGCCGCTTGTCGCCTGGGAAAGTTCATTTGATCAGCGTTCCGAAGCAGGAACTGGGGCAGCCGGAGTTCGGCATGCCGGCTGAGATGCATCGAAAAGAGTTCTTCAACGAGTTGAAATCGAGTTTCGACATCATTTTGATCGACGCGGGCGGGTTGTTGAACCGCGGTCGGGCGGTGCCGTTTTTGACTGAATGCAACGCGTGTATTCTTGTCACGCGCGCTGCGAAGACGCGCCGGGGGCAAGTCAGCGAGACGACCGACATGCTTAAGCGCTACAGCATTCCGATCGTCGGCGCGGTGCTCAACGGGGTTGAGCGCGTGATTCCGCAGAGCATTTACAATCGGCTTTAATGTCGCACGAGGTCTCGTATGTCGCTCCGCTATCTGCTCCATGTTCTCTTCAAGCGCCAGTGGCTGATCATCGTCGCGCTGCTGGCTGCGCCGCTGATTGCGGGCGTCGTGTTGGTGTTCACCGAACCGGTGTACGTGTCGCGCGTGAAACTCGAAGTGCTTGATCGCAGCAATGCCAATGATCCGACGGCTTCGGCGAAATCGACGATCAAAGATGACGTCTTTATTCAGCGGCAAATCGAACTGATTTTTACGGATCGCTTGTTGAGCAAAGTGATCGACCGCGCGGGGTTGCTGCCATCGCCACCGAGCCAGAGCATGTACTCGCGCTATATGAATGCGAAACCGGCGGTGTCGAAATATACGCCGGAACGCGAACGGATCGAACTGATTCGAGCTTTGCGAAATCCCGCGCATGTTCGCGCCGATGCATTGAACTCGGTCGTGCTGAACATCACGGCGCAAATGAACACGCCGGAACTCGCGCAGAAGGTCAGCGGGGCATTGCTTGAGGCTTATAAGGAAGAATTTTCACGCCTGCAAAATGTGGACTCGCAATTCGACGAGTTCTACACGAAGCGCAAAGCGGCACTTGAATCGGCGATTTCCGATCAACAAAAAGAGATGGAGGAATTCAATAAACTTCATCCGCGCGATTTGGCTGTGGGCAAGGACCCGTTGCTGCTGCCGTCCCCGGATCAAGTGAAACCCGGCGTGCTTAAATCGCCCAATCCAGGCGGTGAGATTCCGATCAATCCGGACACGTCGCAATTTAGCACGACGCCCACCGAATTGGGGCCGCTTCAGTTGCTCATGAATGAAATTGCTGCGCGCGAAATTGAGTTGATCAACGTTGAGGCCCACAACAGCAAAGACAGCTACGCGTACAAATCCGTGGCGGAAAAAATAGAGCGTGCGAAACAGAAGCTCGAATCGTACAAGCAGAAAATGTCCGAGCAACAGGTGCTCGCTGTAAAGTGGTCGGGCATGACGTGGAAGATGGAATCGCTGCGCCAGCAACATCAGAAAATCACGGATGATTTGTTGAAGGTTAAAACCAAAACCATCACCGAAGGCCCGATTGGTGCGATCAAAGTTCAGGACGATCCGACGTATGATCCGCAGCCGATCTATCCGAAAAAAGTGCTGTATCTGGTCGCGTCTGTTTTCATCGGATTGATCCTGGGGCTGGCGCTCGCCTATATCGCTCACGTGCTCGATTCGACGTACCATCTGCCTGAAGATTTTTATGCGGATACCGGCATTCCGGTTTTGGCGACGATTCCGTTTGATAAAAGTTTGGCGGCGTAGTGCCCCTGGTACTGTGGGCAATGCAGTACGAAAGAGGAGTTTCGAATCGATGCGCGTTTTGATGGCCAACAAATATCTGTACCCGCGCGCCGGGGCCGAGACTTATATGTTGACCGTCGCGGAGGAGCTTGTCGCTCGAGGGCATACTGTCGGATTTTTTGGGATGGAGCATTCTGAGAACACGACCATCGGCCCGGTCCGAACGATCCCGGCGATTGAATTTGGCGCCAAGCACGGAGCGCTCAACGCGCTGAAAAACATCGGCCGCGCGGCGTGGGCGTCGGTGACGCATTCGACGCAGAAAACGCTCGACGCATTCATCACCGACTTCAAACCCGACATCGTCCATGCGCACAATATTTACAACCAACTCAGCCCGAGTCTGTTCGTCAAACACACAGCCCGAATACCGGTCGTGATGACGGTCCACGATTACAAACCGGTGTGCCCGAACTACAGCCTGTTCACGGAAGGAGCGACGTGCACGCGCTGTCTCACCGGCGGATTTACGAAGTGTGTGAAACATAAATGTGTGCAAGGCAGCCTGTTGAAAAGCGCGCTCGCGGCTGCATCGTCCCAACATCATAAGGCCAACCAGACGTATACACGCGGATACAGCTGGCTGATTTCGCCGAGTGAATTTTTGAAGCGGCAGCTTGTTGCCGGAGGCATTCCGGAAGGGCATGTTGGAGTGTTGAACAACTTCGCCGCTCCGGCGAAAACGTTCTCGCCGCCGGGCAACGGCATACTGTATTTCGGGCGTTTGTGCCGGGAGAAAGGCATCGACACGTTGCTGGCTGCGTACGCTGCGATGCCTGAACCGCGACCGCGTTTGAGCATCGCGGGTGAAGGTCCGCTCTCGGACGAGTTGAAGAAACTCGCTGCGGAAAAAGGACTGACGGGCATTCGCTGGCTCGGACGCATTCCGCCAGCTGAAGTCGCGAACGAACTGGATCGTTGCGCGGTGTCGGTGGTGCCGTCGGTCTGGTTTGAAAATTGTTCGATGGCGATTCTGGAGAGTCTCGCGCGCGGACGCGCTGTCATTGCTGCCAACAGTGGGGGTAATGCCGAGCTGATTCGCCCTGGGATTGACGGCAATGTTTTTAAAGCAGGCGACGTCGCTGACCTTCGCGCGATGTTGCTGGATGTGACTCGCTCGCCTGAAAAAGCTGCGCGGATGGGCGAGGCGGCGCGCGAATCCGCGCTCAATCGATTCAGCCCTGCGACACATATTGACGGCTTGTTGAAGCAATTTGAAATGGCGCGAAATAAGAACCCGAGCTCGTAAGCAAGCGACGTAATTCAGAAAGCACTCATTGCCGTGACTTTACCTGAGACTGATTCCGACGCGCCGTCCGACCGCCGCTTTGCGCCCGCGCGCAGCACGGCGGTGACGCTTGCGCTGGGATTGCTTGCAGCGCTGATCGCCGGGGCTGCGGCTGCGACTCAAGCGCCCGAAATGGGGCTCGCCGTAGCTGGATTGGTCGCGTGTGCCTGCGGCATGTTTTTGCTGCGCCATCGTTCGATACTACTGCTGCTGCTGGTCTTCACCGCGCCGTTCAGCGACAAACTTGGCGTCAACGTGGGCGGGCTGAACGTCCGGCCCTATGTGGGCCTGACAGCTCTCGGAGTGCTCTGGATTGTCTGGCTGGCATTCACGAGGGGACCTTCTCGCACGCGGGAGATTGTGTGGCATTACAAGGGCCTGATGACGCTCGTGATTTTGCTGATGGCGTCAAAAATCGCGACTGTTTCGACTCTGTCGGTTTTGCCGCCGCACATGGCGTCGATTTTTTGCATCAAGATCATCCTCTTCATCGGGCTTCAATTCGCAGCCAGTTTTGTCGTCGCTGGTTTGATTGAAACGCCCGCACGATTGCATCAGATCATTCGCGGCTGGATTCACATCACGAACATCGTCTGCTTCGTTGCGTTTCTGCAATTGGTCGCGGCGAATGCGCTGGGGATGGAGCGCTATGTTTGGCACCGCGACATCATCGCGATTGGCCGACCGTATTCAGTCTTCCGCGAGCCGGATGTGCTGGGCTGTTTTTACGCGTCGTCCATCGTCATGCTTGTGCCACTGGTTGTCATAAAAGTTGATTTCGTGTCGCGCCCGTATTTGATTTTATCGTTGCTGGCACAGACGTTTTTTCTGATGTTAAGCGTCGTTCGCGCGGGCTGGGTGGCGAGCGTGTGTTGCATGGCGGTGTACGTAATTGCGATGATGGCGAAACGGCGCTTTAACAACCTCATGCCGTATTTGAACGGCGTGCTGGCGGCGGGTGTGCTGGGACTTGTCGGGCTGTGCATGGCCGCGCCGTCGGTCGCTGAAAAAGTCATCGACCGCTTTGCGAGCGTCTCCAATCCCAAAGCCGAATCAGGCGCCGCGTATCGGTTGATGGAAATGAAGCATCAATTTGACATGGTCATCCATCCGCGATTATTAACAGGCGGACCGATGACGGTATTCATGGGCTACGGCGATTTTTCATGGAGCTATTGGGCGCGGTACATTATTCCGGAAGAGGATTACGATCAAAGTGCCAAGAGTCTCAAGCGTGGCGAGGTCCTGGTCCAGCCCGGATTCTGCATGCCGCTGTCGATCCAATTCGACAACGGGCTGATCGGCTTCGCGCTGTACAGCGCGTTCGCGCTGGTGTTGACGGCGAATTTTTTGAAGACGTTGAGTCGCACGAATGATCCCGGACGCCAGGCGTTGTTGCTCTCGACATTTCTACCGGTGGTCGCGGTACTCGTCTGCTATGTGTTCAGCTACGACCCACTTTTTTTAGTGCTGTGGATTCTGATCGGGATCCATCTTGCGGCAGCGTACCACGTGCATCGGATTGAATCTGGGGTGGATGAAATCGGAATTCCGGAACCGGCGTAAGAGCTACCGGACAAAACCCCCTCGCCAATCTGCTTGCGGCGGACTGCGCGATACTTCGAAAGACTCGCTAAGCGTAGTCTCCAAATACGCCGCGCTCGTCTTTCTCGTCCCGCTTGCCCGGCGCGGCGCATCTTGGCACGGGGGGTTTGTCCGATAGCTCTAAGGCATCCAGACTACACAACCCATCATTTTATGACTTGACTTTTGCACATCATCTTCGTTGTGTCTTGGGGATTGTATTGATTAAATTCAGATATGATTAGACAACTCGACACTCGGTATTTGAAAATGTAGCATGTGAGGGATGGCGAGGTGAAATCAAGGGTGGATTTTATACAACCGAATGCAATTGCAAGCTGATCATATCAGTTGAGAAACCAGGGCATAAAAAAACGGCCCGGATTAAACCGGGCCGTTCTCGTCCTTCTTAACCGTCTAGATTTAAGTCTTAGTACTTGCCGAACGTGGCTTCGACGGCCTTTTCTTCAGTGCTCTTGCTGAAGACGGAACCGACGATCGTGCCAGCATCGTTCTTGATTTCGGCAGCACCGGTCTTGCCGGGTTGGCAAGCCGTCTTGCGCCATTCACAGCGAGCCGGGCAAACGCAAACCTGTTTTTCAACAGTCTTGAATTCGGCGGCAACCGGGATGGAGCGCTTGCAAGCAGGCTTCACGCAAACCGTGTAGGACTCGTCCTTGTAGACGGCCGGAACGGGGATCGCGCGCTTGCTTTCAGGCTGACAGCAGACTTTGCGCGTGCGGGTTTCCCAAACGGCGGGAACCGGGTGCTTGACGCAGGTTTCAGGCTTGCAGCAGACCTTGTATTCTTCGTCTTTGAACACGGCCGGGACCGGGTGCTTGACGCAGGTTTCGGGCTTGCCGCAGACTTTGCGGGTGCGCGTTTCGTACACGGCAGGAACCGGGTGCTTGACGCAGGTTTCGGGCTTGCAGCAGACCTTGCGCGTGCGGGTTTCGTACACGGCCGGGACCGGGTGCTTGACGCAGGTTTCAGGCTTGACGCAGACCTTGTATTCTTCGTCCTTGAACACGGCCGGGATCGTTTCCGTCGTGCAGGAAGCCGGCGTGACACAGACTTGGTACGGTTCGTCTTTGTAGACGGCCGGAATGGTTTCCTTCGTGCAGGTTGCCGGCGTAACGCAGACCTTGTATTCTTCGGTCTTGTACTGAGCCGGAATCGGCACCAAGCACCAGCATTCGTTGGCTACGACCTTGACCTTGTCATCGCCCGCACCCTTACCGGTGCAGTCAGACTTCTGCCATTCATTGCGGGACGGGCAAACGCAAACTTGGCGCGTCTTCGTTTCGTACACGGCCGGAACCGGGTGCGAGACGCAGGTTTCAGGCTTGCAGCAGACCTTGCGCGTGCGGGTTTCGTACACGGCCGGGACCGGGTGCTTAACGCAGGTTTCAGGCTTGCAGCAGACTTTGCGGGTGCGCGTTTCGTACACAGCCGGAATGGTTTCCGTCGTGCAGGATTCAGGCTTGACACAGACCTTGTATTCTTCGTCCTTGAACACGGCCGGGATCGTTTCCGTCGTGCAGGATTCAGGCTTGACGCAGACCTTATATTCTTCGTCCTTGAACACGGCCGGGATCGTTTCCGTCGTGCAAGTTGCCGGTGTCACGCAGACCTTGCGGGTGCGTGTTTCGTACACAGCCGGAATCGTTTCCGTCGTGCAGGTTTCAGGCTTGACACAAACCTTGTATTCCTCGTCCTTGAACACGGCAGGAATAGTTTCGTACGTGCAGGTTGCCGGCGTGCAGCAAACTTTGCGCGTGCGGGTTTCTGACACGGCCGGAATTTCTTCGTACGTGCAGCTGGCCGGCTTGACACAGATCGATTCAGAGACCGTCTTGTATTCAGCCGGAATTTGGAACAAGCACCAACATTCACCCGGTGCCGCATTCGGCGGGCGCGGGCCCGCATCATTCGCACGTGCTGCAACGGCCAAAACTACAACCGCGCAGAACATTCCGATCAAATTCTTTTTCTGCATTTGTCCTCTCCTAATTATGGCAGCCACTTTGGTCACCACCCCTCCTGCTCCGAAAGCGAAACACATATTCACAGCAACGAATCTCTACACAATTGGCTTTTTTCCCGCTCAGAGGCCTCGCGGCTCAATCTGGTTGGAAATTCTCCGCTTGCTGCCTTGCTCACGAACTTGCGCGAGGCATGTTTCTCTGCGGGATAGACGCCTATTGTATTACGCTCACCACTCCGAGTTATTCATCGAAGCGGCAAGTATTCGCACTGCAAATCACGTGTTTCCACAGTGACCTTCGGACTGGAACTGAATCCAGACGATATTCTTATCGTCAGAATGACTACAAGTCAAGAGCTAGATTTCAATTTCGCTCTGTATCAACACCTTTATACTAGATCGGCGGATTATTTCAAGCAGACTATGGCTTTCCCTTCAAAAATTTCTCAAAAATATCGCTATGTGTCGGCCCAAGTTCTTTATAGTCAATACATTACAATAGCGTAATCATGCTCGTTTTTACCTCAAAAGTCTTTGATAACAAGCGTTAAGGATTCTGAAAACGGTTCTCCGGTCGAATTTTCGATTCGCTAAATTTCGTGCTTCGACGCCCATATTTTTTCGCATAGTTGGGCTTTCGAGAAGCGTTTTCAGTGCTTGGGCCAGTGCTTTTTCATCCCGAAGCGGGGTCAGTATCCCTGTCACGTCCTTTACTATCGCCTGTCGACACCCTCGAATATCGGTCGCTACTTGAGGCAAGCCACATGCGGCTCCTTCTATGAGCGCGCGCGGAAACCCTTCGCGATGTGACGGAAGCACGTGTGCATCCATCGCGCCGTACAGCTCAGGCATGTCGTCGCGGTCATGTAGAACGATCAATCGTTTCGAGAGAATGTCGTGATCTGGAAGCGTGGATGCGTCGAAGTCGAAACGATCTCCGCGCCGCTCGCTTGCCACGCGGTGCCCAATGGCGAGGAAATAAATATCATCCGATTCGCTGGCCAGAATCCTCGCGGCGGCTAGGAACTCCGGAAAACCTTTTTCTGCGACGAATCGCCCGACCATTCCTATGACACGAGCATCTGGCGGGATGCCGAGGCGCGTTCGGATTTCTCTCTTCTTCTCGTCGCTGACGGGGACGAAGCGGTCGAGATCAATACCGTTGCCGAGTTCGGTGATGTGCTCTCGTCCGATAATCTTTTCGCGGATGGCCGTCTCGACATCTTCAGGATTCTGACACAAAATGTGATCCGAATGACGGGCCGAGAATCGCTCGATTTCAATCCAAGCCTGGCGGGCGGCCCAGTTCATTCGATCATGAAAATAGAATCCATGGAGCGTCTGCAGCACGATCGGCGTCCCGGCAAGACGTGCGCCCCATTGGCCGATCAGATTACCTTTGGGCGTGTGCGTGTGGACGATATCGAAGCGTTTCTCCCGGCACAAATTCTGAATGAATCGAACGGCTCGGAGATCCGAGAACGGCGCGAATTCACGCGACAGTGGAAGCTGCGTCCAGTCGAAACCGTCTTCGTCACGCAACCGGCGAGCAAGCGGTCCATCGATGCTCGCGGTGCTGACGAGGCATCCTTCGTCGCGCAGATACAGCAATTGGTCGCGCAGATTCGGATTCAACATGCTGTCCGCAGCCGCAAGATGCAGCACGCGGACGCCGGAAAGCGATTTTGATGAAGAGCTGATCACTCGAACGCTGGGCCTCGAAAATGGAAAGGAGTCCAGACTCTTTTACCACTTAAGGAGGTGAAATGGGTGGAAAAATGGCAACCGTTCTGCCGAAGTCGAACTGCGCTCGCACAAAGACGCAATGAGCACGAAGAATCACAAAGATGCAGTAGGGTAAATGAAATCACACCTGCTCCAGTACTCCACGTTCATCATCGGTTCTGGCTTGCTTTCAACCGCTCGCGCAGCTTTTCCACGCTGGGCGCGTCAAGCAGTGCCGCACGCGCGAACGCCGTCTCGCCAGCATCACTGTCGCCATTCGCCAATAGAAAGACTCCGAGAATCAGCTGACTATCTGCGTTGTCATCTTTCGCAACCGACTTAGCCAACGCGACTAAATCGTTCGGCTTGAACCAACTCCAATTCATGGGCATCGCCGTCCCGTTGAACGCGACTTGCACCTGCTTGTCGTCAGCGCCCATCAGTGGATACAGCGCCGCTTTTCCGCCCACAGAGACCCACCCCTTCAGCGGCTTGCCGGCCTTGGCGTTCGCTGCGATTTCCTGCGACAGCTTGCCCAGCCATTCGAGTCGTACGTCGTCCGGCACACTTGCCTTCGGTGCTGACGTGGGTTTGGGAGTCGCTTCCGCCCGAGCTGGCTCAGCCATCTTCGGCTGCGCAGTCGGCGTCGGTGTCGTCTTCTTTGACACGGTGGTTTCTTTTGCGCCCAATATGGATGTCGGAGCCTGGGGAAGGCCCGCGAAGTTGCCAGATTTCTTCCAGCTGAACAACACCTTGCTATCGGTAATGGCACCGGTTTTCATGACATCAGGAGCATGCAACAGATCGACTTGAGTCACGTCGCCATTTCGCGCCGGGACGTTAATGGCGAATGTCTTGAAGCTGTTGGCGTTCAAAGGGTCTTCGGTTTTATCCACCTTGACCGGCACCAGATAGGTTTTGGTCTTGCCACCCTGCGTGACCTTGAAGCAGAGGTTGCAATTCGACTCATTATAGCCGAGCTGTCTAGCCGAGGCGTTTTCTGCCGGAGACGACGCATCGAACAGTTCGGACAACCCGGTCTTGTACGGCCCGATCGGAGGATAGATAATATTCGCTTCAGCAGTCACGCCACTGGCTGACGCCAAAATGCTGATGACATCGGCATCGCGCTCGATGGGAAACTTGTCCGTGGTTTTCTTGGGCAAATTGGAATAGGTACCGTTGGCCTGATTCCATGTGGCATAATTTCCAGCCACCTCGTTCCAGACCAATTTGCTCTCCAGACACGTTTGGATTTGCTGGACTGAATAATCGGAGAAATGCCGGAAGAGAAACGGCTTCTCCTGATCGCCCGTACCCCCACCCCACATGGGATCACGTTTAAAAAGACCAACCGTTCCTTTACCTCCGCTCGCTTGAACTGTTGGCGGAATAAAGACTCCTTTAGAGAGGTCAAAGGCCCACGTCGGACCAACATGAACCGTGTCGCTCGAATCCGTCAGCATTCCATACATATTGCCCCGGTATGGGTAGCGCTTGGCCGTGCCCCAATGCGGCAAACCAAAAACATGCCCCAACTCATGCAACAAAATTCCGGGTTGATGTCCGTTGCCCACGCCGGACAGCACGCCCAAGCCGCCTTCTCCGCCAGCTGGGACGCCATAGATGTTCAGGTAATAAAGCTCCAATTGCCCTTCAGCCCGTGCCGCATGTTTCAGCGCACCGTTCCAGCGTTTCGCCACGTCCTGCTCACCGTCGAATCCCATGCCCGTTTTTTCTTTGTACTCTTCTCGACTGCTGCACAGCGTGGCGGGTTTACCACCTCGTGGCTGCATCACGAGCTTTTCAAAAACGATCGTCGGAATCCTGCGCAGCTCCAACGCCGACACAGGCAACTTCTGGTACAGCTCTTCGAACCAGCCATGCGGATAATCCTGCTTCTGATCGCGAAAGAAATGAACATCGAACATCCACATTGTTAAATGGCTCGGAGCGCCGACGAGCAACGGATCGAACACCACGCGATTGCCACTGGATGAGCCTTTGGAACGATCCGAACTCCTCAGTTCAACGGCTACTTTCAATCCGGTCTTGATCCACTCCTTCGGAATCATGGCCGTGAAACTGTCGTCATATGTGTGCTTCAGGAGATGGGGATCTTGGCTTGGCGGCTTGGGTAAAACCGCAGGCCCGCGCAAAGGCAATTCCAGCGTTTTGCCGTTCAGCGCCAATTGAGCAATGACCGCAGGTGCGCGCTGGCCCGTTTCCGAATAGACCTGAACTTTGATCAGCGCTTCGCGGTTACCGACCAATTTGAACAGCATATCGTCGGGGGCTTGCACATGAGTCTGAGCGAAGAAGACTTGAGCGATCTTGGGCTCAACGTCAGCCGCAGTAACGGTGGCGATGCACAAAATCGTTGCTGCCAGAAGCGCTAGACCCGCGCTACGTAATGTCGTGTGCATTGAATGAGATTCTCCCGGATACTGACAGCTTGCACTCTTGCCTGACTTTGACGCGTCTGATATACCATGAAACTTAGGTGTATTGCGGACAAAATTTATTGAAATTAAGACAGTACAGATCGCAATCTTGATAGCAGTCAATTGACCTCGAAAGAGACAAAACAAGCGATAATAAAATCTTTTGAAACGAAACAAACGATAACAAAGTCTTTTGAAGTTGCTTGCCACCACCTTCAGGTGGTGGTTGGTATGCAAAAATTAACTTCGAGCCGGCTTCAGCCGGCTTACAAGGATTGAATCAGTCCGTTAATCGAACCCAATGGCTAAAGCCGGTTCAAGCAGGCTGAAGCCTGCTGCTTGCAGTATGTAATCACCGCACCACCAGCTGAAGCTGGTGGCAAGCAACAGCCAGTAAAAGCCACGAGTGCTCATTCAAAGCTTTACTTACTCCCAACATCCTTCCCCGAATTGAATTGAACCCGCGACACACCTCGCTATAATGCGAGTCCTTTTGCAGTTGCCTGTGCGGATGGGGGAGGTTCGCGCGGGTTGCTCTTTTTTCTCCTTTGGCGGTCGAAACGCATGGCGTTTCACTGCCCGTACAGCAGGTCCAGGAGTTCTGTTTATGGCCCACACGTTGTTCACGTCCGAATCTGTGTTTCCGGGTCACCCGGACAAGGTTGCGGACCAAATCTCCGACGCGGTTCTCGACGCAATGCTCGCACAAGACCCGATGTCTCGCGTCGCCTGCGAAACACTGGTCACGACCGGGTTGGCGTTGATTGCCGGTGAAGTTACCACCACGAGTTATGTTGACATCCCCAACACCGTCCGCAAAGTGGTCGCCGACATCGGCTACACCGACTCCGGCATTGGTTTCGAAGCCAAGAGCTGCGCGGTGATGGTCACGCTCGACCGCCAGAGCCCCGACATTGCCCGAGGCGTGGATGAAGCCACGTCCGCGAGCAAGGACATCGGTGCAGGCGATCAGGGCATGATGTTCGGTTACGCCAACCGCGACACGCCCACGTACATGCCGCTGCCGATTTCGCTCTCGCACAAATTGAGCGAAAAGTCGTTCGACATCCGCCGCAGCGGCGAACTGGCTTACCTGCGACCGGACGGCAAGTGTCAGGTCACCGTCGAATACAACGGCCGCAAGCCGGTCCGCGTTCACACGGTTGTCATTAGCCTTCAGCACACGGGGGATATGAACGACAAGCAGGACCAGCTCAAGAAAGATGTGATCGAGAAGATCATCAAGACGAGCATCCCTGCCCACCTGCTCGACAACAACACGATCTATCACGTCAACCCGACGGGTCGCTTCGAAGTTGGCGGACCGCACGGCGACTGCGGCTTGACCGGCCGCAAGATCATCGTTGACACGTACGGCGGCTATGCCCCGCACGGTGGCGGAGCGTTCTCGGGCAAAGACCCGACGAAGGTCGATCGCAGCGCCGCGTACTTTGCGCGCTACGTCGCCAAGAACATCGTCGCCGCTGGGTTGGCCGACGAAGCGCAAGTTCAGGTCGCGTACGCCATCGGTGTTGCGAAGCCGGTCAGCGTCCTCGTTGAAACGCGCGGAACCGGGAAGACCTCCGACGAAGCCATCGCCGGCCTCGTCAGTGAGTTCTTCGATTTCCGCCCGCGCGCGATCATCGATACGTTGAACCTGCGCCGCCCGGTGTACCTCGAAACGGCCCGCAACGGTCACTTCGGCCGCGAACTCCCGAACTTCACCTGGGAAATCACGGACAAAGCCGAAGCGCTCAAGAAGGCCGCGAAGCTCTAAACGAAACGCGTCCGAGCACCATCATCCTGCACGAACGAGCGGCCTTCACGGGCCGCTTTTTCGTTACCCCTCTCCCCTTGAGGGAGAGGGCCGACGAGCCAGCTGTTCGGCTCGCGGGGTGAGGGGTAACCGTTGATTAATCCCAGCGCGTTTTATTTATCCACGTCCACCCCTCACCCGGCGAGCGAGTACGCTCGTCCGCCCTCTCCCTCAAGGGGAGAGGGAACGGCAACTGCAAGTCCGGTGATGCTCCTGACAAACCCATTCGTTCATTTTTCGGAATTGTGTTGCAAGTCCAATCGAAGTATCCTTTACTCAACACTGTTGTCCTCTCGTTCTAGCCCGAGATTGAAATCGCTATGCTGGCCCGACGCCCTGTTGCATTCCTGATTCTGTGCCTCGCCACGCTGCTCACCGCTGCCTGTTCACACGCGGGCGAAGCGGACGAACCGCTCGATCCGGACGTGCTGCGCAAGATCAAAAAGCTCGTCAAAGGCACCCTCGCTGAAGACACCAAAGAGCGCGAAAAAGCGTGGACCGACATTCGCGAAATGGGCAATTTGGTCACGCCCGGTTTGCTTGAATTGACGAAACAAAAAGAGACCACGCCAGCCATGTCGCAATCGATTCTGATCGCGCTCGGCGATTCGAAAGATCCGCGTGCAGGCCCCGCGCTGCTCGACTTGCTCAAGTCGCCGGAAGCCGCCGTGCGCAAAGGTGCTGCCCGAGCGCTCGGCGATTGCCGCTACAAACCCGCATCTCAACCCCTCGACGCTGTGGCCAAAAACGAGAAAGAAAATGAGGACGTGCGCCTCTTCGCTGCCGTCGCCGGAGCGAAGCTGGGAAGCGAAGCCTCCGTCGGTGCGTTGATGACACTGATGAAATCCGAGAAGTCTGAAACGCGTTCACGTGCCGTCTTTGCGCTCGGAAAATACGGTGGCATCAAACACGCCGCCGCAATTGAAAGCGCGCTCGACGACGCTGATGACAGTGTCCGAGAAGACGCCGTCGAAGCCTTGCGATTGCTCAAAGAAAAACCCGCGTGGGCCGGCCTGATCAAAGCCACGCGCGATGCCAATTTCAAAATTCGCGGCAGCGCCATGGACGCACTTCACGACCTCACGAAACAGAAATTCGACCGCGAGCCGAAGATTTGGCAGGAATGGTGGGAGAAGCACAAAGACGATCCCGAAACCAAGCCTGAAGCGAAAAAGAAGGACAGCCTAAAAGAGTCGTTTTAACCGTCAGTGAGTAGTCTCAAAACGAAGGATTACGATGATCAAGACTCCGAAGTATATGCTCGCCGCAAGCCTACTCCTGGCACTCGCCATGACAAGTGTCTCAGCCGCACAATTGAACGTTACCGTTGTGCAAGCTGACGGCGACGAAATGACCGGATCGCTGAAAGAATTGAACGCTGAAGGCGCGACCATCGAAGCCCGAAAATTCGCGTCGCGGGACATCACGCAGATTAAATTCACAACCGCCGCCACGCCTCCGGTATTGACTTCGCCCAGTGTTATTCTGCGCAATCAAGACGTCCTCTCGCAATCGATGATTGTGAATGGTGGTGATACAAAATTGACACTCAAAACAGCCTGGATCGAAACACTTGATCTGGACTACAAATCCATCGATGCCATCGTGTTTTATGCCGCATCCAAAAAAATGCCCGACATGCTCGCCGGGTGGTTGAAAGGCGCTCCGCCGAAAGAAGACGCGTTGCTCCTTTTGAAAGGTGAAACGATCTCCGGATTTTACGAAAAGTTCACCGACAAAGGACTCTCATTCAACGCCGGTGGGCAATCGAAAACGTACGCGCTCGATCAAATCGCTGGCCTCCGAATCGCGGCCACTGAAAAGTTCGAAGCCAACAAAACGCTGAACGCAACGCTGCGCTTGATCGACGGTTCAACTCTCACCGTGAAACCGCTCGGACTTGAAGGTGATAGTGTGAAAGTCGAAGCACTCGACGGTAAATCGTTCCGCCTCAACACCTCGACTCTCGCCAGTCTCGAATTCAGCGGCGGCCGCATGATCTATCTCTCCGCGCTCAATCCGAAGAGTGTCGATCAAAAACCCTACGTCGGTGGCGCACCCATCGTCTTCTCCTGGCGCAAAGACCGCTCATCCGCCAACGGCCCGATTAAAATTGGTGAGACCGTTTACGACAAAGGCATCGGCGTCCACAGCTATTGCAAACTGGTTTACGACTTGAACGGTGAGTACGCAAAATTCATCTCCGATGTTGGGATGGACGCGACCGCTCCGCAGAAAGCGGAATGCGCGTGGAAGATTGTCGTCGACGGCAAGGATGTCATCTCCGGCGTCGCCCGCGCAGGCAGCGACAAGAAGACTGTCCGCCTCGACGTAGCCAATGCGAAGACGTTGGAACTCATCTGCGATTTCGGTCCCGACGATGATGACGCAGGCGACCGACTCGACTTTGCCAAAGCACGTTTGATCAAACCGTAGAAATGTCGCGACTCGAATCGGAATTTAAAGTCATGACGATGACGCATTCAACCCATAGACCGCAGACGCAACCGCGACTCCCCGTTTCCGCGTTTATGCACACACGCCTGTGGGCCGCCGTCTTGATCGCGCTCTTGGCTGGATTGAACTGCGCAGCCTTCGACGTCCCGCCCGACATCAGCAAAGAACTCGCCGACGCGCGAGCCGCGTGGCGCAGTGCCGATGAAAAAACACTCGCCATGCGTGACGGAAAATATCGCGAGCCTGAAGAACTCGACAAACTCATCGACGCGCGCGACAAAGCGCACGACGACGCCATCGCACTGTTCGAAAAGGCACTCAAAAAAGATTCCAAGAATCCGCAGGCGCTCATGGAGTTCGGACGCTACTGGTTCGCTCGCCGCGATTTTTACATCGCACGCAGTTACCTCGAAGAAGCCTGGGGCGTGTGGCAGCCGCCGTTTTGGCGCGATGCAGGACGGTTCTGGAATGAGGCCATATCCGGCAGCACACGACTCTGCGAGCGGCCTTTTGTGAGCACAACCTTTACGCCCGAACGCTGCAGTGCCCGGACCGAACGCTCGCTCTCGCCGGCTGACAAGGCCGACATTCTGCGCACCCTCGGCGGGATCGCCGAACGCTCCGGCGAAAACCCGTCCGCCATCGCTTTTTATCGCGAGGCCATGAACCGCTTCCCAGCCGATCCACGCAACCGCGTTTCATTGGCAGTGGCGTTGTGTGCGATCGGAAATTCGAACGACGCCATCGCGGTATTGGAACCCTGGGACCGCGTCGCTGAACTCGTGCCCGAACCCGCCGATTTTCCCAAAGACCGCCCCGATATTTTGGCGCTGGGACTTTACACGCTGGCCCTCGGTAAAGAGCAGATTGGTCTGCTCGATGACGCGTTAAAAATGTATCAGCGCGCCGAAGCCGCGACCTCAAAGAGCTTCTCCGCCGGAGGCGAAACGTCCGATGGCGCGCGCATGTCCATCGCCCGGCTTGAAGACAAGCTCGATGAATTCGCCGACAACGAAGTCGCCAACGCGAAGGAAGTCGAGACGTATGCCAAGATCAATGAAGAGCGTCGAAAAGCGCAGATGCCGCCGCTCACTCCACCCAAGCCCGAGCGCGTGAATTATGCCGACGCGTTGAATTTCACGTGGCACGCCACATCCGCAAAGAGCCAGGCGTTTCGCGATCCGGAATTTACAACCGCCCTCTCGCGTCTGCGCTACAACGAAGTCAAAGTCAAAGACGTCGAAAACACGCCGGGACATGCGCTCTTTCAATCCGCCGAAAGTTCATTTCAGGCGGGCATCGCAAGCTACTCCAAATACGCCCGGCCCTACTACGAACTGGCGCTGTGCGAATTGCAACTACACCGCTACACTTCGGCCCGAACATTGCTCGACGCCGCCGTGTTGTACAGCCCCAACGACATCACGATGCTCGGACTGCGCGGATCGGTTCTGTTGGAACTGGGCCAGTGGGAAGAGGCCGCAGGTGTGTTTCGCAAAGTGATCCAACTCGACTACGACAACGGCGCGGCGCATTTTGGGCTGGGCCGCGCATTGACCGCATTGAAGACTAACGAAGCCGTGTGTTCGGAGGCCCTCGATTCTTTCAGCCGTGCAGCTCGCTTGGGTGTGCGTGATGAACGCATGGATTCCGCGCGCTCGTTGACAACCCGCGATGGTCAAGTGTATGCCGGACACCTCGTCCGCGACGGTACCGACTGGATCGTGATGGAAGAAGGCGCAGCACCGTTCCGAATTGCATCAGCTGAAATCGCGAAAGTCAATGATGGTCCGGGCCTTCGCCAGCAGGCGAGCGAGATGCTCGTGCGCTATCGCAACGGCGAAAAACCCATCCGCGTCATTCGCTTGGGCGGACGGAAGAATTTTGAGGAAAGCCCGGCGATGCCGATCTCGCCGGGAGGGACAATCTTCGGACGATGACCATGACCACCGCACCTCACCTTTCTTCTGATTCCACTACTGCGTCCGAACCAAAACCAACCGGCGCAACACCGTGGATCGTCCTTGCACTCTGGGTCGCGTGGCTCGCCGCCTTGGTCGCGATGTCGTTTCCGGAATGGGGCAAATCGAAGCGCAATTTGATCGAATCGAATGGCCGCTCCGACATTCGCGACATGTCCCCGCGGCTAAAGGACTCGGCGAACTAAATGGCTGACGCACCCGCTGACACGGACGCACTCGACCCCGCGACGCTTCGCCGCCGCGTGTTGGAACGTGTCCGCTACGAGCAGTCGCTCGGAGTCGATTTCGTTCCGCGCATCAGACTCGCCGCGCCCGTCGCCCCGACTGTTGCAGCTCGCCCGGTTACTCCGACTGCCGTTCCTCTGCGACCCGTCGTCCCAGCGCGACAACCTGTTGCGCCTGTAGTGCGAGCGCCTGTTCAAACGATGACAGTAAATGCAAATCCTGGGGACAAAGACACGCGCTGGAAAGACCTCGAAGCGCGCGCGATGGGCTGCGTCTCATGCGTCCTGCATCAAGCGCGGACGCATGTCGTTTTTGGGACGGGAAATCGCAACGCACAGCTCGTTTTCGTTGGCGAAGGCCCAGGTCCGGATGAAGATATGCAGGGTGTGCCCTTCGTCGGGAAAGCGGGCCAGTTGCTGGATAAAATCATCGGAGCCATGAAGCTCCAGCGCGAGGACGTGTACCTCTGCAACGTGGTCAAATGCCGCCCGCCCGGAAACCGCACACCGCTCCCCGATGAAATCGCAGCGTGTTCGCCGTTCCTCGCTGAGCAACTGGAACTGATCGCACCAAAGGTGATCGTCGCTCTGGGAGGCCCTGCCGCAAAAACGCTGTTGCACACCGAAGCCGGCATCACCGCGTTGCGCGGACGCTGGCAGTCATACAAATCGATTCCTGTCATGCCGACGTATCATCCCGCTTTCGTTCTGCGCACCTACACGGAAGAAGTGCGCCGCCAAGTCTGGGACGATATGAAGCAAGTCATGGCAAAATTACAGTAGCAAAATTGGTGCGCCGTTCGTCATCTGTATGTTCGAATGCAGCACGCGCATACGCACGTATTCCCAGAGGACTCCATGCTCAAGCCTCGCTGTCACATCGCCATTTCGCTCATCGGCCTCACCGTTTTTTTCAGCGCCTTTACTCTACTTTCACGCGCCGAAGATGCGCCCAAAACACATGCGATCAAAGCCACCGAACTCAAGCGCACCGGTCCGCTCTTCGAACGCGTCCTGGAACTCAATCGCGTTCAAGAACCGGAACTCAATGCGGACGCGATGCGCAGTGCGTTTCTGGAACTCATGACGCGCGTTCGCCCGGCGGTGGACTTGGCCAAAACTCCGCGCGAAAAAATCGCTGCGCTCAACGCAAAACTACTCGAAGAACGCAAGGTGAGTTATCTGTCGAATCTCTATTGGCGCGACGCAACGCTGGCCGCGAGTCTCTTGAGGATGCGCGGCAATTGCCTCTCCACGTCCACACTTTATGTGCTGGCGGGCGAAGCGCTCGGACTGCCGATTCGCATGGTCCTGATTCCGCGCCACGCCTTCGCGCGCTGGGACGATGGCCGCTCGAAGATCAACATCGAGACGACCAACAAAGGCGTCGAATACACCGACCGCTTTTATCTCCGCAACGCGTCGCAGCCCGCCGAAGAGGACATCGAAAAACTCGGCTGGTGCCGTTCGTTGAATCCCGACGAAACCGTGGCCGAACTTCATGCGATCTGCGCGATGCACCGCTCAGGCGAAAATCAACTCGAAGTCGCGCTCAAGCATTGGGAAGAAGCGATGCGCCTCGCACCCAAACACGCCGACTACCGCCTGCGCTGGCTCTCTGTGATGGCCGACATTCCTGGTCGTCGCGACGAAGCTCGGAAGCGCGTTGCCCTGATCGCAAAAGGCGAAGGCAATCCACCGCCCAGCGTGACCACGGAAGCGCTCGCATTTCTCGCCCACGATGCGGCGGCAACCGGCGATCACGAAAAGGAACGATTATTTTTGATGGAGGCCTTCGTTCAGGCACCGAAGCCGATGCAGAGCGGCGTTCTGACCGAACTCGCGTTCTGCCTCCGCGCGCTGAAGGATTACAACGGAGCCGTGCGCTACATGGAACTCGCCGTCGCGATGCTTCCGGACGACGCAAACGAACTCTACAATCTTGCGATTCTACAAAAGAACGCCGGGAATTTAAAAGGCGCACTGGCGACGGTTGAGAAGGCTCGCAAGATCAATCCAGAGAGCTGGAATCTACAAATTCTTCACGCGTGTTATTTGATCGACAATGGCCAAACCGAAGAAGGTATGCATCTCTACGAAACCATCGAGCGCCCGCGTGCCGACGAAGAATTCTGGGAGATTATGCAGGCCTCGTTCTGGTCGCATTGCAAAGAGCGCGAAGCGTTTCTTGTGCAATTTGAACACGCGTTGAAGACAGCGCGTTCTCCGCGCATTTTGGAATGGGTGGACCAGGACCCTGATTTGGATTTCGTCCGCGATGATCCGACATTCAAAGCATTAATGAAGACACATCGCCAGCGCTTGGTCGGAAAAAAATAATGTTTAGCTCAATAGCTTGCGCGCCATGGCGGCGTTCGCCTTCAGTCGCGGTGTGACTTGATCATGCTGGTCGTCCAACCATTCCGGATGCAGCGCGAGTTCAACCAGCAATTCAATTTCGCAGCGGAAATCTTCGACATGCACCGACTCCGGCCCCATGCACGGATTGCCCGCCGTGTCGAAGGCTTGATTGTGATAATTGCCGAGTGGCAGCGCGAGTCCTGACGCGCGATAGCCGTGCGCACAAAACGGTGTCGCTTCGCACGTCCCACCGTCCATCAATTTGCGTTGAAATTTAAACGTCGCATCGCGTTCGGCGCGCTTCTGAGCGGAGAGCGTCAACGCGTGTGTCAGGTCCGTGTCGAAGATGCTCGACGCATCGCCCACGCGCACAATCACGCCTGCGCCCTGCGGTGCGTTGGCCAGTGCTTTTGAACATTCCAGCGACAATATACACGCGTTCTTCGGCAGCGTCTCGAGTCGGATTGCTTCGAGCGTGCCCAAAAATCCGAGCTCCTCCGCGCGCGTGAAAAAGCCCGTCAACGCCACGCCAGACGGCGCGGATTTCGAAATCTCATCCAGTGCGCACAACGCCGCCGCCGCTCCCAGCAAATCGTCGCAACAGCGCGTCACGATGAAGTCGTTCTCAATCGAGAATCCCGGAAACGCCCACATCGCGAAACCGTCGAGGGTGGCGCGTCCGCTTTCCAGTCGCGCCGTCGCTGTCTTCAGCGCACCGTTTTCGTTTGAGCGCGACACTAATGCGCCCTCGCCGATGGCGTTGGGATTTTTGATTTCGAAGAATTGAACGCGGCTACCCGGTATGGCGTGGCGTCCGTTGACTGAACCTTGAAACGACATGTCAACGCTGTTGTCGTGAATCGACGTGATGTGAAATCCGGGGTGATCCAGATGCGCGACCATGACCAACGGCGGGCGCGTCGCGTCAACGGCGCGGTAATCGACACGCAGATTTCCAGCAGCGTCTTCGCTGAGTTTTAAATTCGGCCGGTCTGCGACGAATTGACGGACATACGTCTGCGGCAATGTTTCACGGATCGCAGCGGTCGGTTGTTTGAGCAACCCACGCGCGATGTCGAGCCAGGCAGGAAGTGTGTTCGGCATGTTCAGGTGATCCGCGCTCCGTTTCTACTTCGGCTCTTTTTCTTTGTCTTTGGCCTTCTTATCAGCGGAGGCAGCAGCAGTGCTGTTGTTGATGAAATCCGGGTTCTTCTTGTCATCGGGGAAGAAGAATTCGATCGGCAGCGGGCGCGCCGTTCCTTCGACGATCTGCATCACCAGCGTCTTCGCGAGCGTTTTGCGGAACCACTCGTCTTCCTTGCGGATGCGCTTAGACTGGTACATTTCGTCAAATATTTTGTCGTACAGTTTTCCTTCCAACGATTCCGGCCCGGTCTCCCGACGGTCTTCTACCATCGCAATGGCGTAGCCGTTTCCATAGGGAAAAATCGGGCTGACTTCACCGTTCTTCAAGTTGCGTGTGGCATTGGCGAGTACTTTGTTGTAATCCTCCACGACAATGTAAGGGTCTTTGTTTACATTAATAATGAGGCCGCCGGTTGCTTTCAAATCGACGTCGTCAGTTTTCGTTTTGGCGACTTCGCTGAAGCTCGCTCCGAAATTAACGATGTCGCGGCGGATATCTTCGAGCATGCCGTATGGATTGTCGCGCACGACTTTCACGCCGGTGACTTTGTCGATGTAAGCGGGATCGATTCGAATGACGCGAATCTTCACGCCGGCTTTGCGCTGATATTTATCGATGTTGTCGGCATAGTACTTTTCGACTTCAGGCTTCTTCGGATATTCCATCGCGTTGTCGAACTTGCCCCGGAATTCTTCCAGCGTCATCGATTCTCTTATGCGTTTGCCGACATCCACAACATCGATGTTTTTGACGCCATTATCACGGAGCATTTTCAAGTGGCCGGCCTGGCGCTTCTGAACGTTCTTATCGTCGAGTGCCATTTTTTCGAGTGTGAAATGCTGCATCATCAAGCGTTCGCGGACGATTTTTCGCAGCGCATCGCGGAATCCTTCGACGTACAGCTTCGTCCATTCCACTTCAGCTTCCGGCGTCCACGATTTCTCTTCGATCTTTTTCCTTTTAAATGCCCAAAGATGCTCGGCCAACCCGCCCATGCGTTCTTCCACGTCGCGTTTGCAGATGGCTTCCGTGTTAACAATGGCGACGCGCTGATCCCAAATGTCGATCTTGATGACATCCGCTGCGAACGCTGGCGCGACCATTGCAAGCACTACCAGAACCCGTTGAACCGTCGTTTTTGTGATCATGGTCATTCCCACATGCACTCAAATTTGAGCCGACATTATGCCCTGAATTGCGCGAAAGCGAAACAGAATTCGATCGGGAGAAAGCGCGATTCAATAAATGAGACGCAATGGAGTGCGGGGGCTTCAGAGAAACTCGGCGATGCGTTTGATCAACCGTTCTGCGTTCAATTAAAATACAACGAGCCGAATTCAATTCGGCTCGTGTAAACATCAGTTTTGAATGCGCTGGAGCATGCCACTCCGGCTTGAAATCGGTGTGCTTTTTTACTTCACCGGTTGAGGTGCCGGGAGTGCGTCGAGTTGCTTCTTCGCTTCGTCGGCGTAAGGCGTACCCTGATAGCGTTCGATAACGATTTCGAGCTTTTCTTTAGCCTTCTTAGGCATATCGTTGGCCGCAAAATTTTTGGCAGCGTTCAACAATTGCGGTGCTTCTTTATCGGCTTTGGCAATGAATTCGGACTTGAGTCGCGAGCGCGTTTCTTCGTTCTTATTCAACTCATCGAGCTTGCGCGTGGCCTTCAATGCCGGGATCGAATGTTCGTAGCGCGGGTTCGTCGAGATCGACGTCAACAGCGCGACCGCTTCGGTCAGTTTGTTGTCAGAAAGCAACTGCTCCGCCTGGGAATAATCCACGAATCCGCAGACTTCCGGCTTGCTCTTTAAACTCGTCAATCTGCGGTACGCTTCGTCGCGCGACTTGGTGATGCCAAAGTCTTTGACGACAACAGACAATTCGTCGATCACCTTCATATAGTCGCGCGTCATTTCAGCATCGACCGCTGCCGTCACGTGCTCTTTGGCGAGCTTTTCCATGTCGGAATGGATACGCAAATTCGCCGTTTCAACCATCTCTTCCGAGCCCGGCGCAGTGGCTTGCGCGACAGACTGGTAGAACGCGCCAGCCTGTTTGTAGCTCTTCGCTTTCCACGCTTGTTCAGCGGCCTGGAACATGGCTTTAATGGAGGACAGATTGTCCTTCACCAAGCCCTTATAGTCAGACAAATCCGACTTTTTCTGAGCGGCAGCCTTTTGCTGCTCCGCCTTCGTCAGCTTCGTGTTCCCGGAACTCGGATCAGCGACCCGCGCTTCCGCAGCAGATCGGTTAGCCGCCAAAGCGGCATCCGCCGCCTTTTCAGCAGCCTTGTCAGGGTTATTGTTTTGAGCTGCCATCACACCCAGCGAGGCAAACGAGAACATGAGCGTGGCAGTAAGTTTCAGCGTCATAAACGTGGACTCCGGAAATAAAGGACGAGGCTCCCGCGCCGTCCGGTTACTGGTATTGACTCGAACACCATAAAGTTTAATGCACCTTTTTGGATTTCGCGATACTATTTTTTTGATCACCCTCCGACGATGATCGTGTTGGCGTACGGCGTTGAGTCGCCGGTGCGGATGCAGGCGACGACATCGCGCGCGATATGCTTGAACTCGGCGTGTGGATGGCATTCGATCGGCGAACTGTGCCGTTCGTGCCACGCATAACGCTCGGGCGAACGCAGCTTCATTTCAGCAGCGATGATCATACGGTCGTGCGGCAGTTCGAGAAGGAGGGCTTCGAGCACTTGGACGACGGTCGGGATGTCTTCGGAGACTGACAAGTCAAGAGTTCCGAGCGGCAGCCCGAACGGCGCCGGAAAGCCCGCATCGCAAACGAGCAGCATCTGAGTGTGGCCAATGCGGCGGGAAAGTGCGGCGAGTTCGGGATTCAAAAGGTGCGGAGTGGAGAGCGTCCGCATTTTATCGTTGCTACTTGTGTCCGAAGCTCCGAGCAACGCGCGTTCAGTTTGCTCGCGCGTGAAGCGGTCGGTTGCGCTGGGAGCAGGGCGTTTGAAGACGTGCTCACCGGCATAAAACGTGACCCACTCCCAGCCCTCGCGGCCCAGCAGTGAGAAATCAGGAGCGGTGCAGCGCGTGTATTCCCATTGAATCATGATGCGATTTCCAGTGGATTTTTAGATTCGTTTTCCGTGCGTTTGTCACATGTAGATTGTAGAGCCTGATTATTTTGCACAAATCAAAGTGAATTAGAAGTGATTCGCGTTAGATTTTGACGTGGTTATGACCTGAAGGCGGGGATTGTTGAGACGATGAACACCATGCCGTATCGACTTTCATGTTTACTTTTTTGTGCAGCGCTCGTGCTTCCTGCCGCAGCATTCGCAGCGGGTGCGCCAGCCTCGATCTTCATTATTACCGGTAATAATCAAAGCGCCATTGTCGATACGAATGTAAAGGGCATAGTGTGCGCTCAGGTTAAAGACGCGAACGGCATGGTCGTGGCGGTAGGGACGGATGTTTTGTTTTCAGTCTCAAGCGGCGGCGGTTCGGTCACCGGCGCGACGCAGCAGACTGACAATCAGGGCATTGTTACGTTAGGTAGTTGGAAGCTCGGAACCATGACGGGTCCGAACACGCTGTCGGTCACCTGCGGCAACGCAACTCCCCTTACCTTCACCGCCGCAGCGACTCCTGATGTCCCGGCGAGCATCTCCATCACGTCCGGGAACAATCAATCCGCGCCGACGGGAGCGACGGTTGCGCTCGCGGTCAGTGTGACGGTGTTCGATAAATTCTCAAACAAATTGGCAGCGGGAACAACCGTGATGTTTGCTGTGACAGCGGGCGGCGGGTCAGTGACCGGCGGGAATGCAACGACGGATTCAAATGGCGTTGCGACGTTGGGTAGTTGGCAGCTCGGATCAAATGCCGGGACGAACACGCTGACAGTGACGAGTGGATCCGCTCCATCTGTGATGTTCACCGCGACCGGGACTTCGGGTGGTCCTCCGATGATCGTATCGGGACCTGACGCGACGCCGAACCCGGTTACGGTCGGCCATTCTGTTTTGCTTTCAGTCGCTGCGAGCGGAACGAATTTGACGTACTCGTGGACCTTTGGCGATGGCTTCATGGGATTTGGGGCGAGCGTTCAACACACGTATCTAACACCGGGAACTTATTCTGCGATTGTAAGTATCAACGATAACGTTCATTTGGCACTCAGCAGTTCTACGTCGGTGACGGTTAACGCGGCAGAATCGGTCGTGGGGTCAGGGCCGGACAGCGATGGCGATGGATTTTCAGATTCGTTCGAGATAGTGGCGGGCAGCGCGTCGAACAACGCGACGAGTTCGCCAATCGGGCAAGCGGTAACGGCTCAGGATGTTCAAACGCTCACGTTATCGAGTGCAGCGATCAAATTAAATTTCGCAAAAGGCGGCGGCGATTCGATCACGTTTGCTGGGACGCTTGCTGTACCGGATGGGTTCACCGTGAGCGGTGCGCGACTGTTGGTTGATGTCGGCGGCATTTCGAAGCGATTTTTTTTGACATCAAGAGGTAGCGCGATCGATGGTTTCGATGTCGCGAAACTAACGGTCAAATCAAGCAAAGGTATCGTGGTTCAACAGACATCAAAATTCAGTGTGAGTTTCAAAAAAGGCAATTACGCAGCACCTCTGTCTGTGCTTGGGATGACGAATTCAAACACGGTCGGCGCAACGGTGCCCGTGACATTTACGGTGATTTTCGACAACACGGTATTGCAAGCAACGCGGATGCTGACGTACTCCGCGATGCTTGGAAAAACCGGGAGCGCAAAGTAGGACGGGCTTATAGTCAGTCCAAGAAACATATCGTCACCCCTCTTTCTACTTCGCGTCGTTCTTTTTCTTCTTCCCACCTATGGGAAAGAGCGCCGAATCCACGTGTGACGATGCGGCAATCTCCGCAATCTTTTTCACGATGTCCGGATGGTTGCCGGCGACGTCTTTTTCTTCGCCGAGGTCTTTAGATAGATCAAACAATTCCCACGGCCCGGCGGCTGAGCGCTTGACGCCTTTCCACGTGTCGAGGCGCACGGCCTGAGCAAATCCGCGCTCATGAAATTCCCAATACAGTGGCGGATGTGCGACAGCTTTTGTTCCGAGGATCGCCGGGAGAACAGAAACACCGTCGAGACCCTCGGGCGCTTTTTGGCCGGTGAGTTCGGCGGCGGTGGGAAGTAAATCCCAAAACGCCCAGAGTTGGTCGCTGACCTTTCCGGCCGGAACTTTTCCGGGCCAACGCGCAATGGCAGGGACGCGGATGCCGCCTTCGTAGAGGTCGCGTTTGATCCCGCGCAGCGGACCGCGACTTTTAAAGAATTCGGAGTCATGGCCACCCTCTTTGTGCGGACCGTTGTCGCTCGTGAAAATGACCAGCGTCCGGTCGTCGATTTTCAATTCTTTAAGCAACGCCATGAGTTTGCCGATGTCGGCGTCCATGCGTCCGATCATCGCGGCGAAATTCTTCTCAGTCTGCGGCCACGCTTCGTTCGAATACGGCGCGTCACTCGGCACCTGCATGCCATTGGGTTTCGCTTCGTTGTTGCAGTGCGGAATCGTGAACGGCAGATACAGAAAGAACGGTTCGTCTCGTTTTGCGCGGACGAATTTCAACGCTTCTTGAACGAACAAATCGTGAGTGTACACGCCCTGCTTTCCATCGGCGTTTCCATCGAGCGGAAACTTTTCAGTATTCTTCCAGATGTACGGAGGGTAGTAATCGTGCGCGCCTTGTTGAGTGAGATAACCGAAGAATTCGTCGAAGCCTTTTTTGTTGGGAGCTCCGGTCGAGTCGTTCATGCCAACGCCCCATTTACCGAAGAGCGCTGTGGAGTAACCCGCCGCTTTGAATATTTCGGCGACGCTTTTTTCATCGGCTCGCAACGGCACTTCGGGCGCACCGTTGCCCCGGATCGTCGCGTGACCGGTGTGTTTGCCTGTCATCAACGTACAACGCGAGGGAGCGCAGACGGTGCAGCCGGCATACATTTGGGTGAAACGCGTGCCTTCAGCGGCGAGGGCGTCAATCGCGGGCGTCTTGATTTTTTTCTGGCCATAGCAACCCAGATCACCATAGCCGAGATCGTCGGCGAGAATGAAAATTAAATTGGGCTTGGCAGCGTCGGCTGCGAATCCAAACGCGCAAGACAGAGCGAGCATGAGGGCGAAGAGTTTGTTCATGAACGATTTCCAAACATGAGGCCGAGGGAACACAGCATTACTTGCCCAATTTCTCCAGTTCGGTCTGGGCGTTCTTTTTGATCTCAGGACGCTTGGCAGTCGCGAGGACTTTTTCGAAAATGGCGCGTGCTACTTCCTTCTTTGATCGTGCGAGTTCTTTGGCGATGTTGATCGCAGCATTGCAAGCTTCTTCGCGAAGCGTGTCGTCGGCCATCAGCGCTTGGACCGCTTGAGCGCCTTCGAGCGTCTTCACGTTCTGCATCGCGGAGATGATCTTTTTCTTTTCGTCAGGACGGCGGCAGAGGTCCATCGCGAGTTTGTAACGCGGGAGGAAATCGTTCGTCGGACGTTTGCTTTCAGCTTCAACAAGGCGGACATAACCAAGTATCGCGAGGACGTGATGCGGGACGGTCGCGGCGGTTTTGGCGACGTCGAGTAGATCGGCTTGAGCGCCACCGTCGGGCCAGCCGGCCAATTCGCGAACGGCGGTATCGACGATGTCGGCATCCGCGTCTTTAAGCGATGGCTTCAATGCGGCGAGCGCGTCGGCTCCGCCAGTTTTTCCCAGTACGCGCAGCAATGATTGACGCGCTTTCACGGACGCGCCGACCATCGCGCCAGCAACAGGAGTGACGATGTTGGATTTTTGGTCGGTGTGTGCAGCGATAGCAATCAACGCTTTTTCGGCGCTGGCGCGTTCGTCGTCTTTGTCCGTTTTGACGACCGACTTAAGCAACACCGCGAGTTCGTTCACGCCACCCAATTTGCCAACGCTTTCAAATGCGTCCGCGCGAATTCCCGAGTCGGCATCAGAGGTCAACGCGAGCACGTCAGAGACATGAGCGACAGCATTGCGTTCGGAGAGCGCGCTGATGATGACTTTTTTCAGATTGACCGAGGCACCGTTTAACGCAGCAGCGAGAGCGGCGTTGACACCATCACCTTTGACGCGAGTAAGAGCGCTGCGGGCGGCTGCACGTTCGTCGGCGTTTTCGGCAGTCGAGACGTGCGAGAGTTCAGTCAGCAATAAAGGGAGCGCAGTTTTGCCGCCGATGGCTGCGGCTTTGAAAGCGGCGGCGCGAACGGTGGCGTTGGCGTGTTTCGCGGCGTCGGCAATGGCAGAAAACGCAGAGGCATCTTCGCGACGTTCGAGAACGCCGAGAACATCCACGGCGAATTTCGGATCCGCTCCTTTTAGTTCTGCGGCCCAGCGTAGAGTGAGCGGTGCGCCGAGCATGGATGCAGCGAGTGCCGTCGCGGTCGCGCGGACTTCGGGGCTTTCGCTTTTCAGCGCGGCTTTTAGATCGTCAAATGCTGCTTCGGATTCGGCTGACGCGAGGATATTCAGCGCGGCGCATTGGAGATGGCTTTCGCGCGGAGTGATCTGGGATTTCATCAGAGTGCGGCAGACGGAAGCGGCGTCAGATTTCTTTCCGAGTTCAACAAGACGTTGAGCCAAGGCGAGCGCGGATTGGAGCGCTTGATTTCGGTCGTTCCAATTCTCAACACTGGCGGCTTTGGCCATCGCGGGCGCGACCGCGCTGTCACCGATAGCTGCGAGTGCGCGGAGGGCGGCGTTGCGGATGTCGACGTCGGCGCTCGACGCGTCTTTCAAAATATCGGCCGCAGCGCTCGTGTCGCGCAGCGCTCCGAGCGCGTTGATGACGGTGACGCGCGGGCCGTCTTTCAATGTGGCGAGAGCAGTGCGAAGAGCCGACGCGACGGAGGGTGTGCGGATGGTGAGCAGGGTTTGCGCGGCGTGGTCGGAGAGTTCGGTGTCGGTGAGTAATTTGGCAATGTCGGCGACTTGCTCGTCCCCTGCGGTGATGCGCAATTGGATCAGCAAATACACTTTAACCTGTGGATGGAACGTTCCGCTCAATTCGGAAGCGACGGTTTGAGCGAAGAGTTTTCGCTTGACGTCGTTGCCCGGGCGCGAGGCGTGGATGGCCATGCCTTCGAGGGCGAGGCGCGGCTGCGTGTCGCCGCCTTTTGTGGGCTCCGTGAGCATGGCACTGATGGCTTGAATTCCAGCAGGACCCGCGCTGAAAAGGTCGGCGCTTAATGTGTCGCGTTCGGTGGCGTTGAGGGCTGGGAACTTTTTGACGAGACTGGCGACGTCGGCTGCGCGGAGATTTCCGGCGATAGAAATGAAGACGATGAGCGCGGCGAGACTACGAAGTACAGGGGTCATGGAGAGCCTTTGTGGATTGAAAAAATAAACGACAATGCGTGACTCGATTGGTAGACGGGCTATAAGCCCGTCCTACGCAAATTGAGTACACCGGAGTACGTGTGACAGGATTTAGCTCTTGGCGTGTTTGACGGCGTTTTTAAAGAGGAAAAGTCCGTCGCCTTCCTTCTTGAGTCCGTCGCGTGTCCAACGGGGATGCTGCCACGGGAGGACGTGGCGTTCCGGGTGCGGCATCAATCCCAGGACGCGCCCCGTTTCGTCGGTGATGCCAGCGATGTGATTTTGTGCGCCGTTGGGATTGTCGGGGAATTCGGGAGCGCCGCCAGTCGATGTGGCGTAACGGAACGCGACTTGTTTGCGTTCTTCGATGCGGCGCAGAGCGTCAGCGTCACGAGCGATGAATTTTCCTTCGCCGTGAGCGACGGGGAATTCAACGAGCTGCCCAGCGTGGCCGTCTAAAAATGGCGAGGACGACGCTTCGATTTTGAGATGCACCCAGCGGTCTTCGAAACGCTGAGAATCGTTGAACGTCAGCGTCGCGCCGGGCGCTTCGTCGGTGGTTTTTGGCGCGTAGGACAATCCGGGCAACAAGCCGGTCTTGACCAGAATCTGGAAGCCGTTGCAGATGCCGAGCGCAAGGCCGCCGCGTTCAACGAAGCGCTGGAGCGGTTCGGCGAGGTGGCGCATGAGTTCGTTGGCGATCACGGTGCCGGAGCCGAGGTCGTCGCCGTAACTGAATCCGCCGGGGAGCGCGAGGATCGCGTTTTCCTGGAGGAGCGACGGCGATTCGCATAGCGCGCGGATGTGGACGCTGCTGCACACGCCGCCGGCCTTCTCAAACGCAAACGCAGTCTCCTCGTCGCAATTGGTGCCGGGAGCTCGAAGAATCAAAACACGGGGCGCGGACATGGCTGGTTGAAACCTCTCAGGAGCAATGAGTGTAGGAAATGGAACGCCACTTCAGTCTGTAGTAGGATAACGCATAGGCGCGGCGTTGTCGAATTATTGTGCGCTTACGGAGCGTTTCGCAGTTCAAATTGGAGAATCACGTCGATCATGCTGATGCCCATGTCAACCGGCGGCCAAGGGAGTAAACAGAACAACGACGCGAGTGCCGCACTGCGCAACGCGAAAGGCGAAATCGCGCTTCTACGTCAGGATCTGGACCGTACAACGCTGATCGTCCAAGCGCTGTGGGAGTTGCTGAAGAAAAAACACGGAGCGACGGAAAACGAAATGCTCGAGATGATTCAAGCGGTGGACATGCTCGACGGCAAAGTGGACGGCAAGCCCTCGCGCATTCCCGACAATTGTCCGCAGTGCATGCGCCCGGTGTCCGTCACGACGAATTCGTGTTTCTTCTGTGGCACGGTGGTTGAACGAAAAAAAGTTTTCTAAGTCGGTTTGCTCTTCAAACACAAAGGCACAAGGTTCATCACCTTGGGCCTTCGTATTTCGAACTCGTCCTGAATAAATTTACTTCGCTTCCTCAGTCGATTTGTTGGCGGCGGCTTTGTCTCCGCCCCACAACGCAGCCATGTCTGCCGCGATCAAAACAGCTTCGTTGGCCTGAGGATCTTTATCGTCCTTCTTCTTTTCAATCGGCGGCAATTCGTTCGGATGCGCTTTGGCGTATTCGTCCTTCTCCGCTTTCTCCACTTCGAACTTGGCCTTCCGCTTCTTGATATCAAAGAAGTCGTTGTACTCCTGGTTATTTTCAATGCGCTTCTTGGATGTTTCCTGAAGTGTCGCGAGGTTCTTTTTCTTCCACTCGGTCCAGCGCTCGACATTCTTGTTGGACATGTCAACACTCGACGCCACTTTGTTCCAGGGAATCGGGTTGTCGGACGCTTTTTCGAGCAGGTCATCGACGAGCTTGCCACCCTTAATGTACAAGTCCGGCTCAACGCCCTTCAACTGCGTCGAACCACCACCCGCGCAGAAATATTGGTGCGTGGTGATTTTGATTTCGCCCGGCCAACCGTTGCCGGCCAGCGAAATGACGCGTTGAACAGAGCCTTTTCCAAACGTCTGCGTGGACCCGACGACGAGTCCTCGATTATAGTCCTTCAACGTCCCCGACACGATTTCCGATGCACTCGCGGACAACTGGCTCGTTAACACGACCAGCGGTTGCGTGAAGAAGAACGGATCTTTGTCGTACATCCATTTGACGATCCCGGTGCCGTCACGTTCGCCGACGACCGAACCGGTTTCGATAAAAAGTCCGGCCATCGCCACGGCTTCATCCAAATAACCACCTTGATTGAGGCGTAAGTCGAGGACGATCCCGGCGAGCGGCTCCTTCTTATTGGCTTCGATCAAGCGTTCCTTCACGTCCTTGCTAACGTTGCGGTAGAAGCTTGAGACCGAGATCAAACCGATGGTGCCCTGGGGCGTCGGGAAGGTTTTGACTTTGATGCGTTCATCGGATAACTGAATTTCAGCACGGCGCAAAGTGACTTGTTCGGTCGTGCGGTCTTTGCGCTTCAAGAGCGTCAGGCGCACATCGGTGCCCTTCGGTCCTTTGATTTTCTGAACGATTTTGTTGATCGTCAAACCACCGAGCGAGAAGCCGTCGACGGCGATGATTTGATCGCCCTGGTCGAGCTTCCCGGATTTTTCGGACGGGCCGTCTTTGATCAATTCATCGACCTGCGCACCCATCGGGCACGGGCGAATCTTCACGCCGATTCCAGCGAACGTGGGTTCCAGTTGTGTGCTGAACGATTCGTCGTCACCATCGAAATAAACGGTGTGCGGATCCATTGCGGCCATGAACGCTTTCAAAAACATCTTCGGCGTTTCGGTGGCGACGTTCACTTTTGAATACTTCTTGTGCTCTTCGCTGATGTTCTGAAGGGCCAGCTTCATCGCTTCCGGCTCGGCAAGATAGGCTTTATTCATGCGGAAGTTTCCAGCCGCGAATTTGATCAAGCGCGACAGGCGTTCTTCGTGCGTGGCAGGGCGTTCGGTCCATTTGATCTTCGATTCGGGATCATCGTCATCTTCGTCGCCGTCACCCTTCTTTCCGTCGGCCACGTCCTTCTTCTTTTCAGTCGCGTCGGGAGCGTTCAACACGGACTTTTTGAGATCCGCAGAAGC
>Ga0194061_1000026_pt1 | contig 78703 bp, 77 predicted proteins | sample SepL2221m_MetaG_FD_163423 | JGI IMG/M metagenome (GOLD analysis project Ga0194061, IMG submission 163423) | Anoxic zone freshwater microbial communities from boreal shield lake in IISD Experimental Lakes Area, Ontario, Canada - Sep2016-L224-21m | ecosystem: Environmental > Aquatic > Freshwater >... | reverse complement strand
CACGGGGGCCGTGCGGTAGCGGGGGGACCAGGCGAAACCGGAGGGGCCCATGCGGACCGCCGCCGCCAGCAGCGCCTCCTCCAGCAGGGGACGGACCGCCACCAAGGTGGCCTCTGGATCGCCCAGGTTCGCCCCCAGGGCAATGGCGATCCCGGAGGGCGCCGCCAAGGGAAGGCAAGCGCTCACTGAAACACCGGCATCGAAAGAAGGGAGCATGGGTTCAGGCACCCTCGCTGGGTCGATCGGCGAGACTGCCCATTCAAGGGCCCATCGCTCTCCCCATGGTCACCAGCCCCGCGAGCGCCCGCAGCGATGCGGCGGCCCGCTCCTTTCCGCTCGCCGCCATCACCGGCCACGGCACCTTGAAGCTGGCCCTGCTGCTGGCGGCCGTGGATCCCGGGCTGGGGGGGGTGGTGATCGCCGGCGGCCGCGGCACGGGCAAGTCGGTGCTGGCCAGGGGTCTCCATGCCCTGCTGCCCCCGATCGACGTGCTCGACCTGGGCGACAAGGCCCTCTTCCTGAACGTGGACCCCAGCCGTCCCGACGACTGGGACGACACCGCGCGAACACGCATCACCGCCCTGGGGGGCGACGCCAGTGGTGGCGACCCCTCCGCCCTGCTGCCCACCCGGGTGATCCCGGCTCCCTTCGTGCAGGTGCCCCTGGGAATCACCGAAGACCGGCTGGTGGGCTCGGTGGATGTGGCGGCCTCACTCGCCTCCGGCAGTGCCGTGTTCCAGCCGGGACTGCTGGCGGAAGCCCACCGGGGCGTGCTCTACGTCGATGAGCTCAACCTTCTGGACGACGGCATCACCAACCTGCTGCTGGCGGCGGTGGGTTCGGGCGAGAACCGGATCGAACGGGAAGGCCTCAGCCTCTCCCACCCCTGCCGCTGCCTGCTGATCGCCACCTACAACCCGGAGGAGGGGGCGGTGCGCGATCACCTGCTGGACCGTTTCGCCATTGCCCTGTCGGCCAATCAGGTGCTGGAGCTGGAGCAACGGGTGACGATCACCCGCTCGGCCCTTGAGCAGGCCGAATCGAGCGAGCGGTTCCGCGCCCAATGGCAGGAGGAAACCGACGCCCTGGCCACCCAGCTGCTGCTGGCCCGCCAATGGTTGCCGGACGTGCGCATCAGCCGCGAGCAGATCGGCTACCTCGTGAACGAGGCCCTGCGGGGGGGCGTGGAGGGGCATCGCTCCGAGCTCTACGCCGTGCGGGTGGCCCGGGCCCATGCGGCCCTCAGCGGCCGCGACCGGGTGGAAGCCGACGACCTGCAGGTGGCCGTGCGGCTGGTGATCGCACCACGGGCCCTGCAGCTGCCACCCCCGGATCCCGACCAACCGATGGAGCCGCCACCGCCGCCGCCCCAGGGGGAGCAGCCGCCGGAGGAGCCGGAACAACCCGAAGACCCGAACCCGGAGGAAGAGCCCGAGGAACCGGAGAACGAGGAGGAGCAGGAGGACGACAGCCCCGAGGATGAAGCCCCACCGTCGATTCCTGAGGAGTTCCTTCTCGATCCCGAGGCCATCGCCATCGATCCCGATCTCCTGCTGTTCTCGGCGGCCCGATCCAAGAGCGGCGGCAGCGGCAAGCGCTCGGTGGTGCTCAGCGACAGCCGCGGCCGCTACGTCAAGCCGATGCTGCCCCGGGGCCCCGTCCGCCGGATCGCCGTGGATGCCACCCTGCGGGCGGCGGCCCCCCACCAGAGGGCACGACGGGAGCGGGAGCCCCACCGAAAGGTGATCGTCGAAGACGGCGATCTGCGGGCCAAGTTGCTGCAGCGCAAGGCCGGTGCCCTGGTGATCTTCCTGGTGGACGCCAGCGGCTCGATGGCCCTCAACCGCATGCAAAGCGCCAAGGGGGCCGTGATCCGACTGCTCACCGAGGCCTACGAGAACCGCGACGAGGTGGCCCTGATCCCCTTTCGGGGCGAGGCGGCCGAGGTGCTCCTGCCCCCCACCCGCTCGATCACGGCGGCCCGAAGGCGGCTCGAATCCATGCCCTGCGGCGGCGGATCGCCCCTGGCCCATGGCCTCACCCAGGCGGCAAGGGTGGGTGCCAACGCCCTGGCCACGGGCGACCTGGGCCAGGTGGTGGTGGTGGCGATCACGGACGGACGCGGCAACGTGCCCCTCGCCCGCTCCCTGGGACAGCCCCCCCTGGAGGGGGAGGAGGCCGTGGACCTGCGCGAGGAAGTGAAGCAGGTGGCGAGCCGCTACCGGGCCCTGGGCATCAAGCTGCTGGTGATCGACACCGAACGCAAATTCATCGGTAGCGGCATGGGCAAGGAGCTGGCGGAGGCCGCCGGCGGCCGCTACGTGCAACTGCCCAAGGCCAGCGACCAGGCCATCGCCGCCATCGCCATGGAGGCCCTGGGGAGCCTCTGAATCCAGGCCGGATGCTGCCCGGCCGTTGGTTGGCTCAGTTGCCCTTCTTCTGGGCCGGATAGAGCTCGTCAAAGAACTTGCCCAGGCCCAGGGTGACGCTGCGGATCCCGTCCATGAACTGGGGGTCGCCGGTGAGCTTGTTGACGTCGCCGCCCACCGCATCCAAGCGGGCGGTGAGCCTCTCCGCATTGGCCACGGTGCCCTTGAGCTGGGAGATCGTGCGGGGGTTGTCGATGGCCGCTGTCATGTTCTTGATGTGGCCGCTGGCCTTGGCCGCATCGGCGGTGGCCCGGTTGAGGTTGGCCAGGATCGGATCGGCTTTGGCGATGGAGGCATCCAGCTGCCGCACCAGCCGCTGGGCATCGCCAAGGAAGTCGTTGGCCTTCTGGGAGGTGTCTCCGAAGCTGGAAGTGGCCTGGGCGAGGCGGGGCACCAGCTTCTGATCGTTGGCTTGGTCGAGCAGGTTCTGCATCAAGGTGGTGACGCTGCTGAGGCTTGCGGCAGCCACGCCGGACACCTCTCCGCCGGCGCAGACCATCACCTTGGGGTCACAATTGCGTGAAGCCGGCCTCGCTTCGGGCTCAGTTCCTGCCTTGCTGCTGGAAATGAGGGCCACTTCGGCGTTGCCCCCCAGCAGCGTGCCTGTCTTCACTTGGGCGGCGATCGGACGAAGCAGGCGGAGGTTGGGATCGCTGATCTCCAGCTGGGCCTCGACGGCATTGGAGCTGATCCGGATCCTGCGCACGCTTCCGACCAGCACGCCCCGGTAGGTGACGGAGGAGCGGGGAGCAAGGCCAGCGGCGTCGTCGAAACGCACGTTGATGGTCCAGATGTTCTGATTGAGGGAGATGCCTTTTAACCAGGCCCACAGGCAGGTTCCGCCAGCGATCGCCGCCAACAGGGAAAACCCAACGATCGCCTCACGCAGACTGCGGCGCATGGGTTCAGTGCTCCGCCGGCTGCATTGGGCCGTTCAGACTACCGCTCCTGAACTGCACTACAAACGCATCGTCCGTCTGGCGAAATTCCTCCACGCTGCCCATCCAGCGGAAGCGGCCGTCGTAGAGGAGTGCGACCCGGTCAGCCGCACGGTCGATCGTGCTGGGCACGTGGCTCACCACCACCGCTGACCCCTTCGCCACCTCGGTGGTCTTAACGATCAGGTTCTCGATACGCGTGCAGGCCACAGGATCCAGGCCAGCGGTGGGTTCATCAAACAGCAGCAGTGGCGCCACCCCCTCGGGCTGGGTGGGGTCATCGATCAGGGCCCGCGCGAAGCTGACCCGCTTTTGCATGCCACCACTGAGTTCGGAGGGGAGCATGTCCTCAATGCCGAAGAGACCCACCGCCTCCAGGCAGTGGCGAACCCGCTCACGAATCTCCTTGGGGCGCATGCGGCTGTGGCGGTAGAGCAGGAAGCCCACGTTCTCCTGGACCGTGAGGGAGCCCAGCAGGGCGGGGTTCTGGAACACCAGGCGCACATCCGGTGGGTTCCGCTGGTCCAGGCGCAGGTAGTGCTGCTCCGTGCCATGGATGCGCAGGCTGCCGTCGGTGGGCAGCTGCAGACCCGCCATGATCCGCAGGATGGTGGATTTGCCCGCGCCCGACGGACCCACCACCACGAGACGCTCATTGCTGGGCAGGACCAGATCCACCTCCTCAAGCACGAATCGCCCCCCCCAGCGCATCGAAAGGCGCTCCATCTCCGCCACGGGCTGGGGGGAAGGAACCGGAACGCTCACGCGGGAGTCCAGCAGGAATGGATCCATCCTCGCGTTCTCTCCGTACAGTTCATCAGCCCCACCTCCGGCGTAACGCCCCCGTGGCTTGAGCCTCCTGCCCCCCAGCCAACGCAGCCGCCCCTCGCGGCGGCGACCCCAACGACCGGGATGGGTGGGCCGGGGGGATCTGCGGCAACAGGATTTGATGAGCCGCTCCCGGCGGGCCGTGCGCTGGCTGCAACCCGGGCTGGTGGTGAAGCGCTGGATGCTCACCTCCGGCTTGGGGTTGCTGGTGGCCCTGCTCGGGGCGGCCGTCTGGGCCGATCTCAAGCCCATCTACTGGTTCCTGGAATCGATCAACTGGGTGCTCAAGAACATCACCACGGTGATGCCGCGGGCCTTCACCGGCCCGCTGGTGCTGGTGATCGGAGGGGCCCTGATCTGGCTGGGCCAGAGCCGCAGCTTCGGCTCGATTCAGCAGGCCCTGGCACCGGAGAAGGACACGGTCCTGGTGGATGCCCTGCTGGCCCAGCGCAAGCTGAACCGGGGACCCGCGATCGTGGCGATCGGTGGGGGGACCGGCCTGTCGACCCTGCTCAGCGGCCTCAAGCGCTACAGCAGCAATCTCACCGCCATCGTGACGGTGGCCGACGACGGCGGCAGCAGCGGCGTGCTGCGGCGGGAGCTGGGGGTGCAGCCCCCGGGCGACATCCGCAACTGCCTGGCCGCCCTGGCCCGGGAGGAACCCCTGCTCACCCGCCTGTTCCAGTACAGGTTCAAGGCCGGCAGCGGCCTCGAGGGCCACAGCTTCGGCAACCTGTTTCTCTCGGCGCTGACCGCGATCACCGGCAGCCTCGAATCGGCGATCCTCGCCAGCAGCCGGGTGCTGGCGGTGCAGGGCCAGGTGGTGCCCGCCACCAATGCCGACGTGCGCCTCTGGGCGGAACTGGAGAACGGCGAGCGCATCGAGGGAGAGTCGAGCATCGGCCATGCCCCCAGCCCGATCGTTCGGCTCGGTTGTACGCCGGAGAGGCCCCCGGCCCTGCCCCGGGCCCTCGATGCCATCGCCAACGCCGAGCTGATCGTGCTGGGCCCCGGCAGCCTCTACACCTCCCTGTTGCCGAACCTGCTGGTGCCTGAGCTGGTGCAGGCCATCTCCCGCAGCAAGGCCCCGCGCCTCTACATCTGCAACCTGATGACCCAGCCAGGCGAAACCGACGGCCTGGATGTGGAAGGGCACTTGCGGGCGATCGAAGCCCAGCTGGCCAGCCTCGGCGTGGAGCAGCGGCTGTTCACCGCCGTGCTGGCCCAGGAAGAACTGGAGGATGCCGCCCTTGTGGCCCATTACCGCAGAAGTGGGGCCGAGCCCGTGCTCTGCGACGTGGGCAAATTACGGAGCCAGGGCTACGAGGTGATGCTGGCCCCGCTGCAGGGGGCCAGACCGAGCCCCACCTTGCGCCACGATCCCCGCAGCGTGGCGCTGGCGGTGATGCGTTTCTACCGACGCCACAAGGGCGGTTCGTAGGGAGCAGGGGGTCGCCTAATAGGCGTCCTGGAGCTCGTAGAAGTCGGGCTGGACGTAGTCCTTGCGCAGGGGGAAACCCTTCCAGTCTTCGGGCATCAGGAGACGCTTGGGGTGGGGATGGCCCTCGTAGCGGATGCCGTACATGTCGTAGGTCTCGCGCTCCTGCCAGTCAGCACCGCGGTAGAGGGGATAGAGGCTGGGGATGGTGAGGTCTCCATCCCGCTCAAGGAACACCTTGAGGCGCACCTCCTCCGGGGCGCTTCCGGCGGCGGGACTGGGGTTGGCGGCAGCTGAGAGAGCGACCAGGTGATAGAAGCTCACCAGCCGTCCGCCGGGACCCTCGTCATAGCCCCCCTGAACCTGCAGATAGTCAAAGCCGCGCGCCTTGAGGGCCGCCGCCACGATCGGCAGCACCAGCGGCTCCACACCGATGATCTCCACCCCCAGGTGGTCCGGCTCAAGCACCTCGTGGTCAAAGCCCTCGGAACTGAGCCACTGGCTCAAGGGACCGCTGGCAGGCCCGCTCGGGGTGGCCGCCAAGGTGGATTCGGTGGGATCAGGCATCGCCAGACTCAGCGAGGGTGGGAACGGATTCAGTGAGGGCCACCGGCAGGGCCGCCGAGGCAGCAAAAGCGGCCTGTTGGCTTTCAGCGCGCAGGTAGGCGCCGTCAACGATCGGCTGCACGGCCACCATCTGGTGGGGAATGGTGAAGTAACGGTGGGTGGGCAGGAGCTGGCCCCGTTCCGCCACGGACTCGTTGGCCACTTTCTTGCGCAGCTTGATCACCGCATCGAAAATCGCTTCCGGCCTGGGGGGGCAGCCAGGGAGGTAGAGATCCACTGGGATCAGCTTGTCGACACCGCGCACGGCCGTGGTGGAATCGGCGCTGAACATGCCACCGGTGATCGTGCAGGCCCCCATGGCGATCACGTACTTGGGCTCGGGCATCTGCTCATAGAGACGCACCAGGGCAGGCCCCATTTTCATGGTGACCGTGCCGGCCACGATCAACAGATCCGCCTGACGGGGGCTGGAGCGGGGCACCAGACCGAAGCGGTCGAAATCGAAGCGGGAACCGATCAGTGCGGCGAACTCGATGAAGCAGCAGGCCGTGCCGTAGAGGAGGGGCCAGAGGCTGCTCAACCGTGCCCAGTTGTGCAGATCATCCAAACTGGTGAGGATGATGTTCTCCGACAGCTCGTTGGTGACGCTGGGGGCCCCAACCGGGTTGCAGGAGGCTGCCCGCAGGTCGCGGAGGGCGTCGATCGAAGGTGAGGTGGGGGTGAGGGTCATGGGGTCAGCTCCATTCCAGGGCGCCCTTGCGCCAGGCGTAGGCCAGTGCCACCACAAGGACGGCAATAAAAATCAGGGCCTCGATGAAGGCCAGCAATCCCAAGCGATGGAAGGCCACGGCCCAGGGGTAGAGAAAGACGGTCTCCACGTCAAAGATGACGAAGACCAGAGCGAACATGTAGTAGCGGATGTTGAACTGAATCCACGCTCCGCCAATGGGCTCCATGCCCGATTCGTAGGTGAGTTCCCTCTCACCGCCCCGGGAACGGGGAGCGAGAAGTTTGTTGGTCACCAACGCCAGGACCGGAACCGCTGCGGCAATCAGCAGAAAGCCCAGAAAGGCGTCATATCCGGAGAGAACGAACATGGAGTGGCCCGACCTGGGGCGCAGTCTGGCACCTGTGCGCCAAAGCCGACGAATGGCGCCAATGGATAGAGTTCGATCCAGCGAAACCGGCGGCAAAACCATGGAAGTGACCACCCGGGAACCGGACCGGGAAGGGCCTGAACAGCCCCCCTCCGAAGCGATCGAGGCCGCAGCCGATGCCACCGGAGCAACCAGCTCCCCTGGAGCGGAACCTGCTCCGCAGGAGTCCACGACCGACGAAGCCCCAACCCAAGAACCCTCTGCGGTGGAGATCGGTGAAGGCACCTCGCCCACCGAGGCCATCGACGACGGCCGTGACCATCGCTTCGAATGCCTGAGCTGCGGCTTCGTCTACGACCCGGCGGAGGGGATCCGCAAGCAGGGCATTGAGTCCGGCGTGGCCTTTGCCGAACTGGATCCGATCACGTTCCGCTGCCCGGTCTGCCGCAGCAAAATCGGCGCCTTCAAGGACATCGGTCCCCGCAACAAGCCCAGTGGCTTCGAGGAAAACCTGGGTTTCGGCCTGGGGGTCAACCAACTCACCCCGGGCCAGAAGAACGTGCTGATCTTCGGCGCCTTCGCCCTGGCCTTCGCCTTTTTCCTCTCCCTCTATTCCCTCCGTTGAGATCCGTGAAACGGCCCTTCATCACGTCCCTTCTAAGCCTCGTCTTCGCCCTGGGCCTGGCGCTGGGAGTGGGCGGATGCACCACCTCCCACCTGCCAATAGCAGAGGGCAGCCCCTGGCAAGCGGTGGAGCTGCCCAGCCGCTCGAACCCCCTGGATCTGGCCTTCACCGATGCCAATCACGGCTTCCTGGTGGGCAGCAACCGACTCATCCTCGAAACCGAGGATGGGGGAGCCAGCTGGCAGGAGCGGGCACTGGAGCTGCCAGCCGAGGAGAACTTCCGGCTGCTGAGCATCGACTTCCAGGGTCAGGAGGGCTGGATCGTGGGCCAGCCAGGCCTGTTGCTGCATAGCGATGACAGCGGCAGCAGCTGGACCCGCCTGCTCCTGGACACCAAGCTGCCGGGCGATCCCTACCTGATCACGGCCCTGGGCCCCCGTCGCGCCGAACTGGCCACCAACGTGGGCGCCATCTATGCAACCTCCGATGCCGGCAACTCCTGGCAGGCCGAGGTGGCCGATGCGGCCGGCGCCCTGCGCGACCTGCGCCGGGGCAGCGGAGGGAACTATGTGGGCGTCTCCAGCCTGGGCAACTACTTCGCCACCTGGCAGCCGGGCGAGGAGCTCTGGCAGCCCCATCAGCGAATCAGCAGCCAACGGCTGCAAAGCATGGGCCAACAGCCCGATGGCCGCCTCTGGATGCTCTCCCGCGGTGCCCAGATGCGCTTCAACGGTGATGCAGCCATTCCGGAGACCTGGGGCAAGCCTGTTGTCCCCATCCCCAATGGCTACGGCTACCTCGACATGGCCTGGGACCCCCAGGGTGCCATCTGGGCGGGCGGGGGCAACGGCACCCTGCTGGTGAGCCGCGATGAAGGCCACAGCTGGAAAACCGACCCGCTGGGCAAGGCCCAACCCACCAACTTCAGTCGGATCGTCTTTGCCGACGGCGGCAAGGGCTTCGTGCTGGGGGAACGGGGGCACCTGCTGCGCTGGGTGGGTTGAAGGCGATCCAACTGCGTCCCTCTGTAACCAAGGGCCGCAGCCGACTCCGGCGGCCTCCTTCGGACCCTTAGGATGACTCAGCTGAATTGCCCGCTGCCATGGCTGCCGGCTCCACAGGGGAACGTCCGTTCTTCGAAATCATCACCAGCATCCGCTACTGGGTCATCCACGCCGTCACCTTGCCGGCGATCTTCCTAGCTGGATTCTTCTTCGTGTCCACAGGCCTGGCCTACGACGCCTTCGGCACCCCCCGCCCCGATGCCTACTTCCAGGCTCAGGAGTCCAGGGCGCCGGTGGTGAGCCAGCGCTACGAGGCCAAGAGTCAACTTGATCTGCGCCTGAAATAAGCCATGTCGCAATCCCCCATCGCCACCACACCGCGCAACTATCCGATTTTCACGGTGCGTTGGCTCTCGGTCCATGCCCTTGGCATCCCAACGGTGTTTTTCCTGGGTGCTCTTGCTGCCATGCAGTTCGTCCGTCGCTGAATCTGGCCATGCAACGCTCTCCCAACCCCAACAACCTGCCGGTCGAACTCAACCGCACCAGCCTCTACCTAGGGCTTCTGCTGGTGTTCGTCATCGGTGTGCTGTTCACCAGCTACTTCTTCAACTGAACCGGAGCTTCAGCCATGAGCGGTAAGAAATCCAACCTGCCTGACGGCCGCCTTCCTGACCGCCTTCCTGACGGCCGCCCAGCTGTTGCCTGGCGTTCCCGTTGGACCGAAGGGGTTCTCCCCCTTTGGCTCGTGGCTACAGCTGGGGGTATCGCCGTGATCTTCGTTGTGGGCCTGTTCTTCTACGGCTCCTATGTGGGGGTTGGTTCGGCCTGAGCGGCCAAGCCGCCTCACCTGATGAAGCGGGCTATCAGCCCGCTTTTTTGATGGACGGCCACCTTGCGGAGGCATCACCGGCAACCGGTCAATCGGGGCAATTGATTTAAACTGAAGGCATCGGCCAACCACGCTTGACTGCTTCCGATCCGGGCCCTGGGTCCGAACGACGCAACCGTCGGCCCAAGCGGAGAGAATTGTTCTGCCCTGCCCACCCCGAGCAGCGCATCGAAGGCAACGGCCGCAAGCACTTCCTCCATCTGCTCACCCCTGAGCAGCTCAAGGCCCGTGGCATGGACGACAGGAAAGCCCGCCTCGTGATCAACGCCTACCCGGTGTTGGTGTTGAGCAACGAATGGCTCGAGGAGCTGTTCTGCCCCAGCTGCGGCATGGCCCGCTGGTGCCATGTGGAGCGCCACGACCGTGTGCTCCATCGCGTCACCTGGGCCTCGAGGGATCTCTGGATGCAGGTGGCCCATGTGGATGCGATAGGCGGCAATCCAACCGTGAGCGAATACACCAGCCGCGAAGCCCGCCGTCACAGGCGCAAGCGTGCCGATGGCAAAACCTTCTTCGATCGTTAGGACTGGGGGCCCCAGCGGCCGCCCTCAGAGCCCGTAGTACTCGCGGTACCAGCGGGCGAAGCGCTTGACACCCTGCTCGATCGAGGTGCCGGGGCGGTAGCCCACCCACTCAAACAGAGCCGTTGTGTCGGCGGCGGTGGCCAGCACGTCACCGGGCTGGCCCGGCTCAAAGGCTGGAATGGCCTTCCGTCCTAAGGCCTCCTCCAGCAACTCAATGAACCGCAGAAGTGGCACCGGCTGGGCATGGCCCAGGTTGAAAAGACGGTGGGGCGCCGCTGCCAGGGCTGGATCGGGGGCGAAGGGGTCGAAGTCGGCGGCGGCGGTGGCGGGCTTGTCGAGACAGCGGACGATGGCCTCAACGATGTCATCGATGTAGGTGAAATCCCGCTCCAGCTGGCCGTGGTTGAACACCCGGATCGGTTCCCCGCGCAAAATCGCCTGGGCGAACAACATCGGCGCCATGTCTGGGCGACCCCAGGGGCCGTAAACGGTGAAACAACGCAGCCCGGTGGCAGGCAAACCGTAAAGATGGCTGTAGCTGTGGGCCATCAGCTCGTTCGCCTTCTTGGTGGCCGCGTACAGGCTCACCGGATGGTTCACAGACTGCTGCTCGGAGAAGGGCAAGCGGCGGTTGCCGCCATAGACCGAGCTGCTGGAGGCATACACCAGATGGCTCACTCCCTGGTGGCGGCAGCCTTCGAGCACGTGGCCGAACCCCACCAGATTGCTCTGGATGTAGAGGGCCGGCTGGTCGATCGAGTGGCGCACCCCCGCCTGGGCCGCCAGGTGGACCACCCGATCCGGCCGCTCGTCAGCGAACAAAGCCGCCATCGCCTCGCCATCCTGGAGATCAAAGCGCTGGAAACGAAAGCCGCCGGCGGCCGCCCCGGGCAAGGCCTCCAGCCGCTCCAGCCGGGCTTGCTTGAGGGCCGGATCGTAGTAGGCGTTGAGGTTGTCGAGACCCACCACCCGATCACCGCGCTCCAGCAGCCGCTGGGCCACGGCCGCGCCGATAAAACCGGCGGCGCCGGTGACCAGAACAGGAGGGGCCCCCATCTCAGCCCTTCCCGACCTGCCAGACCTTGAGACCGGCCTTGGCGGCGGCCTGGGCATCGATGATGCGGCGGGCATCGAAGAGCCAGGCGGGCTGCCGCATCACGGCGGCGAAGGATGGCCAGTCAAGGGAACGGAACTCCAGCCATTCGGTGAGCACGAGAACGGCATCGGCTCCGGTGGCGGCGGCGAGCGGGTCATCAACGCTTTGCCAGACCCCGTCGCCGCTGAGGGGCGTGCCTTGGGGAGAAGGAGGCGTGGCCAAGTCCTGGGCGATCTGGAGCGGATCCACCTTGGGATCGAAGATCGCCAACTGGGCACCCTCCTCCAGCAGATCGCGGCAGATGGTGATGGCGGGGGCCTCGCGGGTGTCGTTGGTGTCGGCCTTGAAGGCAAACCCCAGCACGGCGATGCGCTTGCCGGTGACGGTGCCGAACAGGTCGGCCACCACCAGCTGGGCGATGCGGTGCTGCTGCCAACTATTGAGCTCCACCACGCCCTTCCAGTAGGCGGCCACCTCGTGCAGGCCGTAGTGACCACAGAGATAGACGAGGTTGAGGATGTCCTTCTGGAAGCAACTGCCGCCGAAGCCGGGGCCAGCCTTGAGGAACTTGGAGCCGATGCGGCTGTCGCTGCCAATGGCCTTGCCCACTTCGAGCACGTCGGCGCCGGTGGCCTCGCACACCACTGCGATCGAATTGATCGAACTGATGCGCTGGGCCAGAAAGGCATTGGCGGTGAGCTTGGAAAGCTCCGAGCTCCAGAGATTGGTGCGCAGGATGTGTTCGGAGGCCACCCACTGGCCGTAGATGCCCGCCAAGGCCTCCATCGCATCAGGATCCTCACCGCCGATCAGCACCCGGTCTGGGTTTTCCAAATCAGCGATGGCCGTTCCCTCGGCCAGAAACTCGGGGTTGGAGAGCACGGAGAAGGTCTTGGGTGAAGCTTCACCGGTCTGTTCGCCCTGGGCCGCCGCCAGGATGGCCTTCACGGTTTCGGCGGTGCGCACCGGCAGGGTGCTCTTCTCCACCACGATCGTGTGGCCCTGGGCGCAGGCGGCCACCTGGCGGGCTGAGGCCTCGATCCAGCGCAGATCGCTGGCCTGGCCAGCCCCCACACCGCGGGTCTTGGTGGGGGTGTTCACCGACAGGAACACCATGTCGGCGGAGGCGATCGCCTGCTCCACCGCAGTGGAGAAATGCAGGTTGCGGCCACGGCAGCGGCCCACCACCACATCCAGCCCGGGCTCGTACACCGGCAACTGGCTGAGGTCAGGGTCATTCCAGGCGGCAATGCGTACCGCATTGAGGTCAACAACGGTGACCTGGATATGGGGACAGCGATCGGCGATCACCGCCATGGTGGGACCACCGACATAGCCCGCACCGATGCAACAAATGGTGCGGATGGTCATGCGATCGCCTCGCGGAAGTAGGCAATGGTGGCATCCAGCCCCTGATCCAGGGCCACGGTGGGCTCCCAGCCCAGCTCTTGGCGCGCCAGGTCGATCACGGGCTGACGCTGCAAGGGATCGTCCTGGGGCAGGGGTTGGCTGATCAGCTCCAGGCTGGGGTTGATCTTGGCAAGCACTTTCTCGGCCAGCTGGCGGATTGTGAATTCGCCTGGGTTGCCGATGTTGATCGGGCCGGAGTGGTTGCCGTTCATCAGGCGGATGAGACCCTCCACCAGATCATCCACATAACAGAAGGAGCGGGTTTGGGAGCCATCGCCATAGAGGGTGAGGGGCTCACCACGCAGGGCCTGCACGATGAAGTTGCTCACCACCCGGCCGTCGTCGGGGAGCATGCGGGGGCCGTAGGTGTTGAAGATCCGCACCACCCGGATCTCGACACCATGGACGCGGTGGTAGTCAAAGCAGAGGGTTTCCGCGACCCGCTTGCCCTCGTCGTAGCAGGCGCGGATGCCATGGGTGTTGACCGAGCCGCGGTAGCTCTCGGGCTGGGGGTGCACCTCGGGATCGCCGTAGACCTCGCTGGTGGAGGCGAGCAACAGACGGGCGCCGACGCGGCGGGCGAGGCCGAGCATGTTGGCGGTGCCCAGGAAGCTGGTCTTGGCGGTCTTGATCGGGTTGTGCTGGTAGTGCACCGGCGAGGCGGGGCAGGCCAGGTGCCAGATGCGGTCGACCTCAAGGCGGATGGGCTCGGTGACGTCGTGACGGATCAGCTCGAAGCTGGGGTGGCCGAGCCAGTGGCGAATGTTGTCCTTGCGGCCGGTGAAGTAGTTGTCGAGGCAGATCACCTCCTCTCCAGCCTGCATGAGGCGATCCACCAGGTGGGAGCCGACGAAGCCAGCGCCACCGGTGACCAGGTTGCGGATGGGGGAGGAGGGCATCAGAGACGCACCTGTTGTTGGTCCAGTTGTTCGCGGAACAGGGCCACGGTGCTGCGCAGACCGTCTTGGAGGGGAATGCGCGCCCTCCAGCCCAGCTCGGCCAGCCGGCTGACATCCAGCTGCTTTTTCGGGGTGCCATCGGGCTTGCTGGCATCCCAGAGGATCTCGCCCGGGTAGCCGGTGGCCTCGGCCACGGCCTCCGCAAGCTGCCGGATGCTGAGGTCAAGCCCGGTGCCCACATTCAGGTGCTGGATCGGATCATCGGCATCGGGCTGCCAGTTCTCCAGAGCGAACGCACAGGCCTCGCCCAGATCATCCACATGGAGGAACTCCCGCAGCGGTGAGCCGGTGCCCCAGCAGGTAACGCTGGGGGCGTTTTCCTCCTTGGCCTCGTGGAAGCGACGGATCAGGGCCGGCAGCACATGGCTGTGGGTGGGGTGGTAGTTGTCGCCCGGGCCGTAGAGGTTGGTGGGCATCAGGCTGATGGCATCAAAGCCATACTGCTTGCGCAGGGCGCGGCAGAGCTGGATGCCGGCGATCTTGGCGGTGGCGTACCACTCGTTGGTGGGCTCCAACGGGCCGGTGAGCAGGTACTCCTCCTTGATCGGTTGCGGGGCAAGGCGGGGGTAGATGCAGCTGCTGCCCAGGAACAGGAGCCGGCGGGTGCCGGTGCGCCAGGCGCTCTCGATCACATGGTTCTGGATCTTGAGGTTGTCGAGCAGGAAATCAGCCGGGTAGGTGTCGTTGAAATAGATGCCACCCACCTTGGCGGCCGCCAGCACCACCACCTCCGGTTTGTGGGCCTCGAACCAGGCCCGCACGGCGACGCCGTCCTCGAGGTCCAGTTCGCTGCGGGGGGCGGTGAGCAGGTTGGTGTAGCCGGCGGCGGTGAGGGCGCGGACGATGGCGGAGCCCGCCATGCCACGGTGCCCCGCCACAAAGATCCGATCGCTGGGGTGGAGAAGGGTCATGGGGTGATCGGGCTCATGGCCAGGTGCTGACACCGGTGGACGCCACCTGGGTGCTGCTGGGGGGATTCTCCATCGAGCCCACCACCTGGAAACCCTCGCGCCTGAGGGTGGCCTCCTTGGCCGCCTCTTCCACATCGGTGGCCACCATCTCCGCCACCAGCTCCTCCAAGGTGGTGGTGGGGGTCCAGCCCAGCTTCTGCTGCGCCTTGGTGGGATCACCGAGCAGGGTTTCCACCTCCGCGGGCCGGAAATAACGGGGGTCAATGCGCACCACCACGGCGCCGGTGTCGGCGCGGCGGCCGGTTTCCTCCAGGCCCGTTCCGCTCCAGCTGATGCCGCCCCAGCCCAGTTCACCGGCCGCCAGTTCGATGAAACGACGCACGGTTTCCTGCCGGCCGGTGGCGATCACGAAGTCTTCCGGTGGACCCTCCTGCTGCAGCATGCGCCACTGCATCTCCACGTAATCGCGGGCGTGGCCCCAATCGCGGAGGGAATCAAGGTTGCCCATGAACAGCTCCCCGTCGAGGCCCGCATCAATGCGGGCCAGGCCGCGGGTGATCTTGCGGGTCACGAAGGTTTCGCCGCGCCTGGGGCTCTCGTGATTGAAGAGGATGCCGTTGCAGGCATACATGCCGTAGGCCTCGCGGTAGTTGACCGTGATCCAGTAGGCGTAGAGCTTGGCGACGCCGTAGGGGCTGCGGGGATAGAAGGGGGTGGATTCCTTTTGGGGGATCTCCTGCACCAGGCCGTAGAGCTCGGAGGTGCTGGCCTGGTAGATGCGGGTGGTGTCGATCAGCCCGAGGATGCGCACGGCCTCGAGGATGCGCAGGGTGCCGAGGGCATCGCTGTTGGCGGTGTACTCCGGGCTCTCGAAGCTCACGGCCACATGGCTCTGGGCACCGAGGTTGTAGATCTCATCGGGCCGCACCTGCTGGATGATGCGGATCAGGTTGGTGGAATCGGTGAGATCGCCGTAGTGCAGCACCAGCCGGGGCCCATCACCACTGCTGCCCCGCTCGTGGGGATCCTGGTAGAGGTGATCGATGCGGTCGGTGTTGAAGCTGCTGGCGCGGCGCTTGATGCCATGCACCGTGTAGCCCTTCTCCAGCAGCAGCTCCGCCAGGTAGCTGCCGTCCTGGCCGGTGATGCCGGTGATCAGGGCCACCTTCGGCTGGTTCGGATCACTCATGGGGTCGAAGGGATGGAGGAGGCAAGCTTTTGGCTTGGGGCTGCCAGGTAACCCAGCAACAGGAAGCCAAGGTAGAAGAACAGGCCATCGGCATAGAGCAGGGGCTGGAACAGCCATTGCACCGTCAGGGTGAGCAGCAGCCCCGCCGCCACCAACGCTCCGGCCCGATCAGCCGGGGCGGAGCGTCGCAGGGCGGCGATCAGATGGCGACCGCCACGCCAGAGCAACGGCAGCATCGCCAGGAGAAGGGCGAGCATGGGCACAAACCCCACGCGGGCATAGATATCAAAAGCCACGTTGTGGAGCATCTCGCCGTGGGCTGCATCGAACGAGGCCATCGCCCCCTGGTGGCTGTCGAAGTAGTTGAAGTGGATCCGGTTACCGCCCCAGGGGAAGCCTGAGGCGGCGTGAAGGAAGCCACCAAAGCGATCGAAGCGCTCGTCATGGAGACGATCGGCGATCCGATTGAGCAGGGGGTGGACGTGCCAGAAGGCCCCCAGCAACGCAAGCAGCCCCAGGGCGGCCGCTGCCGCCACCATCCGATCAAGCCGCCGTCGCCAGGGTCCCTGGGCGGGCCAGGTGGCCGCCGCCACCGGCACGGCGCCGAGGGCCGCCACCAGCAGACCGATGCGGCCATGGAAGGCCACCACGGCCACGAGCCCGAGCACACCTCCCACGGCCATCACCAGCCCCAGCTGCCGCTGGCCGGATTGCCTCATCAGGAACAGGCCGGGCACAAACCAGCTGAGGGCCAACACGGCGTTCTGCTCGATCGAGCGCACGTTCACGGTGGGGGAACTGCCCCACGGTACGGCGATCACAGACTCAAAACGTCGGGCAAACAGGGCGTGGAGATCCCCGTCGCCGAGGCGTCCATGGGCCAACACGACCCAGACGTAGAGCAGACCCCCCAGTCCGTAGGCCAGCCACAGCCAGCCCATCCGTTGCCAGCTCCTGACAGCCGCCAACCGCACCCCCAGCACCAGACAGAGAGCCGGCAGAACGATCACTGACACCAGGTCCAGCAGTTCGGTGCCAGCGAGCCTCCAGAAGCCGAAGGCCACTGAGAGAGCCCCGTAGGCCAGGCCGAACAGCAAAAGCAGCAGGGAACTGCGTTTCAGCTCCGGCGTCAGCGGCGCCCGCGCGGAGCGGGTGGACCAGGCCAGGACGGCCAGGGTCAGGTAGAGCAACGTGAAGGCCTTGGGAAGGTGCAGGCCCATCAGGGCAAAGGCCACCTGCAGCGCCGCGTCCATCAGCCCACCGGCCCGCACTCCATTGAGAGTGCCTCCTCCAGGGCCTCCAGGTCCAGACGAAGTTGCCGCTGGTAGGGGTGGACCCGCAGATCAAGCTCAGCCGAGTCGATGGCGGCGGAACAGGGGAAGGGACGGATCAGGGCCCGCTGGAAGGTGTTGTAGAGCCCGCCCCCCAGGAAGGCCACCACCGGGTCATGGGCTGTGGACTGAAGTTCCAGCACCCGGTAGGGGCGGGTGCGGCAGAGCAGAGCGTTGAGCACCATTGATCCGTGCTCGCACCACAGCTGGCGAGCGTTGCGCAGACGCAGCAACAGCTCTTGGATTGGCAAACCGGTTGGGTCGAGCACCGTGTAACCGTGCCGTTCAAACACCCCGCGCACCTCAACCAGGTTGACGATGCGCTCGGGACGCAAAGACGTCAGCCACAATTTCTCGGGCGGCGGCAGATCGCCGGCAATCGACGCAAAGGCCTCGCCGGCCAGGGCTGCCCCCAACCGGTCGCGGGCAAGGGAGAGGTTTTGCCAGCTGCTCAGCCGCGGGAGCAGCAGGGCATCCTCCAGGCGCAGGTTGGCCTCCAGCCCTTGCTCCGGCAGCAGCAGCTCCAGGCTGCCTGGAGGACACAACCTGAGGAGCTGCTCGGCCCAGGCTGCCGAGGGGGCCATCACCAGCAGGCGTCTTCCACCCGCCGTCACGCGGGGATCGGAGGCGAACCAGAGGATCGCCCCCAGCTGATCGCCCACCCAGTGGCCGAAATGGCTCGTGAGGTGGGGAAAGACGGCATAGGCCCCCGCCAGGATTCGCTCCGGGCCGCCCAGCCGGCGACGGATGGTGTGGAACTGAATGCAGCGGTAGGCCGCGGCCTGGCTGCAGCTGGCTCCACCCACCAGGGTCCAGCTCTCGATGCTGGGATACCCGGGCAGGGGCGAGCTGCGGTAGGGATGGCTCACCAGCCGCGCCGGGCCAGGGGGCGCCAGGGGCAAGCGATCGAGATTGAGAATCGTCTGTTCGGCTGTGACGAGGGCAGACGGGCCGAAACCCAAGGGGCGCAAGCGGTGGCGAAAGCCCAGCAGGCCAGTATCGGCTGCGCGCAGCCACAGCTCGCGCACGGTTGTACCGATCCAGGGAGGCAGCCGGCTCACCAATAACAGCCCCCATCCACCTGGGCCGCGCCGATCGGCGTCTCCTCCGGCGAGGGCCTGACCCAGGAGGAATTCATCAAAGCGGCAAAGCGGGGCATGGTCTCCCAGCGGCGGCCACGGATGCCGAACAGCAGCTGCAGCGCACCCCCCAGGTGTACGACCGGCCGGCCCATGGCCTTGATCGCCGCCGCCAGTGGTAGGCCGTAGGCACCACACCCCAGCAGGGCCACATCGAACTCCAGGGCACTGGTGCGGTCCACCAGGTCATCGAGAGCAGCGCCCCAGCTGGAATACCCGTCGCGGGCACCACCGAGGGTCAAGGGCGGACGCAGGGTGAGCAGCTCAAACTCCGGCAGTACCTGCGAATCGGCGAACAACTCCCGACGATGGGCCAGCTGACGCTCCATGCTGATGGCGAAGGGATGCACCACCAGGACCCGCCGGCCGGCCAGCGTGGCCGTCCATGGTGCCTTCAGCCACCAGGGTTCAAGGGCCGCCAGGGAGCAACGCTGAGGCAAGGGAACGAGATCAGCCACCAGCCGAGCCTGATGGGGACTGTCCCAGGCGGCCAGCAGATCCACCGCGCCCAGGGCGGCTTGCATGCGCTCCGCCGCCCTCTCCAGACTGCCGGCATCAAGGGGGAACATCCCCGCGTTGCGGTGGGCCTCCCGCAGCGTGACCCGACTGAAGCATCCCGGACGCCAGCGGGCTTCGCCCATCAGGCGGGCCTCCACCGAGCCCAGCCGGCCCACCAGCACGGGGCGCCGGGCTTGGAGCGCTGCCGAGATCCAGCGGCCCGCCTCCCCATCGGACAGCACCCCGTCGAAGGCCCGGGGAAAACGGAGGCGATCCCAGCGGGCGGCCAGCCGGCGGCCCCGTTCCTTCACGGCGTGTTTCATCCCCCAGAAGTGCTCACTCATGGCTCCAGCAGCCGGGCGTAGAGGCCCCTGTGGGCCGCCGCCACCGCGGCGGGGCGCCAACTGGAAAGCCGCTCCGGTGATGCCACCAGACCGGGGGTGTCGAGGCACCAGGCGAGGCCCTGGGCCAGGTGCTGCCAATCAAAGGGATCGGCCAGGTAACCATTGACCCGGTGCTCCACCAGGTCGGCCATGCCCCCCTGGCGAAAGGCGACCACGGAGGTGCCGCAGGCCAGGGCCTCACTGGCGGACTGGGGCAGGTTGTCGAGGCGGGAGGGCACGACCACCACGTCCGCGGCGGCATAGGTGAGGGCAAGGCTGAGGTCGTCCTGGAGCCGGCCAAGGAAGCGGATAGGCAGAGCCAGGTTCGGCGGATCGTTGGGGGCGGGTTGGCCCAGCACCACCGCCTCCAGCTCCGGGCGCTCCGTCGCCAGGCGCGCCAGAGCTGGCACCAACAGATCCCAACCCTTGCGCGGATCCTCCCCGCCACCGAGGGCCCCGAACAGCACCACCTGCCGCTCGGCGGGCCAGCCCAGCAGCTGCCTGGCCTGGGCACGGGGAATCGGCCGGTAGAGCTCAGGGACGGCGTTGGCAAGCACTGTGCACGGCACCCGGGCGAACAGGGCAGAAGCCCGGGCCTGATCAGCCATCCAGCGGCTGGGGGCGATCAGGTGCAAACGAGGCAACAGCTGCGCCCAGGCCCGCCGCTTGCGTTGCCACACCCACCGATCCAGATCCAACCCCCGTCCACCAGGCGACCGATTTCCCCGCAGGTAACCCTCCTCGAAGCGCCGATCGGCCGCCGCCGATGGGTAGTGCTCGCTGCCACAAAAGGGCCAGGTGTCGTGCAGGGTCCAGACCACAGGCCCCCGCAGCCGGCCGATGGCCTCGATCGAGAGGAACTCGTCCTGGATCCAGTGCAGATGGAGCAGATCGGCCCCGGCCCGGTTCAGCTCCCGATCGAGCCTGGAGGGCAGGGCGGCCACGGAATGGGTGACGGGGTTGCCGCTGCGCTGGGGTTTCTGCAGCCACCAACTGGCGGTGCTGCGCAGCAGGGCCAGGGCCTGGCGGGGCTTGGAGCTGGGAGCTTGCACCCAGGCATCACCGCTGGTGGCTAGCGCCACCCGCAGGCTGCTGTCGACTCCTGCATCCCGCAGGGCTCGGTGAAGGCGGAACGTGGCGCGGGCCGCCCCCTGGCCGCCGTCGTAGGTGGAAAGCTGCAGGACCCGCATCTCAGCGCCAGCCCACCAGCCGCAGGGCCTTGCGGCCCTTGCGGACCAGCTCCGCCCGGCGGGAGCGTCGATAGAGGCGCCGGAACGTATCGGCATCTCGGAGGCGGTCGGCCTGGATCACGGCGGGATGCGCCAGCGGCAGGGACAGGCTGCCCCGGGGCCCCAGGGGGGAGGTTTCATCCAGGGTGTGCGTGGCTTCTGTGTGGAAGCCGATGTTCTCCACCAGCTCCACCGCCGGCAGGCAGGTGAGATAGCCCTGCTGCCAGCAGCTCAGCTGCCACACCATGTCCCAGGTGTCGATCGTGCCGGCCGCCAGCTGATCCAGCCAGGGGCCCCACACCCGCGCCAGGGGCGCCCCGCCCAGGTGCCCTAACCAGCCCTGATCCCGGAAAACAGGCCAGCCAGCCAGGTCGGCGTCGTAGTGACGCCATGCCCGTCGCCAGGTGGCCCAACCCCACACATGGGCATAGATCGAGAAGCGATAGCTACTGCCATCGGCGGGTGGCTGGCGCTGGTGGTTGTTGGCGGCGATGGCACCAATGCGCTCGTCGTCCCGGTAGCGCACCAGCAGGTCCTGGGCGTAGGGGAAGAAGCTCAGGTCCGGCAGGATGTCGTCCTCCAGGATGATCCCCTCCTCCTCCTGCTCGAAGAACCAGTCGATCGCACCGCTCACGCCTGCGCGGCAGCCCAGGTTGGTCTCCCGCAGCAGGGTGTGAAGCCGGCAGGGCCAATCAATCGCTTCCTGCACCAGCCGCCGCACTTCAGCGCAGAGGGCTTCCTCACCAGGCCGACCTGGCCGGGGTCCATCGAAGGCCACATAGAGGCGCTCGGGCCGCAGGGTTCGCAGCACCGACAGCACCCGAGCCGTGGTGTCAGGCCGGTTGAAGGCAATCAGCAGGATCGGCACCGGACCACTCATGGGCTCAGCAGGTAGCCGACGCCATAGCCAACGCTGAGCAGGGCTGCCCCCCCCAGCCACAGCAACCGCGGCACTGCCTTGGGGCTGGCCAGCAGGGCCAACAGCGCCAGGGCGGACAGGTCGATCCAGACCCGGGTGTAATCGGGAAAGCGGGCCAAGATCTGTGTGCTGGTGCAGAGGGCAGGGAGCAGGTAGCAACCAGCGGCCAGGCGCAGCCATCTGTTGGTTGTTCCCCGCCAGGGCACAAGAGCCAGCACTACTAGCGTTCCCAACCACAGCACAAAGCAGAGCCCATCAAACAACCACTCCACAATCCCGAGTTCCAAACCCGGCAAAGGAGCAAACCCGAGTAGTTGGGCAGCCTTGCGCAGGATGCCAGCAAAAGGCCAAGTGAAGTGGAGGCTGGCCAGGGTCCCATCGGCGGTGGAGGGGAAGCGGTGGCGCAGCCAGGCCGTCCAAGCCAGTAGGGGCAGGGGCGCAAGGGCGAGGGGAAGGATCCAGCGCCACCGGCGCTCTGAGAGGGCAGTCAGCCCAGTGGCGGCCCATGCCAACAGGCTGGTTTCACGGCTCAGGAGGGCCGCCGTGAGGCTGGGCCCAAGACGATCGAGCCGCCCCTGAAGGACGCCTACAGCCGCAGACAGCAACAGCGTGGTGGCCAGCAGATCGGCCGTATCGAGACTGAGGGTGATCCAGAAACCCGGGAGAGCCAGAATGGCTAGGCCCCACTGGGGGGAGCGTTGATGCAACTGGGCCCATTGGGACACCAGGGCCCCGGCGCAGCCCATGCAGACCACGTTCAACAGCCCCAGCGTCCAGATGATCAGACGGGGCTGTCCGAACCCCAGCATCCAGGCCAGGAGGGGATAGAGCAGACGCTTACCCCGGTAAATCGGGTTGTCGAGGGCTGCCGTAGTGCTGGGATCACGCTGGAACGGATCCAGCGCCAGGGATAGGTATTGCTGGCCATCGTTGCCTCGCTTGCCCGGCAAGATCACAACCTGTTGGCCATGCAGCCGGGGCGACACGGGGAGCTGATCGCCGATGCGTGCGAGGCCAGTGGGATTGCCTTGGTATTTGCCAAACACCACCAGAAACCACACCAGGAAGGCCAGCACCCCCGCCAACAGACCGACGGATGCAGGCCCGTGGCGCCAGTGGGAGGGCGCAGTGTTTGCCTCCATCAACCAAGGTTACGCTCGGGGACAGATCGTGGATCAGCAATGAGCAAGCGCCCACTGGTCATCACGACAGCCTTTTCCTATGAACCTAGCGACCTATGGCCTCTTCTCCACTCGTTGCACCAGTTTGTACCGACAGCTGACGTCCTGGTTCTGACATCAGAGGACGATCTACCCATATTGGCGCCTCTCAAAAAGATCTTCCCAAGGCTCAGCCTCGAAACGGTGGCGCACCCTCCCCAGGTGATCCATGGCAAGTTTGCCGTACCCCGAAAGCTGGCCGCACGAACCAAGCGCTGGTTCAGAAGACGTCAGCAAAACCTTCTGCAACACCCCAGCATTGCCATTGAAGAAGCCAGGCTGCTTGGGCTGAGCACGGCTCAAGCCCATTTCCTGATCCGCCGTTTCTTCTGGGCACGCGAGCGGTTGACCCAAAACCGCTGGTGTGATCATGACCCGGTAATGCTCTGTGACGTAAGGGATGTAGTGGTGCAAGGCAACCCATTCGCAAGCATCAATAACTGCTTGATCACCGGTGAAGAATTTGGGCTGTTTGACCACTGCGCCATGAATCGTCGCTGGATCCGTAGGGCTTACGGAGCAGAAATGGAGCAAGCATTGTGCGGGCGTCCAGCCCTCTGCGCTGGAGTGGTGATGGGATCGCGGGAGCAGGTGATTCTCTATCTTGATCTCTTCTGCACAGATGCGCTAGCGATCATGCATCGACACCGCACAAGCTGCCTTGAAAATCTAGATCAAGCAGTTCACAATAAGATCCTGCGCAGTCCTTCAGCTTTGCAGTTGTCGATCAGTGCAGTCAATGGCCCCATCGCCACAGTGGGCTGCGTACCTGCCGAAGATATTCGAGTGCCTGAAGGACCGGAACCGGTCCAAATACTGAGTCGGGTGCCCGCGGTGATCCACCAGTACGACCGACGCGTCGAGCTGGTACGACACGTTCAGAGCCGACATGGCCTTGGATCAACAACGGACCTCACCCCTTGAGAGCCCCAAGCACCCGCCACCTGCTCCTCCCCCTAGCCGCTTCCGCCCTGGCGCTCTTGGTGTGGCTGCCACTGGGGGGGGCCGGAGTACCCCTGGACACCCCCGATGGCTTCCTGCACCTGGGCTGGGCGGTGGGCTGGGCACGCCAGGTGGCCGGGGGCTGGTGGTGGCCCGAATGGAGCGATCTGAACTGGGCTGGAGCCGGCACCTTTGCGCTCGCCATCTACCCTCCCCTGTTCCGACTGCTGGTTGGTCTGCCTCTTCTGACAGGCGTTCCGGCCGACATTGCCCTGGCGGGTGCCTTGCTGGTCGTGTTGCTGGTCAATGCCGCAGGGGGGCTCGCCCTTGCGAAGGTGTGGCTTCGGCCTGGGGGCTGGCGATGGCTACTGGTGATTAGCGCCACGCTGAACCCCTATCTGTTGGTGAATGTGTATGTACGAGGAGCCTGGCCTGAGGCCCTGGCACAGGGCTGGCTTTGGTGGCTCGCGGTGGGCCTGGTGGGCATCCATCACCAAAGGCATTGGGCGCTGTGGATCACGGCCATGGCCATCTCCGGGGTGGTGTTGAGCAACTGGAACGCGGCCCTGCTGCTGTTCATCCTTTGGGGGGTAGGTGCCGTCGGCCTAGCCGCAAGCCGAAAATGGCCCTTGCTGATGAAGTGGCTGCTGGGATTGCTACTGGGGCTGGCTGTGACAGCACCGTTCTGGCTGCCGGCGCTGCTGATGCTGAAAGGTGTGCGGCCACCCATCCCGGCGGGATTGTTTCCAGGAGAGTTTTTCCTGGCTGGCGAGGCTGGTGTTGGAAGCTTCGCCCAGCTGCTTTGGATCCAAGCGGTTGTCCTAGGCCTATTGATCGTGGCGCGTTGGCTGGCCTGGGGGCATCGCAGCGGCTGGCTGGGGGTTTGGGGGCTCGCCATCGCCTTGCTTGGACTTGCCTTGATGCTCCCCATCAGCCAACCGGTCTACGGCCTGGTGCCCCCCCTACAGCGCATCCAGTTTCCGTGGCGTTGGCTGGGCCCAGCCTGGTTTGGCAGCCTGCTGTGGCTCTGCTCCCCAGGCGCCCGAGCCGTGGGCGCTAATGCTCAGGGAATTTGGCGTCGACTCCTATTGACTCTGGTCTGCGCAGCCGCCGGTGCCGGCTGGTTTGATGCTCTCTGGCGTTTCCGCACCAACCTGGTGGGCCATGCCCCCGCTTCCGAGGACCGACACGCCTTGATGAAGCTACTGGCCTGCGATCCACTGGAGCCCTGTCCCGAGGGGATCGCTGCCCTGCCCGTCCATGGAGAGCTGGCCAAGCGGTTCGCAGCGTTGCCGGATGGGCGCATCGCTTTGGCTGGCGTACCGGATTACAGCCCGGCCGGAATCCCCGAAGGGTCCTGGCAGAAGCGGCTGCAAACCTTCTGGGTGCCAACCTGGCCCCAGGCGAGCTGGGCCCGGTTCAGTGGGAAGGGTTCGGTGACGATCCTGAGCCATAGCCCTCGCCAGCGGACATTGCTGGTGCAGGCGATGTCCCCAGGCACGCTGCGGCTGATGCAGTGGGCCCATCCACAGTGGCGCGTGCAATTGCGCCAAGCGAACGCCATTTCTGGCCCTTGGAGCGCCCCCATTGCCGCAGGTGCCCGTGACGCCGATGGCTGGATCTCGATCCCCGTCAACACCGGCCGCTGGGAGGTGGCCCTCACCTACGGGCAGTCCCGCTGACCCCCATCGCCTCTTGTCCATGAACGACTCAGACCCGCGTCCGGAACATCCCCGGCTGAGCGCGGTGGTGCCGTTCCTGAACGAGGCCGCCAACATCCCCGCGCTGATGGCGGAACTGGAACGGGCCCTGGGGGCCCTCGGCCTCCCCTACGAGCTGGTGCTGGTGGACGACGGCAGCCGCGATGGCTCCCTGGAGGTGCTGCAGAACACCCTGCATCGGCACCCTGGCCTGAACGCCACCGTGATCAGCCTGTCGCGCAACTTCGGTAAGGAGGCGGCCCTCACCGCCGGCATGGAGGCGGCCAGGGGGGATGTGGTGGTGCCGTTGGATGCGGACCTGCAGGACCCACCCGAGCTGATCGGCGCCCTGCTGGAGCAATGGCGGGCCGGCTACGACGTGGTCTATGCCGTGCGACGCCAGCGGGCCGGCGAGAGCTGGTTCAAACGCTTCACCGCCTATGGCTTCTACCGGCTGATGGGGCGGCTCAGCGCCACCGCCATCCCCGCCGACACCGGCGATTTCCGGCTGATGGACCGCTGCGTGGTGCAGGCGCTGCTGCAGCTGCCGGAGCGGAGCCGGTTCATGAAGGGCCTGTTCGCCTGGGTGGGCTTCCGCCAGACGGCGGTGACCTACGACCGGGCACCCCGCCGAGGAGGGCGCACCAGCTGGAACTACTGGAAGCTCTGGAACTTCGCCCTCGACGGCATCACCTCCTTCAGCCGGCTGCCCCTGCAGGTGCTCAGCTACGGCGGCGTGGCCACCGCCCTGGTGGCCCTGCTGTACGGCAGCTGGATGGTGCTGCGCACCCTGGTGTTCGGCATCGATCTGCCGGGCTACGCCTCCCTGATGACCGCTGTGCTGTTCCTGGGCGGCATCCAGCTGATCGGCCTCGGGGTGCTCGGGGAGTACCTGGGCCGGGTGTTCGATGAGGTGAAGGCACGGCCCCTGTATCTGGTGCGGCGCCGCTGGCGCCAGAACGGCTGGGATTGAGCTCTTGTCGGGGCCATGCCCTGGCCATCAGCCCATCAGGCCCTCGATCACGGCCCGGGTCTGGGCGCCCGTGCGTTCCCAGCTGAACGCCGCCGACCGCTCCAGACCCGCTGCCCGCAGGCGAGCCCGCAGGCCGCCATCGCCCACCAGGCGGGCCAGGGCAGAGGTGAGGGCTGGCAGCGAAAGGGGATCGGCCAGCAGGGCGGCCTCCCCAGACGCTTCCTGCAAACCAGAACCCGGCGAGGTGAGCACGGGGGTGCCACAGGCCATGGCCTCCAGCACCGGCAGGCCGAACCCCTCCCACAGGGACGGGTACACGAAGGCCAAGGCCCCCCGGTAGAGGTCGGGCAGCTGGGCGAAGGGCACGTAGGGCAGAAACAGCACCCGATCCGTCAGACCCCGCTCCGCCACCAGCCGGCGCAGGCGCAGGGTCTCGGTGGGGTGGGGCTTGCCAGCCAGCACCAGCCGCAGCTCCAGGTGCCCCAGCCTTTCGAAGGCCCGGATCAGGCGCTCCAGATTTTTATGGGGATAGGCCTCTCCCACGTGCAGCAGGTAGGGAGCCCCCGGGGGCACCAGGCCCGCCAGGTCCGGCAAGGCCCCGGCCGAGGCCAGACGGAAGCTCTGGCGGTCGTAGCCGAGGGGAACAACGCTGATGCGGCTCTCCGGGATGGCCGTGGCTCGGATGATCTCAGCGGCCGTGTAGAGGGAGTTGGTGAGGACGTGGCGGCAGGAGCGCAGCAGCGCCGGCACCCAGCTGCGGAAGTAGAGGCTCTGCAAGGAGGCCTCAGGGTGGGTCAGGGAACGCAGGTCGTGGACCATCACCACTTGGGGCACCTGCTGGGGGCCCAGGTAGCCCTCGGGGGCAGGGGTGAAGATCAGGGAGGCGCCGGAGCGGGCCGCCAGGCGGGGTAGACGCACCTGGGTCCAGGCCAGCCGCCGCAGCCGCTCCAGCCCACCCCCAGACCCGCCGCCCTGTACCAGCCGGTGGGGCAACTGCCGCAGGGCCGGCAACACTCCCTCGGCGTACACCCCAATGCCTCTGGGCTGCGCCAGAACAGGCCGGTAGTTGAGCAGCAGCATCAGGCCAGGCCGATCAGCCGCCGGCGAAGGTACTTAGCCCAGTTGAGCGCCCAGCAGCCCGCGCTGGGCCCCCAGCCCAGGTGGCGCCGCTGGGCCCGGAAGGTCTCAGCGAAGACCTGGGGGATGCAGGTATGGCTCACCCCGCCCTGCACCACCTTGAGGATCGAATCGCTGCTGTGCACCGTGCGCAGATCGGGTGGCAGCCGCAGCAGCCACTCGTAGTCGGCGCAGATGCGGAAGCTGGCATCAAAGGGCCCGACGCGCTCAAACAAGGAACGGCGCAGCAGCATGCCGGGATGGGCGATGGTCATGGACTGGCGCATGCGCTTCCACTGCCAGGGGCCGCCCCAGTGGCGCAGCAGGCGACCCCGGCGGTCGTGGTAGGCGTTGCGGGCGGTGATCAGGTCGGCGCCGGAGGCCGTGAGGGCGGCGATGCGGGCCAGGCTGGGGGCATCCACGAAGGTGTCGTCGGCGCCGATGAAGCTCAAATAGGTGCCGCTGGCCAGGGTCAGCCCCCGATTCCAGGCGTCGTAGATGCCGGTGTCGGGCTGGCTGCTCCAGTGAATGATCTGGTGGGGATGCTTCAAGCGGTACGCCGCCACCCGTTCGGCGCTGCCGTCGCTGGAGGCGTTGTCGAGCAGCAGCAGCTCCCAGTCGCCGTAGGTCTGCTGGGCCAGGCTGCCGAGGAAAGCGTCGAGCTGGTCGGCGCAGTTCCAGGTGGCCACCAGGATCGAGAGGGTGGGGGCCATGGGGAGGCTGCTGGACCCGGATAATCGCATCATGCAACCCACCCGCCTGCTGCTGCTGGCCGACACGTCGGCCCCGGAAGCCCTGGGCAGCAAGTTCCTGCGGGGAGCCTCCGCCGCCGGCCTCGATCCGGCGCCGGAGGCGGGGGAGCTGGCGGTGGCCTACAGCTCCCCGGCCCTGGCCTTCTCGCCGTCCATGGCCCGCCTGCGTGGAAAGGTCTTCTACCGGGTAGCGGACCGGCGCAGCTGGGAGTGGTGGGGCTTCCAGCGCAGCTTGCTGGAGCGGATCGAGCGCCTTCGCCCTCGGCTGGTGGTGGTGACGGGCATCCTGCCCCTTGCCCCCAGCGTGTTCACGGCGGTTCATCGCCACGGTGGCCGCATCGTCAATTACCTCACCGACGACCCCTGGAACCCAATCCACCGCCGCCGCTGCTTCCTCGCCAACCTGCCCCTCTACGACCACATCTTCAGCACCAAACAGGCCCTGCGGCAGCGGCTGGAGCTGGCCGGCACCCCCAGCACCAGCTGGCTGCCCTTCGCCTACGACCCCGCCCTGCACCACCCGCCCGCCACGGCCCAGGGCACCAAGGAGGGGGAGGCGTGCGAACAGGTGGACGTGGCCTTCGTGGGCACCGGGGCACCGGAGCGGCTGCCCTGGTTAGCGGCCCTGGCGGACCTGCCGGGCCTGCGCCGGCGGATCCACGGCAACGGCTGGAGCTCCCTGGCCACCCCGGGCTGGGAACGGAACGAAGCGGTCACCGGAGAGCACTACATGCGGGCGATCGCCGGCCCCAAGGTGGTGCTGGGGCTGCTGCGCCAGGCCAACGGGGACCTCTCCACCGATCGGTCCTACGAAATCGGCGCCATCGGCGGCTGCGGCCTCTATCAAGACTCCTCAGAACACCGGGAACTCCTGGGGGACTATCCGGAGGTGGGCTTCTTCCGCAACCCCCGGGAGCTGCGGGAGCGGGTGCAGCAGGTGATGGCGGATCCAGGACTGCAGAAGGTGCTGCGCCAACGGGGGGCGGAAGCCTTGCAGCGCCCAGGGCACACCTACGCCGACCGACTGCGATCGATCCTGGAATGGGCCGAAGGCCCGAACCCATGAACATCACCATCGTGGTGGGGGGCCGCTGGCATGCCTTCGACCTAGCTCGCGAGCTCCACCGCCACGGCCACCTGCACCGGCTGATCACCAACTACCCCCGCTGGTTCGTCAAGCGCTGGGGGATTCCCCCTGAGCGGGTGGTGAGCCTGCCACTCACCTTCTGGCTAGTGAAGCTGATCTACAGGATCGGAGGGGAGGCCCTGATGATGCGCTGCCAGTGGGCGGTGCACCGCTGGTTCGCCAGGCGGGCCGTGGCCCACTTGGAGGGCAGCGAGTTGATCCACGGCTGGTCCCAATGGAGTGAGCCCTCGCTGCGGTGGGCCCAGGAACGCAGCATCCCCACGGTTCTGGAACGCTCCTCGGCCCACATCCTTGAGCAGAGCCGCCTGCTGCGCAAAGAACATGCCCGCCTGGGCCTCACCTGGACTGAAACCCACCCCCGCATTGAGGCGATGGAGCTGCGGGAGTATGGGTTCGCCACAGCCGTGGTGGTGCCGAGCTTGTTTGTAGAACGGTCGTTTTTGGAGCGGGAGTTCCCCCGCAAGCGTCTGTTCCGCAACACTCTGGGTGTGGACCTCAGCCACTTCAAGCCCCCGACTCAGCCGCCGCCGGCCCCTGGAGATGGCGGTCTGCGGGCGATTTATGCGGGCTCCCTATCGGTGCGCAAGGGAATCCCCGATCTGCTGGAGGGTTTTGCCGCCGCAGCCCTGCCGAACGCCCGCCTCAGGTTGGTGGGTGGCGAAACCCCTGAGCTGGCCGAGCTACTGGCCAGGCAACCCGCCAATGTGGAGCGCCTCGGACACCGGCCCCAGGCCGAATTGGTGGAGCACTATGGCCAAGCCCACTGCTTTGTGATGGCCTCGACTGAGGAGGGGATGGCGATGGTGCAGCTACAGGCCCTGGCTTGTGGTCTTCCTCTGATCTGCACCACCAACACCGGCGGCGAGGATCTGCTCCGGCTGGGCGGCGAAGAACCTCAGGATCGGCCCCAGGGGGTTCAGGAATTCGCCGCCGGATTCCTGGTGCCGATCCAGGCCCCAGAGGCCATTGCCTGGTGCCTGCGGCAGTTGGCGGAGCGGCCCGGTCTGTGGGAACTGCAGCGGCAAGCAGCTCTCCAACTCGCCGCTTCTGAGCTGAGCTGGCAGGCCTATGGCGAGCGGGCGATCGCCTACTACCGCAGCCTGTTGGCTCACGGCAAGGCGGGGGCGACGCCATGACCGCCGAGCCTTCGGATCCGATCACGATCCTGTTGCCGGTCTACGGCCGGGCCGATCTGCTGGAACCTGCCCTGGCCAGCGTGCTCGCCCAGACCAGCTCCGCCTGGCGGCTGCTGATCGCCGACGACGGCTCCGATGAAGCCACCCAGAGATTCCTGGAGGCCTGGACGATCCAAAACGATGGGGAGCAGGTGCAATGGATGCGGAGAGAACAGAACCTGGGGTTGTTCGCCAACCTCAACTTGGCCATCAGCGAAGCAGCAACGGATTGGGTGCTGCTGCTCTGCAGCGACGACCTCCTGCTGCCCTCTGCGGTGGCCACCCTCCTGGAGGCCCGGCACCAATGGCCGGAGGCGGGCCTGATCTTGTCCACGTTCGACTCGATCAACGCCGACGGCAGCCCACGACCCGCCGACAGCGCCTGGCACCACGACCAAGTGAGCCGCAGGACGGCCTTGATTCCTCCGGAGAGGTTCCTCCCTGCCCTGCTGGAGTTGGGCAGCCTCAACGGCAACCTCACTGGCATGGCCTTCAGTCGCTCGCTCTGGCAGCAGGCCGGTCCGTTCCGAGACAACTGGCGCCACGCCGCCGACTGGGAGTGGTTGATCCGGGCCGCCGAGACTGGGTCCGTGCTGCTCAGCAGGGTGCCCATCGCCCAGGTGCGCACCCATCCTGCCCAGCTCTCCAATGCCAACCGAACCAGCGGCCATGAACTCCAGGAAGTGACCGAAGTGGTGGCGAAACTCCACCATCACAGGCTCCTGGCCAACGAGCCCCGTCGCCATCGCTGGGCCGCCCATGTCATGCAGTTCCACCTCTGGACCCTGCTCAAGCGGCTGGGCCGGGGCGATTTCGAGGCCCTCCGGCCGACCCTGGGGCCGATCCACAGTTCGGCGGGCCTCATGCAAACTGGCCTGGCTCTGCTGGCCTGGTTCCCTCAACGATGGCGCAGACACCGCAAAGGCACCTCCCGCTGAGTCCCGGGACCAAGGGCGCTGACCAGCTTGAACAGCTGCTCGGACCTGCGGTGGTCCTGATCCAGCCGGCCGTCGCACTGCTCGCCGCCACGGTTCTGTGGATCCTGATCTCCCTGCTCACGGGCCGCTGGCTGGCCCTGGCCTGGTGCAGTTGGTCGTTGGTGCTGCTGGCCACGGCCGTATGGCTTGAGCGTCCCTGGATCAATCGCCTGCCCCTGCCGCCCCTGACGGTGCTCACCCTTGTGGGCTTCATGCGATGGGGGCTCGGCGGTTTATTTCTGGTAGCCGCCGGCAGCCAAGTGCGGGCCGACGTGCTGCCCTGGACCCGGGCGCTGGAGCCCACCCAGGCCCTCTGGGGATTCCTGTCGACAGCCATCGTGGCTGTGGCCCTGCTCAACCGCCCAAAGCTGCTTCAACTGGATCCTGCGCCGATCAGCGCAGCCCTCCAGCGCCGGTTGCCCCTGCTTGTGCTGCTGCTCGCCTTGTTCAGTGTTGGTTACCTGCTGGTTGGGGTGATCTCTGGAACCCTCGACCGCAGCAACGTCAACTACGTCCACTGGACCATCCGGCTCTGGCGGGCCGACACGGTGTTTGTGCCCTTCCTGCGCCTCAAGGACCTCTTCTATCTGCTATTGCCCCTAGGGATCCAGGCGTGTCTGATTCCATCCCAGACCGACTCAGGGGGAAGCCCCCGGCGCTGGCTAGCGCCGCTGCTGATCCTGCTCACCCTCGTTTCGTTGGTTCTGGGGGGACTCACCGGTGGCCGGGGGTTGCTCCTGGCACCACTGGCGTTGCTGCTGTTCGGCCTCTGGATGACGGACCTGCGGGCCCGCACGATCCGCTGGCTGTTTCTGGGCTTTCTGGTGTTCACCCTGGCCTTCATTCCCCTGATGGGAGCCCTGCGGGACACACCCAGCTTCCAGGCCACCAACTCCCAGAACCTTCTGGGGCGCATGGAAGTGATCGCCCAGAGCGCCTCAGCCGCCAGACCAAAGGGGGAGCAGCTGTCGGTGATCGGCAGGGACCTTTTCCCCTCCAGTGATCCATACCTGTTCCAGCCCCCTGGCTCCCTGCAGCAGCCCGCCGGCTGGAGAAGGCTGCAAGCTTTGCTCTTCCTTTGGGTGCCCAAGCACCTCTATCCCAACCGGCCGGAAATCAACGACGGCCACCTGATTGCCAAAGAGATCATGGGCACACCGATGGCGGGAACCGTGCGCGGCAAGCACGTGTGGTTCCCCAACGTGAGCTTCGCCGGCGATCTCTACTGGCGATTCCGCTGGAGCGGGGTGGTGATCGGTTCACTGCTGTTCGCCTCCTTCTATGCCCTGCTCAGTCGCCTCTGGTATCGGTGGGCCTCCCTGTCGGGTTCGCTGTTCGCCTTCCTGATCGCCGTTTACCCCGCCACCTTCTTCAACGGTGTGCCGTTGCGGTCGTTGTCGGAGACGGTGTGGAACTGGTTCTGGGACTTCCCCAAGTACCTGCTGGCGTTGGTGGTGTTGGCCTGGTTAGTGGAACGGCTTTACCCCCTAGTGCTGCGGACTACGGTGGCGCCCACGCGCCGATAAGCTGGGAGGATGAGTCAGCGCTCCGAGCTGCCCAAGATCTCGCTGTTGCCCCACCGCTCCGATGCCCGGCTAGCGGAACTGATCGCCCGCCAGGTGCTGTCCCGCTACCCCAGTGGTTCCGTGCTGGACATCGGCTGCGGCGATGGGGTGGTGGGCCGCTGGCTGCCGAAGGTGACCACTTACAGGGGTCTGGATCTGGCGGATGCCTGTATCTACGACCAGAGCCACGACAACCCTTCGATCCGCTACGTGGATCCCGCCCAGTTGGAGCAGGTGCTGCAGAGCGAAGGGCAGTTCGACACCGTCCTGCTGTTGGACGTACTCGAACACACCCGCCGCTTCACCCCCCTGTTCGAGCAGGCCCTAGGCCAGGCCAAACGCCACGTGGTGGTCAGCCTGCCTAATGAGCTCTTCTTCTTCGACCGGCTGCGCTATCTGGGTGGCAGGGAGATACCCGCTCACAGCCTCGACCTTGTGCCCCAACCGGAAGGTTTCAAGCACCAGTTCATGATTAACATCGCCAAGGCTAGGGCCCTCTTGGAGCAGGTGGCTGCGCCCGCCGGCTTCGATCTGGTGGAGGAGGTGCAGCAGCCGCTGGTGGCTAAGCAACCCCTGCTCCAACCCCTGTTGGCCGGCCTGCGGGCAATTGGTTCGGCCCAGCTCTGGAGCATGGGCAGCATCTTCGTGTTCGCTCGCCGTTGATAGCCTCCTGGCACCCGAAACCCTTGATCTGAGCCCTCCTACCCTTCGTGCCGGGTTCCTGCACCTGCTGGGGGGTTCCGTGGTGGGGAGGGGATTGGGGTTTGCCCTCAATCTGCTGCTCAGCCGCAGCCTGGGACCAGAAAATCTGGGGCTCTTCAGCCTCATACTCACCACTACCCAGACCGTGGAGTTGACGGTGCGGGGCGGGGTGGACTACGGCATCACCTGCGCCCTCACCGGGCCCGGTGCGGCGCTGGCGGCCGAGCGCCAGGGTGAGATTGCCCACACCGCCCTGCGCGTGGTGCAGCTGGCCACCGCCGTGGTAGTGCTGAGCCTATGGCTTTGGGTGATGCCAGGCGGCGGCCTTTTGCCCCGCAGCCTGCCGCTGGAGCGGGGAACCTTGGTGCTGGCCCTGGTGGTGATCAGTTCTCTGGAAACCCTCTCGGCCCTGCAGTGGGACCTGCTGCTGGTCAAAGGTCGCACCGCGGCCCTTGCCCTGCGCCAGGGCGTGTTCGCCCCCGGCAAACTGCTGGCGGCCTCACTCGGGGCCCTGGTGGGGGGCATCGGCGGTGCGCTGGTGGGGTTCGCGGTAGTGGTGGCGGTGCAGGGGAGTTGGCTGCGACAGCGCTGCAGGCGTCTGTTGCCGTGGCCCAGCCAGAGCCATTTCGAGCTGGCCATCGCTGTCGATCTGGTGCGCCAGGGGATTCCCCTCTACGCCACCAACCTGATGGCCTCGCTGGTGTTTCTGCCACTGCTGGCGGGGGTGGCCCGAGACCAGGGGCTAGCGGAGGTGGGCTTCCTGCGGGTTGGGCAGATTGTGGTGCAGCTCTTCACCCTGCTGCCAGGGGCTCTGGTGCCGGTCTTGTTCGTGCGCCTGCGGGAAAGCGAGCACCTCCACGAGCAAACCCGAGGCATCGAACGCTCCCTGCGGCTGCTGTGGTGGAGCGGCCTGGTCTGCTTGGTGCTCTACCTGCTGCTAGATCGCTGGGTGGTGCCCCTCTTCTTCGGGGCCGCCTTCCTGCCTTCCCTGCAGGCCACCCGGGTACTGGTGCTGGCGGCTGTGGCTGAGTCCCTAAGTCAGGTACTCCACCAGCCCCTGCTGGCCTCCCGTCGCACCGGCCTGTTTTTGCTGACCCAGAACGGTGCGGCCCTGCTCGCGGCAGGGGCGGGAGCCCTGCTGATCCCGCGGCTGGGGGTGGGGGGATTCCTAGTGGCGAAGCTGGTGTTTGCCCTGGTGCCGCTGCTCACCTATTTCGCCGTGGCCCAGAACGGATTCAACGCCGCTGCGCCGCTCTGGCGCCACCTGGTGCTCACCCTGGCGCTGCTGCCCCTGTGCTGGTTGCCAGACCAAGGGAACAACGCTTACGCCGCATGGGAACCGATGGCCCTGCTGGTGGCCCTAGGGCTGCTGGCCATTGATGGCTGGCCGCTGCGGCGCTGGGTGGGGAGTTCCTGATGCAACCGCTTCGCATACTGTTCCTCACCGAAGACCGGGAGGACTACCTAGCCGATGGCCTACTGCATGGCTTGCGGCACACCCCTTGGGTTGAGGTGGTGGACGAGCCCCGCAAGCACTGCCTCTACAGCGGAGAGATCCGGAGCCACCGATGCCCTGAGTTAGGGGTGCGTGGGGGAGGCTTCAACCTCTACGGCACACTTTCAACAAGGGGGGAGCCGGAACGGAACCAGATTTTTCGCAAGCTCGAACGGGGCTGGTTCGATCTGGTGATTTTGGGCAACGTATGGCGCCAGTGGGGTCAACTCCTCGATAGGAGGGACCTACTTGGCACCGTGCCGCTGGCACTGCTCGACGGCGATGACGATCCACGGCTCTACCCGGGGTCAACCACCCACTTAAGACGCTTTGGACCTTGGCGCTCGTTGGCGGCCTTGCTGGGTCATCCACGGTGTCTGTACTTCAAACGTGAATGGCAAGTAGCCGGACCGCTGGCGCGGGCAGGGGGCCGCTGGATCGGGCTGAACTCTTCGCAAATTCGCCCGACCAGCTTCTCGATTCCTGAGGACAAGCTTGTGGATTCCAGCAGGCTTGATCAGCCCAGGCCCCAACGTTTTCCCACCCATATCGTCGATCCGGAGGTGCAGGAGCTGGTGGGGGGGCAGATGGCCTATGCCTTTTCCTCGGAGGCCGATTACAACGCCGATCTACGGCGGAGCCGCTTCGGGATCACCTCAAGGCGCTCCGGCTGGGACTGCCTGCGGCACCTCGAACTGGCGGCCAACGGCTGCGTGCTCTGTTTTCGCGATCTCACCGACAAACCTGCCTCCTGCGCACCCCATGGGCTCCATGCGGGGAACTGCATCAGCTATCGCTCCGGCGGGGAACTGCTGGAGCGGTTGGACAAGCTGCCCTCAGAAGAGGAGGACAAGCTGCGCAAGGGGGCTTGGGCGTGGGCACGGGCCCACACAACCAGGAAGGCGGCGGCACTTTTCCTGGAGGCCTTCGGCTGGCGCGACGGAGCACCGCTGGCCTGATGCGCATCCTCCACTTTCTTCCGGTTTACGCACCGGCCTGGCAGTTCGGCGGCCCCGTTCTGAGCGTGAGTCGCCTGTGTGAGGGGCTGGCCAAAGAAGGCGCCGATGTGCGGGTGATCACCACCACAGCGGGCCTACCGAACTGGCCGAAGGCCCAGACCGGGGTGCCGGTGACCCATGACGGCGTGCCGGTGACCTACTACCCCGTGGACCGCCAGGGGGGCCCGATCCGCTCGCGGGCCCTTGAGCGGGCTCTGCCGGAGGTGATGGAGGGGGTGGACCTGCTCCACCTCAGTTCCATCTGGCAACCCCTTGGTGTCCCGGTGCAGCAAGCCGCCCTGAAGCGGGGCATTCCTGTGCTCTCCAGCCTGCGGGGGGCCCTGGGGCCCTACTCCCTGCGGCGGGGCTGGTGGAAGAAACTTCCCTGGTTCCTGCTGCGGGAGCGGCCGCTGCTGCAGTGGGCGGCGGGGCTGCACGTCACCAGCAGCCAGGAAGCCACGGAACTGCGGGGGCTGGGGCTGCGCGCGCCCCGCTTCCTGCTGCCCAATCCCCTCGACCTCAGCCACCTGCGCCCCGATCCTGAGCAGGGACTCCGCTGGCGGCTTGACCAGGGCCTCGATCCCAAGCAGCCCCTGCTGCTGGTCTGCGGCCGGCTGCACCACAAGAAGGGCCTCGACCTCCTTCCGGCGGCCCTCGCCCCCCTGGCCCATCGGCCCTGGCAACTGGTGGTGGTGGGCCAAGACGCCGATGGCAGCGGCCTGCGCCTGCGAAGGGCCTTCGAGCGGACAGGGCTGGCGGAGCGGGTGCACTGGCGCAACACCATGGCGGCCACCGCGCTGGGGGGGGCCTACAACGCCGCCGACCTGCTGCTGCTGCCCAGCCGCCACGAAAACTTCGGCAACGTGGTGGTGGAGGCCCTGGCATGCGGCGCCAGGGTGCTCATCAGCGACCGCACCGGCGTCGGCGGCGATCTGCGGGACTGCCCCTTCGCCACCGTGCGCCCCCGCCGAACCGCCGACTGGAGCGGCACCCTGGCGGCCTGGCTGGAGCGGCCCGAACGGGGCGGGGCCGAGGCAGCCCAGTGGGCAGCCGCCCACTACGGCCAACCCATGGTGGCCCGCCGCGCCATGGAGATCTATGCGGAGATCCTGCAGACTCGGTTCGATTGCCCCCGCCGTCCCTGAGCGCGTCCACCCCCGTCGTCGTCCCCCGCCATCCGCGTCTGGCCCCCACGTTGGCGGCCGTGGTGCTCACCCTCGACGAGGCCGCCAACCTGCCCCGCTGCCTGGGCTCCCTGGACTGGTGCGACGAGCGGCTGGTGGTGGACTCCGGCAGCAGCGACGGCGGCCAGCAGCTGGCCCGCTCCCTTGGGGCGCGGGTACTGGAGCATCGCCAGAGCGGGCGCTTCCTAATCACGGAGCAACGCAACTGGGCCCTGCGTCAAGGGGGCCTGCACAGCGACTGGGTGCTGTTCCTCGATGCCGACGAGCAGGTGGGGCCCGCCTGCCGTCAGGCGATCCTGAACGCCATCAACGATGCCCACGCCCCCGATGGCTTTGAGCTCACCCCCCGCTACTGGTTCCTGGGCCGCTGGCTGAAGCGCACCCAGGGCTACCCCAACTGGCATCCACGCCTGCTGCGCCTGGGCCGGCTGAGCTTCGAAGGGGGCGTCTGGGAGAGCTTTGCGGCCCCCGGCCCAGCCGGAGGGGCGGCGGGGGGGATCCAGGTGGGGCGCATCGCCGCGCCCTACGAGCACTTCGCCTTCAGCAAGGGCATTGACGACTGGCTGGAGCGCCACCGCCGCTACGCCGACTGGGAGGCGGAGCGGATCGTGGCCTACCGGGCCGGCGAGGGCGCAGCAGCCCTGGGCACGGGCCGCTGGCTGGGGCTCCGGCGCCTGGCGGCCCGGCTGTGGCCCCTGCGGCCCCTGCTCCGTTTCGGCCAGAAATATGTGCTGCAGGGGGGCTTCACAGAGGGCTGGCAAGGGCTGCTCTTCGCCCTGCTGATGGCCACCTACGACCTGATCACCGTGGTGAAGGTGATCGAGCTCAGGCGCAGAGCCAGGGGGCTGCCCCTGTGAGCCACGGCCGCCGCCTGTTGCTGATCAGCGAGCACTTCCAGCCCAGCACCGGGGCCACCGCCCAGCTGATGAGCGACCTGGCCCGGGGGCTCAGCGAGCGCGGCTGGGGCGTCACCGTGCTGACCGCCACCCCAGGGGGCGCCTTGCCGTTTGCCGTGGTGCGGCTGAACGGGACCGCCGTTGCCGACACTGCGGGGCTCAGTGTCTTGCAGAAAGCCCTGCGGGGGGTACGGTTCCTGATGGGGTCGCTGCTGTGGTGCCTGCGCCACGGCCAACGCGGCGATGTGGTGCTGATCGTCTCCAACCCCCCCTTCATCGGCCTGCTCGGACCGCTGATCCAGGCCGTGCGGGGGCTCCCCTACCTGTTCGTATTCCAGGATCTCTTTCCCCGTTCGGCGGTGCTCAGCGGCGTCCTGCCGGCGGCGGGGCCGGCGGCGCTGTTGTGGCACTTTCTGATGGGGGAAGTGTGCCGACGCAGTCGGGCCACGGTGGTGCTCAGCCAGGCCATGGAGCAACGGCTGCGGAGGGATCTGGGATCTAGCCCTGAGGCCCGCAGGCCCCAGCGGCCACTGCCCCTGGCGGTGATCCACAACTGGGCGGTGGAGCGGGCCCTCGACGGCCCCAGGGCCTCCAATCCCTTTGCTTTCGACCACGGTTTCGCCAACCGATTCACCCTCCAATATTCGGGAAACTTCGGCCGCCTTCACGATCTGCTCACCCTGTTGGAGGCCGCCCGCCTGCTGGGGGCTGAGCCGGTGCAGTTCGTGTTCATCGGTGGGGGCGCCAAGCAGAACCAGATCGAGGCCTACGCCGATGTCTTCTCGCTTCCCCACGTACTGCGGCTGCCCTACCAGCAGCGGGAGCGGCTACCCGTGAGCCTGGGGGCCTGCGACCTGGCCGCCATCGGCCTGATCCCCGGCGCCGAGGACACGGTGGCCCCCTGCAAGTTTTATGGAATTCTCGCCAGCGGCCGCGGTGTGGTGCTGATCGCTCGCCGCAGCTGCGACCTGGCCCAACTGGTGCTGCAGGAGGGCTGCGGCATCGTGGTGGAACCGGGGGAGGCGGCGGAGCTGGCCGAACAACTCCTGGCCCTCAGCCGCGATCCCCACGAGGTGGCCGCCATGGGTCATCGCAGTCGGGAGCTCTACGAGCGCCGCTTCGGCCTGGAGCGATCCCTGGGGCACTACGAGCGGCTGCTGAAGGGGCAGAACCCATGATCCTGCTCCTCAGCTACGACGTGCGCCGCCGGGGGGGCATCGAGCGACTCACCCTCCAGGTGGCCGCCAGCCTCGAGCGCCAGGGCCAACGGGTGCGGCTGCTCTACCCCCGGCGGCTGGGGCCGGGTTCAGTTGGGCGCTGGCTGGGGCGGGCGCGGTTCCTGCTGGAGCTGATCCGCTGGCTGCCCCAGGCCGAAACCGTGCTGAGCATGCATGCCCATCTGCTGGCGCCCCTGGGCTTGCTGGGCACCTGGCGGCCAAAACGAGGGGGTCAGCAGGGGCGACGGTTCTGCTGGCTCCACGGCATCGAGGTGTGGGGAACGGCCCTGGCGCCCCTCAGCGCAGGCCTGCGCAGCTGCGGAGGCCTCGTGGCCAGCAGCAGCTTCACCCGCGACCGACTGCTGGAGCAGCCGGGCCCCTGGCCGCCAGTGGCGGTGGTGCATCCGATGGCCGATCCGATCGGGCAGGAGGGAGGGCCTTCCCCCCCGCCGGTGGCCATGCGACTCCTCACGGTGGCCCGCATGGATTCTCGGGAGCTTTACAAGGGGCATCGACTGGTGCTGGCGGCCCTGCACTTGCTCTTGGAGTCCCAGCGGCTGCCGGCCGACCTGCTCTGGAGCGTGGTGGGGGAAGGGGATGACCGGGCCGCCCTGGAGCGGGCCACCGCCGACCTGGGCCTGGATCCCTGGGTGCGGTTCCGGGGCGGCCTCAGCGACGGGGAACTGGCCGCGGAACTGCGGGCCTGCTCCTTGATGGTGATGCCCAGTGCCTACGGGATCGAACCCAATGGCCGGGCCTGTGGCGAGGGCTTCGGCATCGCCTACCTGGAGGCGGCCCTGGCGGGACGCGCCTCGATCGCCTGTCGCCTGGGAGGCCAAAGCGATCTGATCGTGGATGGCGAAACGGGCTGGTTGATCGATCCGGAGGTTGATCAGCTGGCGGCCCTGCTGAGCCGGCTGGCAGCGGATCCCGCGTTGATGGCCCGGGCGGGGGAACGGGCCCGGCGGCGAGCCCTGGAGCGGTTCTCGCCCGCCTGCTTCGATCGGGCCCTGGCCGAAGCCCTGCAGCTGGGGATGCCCTGAGATGTGCGGCCTGTTCGGAGCAGTGGGGCGGGCGGACCTGCCCAGGCATCGGGTGCTGGAAGCCTTAAAGGGACGGGGTCCGGACGATGCCGGCACCTGGGCAGACGACGGGGTCCTGCTGCTGCACACCCGCCTGGCGATCCAGGACCTCTCCCCCCTGGGCCACCAGCCCATGGTCAGCGGCAGCGGGGATCTGGCGCTGGTGTTCAACGGCGAGATCTACAACCAGCACGAGCTTCGTCAGGAGCTGAAGGCCCAGGGCGTGACGTTCCACTCCCGCAGCGACACCGAGGTGCTGCTGGAGGGGTTCCGCCGCTGGGGCCACCGCCTCTGGGGGCGCCTGAACGGGATCTTTGCGGTGGCCTGCTGGGAGCCGCAGGCCCGGCGCCTCACCCTGGCCCGCGATGGCTTCGGCGTCAAACCCCTGCTCTGGCAACGGGCGAGCTGGGGCTGCGCCTTCGGTTCGGAGCTGAGTGCCTTCGAAGCGGCGGGCCTGGCCAGCCGCCAGTGGCTGTGCCCTGAGGGCCTGGAGCGCTACGCCCTCTGGGGCGCCGTGGCGGCCCCCCACACCCTGCTGGCGGGGGTGGAGGTGTTCCCGGCGGGGCACTGGGGCCAGTGGCAACCGGGCGGTGACTGGCACGTGGAAGGTTTCGCCGATCCGCTGCCGCTGAACGCTGAAGGGGGATCCACCCCCAGGGCGTATGGCCCGGCTCCCAGGGATCTGACACAAGCCCTGGAGGGCCTGGAGCTGCGCCTGCACCAGGCGGTGCGACGCCAGGCGATCGGTGATCTGCCTGTGGGTCTGTTCCTCAGCGGCGGCCTGGACTCGGGCCTGCTGGCGGCTCTGTTGCGCCTGCAGCACGCCGGCCCGATCCGCAGTGTGTCGGTGGGCTTCCGGGATCTGCCCGGGGCGGTGGACGAGAGCCCCCTGGCGGCCCGCACCGCCGAGCACCTGGGGCTGGAGCACCACAGCCTGCGCATCGGCCAGGAAGAGCTCGATGCCAGCTTCGATCCTTTTCTGGCCGCCATCGACCAACCCAGCATCGACGGCTTCAACGGCCATCTGGTCTCCCAGGCCGCCAGCGACAACGGCATGCGTGTGGCCTTCTCGGGCCTGGGGGCCGACGAGTTGTTTGGTGGCTACGGCCACATGGCGCTCAGGTCCCGCTCGCGCCTGCTTCGGGTGCGCCAGATCCATGGCCATGGCCTGGGCTGGCGCGCCCGCCGTCGCCTGCGCCGCGAGCGCGGCCTGCTCCTCCCCGCTCCAGAGCCTGGAGCCCTGGACCGGGCCAGCCTCCCGGACGCCAGCCTGCTGGAGCTGCGGGGCTATTTGGCCGACACCCTGCTGCGGGATGGCGACGCGGTGACCATGCACCGGGGCCTGGAGCTGAGGGTGCCCTTCCTGGACCCCGACCTGGCCGCCTATGCCCTGGCACTGCCGGAGGCCTGGCATCGGGCCGAAGGGCCGAAAGGATTGCTGCGTCGCATGGCCACACCGCTGCTGCCCCCGGAGGTGCTCAACGCCCCCAAGCGGGGTTTCAACCTGGCCCTGGCCCCCTGGCTCCTGGAACGGGAGCGATTCGCGCCATCCCGCATCGTCCATCTGCTGCGCCAGCAGCTGGGGGCCCAGGGGCTAAGGGCCCCCGCCGCGGCCGTCTGGACCAGCTGGGCGCTGCTGCGGGCCAGCGGGCGCTGGGGGCCCTACTGGCGCTGGGTGGTGCTGGCGGAATGGCTGGCGGCCTGAGCGGGCACCAGCCCCCGGACCACCGTCGCCACGGCCCGGGCCAGATCGCCGGGGTGGGGCAGGGGCTCCATGGGCTGGCGAAGCCGCGTGGGATCGTGCTGCTCCAGCAGCCGCTCCAGGGCGGCGGCCAACGCCCGGGGGTTCCCGCTGGGGAAGACGGCCGAACCTGCGGGGGGGTGGGCGTCAGGCGCCACCAAATCACGGGCGCAGCCGGCGTGGTCGCTCACCAGCACCGGCAGGCCGAACTGGAGGGCCTCATTCACCACCAGCCCCCAGGTTTCCCCTTGCCGTGAGGGAAACACCAGGGCATCGGCCAGGGCATGGAAGCGGCCCATCTCCGACTGGTTGCGGAAGCCCGCAAAGCGGCAGCGGCCCGGCAGCAGGGGCTCCAGGCGCCGCTCGAACTCCTGGCGCAGGGGGCCATCACCCACCACCACCAGGGCGAGCCGAAGCCGCACCGCCTCCGGCAGCAGCGCCAGGGCCTCCACCAGCAACCCCGGATTCTTCACGGCCGTGATCTTGCCCGCCCAGAGCAGCACCACCCGCTCGGGCGGCAAATTCTCCTGGGCCCGCAGCTGTTCACGGCGGGGCAACCAGCGCTCCACCTGGGCGGCGAAGTAGTCCACGTCGATGGCGTAGGGCACCGGCGTCCGCCGGCTGGCCGGCACCCCCAGACGACGGAAGTGGTCATCAGAGTCGGAGCCGATCGGAAAAACGTGCCGTAAGAGGGTGTAATAGGCCCGAAGAAGCCCATCCTTGCTGGCGGACTTCAAGGCTGAGCGGGGGAAGGCCCGATCGGTGCCGTCGGCCCGCAGCAGCAGGTGCTGGCCCGTGGCCGCCAGCAGCAGGGTGGTGAGGGTGATGAAGGCCGGGCTGTAGGCGAACACCAGCACCCCATCGGGGCGGAAGCTGCGGACGCGGCGAACGGCCTCCAGCGCCAGGGGCAGGGCGACGCCCCAGCGCGACAGATCGGGGAGGGGCCTCTTGCTGAGGAAGGCATGGGGGAAGCCCTCGGTGGGGGCGCTGTCCCAGGCGAACTCCACTCCGAAATCCGGATCCAGGCTGCTGCGCACCCCATGGTCGCAGCCGAACAGCACCAGCAACTCCAGGTCGGCCTCCGCCGCCAGGGCCGCAAACACGGGCTTGAAATACTGCACCGGATGGGTGATCAGCACCACCAGCCGTGCGGGCCGCCTCATGGCGGGCACAGCCAGTCGGCCACCGCTGCCCCCGCCAGCCGGTGGCCCTCAGCGTTCCAATGCCCATCGCCTGCGGGCTGACCCGGTAGACCGTGCAGCACCAGGTGACCCGCATCGGCCTGGCGCTGCAGGAGGGGAGCCAACGGCAAGTAAGGGATGCCATCGTCCTTCAGCAGCGCCCCCAGGCGCCGCTCCTGGCCTAAGGGATCGGCGGGCCGCTGGTCGCGGCGGGGCCACACCTGCTCGGGGGTGGTCAGGCTGACCACCTGCAGGCGGGCGCCCGTGGCGCGCACCTCCCCATCCAGCTGCCGCAGCAGGGCAGAGGTCACCTGCCAGGCGACCTCTGGGGCCTGCGGGGTGGTGGGCACGGCCCGTTGCCCCACGGACTGGGGCGCCCGGCGCCGCGCCGCCAACCGGTTCTTGGCCTCATTGATCAGCTGCAGCAGGCGGCTGTGGTTCATCAACCCATCCAGCCACTGGCCGGGAGGTGAGGTGCGGAAGCGGTACGTGCGGCGGCTGCGGAAGCTTTCATCGACCCACAGGTGTCCGCGGGCATCCAACCGGAACACCGGGCGGTCGGCGCGGGGCTCGGGGGTGTTGTCGGTGAGGTCGTTGCCCAGATACACCGCCAGCAGCACCAGCTGGGGCCGCAGGGGGCGCACCAGCTGACGCCAGGTGAGCAGCTCCTGGCCCGTGCCGTAGCCACCCACACCGAAATTGAGCACCTCCACCCCGGCGGGATGGAGCCGGCGCAGGGGACAGACGGGACGACGGTCCAGCTGGTCGCCCAAACGATGCACCCAGCTTTGGGGTTCATTGACCTGAAAGGCTTCGGTGAAGGAATCCCCGAGTACCGCGACCCGCAGGGTCCCTGCAGGAGGCGTGGCCGCTAGGTCATCTCCACGGAAACCCGTCCGGTTGATCCGCACCCAGCCCCTGCCCTCGCGGGTCCACCAACCCTCGGCCCCCGGCCGCAGGCCATAGCCCCGCTCCGCATCCACCCGGTAAAAGGCGGGATAGGCCACACCAGCCAGCCGCAACACCCCCTCCGCCAGGGCCAGGGCCACCGCCAGGCCTAGGGCCGAGGCCCCCACGTTGGCAAGGATGCGCCGCAGGTTCATCGCACCCGTGGAGCCGGCAACAGCCCGCCGAACAATTGCAGCAAGGAGGTCAGCAACAGGCTCAGATCAAGCAGAAGGGAATGGTTGCGCAGGTAATAAAGGTCGCGGCCCAGCTCCCAGGCGATGGCATCGGGCTCCTCCGGAGGCGGCCCTGCGATGCGGCCCCAGCCGGTCATACCGGGTCGCATCCACTGGCGCAGCTCGGCCCCAGGAAAACGGCGCTGCAGTTGCTCCATCAGCTCCAGGCTGAGAGGGCGAGGTCCCACCAGGCTCATCTCACCCCGCCAGACATTTAGCAGCTGGGGCAGGGCCGAGAGGGGCCCGGAGCCCTCCAGTCGCAGCCGCTGAAAGGTGCGGCCCTGGCGACCGCTGCAGACGTCGCGATGGAACCGCAGCGGATGGCCCACCAGGGCCAGCAGGGCCCCCAGGGGGACCATGAGCAACAAGAGCAGTCCGGCCACCAGCAGATCACCGAGCCTCTTGAGCCTGGAGATCGGGCCACTGCGGGCGTGGCTGAAGGCCTGAACCCGCTCGGCCCAGCTCTCGGGCACCAGCTCGGGAGGCAGACGATGGAGAAACTGCTCGGCCCAGCCTCGGATCGACAGAAGACGCACGCCCCCCTGCTGCCACGCCAGCATCACCTGCCTGTCTTCCGGGCCAGGATCGAGCTGGGAACCGATGGCGACGCCATCAAGCTTGAGCAGGGAGGCCAGGGGAAGCGGAAGGGGGGGCATGCGCTCCGATGAGCGCCACTCCAGCCCGCAGGGGATGGCGCAGCCACCGGCCTCGATCGCCTGGGACAGCACCGCCCGTTCGCCCGGCGAGACGATCAGCAGCCACTGCTCCTGGGGCTGCCAGAGGTGGGCCGTCAGCTGACTGAATCGCAGCAGCTGGTTGGTGAGGAACCCGAGGGCGAGCACGGGCACCAGGAAGCTGCGGGTCATGGTCGACTGCAGCAGTTGGCCACGCAGAAGGGTGGCGGCCGCCGCCAGCACGAACACGGCGGCGGCCGCCGCCAGGCAATTGCGCAACTGGCGGCCGAGGGTGAGCTGGCGGCTGGCGAGGGCGGTGTAGGTGCCCAGCAGGTAATGGATCAGGAGCCACGCCAGGATCAGGCCCACCGGCCCGCGGCTGGGGGTGGGCCAGCTGCCAAATCGCCAGCTGTAAACCGCCACCCAGCTCAGCCCCAACAGGAAGGCGTCGGCGAGGGCGTAGCGGAGGGGGGCAGGGGGTCTCAGCACGCCCCATAGAGTCGCAGATCAGGAGCGAAGGGTGGCATGTGGTGGCGAACCCCCTGGCTGAGGCAGCGCTGGTTGCTGATGGGGCTGGCGCTGGTGGATGCCGCCCTGCTGCTGGGGTTCTACAACCTGCTGTTCTGGCATCGGTTCGACCGATGGCCGGGGCTGACGGGATCAATCGCCGTCCTGGTCCTGCTCTGGGTGGGGGCGTCCTACTTGCTGGGGCGTTACTCGAAACCGGAGGAGGGCAAGCGGGACTCCGCACGCTGGCGGCTGATGGCCACCGCTCTGGTGGCCCTGCTGGTGCTGGCGGGGGTGGTGGTGGTGTTCAGCTGGGGGCTGCGGGTGGAGGACCCCCGCACCTTCCGCAGCTTCGTGCTGCCCGTGCTGGGCAGCACGACCTTGCTGTCCGCCCTGGCCCAGCTGTGGGCCAACCGACGGCAGCGTCGCAGCCACGCCTGGTTGCTGGTGGGAGACCGGGAGGAGCTGGACATCCTGCTTGGTGAGCTGCAGGGTGATCAGGCGGCCAGCTCCCTGGATCTTTCCTTCTGCGAAGGAGCCTCCCTGGCCCAGCGCCGGGACCTGCCCGAACGCCCATTCGATGGCATTGCCGTCAGTGAAGCGGCCCATCTCGATGAGGCCCTGCTGCAGGAGCTGCTGGCACGCCGCAGCCGGGGCACCAGTGTCTGCAGCCTGGTGGTCTGGGCCGAGCAGCACCTGCAGCGGGTCCCGCCCGAGCTGTTCTCCAGCCGCTGGCTGGTGCAGGCCGAGGGCTTCGAGCTCCAGCCCGGCCGTTGGGGATGGCGGCTGAAGCGACTGGGGGATGTGGTGGTGGCCACAGCGCTGCTGATCCTCAGCGCTCCACTGCTCCTGCTTGCAGCGCTGCTGATCCGCCTGGAGGACGGCGGACCGGTGCTGTACGGACAGTGGCGCACGGGGCTCTATGGGGTGCCGATGCGCATCTGGAAACTGCGCAGCATGGGGGTGCAGGCCGAGCCCGAGGGTGCCCAGTGGGCCCAGCGGGATGACCCTCGCATCACCCGGATCGGCGACTGGCTACGAAAACTGAGGCTCGATGAGCTGCCCCAGCTGGTGAGCGTGCTCAAGGGGGAGATGAGTCTGATCGGCCCCCGCCCGGAGCGGCCCGAGCTGGAGGAGGAGCTGGAGCAGCAGATCCCCCACTACCGCGTGCGCCACTGGGTGCGGCCAGGGCTGAGTGGCTGGGCCCAGGTCTGCTATCCCTACGGCGCCAGCCTGGCCGACAGCCGCATGAAACTGAGCTACGACCTCTACTACCTGCGCAACGCCAACCTGATGCTGGATGGACTGATCCTGATCAAGACCCTGCGGCTGCTGGCGCGGGCCCAGGGGGCTGTGCCCCTCCAGGCGAGTACCTCGATTGCGTTGGCCGCCGACCAGTCGGATGCCCGTCTACGGAGCTGAAAGCCCAGCGCCCTCAGGAATGTCCTCGGATGGGGTGTTCGCCGGGGAGGCTGGGCGTCAGAGTGGGGTTTGATCCAAAGGGATGGCGATCACGCCATGGCGGATGCCGATGTGCGCTGGCTGCAGCGGCTGGAGAACTACGGCCGGGCGCTGGCTGCACTGCAACGCGCCATGGCGACGGCCCAGCAGCGCCCCCTCAGCGAACTAGAGGAGCAGGGGCTGATCCAGGCCTTTGAGTTAACGCACGAACTGAGCTGGCTGCTGCTCAAAGATTTTCTGGTGGATCAGGGCGTGAGCGGCATCAGCGGGTCCAGAGACGCGGTGCGGGAAGCCGTGGTGCGTGAGCTGCTGAGCCCCGGCAGCGAAGCCGATTGGATGGCAATGATCCGCAGCCGCAACCTCACCAGTCACACCTACAACCCTGCACTGGCCAGGGAGATCGCAACCTTGATCGTGGAGCGTTACGGGCCGGCCTTACTACAGCTGCAGTCAGCCATGCGAGCCAGGGCGCCCCAGGCATGACCATTCCCGGCCTGCCGGAGAAGGCCAGCGACCAACTGATGGCGGAGATCTGCAGGCAGCCGGCAGTGGAACGGGTGGTGTTGTACGGCTCAAGGGCCCTGGGCCGGCATCGGAGCGGATCCGACGTGGATCTCTGCCTGGATGCGCCGGGCCTGGGCCTGGCAGAAGTGCTGGAGCTGGGCGCTCGGCTGGACGACCTGATGCTGCCCTGGCGGATCGATCTGCAGTTGGATCACCTGATCGAGCACGAGGGCCTTCGGCAACACATCCAGCGGGCCGGGCAGGTGCTGTGGGAACGGGCGCCATCAGGCGTCGATCGTTAGCGTTCAGCCTCCCCTGCAGCGCAGCAGACGCTTCAGCCAAGCCACTCCTGGAGTAGCTCCTCGATCGCCTGAAACTCGGGGTCCTTGTGCAGCAAGGTGGCGCCAACCTGTTGGGCCGCAGCAGCGATCCAGGCATCGGCCACGGACAGAGCATGCCGGGCCTTGATCTCCGCGGCATGCACCAACAGCGGCTCAGATGCCTCCACCCATTGCAAGGGAAGAGCCTGAAGCTGCTCGTAGGCCAGTCGACCGGCTCGCTCGCCCTCATCCTTCCAGACGCGGTACAGCACCTCCATGCGGCTGAGAAAACAGGCGTAGCAAGGATGGGGATGCCCCAGGGCTTCTTCCACACGCCCGGCGCCGGGCTCGTCGTCACGGAGAGTGAGCAGCGCCGAGGTATCGAGCAGCAGCAAAGCCATCAGCGGCCTGCGGCACGTTCCGCCTGGCGCTCGGCCACGAGACGCTCGGTGCTGCCACTACGGCGGCCCATGCCACGAAAGGCCTTCACCGGCGAGGGATCGACAGGAACCACCCGGATGGAACCATCGGCTTCGACGATCCACTCCAGCCGCTGGGAAGGGGTCAGGGAAAAGCGCTGGCGGATCGCGGCGGGAATGACCGTCTGTCCACGGGCGGTGATGGTGCTGCGCATGGGCACGCCCTGCCTGGACTGAATTACCAAATCCTAGCCATGAACATTCACGGGGCTTTCCTGGCCGAGCGTGGCCGGTAGGGAAGCTCTCGTTGGGGCTGGCTCAGTGTTTGGGGTCCACGTCGATCAGGCCTGGTGCTCCAAGGGCGCCAGCACGACCGACGGCTGGATGGATCGGCTGAGGCTTCCTCTGCTACGTCGATCAACGCTGGGTTCAGGAAGGAACTCCGGCCCCAGAGAGGAGCGTCGGCTGGGCAGTCTGGGGGGTGTATTCAGGCACCATCTGGCGTAGTACGAAAAGAACCTCGTTTTCATCCCAGGCAGCGACCGCGGCCTCCATCTCTGCAACCAGCTGTTGGAGGCGCTCCGCAGACAGAGACGCCTCCAGGGCCTTGCGGATCAGGGGATGGGCCGTGGGGGCATCGGTGTCTGAGAGCAGCAACTCCTCATAGAGCTTCTCGCCCGGCCTCAGGCCCGTGTATTCGATGGCAACGTCGCCGCCCGGATTGCTGGGCTCCCGCACGGTGCAACCCGAGAGCAGGATCATCTGGCGGGCCAGATCAGCGATTCGAACGGGATCACCCATATCGAGCACGAACACCTCACCGCCGCAGGCCATGCCACTGGCCTGCAGCACCAGCTGGACGGCTTCGGGGATGGTCATGAAGTAGCGGGTGATCGACGGATGGGTGACGGTGACCGGCCCCCCCTCGCTGATCTGCTGGCGGAAGCGGGGCACAACCGAGCCTGAGGAACCCAGCACATTGCCGAAGCGGACCATGGAGCAGATCGGGCCGTGCCCCCGCTCCTCGATCACCTTGGCGGCGTTCTGCACCAGCAATTCACAGGCCCGCTTGCTGGCGCCCATGGCGTTGGTGGGCCGCACCGCCTTGTCGGTGGAGATCAGGGTGAAGCGCTCCAGGCCGCATGCGATAGCGGCCTCAAGGGCCGAGCGGGTGCCGAGCAAATTGTTGGCCAGGCCAGCGCAGACATTGGCTTCCACCATCGGCACATGCTTGTAGGCGGCCGCATGGAACAGCACCTCGACGCCATGCTGTTTGAGGAGCACCTCCAGGCGGCGACGGTCGCCCACATCGGCGAGGGCAGAGACAACGGGCACCTGCCTGCCACTGCCCGAGGCCAGAGTGTCCAGCTGTTGGGCGATGGAATAGAGAGCGAATTCGTTGCGCTCGAGCAATACCAGACGGGTGGGGCCGAGTAGCAGGATCTGGCGGCAAAGTTCCGAGCCGATCGAGCCGCCGGCACCGGTCACGAGCACGGACCGGTCGGCCACAGCCGCCCTCAGGAGGTTGTGGTCGGGCACGGAGGGTTCCCGACCGAGCAAATCATCGATCGCTACGGGCTTGAGATCCGTGACCCGCAACTCACCAGTGGCCAGCTGGGCCAGGGAGGGCATGGCCAGTACCTTGAGCCCCTCATCGCTGAGGATGCGAACCAGCTGGAGCTTGCGGGAGCGCTGGGCGGAGGGAATGGCCAGGAGAACCTGGCGTATGTCGAATTGCCGCACCAATTGGCGGATGTCCTCTGGGGAGTGGATCGGCAACCGCTGCAGGCGACGGCCCCACAGGCTGGGATCGTCATCGAGAACAGCCACCAAATGGAAGCTGGGGTCGTGGCGAAGCGCTTCCAACAACTGCATGGCAGCTGCGCCTGCTCCATAGATCAACGTGGAACAGCCTTTGATGGATAGGCGGTCCATGGGCTGGAGGGTCCAGCGCAGAAGATCACGAAGGACGATGCGGCTGGAGATCTCCAGCAGGGAGAACAGCAGCCAGAAGAGAATCCAGAAAGAACGAGGTGGTTGGGGTGTGCCCAGAAGGGTGCTGACAAGCAACAGCAAGAGCACCGCCAAACCAGCCCGGGGGAGCAGGCCGTAGAGGGAATAGCTACCCGAAAAGCGTGTCAGTCCTCGGTACCAGCCGCTTGCCAGCAGCACCGAGAGGCCGATTCCCAAAGCCCAGGGCAGCATATGGAGATGTTCCTCCAGCTGAACAGGAGCGTTGTCGAGCAGGCGAAGGGCGAAGGCACCCCAGAAGGCCAGTGAGACCAGGCCAGCATCCAACAGCAGCAGCAGCAATCTCCGCGGAATCAGGGTGTTATCGAACCGGCCGGTCAACCAGAGCCAACGGAGCCTGGAGTGCCGACCCAGCCCCGCCGCATCAAAACGCTGGAGAAGCGGCACGGAATCGGACGCAACTTGCTTCCTGGCACGTGAAAACTCAGCCATGGGGGCAATCTGAGCATATTGAGCTGAAAACAAAGACAGATTGCGGCAACATACGAGCTTGAGTCAGTTCACAATTATCCCAAGCCTAGTGAGGATAATCGGAAACGATCATATCTTAAAATCAAAGCAGGCATCAGCGTGTCACGGATCTCGCGTTTTAGAACTCTCACGACGCGAGAGGATCCGCAAAGAGATCATCACAAGTACAACTCCGAATCATAGAGAACACAAACTGCGAAAAGTATTAAACCTGAGGCTCCGGTCCGATATGAAAAGGCACGGCAACCCGCTTATCCAACCAAAAGCCAATGAAGAGCACCACGACCGCCAAAGCCAAAACCCAAGGCAAACTGCCAGCCAGCAGAGCGAAGCCCAAAACAGCTGTTGCAAAAATGTAAGTGGTTGCCACGGTGGCATGGCTCCAGCCGGCCTGGTGCAGGCGCTGGAACAGGTGCAGACGGTGAGCCCCGAATACATTCTGGCCTGCCAACAACCTCCGCGGGACACATAGGCTGGCATCCGCCAGTAAAGGTGTGGACACAAGCAAAAGGCCCAAGGACGCCTGGAAGCTGGTCTGCTGGAGCAACACCCCGGCAAACACCGCACCAAGAAAGGTGCTGCCAACATCTCCCATGAACACCGTCGCAGGGCTCCAATTCCAAATCAAAAAACCAGCCAAAGCACCCACGAGGGGCCATAGAGCTGACATACCTGTAAGTGCAGCGACAACAAAGATCACGACCATACAGCCAGCCACAAGGCCGTCGAGTCCGTCCATGAAATTGGTAAAATTGATCAGAGCGGTGACGGCGATCAAGAGCAGCAGCCAGGGCAGAAAGCCAAGTGCAAGAACCGGCAGCGGACTGATCAGCATCAACACCAAGGAAGTAGCCATCTGCACCCCATAGCGCAGAGCTGCGGGAAGGTTGTGGCGATCATCGAGAAAACCGACTAGGGCCAGAGGCAGGCAGAGCAGGGGTATCCAGCTACCTTGCCAAGGTAAAGCCAGGCTGCTGATCAGCACAAATGCCACTCCGCCCCCACGGGGTGTGGGCTGCCGATGGGAACTGCGGACGTTGGGCTGATCGAGCAGGCTTCGGCGCAGTAACGGGATGAGGGCGCGGAGCAGTCCCCAGGATGCAATCGCTGCAGCAACAATCCAAACAAGGGGGAAAGTGAGCATCAGGAGAACGGCAGCACTGGGAAGGATTTAGCAGGCAGGTTAAGCAACTGGTGGCTTGGCATGAATCCGGCCAAATCAGCCCCCATGCGCAGGACTGCTTCAAAGAGCTTGGGGGAGTGGAACAGCATCGGCGCGGCCAAGAAAAAGAACAGTCGATTGGGTACTGGGAGAAGCAGGCAGCGGCGGGCTGGGTCGTCAAAGGGAAGGGACTGCTGGAGACGGAGGAGCATAGATGTATAAGTGAGCTCAGAATCGCCGCCCAGGGCTAGGCAGGCTGAATCAATAGAATGAAGATGAGAAGTCGCAAGCTGTTTGACAATCTCAAGAGTCACCTCTGCGAGTTGACTGACATGAATTGGCTGGCGCAGGCCAGTACAAGCTGGCAAGGGCAAAATGGGAAGACGACGCATCAGATTGATAATGCGACTCAAGTTTCGGTCGCCCTTCGAACCAGCTTTTCCATAGATAAGCGATGGACGGAGAATGCGACAGGGAACACCTAACCGATCGCAAGTAGACAAAAGGAGATCCTCGGACTTACCCAGACGCAGAACAAGCGATTTATCATAGTCATTGCTCGAGTAACGCTTTGTCAAAACAGACGACGAAGAGCATGCAACAACACCCGATACAAATGGAATATAATCAGGCCTAGCGTCAGCGAAACGCTCGAAAAAAGAAGCAAACGTCCATATGGGAGCAAAACTAATCCAGAATGAATGAGCCAGACCAGTATCAGGAAGAAAGCATTCGGGAGTGAACAGATCCGCACGGAGATACCCAAGAGCGTCTCGAGAATACGCATGAATACTAGTATCCTCGCCCCAGTCCGCAAGAAGTGATTGAAACGCCTGCCCGCAAAATGAAGTGGCACCGAATAGATTAAACTTCAAATCAGACACCTCGAAGAATGGCAAAAGAGGTCAAAGTAGCTGAAAACCCCAGATTCTGCAGTAAGTAATAAATGAGTTAAACAGGCAAAACTGCTGGCGAAAGGAACGGTGGGACCCCCGTGCCCACAAGTGCATGACCCGACCAATTGGATTATGAATAGTACGCCCAACACGAGAAAGACGACGAACGAGATCAGCATCTTCAAGGTGAAGAAAGTATCTACTAGAGAATCCACCGACCAACTCATAAAATGGGGAAGGAATAATCAAAAAACAGCCCGACAGATAAGTAGCGTCGATGCATTCACGGAGATAGTCACGCGTCAAGTTTCTGTGCCAAGAATCATATCTCGCAAGTAGATCGAACCTTCGCAGAAAACCTAGTCTACCCAAAGCCAGTGACAGCAATGTAGGATTATGCTTTGCCGAGTATTGGACTGATGCGTTGCTACCCAGCACAAGCGGAGCCACGCATGAAACATCTTCGCGGGAAAGAACCCACTCCAGCAAAGGGATGAGCTCATTTCCGCTGAAAGATACATCTGGATTAACAACTACAAACAAGTCTTCCTCTCCAAGCATAGCAGTAGAAAAATTATAATTGTTGGCTCGACCAAAACCAATATTTGGCCCGAAGCAATGACAAACCGTAGCGCCGGGCACAAGTTCTTGCAATACAACAGGACTTGGGCGTGGGAATTCAGGATTAGTGCAATCATAAACACAAAGTATAACATCGTACTCGCAGCAATATCGACTAAGATCTGTTATCGACGACAAGAGAGGTCGAATGGATTCAAGAGAATGCCGATACAACACCAAAGAAAAACATAAATTTCCTACCATTGCTAATCTCGAATACAGAACATCGTACCAACCATATCGCAATACAGCCCTCAGCCAATAAGTCAACATTGACGGAAAGCGCTGAAGTTGAAATGAATAGATTAACTCAGTCAACCAAAGACTACATCCAAGAAATTGAACCGTTCTCCTTAGGTGAGGCTGGGTAAGCACTATGACACAATCAACAATGTGCTAAGGATAAAAGCGCAGTCGATGAGTCAAGACTTGGCAATATCTTGGCCTCATCTATCTAGGGAATCTCTGGGCAACAGGGGTACGAGCGCCCTTTGAGATCGGCAAAGCTGCCTTTGACCTGGATGGGCTCTGAGGCCGCCTGCTGAATGCTCTATGGGCTCATTTTCAGCGTCATCTGGCTGGTATTTGAGCCGGAATCGAGATGTCTGGGCACACCATTCCCTTGCTCACACTGCTGCGAGTAACTGCCGCCGCGCCAAGAACAGATTCGCCAGGGCTGCAATCACATTGATCTTGCAGCTGTTCTTGACCAGGCCGCGCAGCCTGGTCTTCTGAAAGCCGAACTGCTGCTTGATCACCCTGAATGGGTGCTCCACCTTCGAGCGGATGTGGGCCTACTGCAAGCAGAAGCCTGCGGCTAGGGCGGTTTCGACCAGATCCGCCAACCGGCCCTCGGGAGTATCCGGCAGAACTCGGCGTTTGCCTGGTCGCATCGCAACCCGGAATTCCGCTGCATTGCCCGCCATCTCAGGCCTTTTGGCAATGCCCTGGTAGCCCGCGTCGCCGTAAACCACCGCCTCATCTCCATGCAGCAGCTCGGCAGCCGGGGTCAGGTCATGCACGTTGGCGGCCGTGGTGACGACTGAATGGATAAGGCCTGAGTCCTTGTCGACGCCGAGGTGGACTTTCATGCCGAAATACCACTGGTTACCTTTCTTGGTCTGGTGCATCTCCGGATCCCGCTTCCCCTCTTTGTTCTTGGTGGAACTGGGCGCCGCGATCAAGGTGGCATCGACGATCGTGCCCTGACGCATCGTCATGCCCCGGGCACTGAGGTGAGCCTTGACGGTGTCCAGGATCTGCTCGCCCAGTCTGTGCCTCTCCAGGAGGTGGCGAAAGGTCAGGATCGTCGTCTCATCCGGGATCCGGTCACTGATCAGCTCGATACCCGCAAACCGGCGCATCGTGGGCACCTCGATCAGGGCCTCTTCCATCGCCGGATCGCTGAGCGAGTACCACTGCTGCAGGAGATGAACCCGCAGCATCGTGGCCAGCGGATAGGGAGGACGGCCGCCTTTCTTGCTCGCCTTGGGGTAGTGGGGCTCGATCAGGTCGATCAGCGCCTGCCATGGCACCACCACCTCCATCTCAGAGAGGAACTTCTCCCGCTAGTGGCTCCGCCACGCTCGGCCTGCGGCCTCGGTAAGGGTCTGCTTCTTGGCCGTCGACAGCTCGTAATCCGAGAAGCCAAGCTGCTTGCTGCCCATCACCCCAGTCCCGGCCTGCGATCACAGGGCCATTGTCCCGCGAATGGCCTGGGTTTTCCAGAGTCTCCCTAGCACTCATTGGTACATTTAAGCAGCCTTGCAGGCACGCCACCAAGCACGGAAAAGCCTGGAAATGACCGCGTAACAACAGCACCTGCAGCCACTATACAATTATTGCCTAAACTTACACCCTTGAGAATACAAACATTTTGTCCTATCCAGCATGATTCACCGATAGCAACACTTGCACAAGCGAGATTACGTTCGATGGGCGGTAACAGCATCGACCGATAGTCAGAGGTGCCATGATCATGGTCACTAATAAAAACATTGCTAGCAATTAATGTGTTACTTCCAATGATAAGCTCTTTAGCGGAAGCCAAATGAACACGGTCTCCAATTTGGACATTCCTACCAATGACAATTTGATGCTTCCTCTCAGTATCAATTCCTCCTTTAATCGATAAAGCATCCAACCTACAATAGCGCCCAGTCGTCAGATTAGACCCTAAGTCAATAAGTTCTAATCCTCTACAATAGAATGGAAACCGAATAAGTCGAGCGTGCCGATAAAACAGCTTAGTCAAGAACAGGTCGACGCTTAAGCTTAGAAGATTGCGTAGATTAGGCTTAAAATGAGCTACGTTCTTCACGGCTAAACGTTTTGACATAGGTTAAGAGTAAGCTTTTGATAGTAGACTCACAAAGAAGTCAATAACTCCCAAAGTGAATTCCAATTAGATGTATAAGGCTCATGGGGAGTAACGGCATGACTTCCAGATGGCTTCCAAGATCCTTTAATGATCTGCGCCATTAAACTTGCAAGACACTCAGAAGATTCGGGCGGGAAAAAACTAACAAGGGCATAATCACCTACGGTTTCGTGCGCATAGGGCAAGTCTGCCACCAAAAGAGGCTTGGCAAAAGCTTTTGCTTCTGTAATTGGCAAACCCCAAGTCTCAAGCTTACTCGGAAAGACTACAACATCACAATCAGAGTACAAAGAGGCCATTTGAGAGGGTGACTGAATGCCAAGAAACTTAATCTGAGGCAAACTGGAGAAGGAAGAATAAAGGAACTTTGAATAACTATTTTCCAGTCCACTAACTGTCAATACAACCTCAAAGTTATATAATCCCATACGGACAAGAGTATTTGCGGCATGGCAAAGAGTTTGTATATTTTTGAACACGCGGGGGAGTGCAGGATACAAAAATCTCTTATTCCTAGGGCCCATCGAAGGAATGGCCGCTTTGGCATTAAATATGGCAACTGAAGGGTGAGATACAACGATGGGCAAACTACCTGCCCGAGAAAAGAATGCATTTCTAATCCAGTTTTGCTGAACAATAATCAATTTATTGCGTCGGATAAAGATACTGTACAAGATAAAATAAAAACGATTGTAGAGGAAAAATGCGGGCGACCAGACAGCCTCTTGAAGAGAAATACTGTAAAAAGGGGAAGGATTGTGACAATAGACAGCCTGTCGACAGGCTACAATACGCGGTGTAATATCATGAAGAGATAACCATAATGTTGGCTTGAGCTTCTTGGAAATACGATAAAATCCAAACCATTCCCAGTACATGCGATGGAACCATGAGGTTTTCGCGCTAGATATCTCTTTAAACTGCACACGAGGCTCGTTGATGAGCATGCTTGAGTTTACAAGCGCAACAATAGTGTATTGCCCTGGTAGAGAGTCTGCCGCAGAGCGAAGACATTCGCGTAGGACCGTCAAGGGTCCCGCTTCAGTAATATTAACAGCGGAAACAACTATAATCTTCATATTGGATGGGATCAAGGAAATCCAGGCAATCTCTGGCCAAAACAATGTGTAGCGCTTCCGTGGTCGGAAATCAGCAGAAATAGCTTGTGAGCCGTCCATGGTTTTGTGACATCTTGATCAATTCATATGCGTCTATTCTCGTTGTAGTGAAATCCTGAGTGTGACCATTTGACGGGACCTGTCAACCTCTCAAGCTGGAGCAAGCAGCTGATGGCCGGCTAGGAAGAGGCTCATGCATGCGTCCAACACGTTGACCTTGAAGCGAGTCTTCGCCGTAAGTCAAAGCTTATTAGTAGGAAAGACCCCAAAGCTGCATGATCACTCAGGAAGGAGGCTCAACCTTGGCGCGCACTGGAAGTCTGGCAGCCTTGAACAGATCCAGCAATTGACCATCAGGCGCATTCGGAGGATCTCGTCATACATGAGCCACATCGCTACGAGGAGCTCCACTGACTGGCCCAACATCTCGGCCCGCTTGCCAATGCCTTGGTAGCCGGCATCACCACAGGCGAACACTTGATCAACATCCAGCAGCTCGTCTGCAGATGTGAGGTCATGGACATTAGCGGGAATGATGTCCAACGACTGGATGTGGCCAGAGTCCTTGACGATGCCGACGTTGATGCTCGTTACGTCGGCGAAGGCATCTGCGCAGAGATGATTCCACGGGATGGCTGTCTTAGTCTGGTGCATCTCAGGATCCCGCTATAATGACCTTGGAGCCAAGCTCACGGTGAGCTGCACAGATCGCGGTGACCTTGGGGCAAGTCATCTCATGCATCACAATGATTCAGACGGGAGCCCAAACCTAAGGTTACCTTTAGTATGTGTGCACCACCTATACTTGAAGATACCAGACAGTCCACCAGACGTAAGGGATTAAAGCATAAATGGCCCTTTCCTCGGAAATTCAGAGGCAGGATCTGGCAGCGCGGCGGGCTGATCCACCTGCGCATATCAGTCCTCTGGTACGCAAAATCCTTCTGCCAGAAGATGCCTGTAGCTACGCATTGATCTGCTCCATCAAGCCCCAAAACGGAAGCATCAGACAAGTGACATCAGTGCTGAGAGAAGTGGAGGCAGAGGAGTAAACGCCAACTGGTCAGCCTGAAAACACCACAACGAAAGAATTATGGTCAATCGTTACTAGAAAATATGGCTAGACATAAAGAAAGCCGATGCACGAAACCTAAAAAGCAAGTGACTCCATGCCTGCTGAAGGGTTAAAAAGAAAGGTCACTCCAGCCCCGCCCCAATGGAGCAAATATAATAAAATGACACAAAGAACACTAGAATAGTAAACTCCCGACTAGGGCTATACTGAAATCAAAGCCATCATTCCCACCCAAGTGTAACAATATCCAAGAAAAGATCCGACGATATAACATTTATATTAGAATTGATTAGACAATCGAGTACACAGAGCAAATCACAACATATCCATGGAGTCATTATATGAATAAAGACTTCATGCAACCATGCTAGTCAACGCACAACTCGTTCTACCATGCCAACCAAGAGCGCCTAGAGCCTACTCACCCAGAGGAGCAGAGATACATTTTCTGATAGCAAACAAATCCTGGAAAAAAGCTTCATTACAACCACCTGGAATAAACTCGAAAATCTCGCAACATTCAGGCAGGGAGTTCTCGACATAGGCACGCGAGACATGAGAGATAGAATTCTTCTTACCCTCGCTTGAACCAGGGAAATAAACGTATTCACCGAGATCATACATTTGCCTAGCATTGCCGTGCAAGTAGGCCGATAGGGCATCACCATTAACAGTGAAACAAAATATGCCTCCTGGGGTCAACAGGTCCAAGAGTTCCTTTAACCAAGCGCAGTAAGCTGCCTCAGTTAAATGCGTAAAAACAGAGAACGAATAGATAAAGTCGAATCCATCAGGCTGGTCTTCAAAGCACCCCAGCGGAGGCATAAGTCGATTTGCCCTATAGTCTATACTAGATACATATTTGGACATGAATCGAACGGTTTTTGCATTGTAATCAGAGCCAAAAAGCTCAAATGCATTAGGACGCTGCTGTCTCAAGCGATCAAACTGAAGGAGAAGTCGCCCTGGTCCGGCACCCCACTCAAAGATCTTCAGGCACTTCTGCGACTGAGGGAAAGCACTATCAAGGATCGAGAGGAAAGGAGCAAAGTGAAGTTCTCCAAGCCGATCGATCAACTCAAGATTTGTGGTGTTGTGCGCATCCCAGCATATATCGGCAGGTCTTCTTAAAGCACCCGTACGAGCAATGTATAAGCTGTTAGCACGCAAACAAAGCAATTTATCCTTTATAAACAGCAAATAATCTGCCAGTCCCAGCAGCTTTAAAGAAACGAGGATTTTCTTAAGCTTGCGCTTAGCGAGTGCCGCCATTTGAAGAAGCAAATGAAAATAGAAAGGTCAACCTGTGAAGGAGAGCCCGGAGCAGGCGTGCATGAACTCGACCGTCAACAATCACAAACGATAAAGCGTAATACGCAGAAAAACAAACCATGCTGGCAAACTATTTTAGCATTGGTGGAGGCTTTGGAATTGGCGTTGGAAGGCGGCCGCAAGCCACAGATTTTCCACTCCGACCAGGGATGCAAGTTCACATCCGCTGTCTTTGTTTCCAGGCTGCATGACGAGAAAATCAGTATCAGTTGGTCAGGACGAAATCATTGCTACGACAAAATCCTCGTGGAACGCCTTTGGAGGACAGTCAAATACGAGGAGGCGTAACTGCGTACCTACAGGGATGTCTGGGAGGCCGAGATCAGCCTAGCCCACTTCCTATGGAGGTACTGCCATGTAAGACCACACAGCTCCCTTGGAGGCAGAACTCCCTACAAGGTCTACACTGAGACCGAAATCTGTTCCTCTCGCACAGGGTTAACGATGTCAGGGGCTAGAACTATCCAGCAAAAGACATCCGCCTCAAACTACATGGCGGAATAACGCGAGAGGATTTTTTAGCTCAGAAGCCTCCAATTAACGATCGCATTATGTTCTTCATAGTCTCAGATTGTTTAAACATCACGAAAACTGTCTAAGTCTAAACCATCCAGTCGAAGGCATAAAGCCATAGGCTAAATAAGTTAGCACAAGAAAAGGCCCAAGGTAGCCTGATCCCCTTATGAATAACTGGATCATAACTGATAAAGAACATGCAATAAACAAGCAATCATCCTTCATCGCCTTCCCTTGCGAGACCATCAGAACACTTGAATAAAGTGCAGGCACAATGCAGGAGAGGAGGTAAAGCATTACAAACAACCCTATCCATCCAAACTCTGTGATAATTTTTGCGGCAACAAATCCACCATCATTTGCATTCAACGTTCCCTGATCGAATGCATCAAGCTGTTCCACGGCTAAAGTTACAGGAGCCCTTGATGCCATCATTTGAAAGCCAACACCAATGAAAGGCGGGCGGGAGAGTGTAGCCCCAGCGGCCTCAATGCCTCGAAGGTACACAAGAGAAGAGAGATTAGTGCGATCAAGGGTAAGCCTGTCAAGAAAGTATTGTTGTGATAGAGCTGTTATACCAATGGCGACGGCCAACAGGGCAAGGAACAATGCTCTTATGTATACGCCACGCCCCACCCTAACCAAAAGGATTAAAGCGGTCAAGAGAAAAACCAGAAGCAATGTAACATTCTCTAGAGCAAGAGACAGCACAAGAATCATAAGCAAAATAAAGTGGCTTAAAACCACATCAGAAGTCATAATTACATATAAAACAAATGGTGAAATGGCAAGCGCAAAGTGACTTGGTTCACTAAAGTAAAGTATACTCTTTTGGAATGGAACAAATTTTATATCAGTAGCAATGGCAATAACACTACAAAGAAGCATGCTACAAACCAACCACGTGCTGTACCTCCTAAGTTGGGCGTAGGAAAGACGTTCCAAAGTAGATCCAAGCAATTCTGAAAATACCAAAAGGATTCCTACAATCAGAGCAGCCCCAATCTGAACTGGAGAAGGAATCTGTTGATAGTATACGGACGTTCCTGCAATATTGCCTGCCAATAAAATATATACAAAAATGATTCTACTCGTCTTAAGTTTTTGGCTAGCGCCCCTCACCAGAAGAAAACACAAGGTCAATAGTGCACCTATCAGAGTTCCAAGCATCCAGGAGCTAGCCCCCAATGCGCTTAGCAAAAACGGCAACACGAGTAGAGTTATACCCCCAAACACTGCAACGTAGTTAAATCTCATGGTTACACCTTGAACACGATCCTCTTCAAATCATATTTCATAATAGAGATCCAATAAAATAGCAATAAGAAAAAGTGCGAGTACCTTGGATAATATTTTAGTTTTTCACGAAAAGACTCTCTAATGCTAAGCATCGGACTATTATTGCTAATACCTCCCAGCCTCATGGCACTTACAACAACTGGCGAGTGAGAAGACCGAATACTATGCCGCATTCTCATCAAAAATGCATAATCTGCGGCCGATCTCAAGCCTTCATTAAATGCCAAATCGTCAGACAATAGTGTGCGATGATAGATAGTTGAACAGTTAGAATTTGGCATGTGATGCCAAAGAAATCTTCTAGAAAAAGCAGAGCCAAAAAGTCCAGCAAACTGACCGTTAGGCTGAAGCAACATGGACACTGCAGAAACTAGATTAACATCAGTACAACAATAGACTTGCCTTACCAAGTCTTCAATTGCGGAAGGCAACAAAATGTCGTCCGAGCCCAAGAATAAATACCAGTCTGCATTGACCAGCTTGACGCCTTTATTCCAGGCAGAATATATTCCTCCATCCCTCTCAGACAAATATATAAGTTTTTTGCTTGAACTTCGCTGGATAATCGCGACAGTATCGTCGTCTGATTTGCTATCTATAATAACATGGCATGTATCGTGATACGTCTGGGATTCCACAGACGCCATGCATGCTTGTATATGCTTAGCAGCATTATAAGTAGCCGTAATAACCGCAACCTTGCATCCAGATCCCTGGGTGATAGAAGGTGAATGATCTTCCATTGCTATTAGTAAAACAAAAACGAAGGCAGGCTGCTAGCTCTACTTGTGGAGTTCATTGGTCCTCCATCACGACCATGATCGTTCACCGATGAGTTGACACTGTTGGTCTTTGTGTCTGGATAGATCTAGTTGTTACCATCTGAGCAAGGGCAATACCCATAAATAGTTCTCGCACCGAAAAGGAGGCGTCTCGCGCAGAGTGGTAATATTAAGACAAGGGCGCCATAGAGATCATCAGTGGCAACACAACAACGAATAAGGAAATCGGCGCTGATCATGTCATTGCCTAGATGTGTAGTCCCATCAGGTTGTTCAGCTGACGATTGGGTGTGAGGTCGCCAGGGTCGGGGTGTCACCGCCCGTCCCAAGACCTCACACACCATGCATAGCCACCCAATTGGCCCGACTGACACCCGTCAGTCGGAAACGCCTCAATCGTAGGCACCTAGATGAGGGTGTGCCGCTCAAGGCCCTGGCAGATCAGGCCGGATACTGCGGCGCAGAAGCCTTACGGCTACAGCCTGCGCGGTGCCTACAAGTGGCTGGCCCGCTACCGAACAGGCGGCGTAGCGGCACTGGCGGATCGACGGAGCGTTCGCCGCACCCAGCGTCGGACGATCGATCCGCAGCAACTGCAGCAGGCCGTAGACCTGAGGCACCAGCGATGCACGCTCCGCCGCATCGCCCGGGCTCTCCAGGCTTCCCTCAGGGCCGTTGGACGGGATGATGAACGTCCTGGGGCTGGGTCGTCTCAGGAACTTGGAACCCAAACCGCCGGTTCGGCGATACCAATGGGAACGCCCTGGCGACATGATCCATGTCAACACCTAGCCGTAGGCTTCTCTGCAGGAGTGACAGCTAGCCAGGTTTGAGCGGGGGGCGGTCACCGGATCACCGACGACCGTCGGCAAGGCTCCTCCCGAGGCGCCGGTTACGAGAAGGTGCATGTCGCGATCGACGACGCCACCCGCCTGGCCTACGACAAGGGGCTTGCCGACGAGCAGAAGGCAACGACTGTTGGTTTCCTGGCCGGTGCTGTCGGCTGATTCTCTGAGCAGGGGATCACCTGTCGCCGGGTGCTCTCGGACAACGGATCCTCCTACCGCTTAGGTGATTGGCTAAAAGCCTGGCAGGCACTAGCTCTGAAACCGATCCGAACCAACCCCTACACGCCGCAGACCAACGGCAAAGCGAAACGGTTCATCAAACACTACTGGCTGAATGGGCCTATGTCATTGCCTACCAGACATTCGAGGAACGCAACTGCTGGCAACCTCGGTATCTTGGGGTCTATAATGGCCAGAAGTGCCACATGGCTTTCGGTGGTCTCAGCCCACAGCAGTCCCTGCAGTGGTTGCTGATCGCTGAATGACCTTGTGAGAAAACACACCTAGATCTAGATGATCCAGGGGAAGAAACAACTGTTGGGTACCCCTCTCCCCCCTCTGCCAGGAAAGTTGACGCCTCTCAATCGCGACCACTTTTTCCACCTGGGGGCTTGATGAAGCAGAGCAATGCGACGTTACAGCGAGTCCGTCAGGGCTGATGTGAGGAAGCGGATGAGTCCACCGCACCGGCAGAGCGTGGCCCAGATCTCAGCAGAGCTGGGCATTCATGTGGTCACCCTCTACAACTGGAGGAAGACCTGGCGGCTGCAGGGAGAGGTGGTGCCGGCATCCGAGAAGGAACCAGAAGGCTGGAGCGCAACCGACAAGTTCATGGTCGTGCTCGAGACCGCTGGGTTGTAGCCGCAAGGCTTCTGCGAAGCAGTACGCCACCGAACTCGCTGCCTACTGCCGCGAGCGGGGCATGTACCCGGAGCAGGTGGAACGCTGGCGGCAGGCATCACATGATGCCAACGAGAAGCCAGTGCTCACCTTCAAGGAGCAGAAGGAGCTTGAACGGCTCCGCGCCCAGGATCAGCGGGAGTTCAAACGCCCAAACAGAAGCACAGACGGAAGGAGAAGGCTCTGGCGGAGGCTGCAGCATTGCTGTAATCGCAGGCTTCTGCGAAGCAGTACGCCTCAAAAAGGATTCAGGCTTTCTGGGGAGAGGACGGGGACGATTGACGTCACCTGACGACCGGCAGAAGGCCCTGCTAATCCTGGACGAGGGGGTGCCTGATGGCGCCAGGGCCAGTGAGCTGGCGCTGTTGCTGGGCGTGGGGCTGACGACATTGCAACGCTGGAGGCGCCAGTTCGCGAGTAACTGTGATGGCATTGACCGCCGCAAGAGCAGCTACCACCACGTGGCCCATCGCCTCAGCGAAGAAAAACACCAGCGGATCTTGCTCACCTGCAACGAGCACAAATTCGCCGCGATGCCGCCTGGCCAAATCGTGCCGATCCTGGCCGCCCGTGGCCGGTACAACTCCTACGGAGAAGCCTGCGGCTACGGTTCAGAGCGCAGCTTCTACCGTGAGCTCAACGCCCACGGTCAGGCCCATCGGCGTGGCCGACCCAAACCAGCACAGCAACCTCCCACCGTACCACGGCTCAGGGCGGCCGGGCCGAATCAGGTGTGCAGCTGGGACATCACCTACCTGCCCACCACCGTGCGAGGTGTGTAACTGTACCTCTGTCTGGTGCTCGAGGTCTGGTGCCGGAAGGTTGTGGCCTGGGATGTCGCCGAGCGCGAGGATCCAGCCATCGCAGCGGATCTGGTGAGCAGGGCTTGCCTGCGCGAGCGGTACTGCTGCTCAGAAGGCTTCGCCTACAGCAAAGGCCGCCGCCAGCCGTTGATCCTGCATGCCGATAATGGCAACGCCTAGCCGAAGGCTTCTCGAAGAGTTGCGTGCAGCCACGCTCGAAAGGCGCCTGGAGGAGCTGGGTGTGCTCAGGTCCTTCTCCAGACCACGGGTGTCGATTGACAACCTGTACTCGTAATCACTGTTCAGGACGGCCAAATACCGTCTTGACTACCCGAATCGGCCAATCCCCAGCGCGGAGACTGCTTGCCAATGGGTGACCTTATTTGTGGACTGGTACAACCACAGGCACCGCCACAGCGGGATCAAGTTTGTGGCGCCCCATCAGCGCCACAACGGTGGTGCTGTGGAGATCTGCCGTTACCGGGCTGTCGTCTACGAACAAGCACGTCAGCGCCATCGACGACGGTGGTCACTATCCACACGCTGCTGGCATCAAGCGGATGTGATCTGGATCTATCCGCCAAGACAGGAAAGCCAACTCCAACCAGCTACGTTTGTCATGGCTTCCTCAACAGGAGCAGTGGCGTCATCTTTCCTGGCAGTCACCGGCGAAGCACTTATATGCCAATACCAACTGCACGAAGAGACATTTATTCTATCTTTTGAATATAAAAAGAACCGGGCTCCCTTGCAGCCGTCAAAAAAGGAGCAACCTTACTAAAGTCATCATAATACTGATTTTTCAAGAAGTTTAGGGCCCCTAATATCCTCCATTGGGCATTATTTGTCAAGAAAGCTTCTAGCAAATACTGCTCGTTCCAGAATTTAATCTGTTCTACCAGCCAGAGATGAAGGTAGTTTTTGGGAGAAAATATGTCATGAACGTGCACAATAACCCCCTTCTTGAGGGAAGGCAGAAGTTCTAGATACTCAAACAGAACATCGCCTTGAGGCCTAATGACATGAGAGGAGTCAATAAACAATATATCATTCTCTTCAAGCTCTGAAAAAAAGGATAAATCAAGATTCTCAACCCTCTGCCTTATAACAGTTACGCCAGCATCATGAAGCCAAGGCATCTCATATGGCTCTATGCAAACATGGCGGCAACTATAAGAAGCATCATCTTGATAGTTTCTGCTAATCGCCTGGATAGCCATTAAAGTGGAATAACCACTGCCTACTTCAAAGATTCTCCTAGGCTTGATAAACCGAATGAGTTGATACCAATATTCGGCATCGCCCGACTCGAAAGCACCATTATTTAGATAAAACTTATTGCTTTCCGCTGCATACATAGGGATATTACTAAGCTCATTGGAGTACTTTAACTCAGAGAGCAATTTCAACTGTCCCAATAAGTTCCAATCGATTCCTGGGAGATTTCTGTCTTTGGAGAAAGGCAGTACAGTTTCTGTATAATTGAATTGAGGCTCATAATAGTGATCTCGAATGGGGAACACACCTATGCGCAACAATGCGTTCTTGCAAAGAGGCATCCTGAAAACTCCGATTCTACGGAGGCTTTTCAGCAACAACGCTGATGGATAAACGAAAGGAAGTAGAATGACGTCTACTACCGGAATCAGCCTGAGAAAAAATTGTTTCATACAAAGCTCAATTAGACTGTTTACTCAAAATGACAATGTCGATTAATCAAAACTGCAACGCGAACTGGTTGTAACTCAGAATTTTCATTCTATTCGTATTGCCATGCATAAATGGCAAGCGAGAACATTAGAGAAAATTCCTTGATGACACATCCAAAGTGAATTCCGCTAAACGCTTACTCAATCTAACTCTATACGGCGCCTTGCTTGGGTGAAAAATGGTGATCTGAAATTACAAAAACCAAGAATATGATCACCATCAGTACACAAACTCTCATGAATTGAGACTCTCAGTTGTTTAACAAAAATATAAATCAACACCGTTATATGACGACAAATAAACGGCGCCCTTAATGGCTCTGAATAATACGTTTCGCCTTCCAAAGGAGCCTGTCAGCAAAGAAATTACCAAGAAGAAACTTCTTACATATAGGATACGCCCTTGCTTTGGCCTTTGAGATATCTCCGTTTGTGCTCTCATATACCTCATAGTCCAGAAAAATTTCGGCCCTATCTGGATTCTTTAACGGCACATGAGAGACTACTCCTGTTGAATGGCGCCACTTTGAAAAAGGAAAACATATCTGACCTGATCCATCTTCAATTAGATCATTTCTAACAAAAAAAGCATCCAAACATGGAACAACCCACAACAAGGAGTAGCCATACTTTTTAGCAACAATTGTTAGAGCCTTGAGAGAAGCTCCGTAACCTCTGTCCCCTTCCCACCTCTCATTTAGATCGTTGGGGAAAGTGATCGCCGCATCCAGAGGATAATGGGCATTATACTCAACAGAGAAAACCATTGCCCTATATTCCTTTAAAAGGGCCTCAAAAAGCCATAAGTCAGTAGAGTCAACATCAATAGAAACATATTCTGGCTGCTTAGGTACGTCATACTGTCTGAAGATATCAGAGATGTTCGAGGACGATAAGTAATGCTTATGCAGGTTAATCTCAGGACACTCATTATCGCCATCAAGAAGCAGTGATTTCCAATTGTCCTTGAGAATCAAGCTGGCGACATTGACTCCCGAACCACCGGTAAGAGACGAAGAATTGAAGCCAAACTCAACACAGAAGGGGGTAGAGTTAACCGTTCCTATGTTGCCGAAAATTAAATCAAGGAGCTCATCCTGATAAGACTGAGAATAAGTCCCACGGCCAAATTGCTTTGCAGCTAATTCTTTGATCCAAGATTTCATCTAAATAAATGCAAACGTGTTTTGAACGAAGGAAGTGAGAGGATGCAAGAAATTAACTCTAGTCACAGGCAAAGAGACAGAAACGCAGGGAATCAGTTGCTAACACGGGGCGAAGGCGATTCAACAACACCTTACAAGAAATCCTGATTCACAAATCGTCCGGAATCAATAGGTCAATAATAATTATTCCTTGGCAAAAGTCAATACGCCAATCAAAGCATGCACTAAATTAACGCAAAAGTTATGACGAAAAAGAAAAATTAAACTTCAAGCGTATCCATAGTGGATACTGTATCTCACTGCTGACTGACTAGGGGCTGCGCGGCAAGAGCAATCTATTAACAACTAGGCTGGCCAGGAAATTAGGCAAGGAGCACTCAATAGATGCCTGCTCTCGAGGGCCAAGCATTGGGCAGCCGGAACTCATCATCCATGGAGCTTAAACATCCAAGACAGGATATCATCTGTATTCAACAGGCGGTATCGAGCGACAAGATTGGTAAATTTGGCCACGACGATAAACATCTGGAGCCGGCATGCTGCCATACACACCCCGATTAGAGCATGGAAATCAAGCCTGCTCAGCGCCAAGTTGATCATTCTGGCAGATGAGCACGTCTCTAGGCCTACTTTGATTTCGTGGACAGGTGCAAGGGGGCTTGCAGGAGTAAGTTTAAGTGCAGTTGCGCACGACTGCTCCAAGTCGATTGGGCTAGGGAGCCTCTGGGCAACAGGGGTTTGAGCAGTCGCTGAGATCAGCAAAGCTTCCTCTGGCCTGGATTGGGCTCGAAAGCCAAGGATGAGACCCTCAACAGGCTCGTTTTCAGCATTATCTGACTGGTATTTGAGGCTCAATCGAAGTATTTAGCTACACCATTCCCCTGCTCAGGCTGTCGCAAGTAACTGTCGCCTGGCCAGGAACAGATTCGTCAGAGCTGCCAGCACATTGATCTTGCAGCGGTTCTTGGCCAGGCCGCGCAGCCGGGTTTTCTGAAAGCCGAATTGCTGCTTGATCACACGGAACGGATGTTCAACCTTGGAGCGGATATGGGCTTTGGCGGTTTCGATCAGATCGAGCAAGTGGCCATCCGGCGTATTCGGCAGTGCGCGGCGCTTGCCGGGTCGCAGCGCAACCCTGAAATCAGCTGTGGTGTCTGCCATCTCTCGCCTTTTGGCGATGCCCTGGTAGCCAGCGTCGCCGTAAACGACGTCCTCATCGCCATGGAGCAGCTCGGAAGCCGGGGTGAGGTCATGCACGTTGGCGGCCGTGGTCACAACCGAGTGAATCAGGCCTGAGTCCTTGTCGACTCCGTAGCCCTTGGCTTCCGCGAAGCGGTTATGGACTTTCATCCCGTAGGCGCAGCCTTCCGCGCAGCGGTGATACCACTGGTTACCCTTTTTGGTCTGGTGCATCTCTGGATCCCGCTTCCCCCGATTGTTCTTGATTGAGCTGGGCGCAGCGATCAAGGTGGCATCCACGATCGTGCCCTGGCGCATCGTCATGCCCCGTGCGCTGAGGTGGGCTTTGACGATCTCAAAGATCTGCTCGCCCAGCGTGTGCTTCTCCAGCAGGTGGCGGAAGGTCAGGATCGTGGTTTCATCCGGTATCCGGTCACTGATCAGCTCGATGCCGACAAAGCGGCGCATGGTGGGCACCTCGATCAGGGCCTCCTCCATGACCGGATCGCTGAGTGAATACCACTGCTGCAACAGGTGAATCCGCAGCATCGTCGCCAGTGGGTACGGTGGCCGACCGCCTTTCTTGCTGGTCTTGGGGTAGTGAGGTTCGATCAAGTTGATCAGCTCCTGCCAGGGCACCACCACCTCCATCTCAGAGAGAAACTTCTCCCGTTTGGTCTGCTTCTTGGCCGTGGTGAGCTCGTAATCCGAGAAGCCGAGCTGCTTGCCGCCCATCAACCCAGTCCTGGTCAGCGATTACAGACCCATTTTCTCGTGGATGGGCTGGGTTTTCCAGAGTCTCCCTAGGGCAACCAAACTTTGAGTAGCTGCTGGCGGCTTTATCAACACTCGATTCATACAAACTGGGCCTGTTCGATCGAGGTCTGCCCGCTGATCACTTGCGACTTTCGTCTAGGCCCATACCGGATGGACTGTGTGCGCAATAGAACACATCGCAATCGATAAAACTTCCCGCCCAATCAATCTAGAGGAGCTTGCGTATGATGAAAAAAGAGGAGCATTTACCAGATTCTCTGGGCTAGTGACTTATCCACCCACTCCAATGACAGGAGAAAAGCTTGCCAGGCACATCGGAGCCAAAATCAATTTGGCAACAAAGAGGATATTGAATCGAGAAGGCCTGAAATGATTAACGCCGTAGAAAAATAGCATCTAATTGCAAAGTCCTGGAACTACGATTATCCGTAAAGCCTTGCTGCAAAGACCAAAGCACAAATCCCTCTCTTTCAAGCCTTTTAATTATATCGAGCCAAAGTCTCTGGCCTTGATAAAGCTCGACTAAAGACAGTTCACATAAAATACCCTTTACAACAGGAAGCATATGGGAGGCCCCATCTAGAACTTGCCATTCATAGCCTTGCGTATCAATTTTCAAGAATATCTGAGAGCCCGACTTAGCATATAAAGGCAAGATAGAGTCGAGCTTTACAATCGGAACAGACTCACTCGAAACGTAAGCTGATTCGTTGGCAGCAGAACGGTGGGCATCTAGCATTCCCAGAATGGAGGAGGATGCGGAATTCATTGAGACGTTGATATCTACATTTCCATCACAATCGCCAATGGCGCATCGATCATGTGCAATCCAATTTGGGAATTGCCTGGTAGCCACTGCAAGCTGTCTATGCGCCTCAGAAAGCGGCTCAAAGCTGACTACCTTACCCCCAAATCCTTCAATCAACAAGGATTGTGCGAACTGCCCCTGATTGGCTCCAATATCAAAAACAAGATCAGCACCTACTTGCCTTAAAATATGAGCAAGCTGACGGGTATTGATTATATTTGAAAAATACCCATGCAGATAACTATCAAGCCCAGTGGATCGTAGCAGCTTCCTTAAAAATGGCTTCATCGAAAAATCACAAAAAACAATAATATGAGAAGGTTGTGCTCATATACAGTAGAGAGGCTGACGATTTTAAGGAGACATTGCAAATACAGGCCAAAGCAAGAGAGGCGGCAGCTTAACTTCCTTGGTCTAGCAACACTATCCAGAGATCTAGATCCGCTAGATCCAAACTTTCACACTCCATTAGCATTCACAGCCACTCCATACAACTTACATTTCAAAGTTAATTTAACCTAGATCCAAATAGAATGATAAAACTAATATAGACTTGAGCCATATTCAATCATATCATTTCAGGAGTCTTTTTGAATAACAGATGTTCACGCAAAGCCATTCAATACCTAGGCCGTCCTGAGCACCATCACATAATGGTCGGAAGTGTAACCAGCAAACCCACTGAAACCACCACTGATGACATCCTTTATCAAGGATGCACAGACTCTAACCGGCATTAATGGTCCAGCTTGCCCATGCGGGATGAAGAAAATTTTCTCAGTTACAAAATACTTTAGTCCCGCCATATACTTAATGCTGGGGAAAACAACATGCTCTGGATAACGGGAATACCACCATCCATTCCTTGATACTTTTGCCGAAAGGGATTGCGGATTGCCCGTAAATATAGCCAATCGACCATTGCTCGACATCTTCATAGAACAAAGCCGAAGAAAGCCAGGCAAATCATAACAATGCTCAACTAGATCAAATGCCGTAATAAGATCATAATTTTGTTCTACTTCACTTATATCAGCATACACTCGGTGCCCCTTCCCCATGGTCATTCGCCGACCAGACTCAGAAAATTCGACCCCACAAGTGTCCAAGTTAAAGGTTTTTGCTACATCAAGAAAGGCCCCATCATTTGATCCTATATCTAAGATTGATTTACTGTTGGCAAACAATTGCAAAATTAGCTCTCGGAAGCGGCGCGGCTTGACATTTAAGTAAGAACTCTCAACTTTCTTATAGCTCCAGCGAAGGTTACTGCTACCTATACTATATAACTCACGCGAATCTGCTCTTGTCACTGCATTCTGAGTGAACCGAGATTGGCAACTTGCACACTCCCAGATTTCAGGCTCACGTGTTAGTGAAATACTTACACTTGAGTAAAATTGATATGCAGGTTGCCCAATTCTACCCAAGCAATTAATTGCATTTGACCCACATAGGGGGCATGAAGCATGCCTAAGACTATTATCAACAACTCTTATATTAACTGATTGTGCGACTTTGGGAGGCGAATTGATGAACTTCATGGCATTAGGGCTCGAATACTAATGACAGACAGCGAAGCAAGGACAAAGAACCCAATAAAAACAATATGCTTTACTGGTAAGCCCAATCTCGCAAGGGACAGATCTTTGCCAGCGAGCAAGGTAAGTATCATTATGATAAGATAACCCGAATTACACAGAATCATCCCAGTCAAACCCAGCCATCGTCCTAATAATAACATCATGACGATAGAAGTAGCATTCGCAATTACAACCAAGCCAGATACTAATCCATACCTTCCCAAGGCCAAGAAATAATAGTATCCAAATGCACCTGTCGAATAGAGGCCATAAATCAGTGCCATTAGTGACAAGGACAAAGATGCCCCGCGGCTCACCACAAGCTCGTCACTAGCAGAAGGCAAGCTATAATATATTAAAACTGGTGATAAGAGAATTATAAGCAACGACAGCGACAGGGGTACAATTATATTCATGCCCTGGAATCTCTTGATCTGTTGGCGAGACGACTCATCAGAAGCCTTAATAAAGTGCACCAATGGCTGCATGCACATAGCCGATAAAGTATTGATTTGTGACGCAAACATACTAGCGACAGCATAGATAGCCAGCTTCTCAAACCCAAGATAACTTCCTACAATGATTTTATCTACACTTGAGAACAAACTTGCGCTCAGAGACGTAGGGAATACCAACAGACTTTTACGGCACTGAGTCAGCATCACTGATACATCTGATATCTGGGGTTGCCAGAGATTAACATTAATCGAATTAGAAAGATTTGAGAGAACCAAAAGCGTCCCTAATGCGAACACTACATATGCCAAACCTTGGTAGCCAAGATTTTGCATGTATGATGCGGAAGTTTTAATACTAAAGTAATTAATTAATAGAATGCATGCACTCCAGCCAGTAGAGGCAAAAAGCACCCAATTGTAGAGACCTAGGCTGCCAAGAATCGCTATATTTAGCGTATAGATAAATCGCGCCCCTACCAAGCCAAAGGCAGTAGATTTGATAACATTTGCAATGTGGCCGCTACCACTTTGACCAGTGATGGATACAAATACATCAGAAAGAAAAAATGTACCTACGCTTAGGGTAAACCCCAAAGCCATCATAGTCAGTACAATTGGTCTTACTCGCTCTTTAAAAAAGAGCTTCTGATCCAAACCCTGACTAAGAGAAGACAAATAAGCACTGATGCCTAAATCTAGGGAAACAATAAGAGTGGACACAGAAACAACAAAAGTCCATGCACCAAACTCACTTTGATTCCACGAGCGTGATAACATTAGTGTTGAGATCGCTCCCGACCCTGCTCTTACTATTCCTGAAGTAACGTTCAATATTGAATGCCAGGCAATCTTTTTTTTCGCAGACAAAATATATCTTGTGAGCACGAACACTTCTTCATAGTTATTCAAATGTATTTGGCTTTGATGTAGGCCTGTTCAGTCAAATCAAGCATGGCCCTAAAAGCTAGCCCCTGCCTTGGCAATGACCCCATAACTATTGCGCCGCTACCCAGCAGTGCCACGGACCATCGACAGCGGAGGATGTTGAGGATTAGTGAGGATGAACTGCACTGCTAAGCCGCTATCAATAAGCCTTACTGCAGTTCCTAAGCCCCAGCCGAGTCGGCCTGGGCTGATGTCTCTCATCCAGACCCCGCCGCTAGCAAGGCGCATGGCAGTCTTTCCAAGTGGACCATTCCGGTGTGATCCCAACTATGAAGGCCAGCATTGTGATGTCGAAGTTAACGTCGGTTAACCCAATGCTCAACGATGAGTGGCCGTGAAGCACAAGCAGGGTTATCGCCAGGGTGCGTTGAGCAGCCCAGCTGAGTTGCGCAACGAGGTCGTTACGGCTGAAAGCGGAGGTGTGAGTTCGACAGGGTTGTGATGCGACTAACGGCCCAAGGCCTCGAATCTCATGAATCCACACCCCAACGAAGATCCAAGAATCAACCGGTCGGGAACACCTGATCCGGCAGCATCTCGACAAGTGCAGGAGACTCGCACATCTAACTGCCGAGGACGGAATCAGAGAACGTGTGGCCAGCAAATTACTTATCCAATTCCTGAATGGCCGTCTATCGGCACTCGGGGATGGACGGAGTGGTCGTTGAATCGAGCTGACGCATAATCCGAAGAAATTGCAGCGGGCCTGGACCTCAGGTGCCAGCCCTGCATCCCGAGGAAGATCGATCGGCACTTGCTGGTGCCGATCATGACCCAGAACTGGGCAATGCAGCTACTGGGGTTCAACCGGCTGTGGAACCTGGACCCATAGTGCAAAACCCTTCTGCGTAGCTATGATCTCCCGTTGAGGGGTATCCAGCGGGAGTTGCCTAGGAACATGATCCATTTGGCCATCTAGTCGAAGGCATTTCCGCAGGAGTGGCAGTTGGCCAGGATCAAACGAGTCGGCCACCGCATGGGCGGTGAATGAGATAGAGGCATCTCTCAATTGGATTACCTATGAAAGGTCTACGCGGCCGCATTTGACACCAAGCCTCTCTCCTAGATTGAGGTCGATACCAATGAGAAAAAAGCCACCACTGTGGACTTGCCAAGCCATACTGTCGTCTAGTTAACAGCCAGGGAATTTGATGGAGGTGCGTGGTGAGGAACGATGAATCTGCCTAGAAATGAAGTAGTTGGGAATAAAGTCGCTCAGGCCATAAGATAAAAGGTGGTTAAAAAAGATCCTAAACCCCTCGCACAAACAGCAAGGCGCAGCGATTGATCTGAACGTTGTTGGAGGAGTTGGCCTATGAAATTCACTAAGAAATTTCGGAGGCTCAAAATGCGGCGTCGTAAACCTATCTGGCATAAATAATAGTGAAAGGCACAAGATGACCCTATGTTACCAACCCAACAGCGACGGCTCTCTCAGCTGAAAGCATGAACAGCTTGGTAGCAGAATACGCCTAGCATGGGGCTTATTGAGCTGATCAGCTCAACGACTTGGGAAGAAAGCACACTTTGCAAGTAACCCGAGGACAGGAGCGAAGCTCACCGTCTCTTCAGGAGACCCCTATTATGCCAGAAGGCCTGCCAAATGAGCAAACGTCTCAGGCCCCCTTGCGACCAAAGCAGGCCGAAAATCTCCAAAATACTTCTAAGAACACAACTGCAACACAGAAACTGTCGGCAGTCCTGGCTACATCGACACAATTCTGGGCAATCGCGTGTCACTGAGTTAATTCCATACATCCGTTTACACAGGGCTTGGAGAGGCCATGCCCTACCAGGCGCAAGACAAATTGATCAATTGACATTCTTGTCTACCTATTTTGGACTTGCCTTAGTTGAAAAGGACCCAGTTTCGCAAAAACCATCAATGCGGCTGATAAAGCGCGCACGCAAACCAGCTAGAGCCTGCCTGACGCGCTCAAAACGAATGGCTGTAGGTTAACGGCTGCTTACTATTTGTTCTATCCCCCGCAGTGCTGATGCGTAACCGGCTTAGCAAAAGCCTAGGAACCTGCTGGATCCCGTAGACTCACCCACCAAAGCGCGACGTTTCTTGCCTAAGCTGAATTGCGGCCGACTCCTTCCTACGCTTGGCGTAGGTCTTGGGACCTTGACCATGGCGGCCATGACCGCTGACCTTAGCAAGGCAGCTGAAACGGTTCCGACTCACCAGCCCCCCAAGCCTATAGTTATCGGAACGCCTGATCGTGTGACCAACCCGAAGCGGGCCAAGGTCTCCTACGACACGTACCTGCTAGGGCCAGGCGACACTCTTCAAATCGAGCTGCTTGACGTTCCTGAGTTCAGCGGCACCTATACGATCGGCCCCGATGGCACGCTCTATCTGCCCAGACTTCGGGCCCTGTACGTGGAGGGGCTGACCGTTGAGGAGCTGCGTTATTTCTTGATGCAGCAATTCAAAGCCTTTGTTCGGGCTCCAGAGATCTATATTCGCCCAGTCGGCTATCGCCCCGTCCGCATCTTTGTGGGTGGCGAAGTGAAACGACCAGGCTTTTACACCCTCTCAGGGGTGCAGAGTCCTGAACTGGATAAACCCGAACAAGGTGCCGCCGAGGCCACCCTGGGCGCCGCTGAGGCCTCCACCAGACAACTCCAGCGCAATAGCGTTTCTCCTGGCGGTTCCTTGAGCACAACCCTGTTCCCAACCCTGTTTGACGCCATCCGCACGGCCCAGGGAGTCACCCCCTATTCCGATCTCTCCCAAGTAAGCGTGACGCGGAAGCAGCCCATCAGCGCAGGAGGGGGCAAAGTGCGGGCAGATCTGAATTTCCTCTCACTGATCACCCAAGGCGACGAGTCCCAGAACATCCGTCTCTTTGACGGTGATGTGGTGAACGTGACTCGAAGCCCAATTGTGCTGCGTGAGCAATTGCTCAAGGCCGGTCAAACGAATCTGAGCCCCCAATTCATTCAGGTGTTTGTCAGTGGCCGCGTCAAGATAGCTGGGCCCACCACCCTGCCACAAGGCTCCTCACTCAACCAGGCGATTGTCAGTGCAGGCGGGCTGAAACTCCTCCACGGCAAGGTGGAATTCGTGCGCTTCACCCGCGAAGGAGAACTGGACCGGCGCCAATTCAAGTACGACCCCAACGCCCCACTCGACGCCCCCAACAATCCAGTGCTGATGGCCGGAGACATTATCCGGATCAACGAGTCGGCCCTGTCCGGTTCGGTAGAACTGCTCAATGAATTCAGCGGCCCCTTTGTGGGCATCTACTCGGTGTACAGCATTTTCAAGAAATGACCACGGCTCAACCATCCTCCCTGAATCCTGTTCCCTTTGAGGATCCCAACGACGAAATTGACTTGGTCGAAGTGGCGGCAGCCCTACGCCGCCGCTGGACCCTGGTGGCTGGGGTTGCGGGTGGCACTCTGCTTCTGGCCGGTCTGTTCACCCTGCTGAAGAAACCTGTCTGGGAAGGCGAGTTTCAGATTGTTCTCGCCAGCAAAGACAGTGACAGCGGTGGGCGACTAGCTCAACTGGCCGCCAGCAATCCCTTGCTGGCCAATATCGCCGGATTGGGCAACTCTGGAGGCAAAGACAGCCTGGAAACCGAAGTAAAGGTACTGGAGAGCCCTTCGGTACTCCGCCCAGTGTTCGACTTCGTCTACAACAGCAAACTTAAATCCGGAGAAAACGTTGACAATCTTCGTTACGACACCTGGCTAAAGAACAACGTCGATATAAAATTGGAGAAAGGCACTTCCGTTCTCAACATTTCCTATAGAGACACAGGCAAGAAGCTGATCTTGCCCGCCATGCAACGCATCTCCCGCGCCTATCAAGACTACTCGGGGCGTGATCGTAGAAGGGACATCAACAACGCTTCGGCCTATCTCAAAGGCCGCATCAAGGAGTTTGAGCCCAGGGCTGATGCATCCATGCGGCAAGCCCAGGCCTTTGCACTTGCCAATGGGCTGGGGCTGCAGGACGGCATGCCGTCGATCGCAACGGATGGTGGCACTGCCGGCTCAGCTGGTAGCTCGGTGGAAACCAGCCGCATGGTCGCCCAAGCCAACGTAATCGCCCTGCGACAACAGCTTGCCAATGCCCGTTCCTCTGGCGCGGCGGTGCTGTACCAATCCCCTCAACTGGATGCCAACAAAGAACTTTACAATCAATACCAACAGGTCGAATCCCAGCTGGCGGAAAAGCGCAGCCACCTGCGTGACAATGACCCCATCATCAAAAACCTGGAAGGCCAACGACGGGCCTTGGCCAGCACCCTCAACCGCCAAACCATCGCCCTCCTGGACGGCCTACTGGCTACGGCCGAAGCGAAGTTGCAATCCGCCTCCCGCCCCAAGGACGCGGTGCTGCATCACCGTGAACTGGTTCGAAAAGCTCTCCGAGATGAGAAGACACTGAACGAACTTGAAAACCAATTGCAATTGACCCAACTGGAACAGGCCAAACAAGCCGACCCCTGGGAGTTGATCTCCACCCCCACCCTGCGGGACCGCCCCGTGGCCCCCCGCAAGGGGGTCAATCTTGCCCTCGGCCTGCTGGCCGGCCTGGTCTTGGGTTCTGGCACGGCCCTGGTGGTGGATCGGCGCAGCGGAATCGTCCACAGCCGCAACGAAGTGCTGCGGTTGCTGCCCTACCCCCTGCTCCTGGAGTTGGATCCAGCCCAGCCCGACACCTGGGCCACCCCCCTGCAACTCCTGGCGGAGGGCCCCCTCGCCGGTGCCCAGTCCGTTGCCCTGATTCCGATCGGCGGCAGCGAAGTGCAGGAGATCGCCGAACAATTGGGCCAGGCCCTGCAACAGGTTCTCGAGCATGCCTCTCCAACGGAGGGCCCGGCCTTGGTGAGCGCCAGCACCGATCTGATGGCCGCCCGCGGGGCCGACCGGCAGCTGCTGATCACGGCCCCAGGTGCTCCCACCCGGGAGGAGCTCACCCAACTGCGCCAACAACTGGATCTGCAGGGCCGTCCGGTGAGCGGTTTGCTGCTGCTGCGCTCAACCCCCCAGGTGGATGGCTGAGTCCCCAGCCGAACATCCGATCAGGCACCTTCTGACCTGGCCCCTGCTGGGGTTCGCCCTGGTCTGCTCCTCAGCCCCGTGCGGGGCCCAGACCCTTTGGCAGCCGCTGAACCCCAGCCAGGGAGCCGCGGCAACACCAGCTCCCCAGCCGCCTCGATTTCTTCCGGTGGCCGATCCCGCCGCCGCCTCAGGCTCGATCCAAGGCCCCCTCTGGCTGCCGGTTCCAGCCGCGGCCGCCCCCCCCACGGCAGGCCCCGAGTGGAAGGCCGTTGCGCCCCCAGCCC
>Ga0194061_1000025_pt1 | contig 78900 bp, 73 predicted proteins | sample SepL2221m_MetaG_FD_163423 | JGI IMG/M metagenome (GOLD analysis project Ga0194061, IMG submission 163423) | Anoxic zone freshwater microbial communities from boreal shield lake in IISD Experimental Lakes Area, Ontario, Canada - Sep2016-L224-21m | ecosystem: Environmental > Aquatic > Freshwater >... | reverse complement strand
ATGGTTTGGCCGCCGCGACGCAAACGCAACGGTCCCTGGTAATTGGGACTGCCGGTCCACTGCAGGACGGAGCGGATCTCCTCGGCAATGCACCACAACACCAGGGGCAGGCCCTCGCCGTCGGCGGCCAATCCATCGAGAATTCGTACCGTGCGGGCCGTATCCCCGGCCAACAGCGCTTCGCTGAGCTGAAACACATGGTAACGGGCGCTATTGGCCACTGAATCGGCCACAACCTCGGCGGAAATGGGTCCCGGACCGGCCAGCAGACGCAGCAACTCCATCTCCTGATGGGCCGCGACCAAGTTGCCCTCGCAACGCTCCGCCAACAGTTGCACGGCATCCGCTTGCGGCTCGAGGCCAATCCGCCGCATCCGACCCTCCAGCCAACCGGGCAGTTGCTCTGGCATCAGCTGATCGGCATCCAGGCAATGTCCCCGTTGTTCGAACGCTTTGACCCACGCATTGGAACGGTCGTTGAATTCGATCTTGTCGGTAATCACCAGTAGCAACACGTCCGGCGAGGGGTCCTCCAGCGCAGCCACCAGGGCCCGCGCGCCTTCGATGCCCGGCTTGGGGCTCAGCAGCCGCAGTTCGACGATCCGCCGCTCCGCAAATAGCGACAGCGCACGCAAGGAGGCATGTAGTTCTGCCCAGTCAAAGCTCCGCTCAACGAAGTGGACCTCCCGGCCGGTGTAACCGGCCGCCCGCGCCCGCGTCCGGATCGCATCACAAGCCTCGCCAACCAGCAGTGGCTCGTCGCCTGCCACCAGCCAAGCCGCGACAGGAGGGCCTTCGAGTGTGCGCGCCAACGTTTCCGGGACCAGGCGCATCAGTGAGCCGAATTGGTCCGAATAAACGCGCCGGTGCTCTGCGAGAGCGCTGCCAACGACGGCTCGTTCAGATACACCATGTGACCGGCCTGATAGAAGCGCATCGAAATATTGGCGGCCAGCGTGTCTGGGATGGGCAAATGGTTCAGTTCGTATACGGCACTGAAATATGGCGTCGCCAAATCGTAATAGCCGCCGTGCATGAGCACCTTCAGATTAGGATTCAGCTTCATGGCAGCCGCCAGATCGGGCAGTACATTCGGTGCCTGCGCTTGTTTTTCCTGCGTGCCCGGTGGGGCATGCAAAGCGTCCCACGAAGGCAAACCGCCCATGTACTTGTAACTACGCCCCTCACCAAAATGCAGATCGCGACGCACGTAATCGTTGAACAACGCCACGTAAGGCGGTGCGATCGAGGCAATCATCGGATCGTAACTGGCCTCACGCCCAACCGGGTCCATGGCCGGGCCGGTGTAGCGTGTATCGACTCGACCGGCGATGTTGTCCCCGAGCAGCTGCTGCGTGAACATCCCCACGTTGAGGCGTAAATTCGCCTTCTCAAGATACTCCGGCGCTATACCCGTGTAGTCATGCAATTTCGCGACCAGAGCACGGCGGCGCGCAGCCGACAAGGTCCGACCAGCGACCAACGCCGGCAGATACTCCTCCAGCGCAAAACGCTCGACTTCAGCCAAGAACGGCTCTAGCGCCTCCGGACGATTAGCCAGCTTGTGGTGATACCACGCCGTCGCCGCAAAGGTCGGCAACGCCAGCGCATAGGGCTGTTCTGTGCCAGGATTCATCTCCGGGTTATCGGAGTTGTTGTCATACGAAAGGATCTGCGAGAGCAACACCACGCCATTCAGTTCAACCGCCCGTGCGGTCAGCATGTGTGCCAACACCGCGGAGCGGGTGGTCCCGTAGCTTTCACCGAACAAGAACTTCGGTGAATTCCAACGACCGTGCGTCGACAAGAACTTCATAATGAATTGCGTGAAGGCACGGGCATCCTCGTCCACACCGAGGAACGCTTTTTCTTTGTCCGCACCGCGCAGGTAACCAAAGCCGGTGGCCGGCGCATCAATGAACACCAGATCCGAGTCGGTCAGCAGCGTGTAGGCATTGTCGACTAGGCGATAAGGCGCCGCCGCGCCATGCGCGGCGTCGGCGGCCACCGCCCGCTTCGGCCCAAAAGCGCCCATGTGCAGCCAAATCGTGGCCGAGCCCGGGCCACCGTTGTAAATGAAGGTGATCGGTCGCCGCGCATCGGCTTCCTTGCCGAGGAAATAGCCGACATAGGACATCGCTGCGGTCGGCGCGACGGGGGGCGCCTTTTCGCCGGCCGGGACCGGATCGGCCTCCATCGGATCCTTGACCGCAACCACCAGCAAGCCCGCCTCCGTCTGATAACCCAGCGTCCGGCCCCCCACCGTGATCGTGCCCGAGGACTTAGCAACCTCATCCGCCGAGACCGTCACCGCGGTATTGGCCACAGCCGCCAGGGTCGCATTATCGGCCGCAGCAACCGAGACCACCGGCATCAGGACCAAGAAAAACAAGGGGGGCAGTCGACGCATGATGCGAAACCTCAAGGTCAGCAGGAATGGGGCAGTCTCACACCGTCACGGGGGTACGGCAAGCCGCTTGGTCAGGGATGCGCGACCCGCAAAGCGGCGAGTCGCTCGCACAACAGTTGGGTCCCCTGCAGCAGGCGAGGCCCCGTCCGGTTCACCAGATCAGGGTCGAGCGCAATGACCGCACCCGTTCGCAACGCCACCGGCGGCACACGGGCGTTCCAACGCCGCAGCCAGTCGGCATTTTCCGCCACCGTACCCGTCAGCACGAGAACGTCCGGGTGACGGGCCAACACCGCTTCTTCGTCCACCGCCACCGCACTCAGTGTTTGCTCTGCAAAAATATTATCGGCGCCACAAACCTGCAGCATCTCGGTCGCCACGTGATGCCCACCCAAAGTGAACAGCGGCGCGCTCCACACCTGCCAGAAGACGCGCAAGTGGCGTGCGCCGCTGTAGCGATTGCGTAACGCGGCCAGTTCCCTGCGCCATCGCGCCGCTTCTGCATCCGCGATCGGGGCGGTGCCAAACAAGCGCCCGAGGCGCTCCAAAGACGCAGGCACGTCCTCCAGTGCATGCTGTTCCAGCGCCAGGGAAGACACGTGCAACCGTGTAATCAGCGCGTGTTCGGACGCCGGCTGTCCATCACCCCACTCGAGCACCAGATCCGGTTGCAGAGCGAGCAACCGTTCGGCATCGATATGCTGCACGTCGCCGATACGTGGAATGCGCCGCGCAGCGGCAGGGTAATCGCTGGTATCCAGCGTCCCGACGATGCGATCTCCCGCACCGGCCGCAAACACCAGTTCGGTCAGGTGCGGCGCTAAGGTCACAATGCGCTGCGGCGCCACGGTCGCCGCTCTCGCTAGCAACGGCAGCAGCACTAACAGGCACAGCGTGCGTCTCACGGCAGTGTGCGCACGAATTGCGCGACCCGATCCAGCATCGCGTCACCGTGCCGATAGGGCCTGGCCAAACGCCGCAAGACCGTCGAGTGATCGTCCTGGTCAAGCAGCAGGGTTTCCACCGGCACGCCCGCCGCGCGCAGCCGTTCGGCGAGCGCCGTGGCATTACGCGGAGCCACCGTAGTGTCTGCCAGCCCTTGCACTAACAAGGCCGGCGCACTGGCCGCAGAGACAAAATTCACTGGCTGCGAGGCCGCATACAGAGCCGGCGGGCCGAAGTAGTCCTTTAGATACTCTTCCTTCAGCGGCAAGAAGTCGTACGGGCCGGCGAGGCCTACAAAGCCGCGCACCGGCTGCGCAGCACGCTTGGACATGCGCTGCGGATCGAGCGCAATCAGGGCGGCCAATTCTGCGCCGGCCGAATGGCCCATCAGCACCACATGATGACTATCACCGCCGAAACGCACCGCTTCACGCTCCGCACAGGCCACAGCGTCGGCCACATCGTCCAATGATTCCGGCAGATGCGCCTCGGGGTACAGGCGATAGTTAATGACCGCCACCACGACACCCTGCTCGGCAAGCGCTGAACCCACGAAACGATAAAGATCCTTGGAACCGGAATTCCAACTACCCCCATGCACAAACACAACCACAGGCCGGGGTTGCGCGGCCGCGATCGCGGGACCATACAGATCCAGTCGCTGCCGCGGTAACGGGCCATAGACCACATCGTGATCAACACGCACAGCCCCATTGACGAGGTCGGCGCTGCTGGCCAGTCGCAACAATCCATTGCTGGTGCACGCCGGTAGCGTAGCGATGCAGAGCAATGCAACCACTGGCCTTAAACCAAACAATAATTTATTCATGACCGCATCCGATAAGTAGGCCGGCCGGCGCTATCAACCAATCCATGACCGCGCAGCCACACACGCTCCGCATCCGTATCTTTGTCGAACCAGGCGCGCGTCGACCCTAAACGAAAGGTATATCCCCACGCATCCATATCAGCCATCAAGCGCTCGGCACCGACGCCGGGCAACTCTTTGGCCAGACAGATCTGCAAATAACACACCGCATTTTCTTCGTCATAGTCGCCGCCGGCATCGGTAACCAGACCGCTACGGCGATCGGCATCCATGCACGCCGTATGACAGGCCTCATGCAGCGCGGAATGCACAGGCGTATCACCGCGCACATACACCGTCTGGCCCAAAATACCCGCCTCCGGCGCCCCCCAGTAACTACCCGGAATTGCATGCCCATCGGGCACCAGTTCCATGCGCAAGCCGAAGCGTTCGCACAGTGCTGCCAAGGGAGTAACGCCGATCTCGGCGACCGCCAGCACCGCCGATACTGCGCTCACTGCTGAATAGCCGCCAAGCGACGCATGACCAAACCTGCCAATTCTCGGGCCAGTGCGAGGCGGATCGTTGCCTGCTCTTGCTCCTTGGCAAGAATCGCCGTGGTGTCAAAACTGTAGTCGCGCAACAACTCCAGCCGACTCGGCGCAATGACCTCACGGCCCTCTAGCGTGACCCGATAGCGGATCGCGTAGTACACCTCGTACTCCGTCGGCGTATTGCTGGCCGATACGGAGAGCACGCGTTGGGTGGGTTGATCTTCAAGCACCTCGACGACAGGTCCGCTACCGGATCCCTCCAGTACCGACGCACCGGCCGCCTCAAGCGACTCGACCAAGGCCCGGTGAAAGTCGGTGTAGCGATCGGAGGCGACGATCCGGGTCGTGTGGAAAGCAGCCGGTAGCGGTGCACTACCCTGCAGATGAAAGCCACAACCGGCGAGCACACCGACCGCCAGAGCAACCGCCAAGCGCAAGGCGATTGTCATGCAGCCACCACGTTCACGAGCTTGCCCTTCACTACAATAACTTTCTGCACCGTCAGCGCGCCGACGAAACGCTGCACCGTCGGATCTGCGAGGGCCAACTCACGAACGCAAGTCTCGTCCGCATCGACGGCAACCGTAATTTGCCCGCGCAGTTTGCCGTTGACCTGTACCACCAGGGTCAGGGCCTCCTGCTGCAACGCCTCGGCATCGACTGCAGGCCACGGCTCATCCACGATGGCGCGTTCATGCCCCAAGGCCTGCCATAGCGTATGGGTGACGTGCGGCACGACCGGGGAGAGCATCGTCACCGCAAGCTCCAGCGCTTCGTGTACCACGGCCCGTGCAGCGGGCGCTGTGGCCTCGTGGCGGGAGACCGCGTTGAGCAGTTCCATCACCGCAGCGATGGCCGTGTTGAACGTACGGCGGCGGCCGTAGTCATCGCCAACCTTAGCCAAGGTCTGGTGCGCGAGACGACGCAGGTCCTTATCCGCCACCGTCAGCGTAGCCCGGTCCAGCGCCATGACAGCGCCGGCGGATACATGGGTATGCACGGCTTTCCACAGCCGTTTGAGAAAGCGGAACGCGCCCTCCGCGCCTTCGTCGGACCAGTCGAGCGACAATTCCGGTGGCGCCGCAAACATCATGAACAAGCGCGCCGTGTCGGCGCCGTAACGATCGATGAAAGACTGTGGATCCACGCCGTTGTTTTTCGACTTGGACATAGTGCCAATGCCACCGCTCTCTACCGGCGCTCCGTCCGCCTTCAGACGCGCGCTAATAGGCGCGCCCTTATCATCGGTCTGGACCTCCACCTCCGTGGGGTTGTAGTAGACCACCCGGCCGGATGCGGGCTTGCGGAAGTAAATGGCGTTGCGAACCATCCCCTGCGTCAACAGATTCGAGAATGGTTCGCCCAGATCTACGAGGCCCATATCGCGCATGACCTTGGTCCAGAAGCGCGAGTACAACAAGTGCAAGATGGCGTGCTCAATACCGCCAATGTACTGATCGGCCGGCAGCCAGTAGTTGACTCGGCCATCGACCATCGCCCGGTCCTGACCGGCCGAGGCATAGCGCAGGAAGTACCACGACGAGTCCACAAACGTGTCCATCGTATCGGTCTCACGCCGGGCCGCGACCCCGCACTTCGGGCAGAGACAGTCAACGAACGGGGCATACCGTTGTAGCGGATTACCCGAGCCATCGGGCACCAGGTCATCCGGCAGAACGACTGGCAAATCCTTCTCAGGGACGGGCACCACGCCACAGGCCAGGCAGTGGATCAGAGGAATTGGGCAACCCCAGTAGCGTTGGCGTGAGATGCCCCAGTCGCGCAGGCGCCACTGCACTTGCAGCGCACCGCAGCCCTTCGCCTCCAGATCGGTCGCGATCTGCGCGCAGGCCGCCTGATGATCCAGCCCGTTGTACGGGCCTGAGGCGGTGCAAATGCCCTTATCGGCATACCACGCCTGCCAGCCATCCATGCAGTATGCCTGGCCTGCGATATCGATCACTTGCTGAATCGGCAAATCGTATTTCTTGGCGAACGCAAAATCCCGCTCGTCGTGGGCGGGGACGCCCATGACGGCACCCTCACCGTAATTCATGAGCACATAGTTGCCGACCCAGACTGGAACGGCAGCACCCGTGAGTGGATGCGTGACCGCAAGGCCCGTCGGCAATCCCTTTTTCTCCATGGTGGCGAGATCCGCCTCCATCACACTACCGCGCTTGCATTCGTCAATAAATGCAGCAAGTGCAGCGTTACTCACGGCCGCATGCGTAGCCAGAGGATGCTCGGCCGCCACCACGACGAACGTGACACCCATGACGGTATCGGCGCGGGTCGTAAACACCTTGAGCGCGCCTTGCGCGCCCTGCAGTTGGTACGGAAAAGCGATGGTCACGCCTTCGCTACGACCGATCCAGTTCGCCTGCATCGTCCGCACGCGTTCCGGCCAGCCCTCCAGTTGCTGCACGTCGTCTAGCAGCTCCTGTGCGTAGCGCGTGATGGCGAGGTAATACATCGGGATCTCGCGCTTCTCGATCAGCGCGCCGGTGCGCCAACCGTGCCCATCGATCACCTGCTCGTTAGCCAGCACAGTCTTGTCGACCGGATCCCAGTTGACGGTACCGGTCTTCTGGTACGCCACCCCCGATTCGAGCATGCGCAGGAACAACCACTGATTCCAGCGGTAGTAGTCTGGCTTACAGGTCGTGACCTCGCGGTCCCAGTCCAGACCAAAGCCGAGCGCCTTCAACTGACGCTTCATGGTGGCGATGTTCTCGTACGTCCACTGCGCCGGCGGCAAATTGTTTGCGATCGCCGCATTCTCAGCCGGCAAACCAAAGGCATCCCAGCCCATGGGCTGCAGCACGTTGCGACCTTGCATGCGCATGTAGCGCGAGATCACATCGCCGATGGTGTAATTGCGCACATGTCCCATGTGCAGCCGCCCCGAGGGGTACGGGAACATCGACAGACAGTAGTACTTCGGCCGGCTCTCGTCCTCTACGGCGCGAAAGGTGCCAGTGTAGTCCCAGTAGCGCTGTGCAGCCGCTTCGACCAGCGCCGGTTCGTAAGTCTCATGCATGGGTTCAGGTCCTCGATGAAGCGCCAAGGATACCGGATCAGCCCCCCCCTTTTGGACAGGTCCGACCCTAAGGCGCCACGCGGCGGATCGCTGCGGCCACCCGGCCGGCAGCAGCCTCCGGCAGACCGGCAAGATTGATGCGCCCGTCCGGGGCGGTATACACGTGCGCATCGCGGGCGAGTCGGGCGACCGCGTCCGGGCCGAGGACGCCTAGAATCGAGAACATGCCCCGTTGCGTGGCGATGTGGTCGAAACGACGGTCGCCGTACTCGGATGCCAGCGCCGCCGCCAACAGGGTCCGCAGGGTATTCACACGGACCCTCATCCCGTCCAACTCCGCGCGCCAGATACCCAACAATGCCGGATCAGCGCCCAGTGTCGCCACAATCGCCGCCCCATGATCCGGGGGCATGGAATACATCCGTCGCGCCAGCATTTGCAGTGTGCCGAAGGTCGTCAAGGCCTGCGCCGGCGTGCGGGCCACTACGATGATCGCCCCGACCCGCTCCCGGTAAAGACCAAAATTCTTCGAGCAAGACACCGCAATCAGCACTTCTGGCAAGCGCGCGGCCAACATTCTAAGGGCCGCTGCATCCGCATCGAGTCCATTGCCGAGGCCTTGATAGGCCTGATCCACGAGCGGCACCAGACCCCGGCGCTCGAGTACGTCGGCGACCGCCGACCACTGCGCCAGACTGAGGTCTGCGCCGGTGGGGTTGTGACATGCGCCCTGCAGCAAGACCACACCCCCTTCGGGGGCAGCCTCTAGAGCCGCCACCATCCGATCAAACTGCAACTGCGCGGTGACGGTGTCGTAATACGCAAATCGGTGCGCGGTGAGCCCGGCGCTCGTCAGCAGGGGATGATGGTTCGTCCAGGTGGGATCCCCAATCAATAAATCGGTGGTCACGCCGGTCTTCACAATCAGATCCGCAATCAGGCGCAGCGCGCCACAACCGCCCGGCGTCTGCAGCGTGGCGACCCGCCCCTCCCGCAGGGCCGGATGATCCGACCCTAGCGTCAGTTGTTCGACGAGCGTGGCAAACAACCGGTTACCAGCCGGCCCGACATAGCTCTTGGACCCTTGCTCGGCAATCAGGCGTGCTTCGGCCGCCTTGACCGCCGCCATCACCGGCGTTACCCCGGCGGCGTCCTTGTAGACCCCGACGCCGAGGTCGACCTTGTCCGGCGAGTGGTCGTTGGCGAAGGCCGTCATCACGGCAAGCAAGGCATCGGGTGGCTGGGGTGATAGTCGATCGAGCATGGCGAGACCCCGAAGCGGAGGAAAGGCTGCAGTTTAACCGAGCGCGCACCACGCGCCCCCGCGCATCTTCTCAGTGCGCCCGACGACGCCAAAAAGCGAGCAGCAGCAACAGCGCCGACAAAAGCAAGACCGGGGCGTTGCCAAAGCGCGCATAGGGGGTCAACCCCGTGCGGGCCTCCACCGTGCCCTCCAGAACCGTCGGCAGGAATTGCGGGCTACGCGCAACGATGCGCCCCTGCGGGTCAATAAAGGCAGTAATGCCCGTACTGGTCGCACGCATAAGCCAGCGGCCCGCTTCCAGCGCCCGCATCCGCGTGATTTCTAAATGTTGGTGCGGGGCTGACGACTCGCCAAACCACGCGTCATTGCTGACGTTGACCAACAGCGTCGCCTCCCGCAACACGGCCAACTGCTCAGCCGCATACGCATCCTCATAGCAAATCGTCGCCCCGATACGCTCACCCGCAGCCCTAAGTGCAGGCTGATCCGCATCGCCCGGGATGAAGTCGACATAAAAGAGGTCCAGCCCATGCATCCAGCCGCGTACGAATTCTGGTACGGGGAAAAACTCGCCAAAGGGAACCAAGCGCCGTTTGTAGTACCAGGTCTCCGACGCACTGAGCGCAACCAGTCCATTGCGGTAGCCGGCTCGCTCGGTGTCGTAGCGAATCAGCCCCAGCAACAAATCACTATGCCGTGCCTGCGCCTGCCGGTAGAGACCCTCCAAATACGGCACGGCCTCGTGATAGAGCACCGGCAACGCCGACTCCGGCCACACGATCAAATCATGTCCCAGCGCTTTTTCGGTCAGTGCGCGATACACCGCAAAGGTCCGCTCCCGGTGCTCAGCCTCCCACTTCTCATCTTGCGCGATTGCGCCCTGCACGAGCGCCACGCTGTGAAAGCGCCCTGTGGCGACGGTGAACTGCCGTGATGCCAGCCATGCGCCGAGGCCAAACACACCGGCTACCAACAGCACCAGACTCCAGCGCCGGGCACGCGCCCCATCAACCCACGCTAGCAGCGCAGCCGCCAAAAACGCCACGAGCAAACTCACGCCATACACACCAACCAGTGGCACAAACCCTGACAGCGGCGTATCCAGCGTCGCGTAGCCCAACCCGAGCCACGGAAACCCCGACAAAAACCACCCGCGCACCCACTCCAGCAGAACCCAACCCGCGGGCAAGGCCAACCACTCCCGTCGTCGTCGCGACCGGGGCAGGAAGGCCATCGAAACCGCGCCCAGCAGTGCCGGATAGCAACCCATGATCGCGACCAGTCCGAGCAACAGGACCACCGCAATGGACGCAGGGGCATGCGCGACCGTATGCACGCTGTGATACACCCAATACGTCCCCGCCAGGAACAAGCCTGCACCAAAAGCAAAGCCAACCACTGCGGCACGCCGCGGCGACAGATCGCGCCACAACCAAAATAGGATTGCCAAAGTCACCGGCGCCAGCAGTCGGATCATGCAGGGTGCATACGCCAAAGAGTGCAGCGCGCCAACCAAAAATGCGACCACTACTGCATAGCGACGCATGAGCGCGGCGACGCGCTGCATCAATCGTCCGCTGGTGGCGGCGAGATCACTCTCGACGTCAACACCTTGAGAGACTCGATGCGCCGGTGCGAAACCCGCACCGCCTTGAATTCAAAATCGCCAATCTGAATCACGTCACCACGCCGCGGCAAGCGGCCGAAAGTCCGCGAAACCAGTCCGCCGATCGTGTCGCAATCATCATCTGCCAGCGTTGCACCAAAGTACTCATTGAAGTCCTCGATGCGGGTCAACGCCTGGACCGTGTACTCGCACTCCCGGTCGCAACGGATCGCCTGCTCGTCATCGGTATCATGTTCATCGGCAATATCACCAACGATCTGCTCGATCACATCTTCAATCGTGACGAGCCCAGCGACACCGCCATACTCATCCACAACGATCGCCATATGATTATGATTCTTACGAAATTCGCGCAGCAAGACATTGAGTCGCTTGCTCTCGGGCACAAAAATAGCCGGCCGAACAAACTCTCGTATCTCAAACTCTTGGCCGACATTCTCAACGAAGTGTCGGAGCAAATCCTTGGCCAAGAGGATACCCACGACCTCATCGCGATCCTCACCCAGCACCGGAAAGCGCGAGTGCCCGGACTCGACAACCGCCGCCAGCAAAGCCGCCGGCGCATCGTCGCGACCAACAACAGCCATCATCGAGCGCGCGACCATAATGTCGCGCACTTTCAATTCGCCGACCGCAAGCACCCCCTCGAGCATGTCAAACGAGTCCGCGTCAAAGAGACCCCGCTCGCTGGCCTCACGCAACTCTTCGACCACATCTTCACGATCCTGCGGCTCATCCGAAAACTGTTGCAACACACGCTGCAACCAACCGGGCCGCAATGGCCCGCGTGATTCACTCATCACTCTCACCCCGATACGGATCTTCGAATCCCAACACTTTTAGGACTCGCTTTTCACGGCGTTCCATCCGGACTGCCTCATCGTTCTGCTCATGGTCATACCCGAGCAGATGTAGTGTGCCATGCACAACCATGTGCGCCCAATGCGCTGCAAGGGTCTTGCTCTGCTCACGAGCCTCCCGTGCCACAACTCGCGCGCAGATCACAATGTCCCCTAAAAGCTTGGACTCCCCTTGCAACGCACCGGCAGGCACCTCCGCAGGGAAGCTCAACACATTGGTGGGCTTGGGTTTACCGCGATACTGCCGGTTCAATTTCTGGCTTTCGAGTGGCGTCACAATGCGCACCGACACGGTCGCGTCACGACCTTTAGCCCCCGCCGCAGCGTCCGCCCACGTCCGAATTAGACGCGCCGAAGGCACCCAAGGGTTGCGGGTGCCGTAGGCGACATCGGCGATGAGAGTCACTGCCCGTCCCCAGCGCGCTCGTAGGCCTGGACGATCCGCTGCACCAGCGGATGGCGCACAACATCCATCGAACTGAACCGAGTGAATGCAACACCGGCTACGCCATCAAGCACATCCATCACATGGCGCAGACCGGACATCCGGTGGTGCGGCAGATCGGTCTGGGTCACGTCCCCGGTGACGACTGCCTTGGAACCAAAGCCGATGCGAGTCAGGAACATTTTCATCTGCTCGACCGTAGTGTTTTGCGCCTCGTCGAGAATGATGAAGGCATCGTTCAGGGTGCGGCCACGCATAAACGCAAGCGGCGCAATCTCGATCACGTGACGCTCGATCAGACGCGACACTTTGTCGTAGCCGAGCATTTCGTACAGCGCGTCATACATGGGGCGCAGATACGGGTCGACTTTTTGGTTGAGATCACCCGGCAAAAAACCCAAGCGCTCACCCGCCTCGACCGCAGGCCGCACCAGAATGATGCGCCGCACTCGATCGGTCTGCAGCGCCTCCACTGCACAGGCGACGGCCAGGTAAGTCTTGCCCGTACCAGCCGGACCAATACCAAACGTGAGGTCCTCGGTACGAATGGCGGCGAGATAAGCGACTTGGTTGGCGCCACGGCCACGAATGTGCCCACGGTGGGTGGCGACTTTGACTTCACCGTGATCGGCGTCTTCGTCGGATATTTCCGTCGACATACCCCGTTCTTGGATGGCCAGATGCACGTCCTGTGGCGTCACGCGACGACCACGGCTCGCGTGCAGTTGCTCGAGAATCCGTCCTGCATCAACCGCACGCGCGCCGTCGATACGAAACACGTTACTACGACGGTGAATGGTGACCTCAAGCCTCGACTCGATCTGCCGCAGATGCTCATCGAGCGGGCCGCACAGCACCGCAAGTCGCTCATTGTCCGACGGCGTCAGTACGAGTTCGCAGGTCGTGGGCGCGTTCACAAAGGCGCCATGACAAGTCGCCCACGCAGTGAGTTTGGCATGGCTTCGGTGACCATCACGTTGGCAAATTGGTTCAAATATTCGCAGGGCGCATCGAAATTAACCCAACGATTGCACTCAGTCCGACCCGAAAGTTGGCTGGAATCCCGACGGGCATGCCGTTCCACCAGTACACGCACCACCTGACCCACCAAGGCGCGATTGCGCTCACGGGCAAACTCGTTGATGCGCGCTTGTAAGCGCTCAAGACGCGCTTGTTTAACCTCTGGAGAAACATCGTCAGGCAATGAGGCGGCTGGGGTTCCCGGGCGCCGGCTATAGATAAAGCTGAAACTTTGATCGAAGCGAATGTCCTCAATCAACTGCATGGTGGCCTCGAAGTCCCGTTCCGTTTCGCCGGGAAAGCCGACGATAAAATCAGAGGAGATGACGATGTCGGGCCGTACCGCACGTAAGCGACGGATTTTTTGCTTGAATTCCAGCGCGGTATACCGCCGTTTCATCGCCGTGAGTATCCGGTCTGAACCCGACTGCACGGGCAAGTGCAGGTGATCGACCAGCTTTGGAACCCGTCCGTAGACCTCGATTAATCGATCCGAGAAATCCATCGGGTGCGAGGTCGTGTAACGGATCCGCTCAATGCCCTCGATCTGCGCGACATGCTCAATTAGAAGGGCGAGATCCGCAGGCTCACCGTCATCCATCAAGCCGTCATAGCCGTTGACGTTTTGACCGAGGAGCGTGATTTCACGGACCTGTTGACGAGCAAGTGCGCCCACCTCGGCGAGGACCTGCGACAAGGGCCGGCTGATTTCCTCACCCCGCGTATAAGGCACGACACAAAAACTGCAGTACTTGCTACAGCCTTCCATAATCGATACGAATGCGGTGGCTGCCGTGCGCTCTGCCGGCACTGGTAACAGGTCGAACTTCTCGTTCTCTGGAAAGGAAACGTCCACCTGCGGCCGACCGGTCTGCCGCACCCGGGCCAGCAGCGCCGGCAGGCGATGCAGCGTCTGCGGGCCAAAGACCACATCCACAAAAGGGACCCGTTCGAGCATCGCTTCGCCTTCTTGGCTGGCGACACAGCCGCCCACGCCGATCAGCAATCCGGGCCGTCGTTGCTTGAGTTCGGCGTACACGCCAAGATGGGAATAGACCTTTTCTTCGGCTTTCTCGCGGATAGAACAGGTGTTCAGCAAGATGACGTCCGCCTGTGCGGGATCCTCAGTGATTTCCAGACCCTCAGCGGCCTTGAGCGCGTCCACCATTCGGGTGGAATCGTACTCGTTCATCTGGCAGCCGAAGGTCTTGAGGTAGAGGTAACCGGACATGGGATCGGGGTGACTCGGAAGAGAGTTCAGAATAAATCGGCAAGGCCCGGACGGACAGGCGCCCCCACCAAGGAGGCACCGTTTAGTGTTTAAACAGCCAGAACCAAGAACCGGTGATCAGAACGGGATGTCATCGTCGAATGGTTCCGGTGCTGGGCCTTGGTTGAAGGTATCGGGCGCACCGCCGCGCGGGCTGCCGCCGCCGCCGCCACCACCGCCCGCACCTCCAGCGCTGCCGCCGCCGGCACGACCACCCAACATCTGCAGCTCGTTCGCAACAATCTCCGTGGAATACCGGTCTGCGCCACTGGCCTTGTCCTGCCACTTGCGGGTGCGCAACTTACCCTCCACGTAGACCTGCGAGCCCTTGCGCAGGTATTCGGCGGCGATTTCGGCAAGCCGGTCGAAAAAAACAACCGTATGCCACTCGGTGGCCTCTTTCTGCTCACCGGTCTGCTTGTCGCGCCAACTGTCCGAGGTGGCGATCCGGACGTTGGTTACTGCCTTACCGCTCGGCATGGCCCGCGTCTCCGGATCCTGTCCGAGATTGCCCACCAAAATAACCTTGTTAATGCCCCGCGCCATGGACTGCTCCTTCGTTCGATTAGAGGGACGAACCGCCGCCCCACCACTGCATTTTGGGAGATTGTACAGCGCCCTCCGACACACCGTATGCTGACTATTTAGCCTCTTTGTCTAGAAAGTCGCGTCTCAGGCCCGCCCCGGACGGATCGCAAACAACCATGGCAGCGCTAGCAGCGCGGCACCGCCAAACACCGCGGAGAGGCCCCAAGGGCTGGCGTACAGCAGAGGCGCGGCTAGCCCCCCGGCAAAAGCACCCAGAAACTGCGCCGTCGCGAATACGCCTAAGGCCGCACCCCGCAATTCGGCCGGCGCCGACTGCGACAAGCGGGCGGGCACCCGGGCCTCCAGATAATTGAAGGCGGCAAAGAACACCACCATCGTCGCCGCCAGGCCCCAATAACCGTGATGAGTGACGACCAGTGCGGCTAGAGCCAGCCCAATTAAAACAACCCCAAGACGCATAACCGCCACGGGCGACCCGGAGCGCTCACTGGCAAGCACGAGGGGCACCGTCAGCGGTACGGAGCCGAGGAACACCCAAAGATACGTCTTCCAGTGCTGCGCCAAGGGAATCCCCAACCCGTCGGCCAGGGCATGCGGGACCCCCACGAAGGCGGACGTCAGCATAAAATTCAACACAAACATGCCCACGTAGTACGGCACCAGCGTGCGGGTGAACGCCATCGCAAAGGGCGGGCGCGCGACGCTACGCCGCACCTGCAGTGCATCGGCCGCCGCCTTCGGCACCACGGTATGCAACAAAAGCAGACAGAGGGTGGCCAACACGGCCATCGCCCAAAAAATACCGCGCACACCGATCGCCGCCTCCAGCGGCGGTGCCGCAACCAGGGAGACGACGAAAGAGCCGCCAATACTGATGCCAATCAGCGCCATCGCACGAGTCCGAATCTCGGGCCGGGTCAGATCGGCGAGCAAGGCCGAGACGGGACCTGAGATCGCCCCGGCGCCCTGCACCATCCGGGCGAGGATGATGCCCTCGATGCCCGTCGCGAAGCCACCGATCACGGAGCCGGCCGCGTACAGGACAAGGCCGACGGTAATGACACCGCGACGCCCATACCGATCTGACAGCAGACCAAAGGGAATCTGCAAAATCGCCTGCGTCAGTCCGTAAGCCCCCATCGCCAATCCAATTTTTGCGGGCGTCGCCCCGGCCAGGCCCGTGGTGTACAGCGCAAGCACCGGCAGCAACAGAAACAATCCCAACATACGTGCCGCGTAGATCGACGACAGCGATCCGAGCGCGCGCCGCTCTAGCGGCAGCAGAGCAAGGCGAGGGGGGCGGGTTTTCGGCAAGTCGTCCATGAGAATCCTGAATCGGCCGGGCGTCGACGAATGGTATTCTAGCGGATTGCGTAATTTTTCCCGAGTTTGAGCCATGGCAGACATTCGAATCCGCGGCGCGCGGACCCACAACCTCAAGAGCATTGACCTGGAGCTGCCGCGCGATCGGCTGATTGTGTTCACCGGTTTATCCGGTTCCGGCAAGTCCTCGCTCGCCTTCGACACCATCTATGCCGAGGGGCAGCGACGCTACGTCGAATCGCTGTCGGCCTACGCCCGGCAATTTCTGTCGATGATGGAGAAACCGGACGTCGATTCGATTGAGGGACTTTCCCCCGCTATTTCAATTGAGCAGAAGTCGACCTCACACAACCCACGCTCAACCGTCGCAACCGTCACCGAGATCTACGACTACTTGCGTCTACTGTATGCGCGGGCGGGTACCCCACGCTGCCCAGACCATCACCTCGATCTGGCAGCACAGACGGTCAGCCAGATGGTCGATCAGGTCATGGAACTTCCTGAAGGGACACCGCTGTTCCTGTTGGCCCCCGTGGTCAAAGATCGTAAGGGTGAACACGTCCAAGTGCTCGATGAACTGAAAGGCAAAGGCTTCGTTCGCGCGCGCGTGGATGGCAAGGTCATCGAACTCGACGATCCGCCGTCATTGGATCTGCGGCGCAAACATACCGTCGAGGCGGTGGTTGACCGCTTCAAAGTACGTCCAGACATCGGACAACGCCTTGCAGAGAGTTTTGAAACTGCGCTGCGCCTAGGCAGCGGCATGGCAAAGGTGTCTTTCTTGGAGCAGCCAGACCGCGAGGATCTGGTCTTCTCCGACAAGTTTGCTTGCAATGTATGCGGCTGGTCTCTGCCTGAACTGGAACCGAGGGTCTTCTCGTTCAACAACCCAGCGGGTGCCTGCCCGACCTGCGATGGGCTCGGCGTAAAGCAGTTCTTCGATCCCGCCCGAGTCGTGACGCAACCACACCTGTCACTGGCAGCGGGCGCCATACGCGGTTGGGATCGTCGGAACGCTTATTACTTCACGATGATTCACTCGCTCGCCAAACACTACAAATTCGATATTGAGGATACGTGGACCTCACTGCCCGAATCCGCTCAACAGGTTCTGCTGCACGGCAGTGGCACCGACGCAATCGAATTTCGCTATTACGATGGTCGCGGTGCGATGACCCGCAAACGGCATGTGTTCGAGGGCATTCTGCCCAACCTCGAGCGTCGCTATCGCGAGACCGATTCAATGATGGTAAGAGAGGAACTGTCCAAGTACCTCGGCAGCAAGCCATGCCCTGATTGTGGTGGCACTCGACTCAATGTGGCTGCCCGCAATGTATTCGTTGCCGGCAGCAATATCGCGACGGTCACCGGACTCTCCGTTGGCCGCGCACTGGCCTTCTTTCAGACTCTCACACTGCCCGGCTGGCGCGGCACCATCGCGGTAAAGATTGTCAAAGAGATTCACGACCGTCTAGGATTTTTGTCCAATGTCGGTCTCGACTATCTCACGCTAGACCGTAGTGCCGAGACGCTGTCCGGTGGTGAAGCCCAGCGCATTCGACTGGCCAGCCAAGTGGGCTCCGGACTCGTCGGCGTGATGTACATCCTCGACGAGCCCTCGATTGGTCTGCACCAGCGCGACAACCAACGGTTGCTCGATACGCTCGTACACCTGCGCGATCTGGGCAATACCGTAATTGTGGTCGAGCACGATGAAGATGCGATCCGACAGGCCGACTACGTCGTCGACCTCGGCCCAGGCGCCGGCGTGCACGGCGGCGAAATTGTAGCCCAAGGTTCGGTTGCGCAGATCGAAGCCGTCTCCCGCTCACTGACCGGCCAATACCTGTCTGGCCAATTGCGCATCGAACCACCCAAGAAACGCGGCCGTTTTGATCCCAAACGACTCCTGCGGGTGGTCGGTGCCACGGGCAATAATCTGAAAAAAGTGACAGCAGAGTTCCCCGTTGGCCTGCTCACCGTCGTGACCGGCGTATCCGGCTCGGGCAAGTCGACGTTGGTCAACGACACCCTGTACCGCCGTGTCGCGCAGGCGCTCAATGATTCCTCGCAGGAAGCGGCCCCGTGCGAGCGTATCGAGGGCCTGCAACATGTGGATCGGGTCATTGATATAGACCAAAGCCCCATCGGCCGGACACCGCGCTCCAATCCCGCCACCTATACCGGCTTATTCACGCCCATACGGGAGCTGTATTCGCAGTCCCCGGAATCCCGGGCGCGTGGTTATGAGCCGGGCCGTTTCAGCTTCAACGTCAAAGGAGGCCGGTGCGAAGCCTGCGAAGGCGACGGCGTGATCAAGGTAGAAATGCACTTCCTGCCGGATGTGTACGTACCGTGCGACATCTGCAAGGGCAAGCGCTACAACCGCGAAACGCTGGAGATCCGCTACAAGGGCAAGACGATCCACGAAGTCCTCGCCATGACCATCGAGGATGCGCACCAGTTCTTCCAAGCGGTACCCGTTATTGCAACGAAGTTACGTACCCTGTTGGATGTAGGCCTGTCGTACGTGCGGCTGGGACAGAACGCAACGACCCTCTCAGGGGGCGAGGCCCAACGCGTCAAACTGGCCAAGGAATTATCGAAGCGCTCGACGGGACGCACGCTGTATGTCCTCGACGAACCGACGACGGGCCTGCACTTTCATGACATCGCACAGTTGCTGATCGTACTGAATCGGCTGCGCGACGAAGGCAACACGATCGTTGTGATCGAGCACAACCTCGACGTCGTCAAAATGGCGGATTGGGTGATCGATCTAGGCCCAGAAGGCGGTGACGGTGGCGGTCGTATCCTCGGTTGCGGGACGCCAGAGGACATCGTGGCGTTGCCAGGTTCGCACACCGGCCACTATCTGGGCATTCAGATGGCCCGGCATCCGCTGCCGCCCTGAGCTTCAGGGACGGCGGACGGGCTTCGCGCTGATGAAATACTGACGCACCTCACCGTCCCGAACACGCTCGTCGTAGTGGCCCTCGGTGTAGGCCAGCACCGTCTGGCGCCAAAAGGCCACTGCACCCTTGTTCGGTAGTGCCTCAGACACCTCCCAACGACCAGAAAATCGGCTGAAAATGAGTGCTGCCGCAGCGCGACCCATGCCGCGGCGACGATATGCATGCCGGATATAAAACTCAGCCATTCGAAAATCGAAGCCATCACGCGCCGGCGAGGGCATCAGTGGCCGGGAGACCAGCGCAAAACCGCCTGGGCGGCCGTCGTCGAGGATCAGTAGCGGGTGGGATCGATCGTCCCTGAACCAACGGGCGAGCAGTTCCGCCTCTCGGGAACCATGCTCCCCATAAATCGGGAATACCCCTGTATCGGTCGGATGGGAGACCGCGCCCAACTCGTCGAGGTACTCAGGATAGACCGCCTGAATCCAGCGTTGGTCTTCATCCGAGCCTCTGGCATCCCGCAGAGAGACAGCCATGTTGGCCCCCTAAATGTCGGTATGCAGGCAATAAAAAACCGGGCGAACCCTCAGCAAATGCTGAGAGTTCAACCCGGTTGAATCACCTGCGCTTACGCGCAGTGATTACTTCTTCTCGGTGTCCGCAGCCGGTGCAGCGGCGGGAGCAGCGGCATCAGCAGCTGGTGCAGCGGCGTCAGCCGGGGCAGCAGCAGCAGGAGCAGCATCGGCAGCCGGAGCGGCCGGAGCGGCTTCCTTCGAACCACAAGCAGCAAGAGCGAGCGCCAGCGCAACGGCGCCGAGAGCGAGTTTCACGTTCATCGGTCGATACCCCAATTTCCAGGAATGGTGAATGATCGCGGCCGGTCCGACGATAAAACCCCTGACCGGTCCGCGGGTTTCGATTCTACATACATTCTCCGAGGGGTGCGCAAACTCTTGTTATTTTCCATAGCGCCCCTTCGAGGTCGAGACTACACTTTTCCCCTTTCGCGGTTTTGGGGAGCAGTCCCTGAGGGGTCGATATGACGCAGCAAGTACCCAGTCCGGCTCTTTTTGCCGAGCACATTGCAAGATTGGGCCACACGTTTAGCGCGGCGCTCGAGGCCACTGGGTTCGACGCACTCGTCATTGGGGCAGGCCACCAGCATTATCGCTTCCTCGACGACCAAACCGACCCGTTTGCCGTCAACCCGCACTTCCGCCTGTGGGCCCCGATCGACAATGCACCGGGTTCCTGCCTACTGATACGGCCCAATCAGCGACCGGCGCTGTGGTTTCACCAGCCCGAAGACTACTGGCACAAGCCCCCAGAGATGCCGACCGAGCCTTGGCTCGACCAATTCGAGTTGACGGTGCTTCGGCACCCCAGCGAGGCCAAACGGCTCGTTCCGACCGGGGCGGCCTATATCGGGGAGGCGTTTCCCGGTATCGGTGATTGGGGCTTCGGCACCCTGAATCCGCAAGACCTGATGGATCGCCTGCACTGGGCCCGCGCGGTTAAATCGGACTATGAGTTGGCGTGCATGCGTCTGGCCGCTCGACGCGGTGCCCGCGCCCACCTCGCGGCCGCGAACGCCTTTCACCGAGGGGCCTCTGAATACGGCATCCATCTCGCCTACCTTGCCGCCTCCGGTCACACCGAAGCGGCCCTGCCCTACCCGAATATCATCGCCTTAAATGAGGGTGGGTCGATCCTGCATTACACGGAACTCCAGTCGCACGCTCCGGCACAGCGCCGCTCCCTGCTGATCGACGCTGGCGCGCAATTTCGAGGCTACGCTTGCGATATCACCCGCACCCACGCGGCGACGCCGGGTGGCCGATTTGGTGCGTTGCTCGGCGCGCTAGATGCAGCGGAATTGAAACTTTGCGGCATGGTCCGAGCGGGCACCCACTATCCTGAAATTCACACCGCCGCCCACCACCTCGTGGCCGAGATTCTGGTGCACGAAGAGATCGTGACCTGCAGTGCCGAGGTCGCGGTAGAGTCGGGACTGACTGCCGTATTCTTTCCACACGGCATCGGCCACCTGCTCGGCTTGCAGGTGCACGATATCGGCGGGCATCAAGCGAGTGCGAGCGGCGGCAGCAACCCGCCACCGACCGCGAATCGCTACTTGCGCCTAACCCGTACGCTCGATGCCGGCACGGTCGTTACGATCGAACCAGGCATTTATTTTATAGACCTGCTCTTGAGACAGGCCAAGAAGGATGGTCGCGGTAAGGACATCGCCTGGGACGTTGTAGACCAATTGCGACCTTATGGCGGAGTCCGCGTAGAGGACGACGTAGTCGCCACGACTGGCGCGCCGGAGAACCTGACGCGGGACGCGTTTGCGGAGTTTGACGCTTAAAAACCCGCGGATCAGTAGCGCGAGAACACGACGGTCCTGTTACCTAGCAACAGGACCCGGTGCTCGAGTTCGTACTGCAGTGCGCGCGCCAACACTCGGGTTTCAATATCCCGACCCACTTCAGCTACCTGCGGGACCGTCAAACCATGACTGACCCGCGCAACGTCCTGTTCGATGATCGGGCCCTCATCGAGGTCCGGGGTCACGTAATGGGCCGTAGCACCGATCAGTTTCACGCCACGGTCATACGCTTGCTGATAAGGCTTGGCGCCTTTAAATCCTGGCAAGAAACTTTGGTGGATATTGATCATCCGGCCGGAATAGGCAGCACAGACCTCGTCCGACAACACTTGCATATAACGCGCTAACACCACCAGATCGACGCGCTTGCGCTCGAGGATTCGCATCAGGGTTTTTTCCTGAGCAGTCTTGTTCTCGGCGGTAATCGGCAAGTAGTCGAACGATATGTTGTGGTCGTCGACTAACTTCTTGGCGACTCGGTGGTTCGAGACCACGCCAACGATGTCGATGGGCAGAGAACCCTTCTGCTGGCGATAAAGCAGATCGTGCAAACAATGATCATGTGCCGACACCATGACCAGCACCCGTCGCCGACCCTCACGATCGACTAAACGCCAATTCATTGCAAAGCGCTCAGCGACCGACCGGAAGGCCTCCTGCACCGTACCGATCTGCGCGGCGCTGGCGAGTTGGAAATGCACCCGCATACAAAACACGCCGGTCGACGAGTCGGTGTACTGCATGGAGTCGACTACTGTTCCGTCCAGCGATAGGACAAAGCCCGTCACGGCGTGTGCAATGCCCCGTGCATCCGGGCACGACAGCAGCAGAACGTAATCAGGACAAGTGTTCACTTCGCGCCAACCCCTTAGGACCAGGACGCTGAACATCATGGGAACGCGCGACGCTGCGGTCAATGCGTAGCGTACAAAAAAAGGCCGGGGGGGTACCCCGGCCGACTACTATGACGACCCGACGCTCCTCGCGGAGCGACAGAATTCGTCGGACTAACCGTTGCCAGGCATTGGCTCGCGTTATGCGTGCCGAATCAGCCGGGCAGATCACTCGGCCTTGTCAGTGTCCGGGGCGGGCACCGGCGCGGCCTTGTCAACGAGCTGCATCAGCGCCATAGGCGCCGAATCACCCGGACGCGATTCCATTTTCAGAATGCGCGTATAGCCGCCAGCACGAGCCGCAAAGCGGGGGCCGAGATCCGTGAACAACTTCTCGACCAGCACGTCATCGCGAAGTTTCGCGAAAGCGCGACGGCGAGCCGCCAAGTTATCCGTCTTCGCCATCGTAATGATCGGCTCGACGAAACGGCGAAGTTCCTTCGCCTTAGGAACGGTGGTGCGAATGGTCTCATAGCGCAGCAATGCGGCTGTGAGGTTGCGCATCAGCGCGGCGCGATGCGAGCTGTTACGCGACAGCTGGCGACCGGTTCTGTGGTGACGCATGTCTCTCTCTTAGCTTCTTATGGGTCTGACGTTACCGTCAGGCCGTCTTGTACTCGTCTTCGCGACGCAGGGTCACCGGCGGCCAGCCGTCAAGGCGCATGCCGAGGGACAGACCATGGCTCTCGAGGACTTCCTTGATCTCGGTGAGCGACTTCTTGCCGAGGTTCGGCGTACGAAGCAACTCAACTTCGGTGCGTTGCACCAGATCACCGATGTAATGAATGTTCTCCGCCTTGAGGCAGTTCGCACTACGAACGGTGAGCTCGAGCTCATCAACGGGGCGAAGGAGAATCGCATCGAACTGCGCTTCAACGGACTTCGAACCGCCATCTTCCTGACCTTGCAGGTCAACAAAGACGGACAGCTGATCCTTGAGGATCGAGCCTGCGCGGCGGATGGCTTCTTCCGGATCGATGGTGCCGTTGGTCTCGATGTCGAGAATCAACTTGTCGAGGTCGGTGCGCTGTTCGACACGCGCCGCTTCAACGTTGTAGGTCACCTTACGAACTGGCGAGAACGAGGCATCCAACTGCAACCGACCAATCGGACGCGTCTGCTCTTCGAAGCCGCGCGCGATTGCCGGACGGTAGCCGCGACCACGTTCGACCTTCAGAGTCATATTCAAACCGCCGGCCTTGGTGAGGTTGGCGATCACTAATTCCGGGTTCAGGATTTCGACATCATGGTCACCCTGGATGTCACCCGCCAGAACAGGGCCTGGGCCCTTCTTGACAAGCCGCAACTCCGACTCCTCACGGGAGTGCATTCGCACCGCAACCTGCTTGAGGTTGAGCAACACCTCGACGACATCCTCTTGGACGCCTTCAATCGAGGTGTACTCGTGCAGTACACCTTCGATTTCGACTTCGGTGATCGCAGCACCCGGCAATGACGAGAGCAGCACGCGGCGGAGCGCGTTGCCGAGCGTATGGCCGAAGCCCCGCTCGAACGGCTCAATCACGATCTTTGCGTGGCGCGGCCCTTGATCGGTGACCTTCACCATGCGCGGCTTCAGAAAATCAGCGACAGATCCCTGCATAGGAGCACCTTAGCCAAACAGAGGCCCGCGAGTGATTCCCGCGGACCGTGAGACAAATTACTTGGAGTACAACTCGACGACGAGGTTCTCGTTGATATCCGGGAGAATTTCGTCACGATCCGGGATCGATCGAAGCGTCCCTGACATCTTCTTCTCGTCGACAACAACCCAGTCCGGAAAGCCAGACTGCGCCGCCAAACCGAGCGCGGTCGCGATACGACCCTGCTTCTTGGCATGCTCGCGGACTTCAATGAAGTCGCCGGCAGCACACTGGTAAGAAGCAACGTTCACGACCTTGCCGTTCACGGTGATGCTCTTGTGAGACACCAACTGGCGCGCCTCTGAACGCGTCGACGCGAAGCCCATACGGTAGACCACGTTGTCCAAGCGACGCTCGAGCGACTTGAGCAGGTTTTCACCTGTCGCGCCCGGGCGGCCCGCTGCCGCGTGGTAATAGTTGCGGAACTGGCGTTCCAACACACCGTACATGCGCCGCAGCTTCTGCTTCTCTCGCAGCTGCACGCCGTAGTCGGACAGGCGCTGCTTGCGCTCACCCTTAATGCCACCCGGTGGCACCTCGAGTTTGCACTTCGATTCAAGCGACTTGACGCCGCTCTTCAAGAAGAGATCAGTGCCCTCGCGACGCGAGAGCTTGCACTTGGGACCTAAATACCTGGCCATTGCGTTCCTCGAATGGGTCGCTTAAAAGCAACCGTCAGACGCGCCGCTTCTTAGACGGGCGGCAACCGTTGTGGGGGATCGGCGTAACGTCTGCGATGCTCGTGATTTTGAGCCCGCAACCGTTCAACGCACGCACGGCAGACTCGCGACCTGGGCCTGGGCCCTTGACGCGAACTTCCACGGTGCGCAGACCATATTCTTGCGCAGCAACGCCCGCTTTCTCCGCAGCAACCTGCGCGGCGAATGGGGTGCTCTTACGGGAGCCGCGGAAACCGCAGCCGCCAGAAGTTGCCCACGACAGGACGCCACCGGCTCGGTCGGTGATCGTAATGATCGTGTTGTTAAACGAGGCATGCACGTGTGCGATGCCTTCGCTGACCTGACGCCGCGCCTTCTTGGCACGCGGAGTCTTTTTGTCACCTTGATTCTGTTCAGCCATTGCTGGTCATTCCTAAAAAATTTAGGCCTTAGGCCTTGCCCGGAGGCGCATTGAGCTTGACCGCCTGCTTGCGCGGGCCCTTACGGGTGCGGGCATTCGTGCGGGTTCGCTGGCCACGCATCGGCAGACCCTTACGATGGCGCATGCCACGGTAGGAGCCCATATCCATGAGGCGCTTGATGTTCATGGCCGTTTCGCGGCGAAGATCGCCCTCGACGGTCACTCGCGCAACGAATCCACGGAGTGCCGCAACCTCGGCCTCAGTGAGGTCCTTGGTCTTGGTGGTCGGTGCGACGCCAGTCACCTCGCAGGCGTTCCTAGCCGTCGTACGACCGATACCGTAGATGTGGGTCAACCCGATAACAATATGCTTGTTCATCGGGATGTTAATGCCGGCAATACGTGCCATGTGCAGCCCTAAAGAATTCGTGGGGAAAAGTTTGTAAGTCTAGCCTGAAAACCGGTTTTTTACAACCATTTCAACCCTAGAGGCGGTCTGAATTCGGTCACCAACAATCGGTATCCGTCTCCAGAGGTTTCGGTTACGTCACCCCTGCCGCTGCTTGTGGCGAGCGTCAGAGCAAATGATGTAGACGATCCCGCGGCGACGAACCACCTTGCAGTTCTTGCAGATCTTCTTAACGGACGGACGAACTTTCATGACTGGACCTCAGGGGGACGCCGCTCGATCGCCTTACGGCGCCGAGCCCGAACGGCCGGAGCCGCGCGAGTTTGACTTCTTGATTAAACCTTCATATTGATGCGACATCATGTGCGCCTGCAACTGCGCAATAAAATCCATGACGACCACCACAATGATCAGGAGCGACGTACCGCCAAAATAGAACGGAACGTTGCCCCAGGAAATGAGGAGCTCGGGCAGCAAGCAGACCGCGGTCACGTAGATCGCGCCCCACAGAGTCAGCCGGGTGAGCACCTTTTCGATGTATTCGCCGGTGTGCTGCCCCGGACGGATGCCCGGAATAAACGCGCCGGCCTTCTTCAGGTTATCCGCCGTCTCGCGTGAGCTAAACGTCAGGCCTGTGTAGAAAAAGCAGAAAAATACGATAAGTAGTGCATAGAGGAACATGTGCAGCGGCTGGCCGTAGCTCAGCGACGCCGACAATCCCTGCATAAACGCCTTAAACCCACCGACCACACCGCTCTGACCGACGCCCGTACCCGCGAAGCTCGCGAGTGTAGCCGGGAACAGCAGTAGCGATGAGGCAAAAATTGGCGGAATAACACCAGACATGTTGAGCTTGAACGGCAAGTGGCTGGACTGACCACCGACCATCTGCCGACCCACCATCCGTTTGGCGTAGTTCACCGCAATGCGACGCTGGCCGCCTTCGACCCAGGCCACGAAGAACGTGACACCCACGACCATCAACGCCAAAATAATCGCAAACGCGGGATTCATCTCACCCGTCGACATCTGATTGAACGTATTGCCAATCGCTGCCGGCAACCCGGCCACGATGCCTGACAAAATGATCATCGAAATACCGTTGCCGATACCGCGCTCAGTGATCTGCTCACCAAGCCACATCAGGAACATTGTCCCGGTGGTCAGCGTCACCGTTGCGACGACAACAAAATACCAACCGGGCGCGAGCACCACGCCTTGGTTCTGGAACGCGTACGCAGCGCCAGCACCTTGGAACACCGCAAGGCCCACGGACGCGTAGCGCGTGAGCTGCGTGATCCGCCGGCGACCAGCCTCGCCCTCTTTCTTCCACTCCGCCCAAGGCGGATATACCACCGCGAGCATCTGGATGATGATCGACGCGGAGATGTACGGCATGACGCCAAGCGCGAAGATCGACAGACGCGACAGCGCGCCACCGGAGAACATGTTGAACAGCCCGAGGATCGTGCCTTCCTGCTCCTGGAAAAACCGGGAGAGCGCAATCGGGTCGATGCCGGGCACCGGAATAAACGTGCCAATGCGATAAACGATCAGCCCGCCCAGCAGGAAAAAAATGCGCGAGCGAATCTCGGCGAGCCGTGTTGCGGCACCGAATCCAGCCATCGCGTTAGGTCCCCGGGAAGACACGGCGCGTTACTCGAACTTACCGCCGGCTGCCTCGATCGCCGCGCGCGCACCCTTCGTGGCCGCAAGGCCACGAACGATAACCGCAGAGCTGATCGAGCCCGACAGGATAATCTTGACCTTCTCAATCCCGGCAGGGATCGCACTGGCCGCCTTGAGCGCGTCGATACTGACGGCGCCCTCGTTCTTCGCGGCAATCCTTGCCAGCGTGTCGAGAGTGATCTCGCCGCGGGTCGGCTTGACGTGTGAATTAAAGCCCATCTTGGGCAAACGACGCTGCAATGGCATCTGGCCGCCTTCAAAGCCGACCTTGTGATAGCCACCCTTACGGGCGCGCTGTCCCTTGACGCCACGACCGCAAGTCTTGCCTTGACCGGCGGACGCGCCGCGGCCGACGCGTAAGCGCGTCTTTTTGCTGCCTTCGGCAGGGCTCATTTCATTGAGTTTCATAGCTCTTTCCTTAGGCCTTTTCGACGGCCAGGAGGTGCGTCGCTGTATGAATCATGCCGCGGTTCGGCGCTGTATCCAGCACTTCCACCGTATGGCCGATCCGACGAAGACCGAGCCCACGCACGGACTGCTGAATGTTCTTCAGCTGCCCTGCAGTGCTCTTCTTCTGAGTTACCTTGATCTTGCCGCTCATGTCGTCTCTCCAGACCCGGCCTTAAGCCAGGATCTCCTCGACCGTCTTGCCGCGCTTGGCAGCGATCGCATGCGGCGAGGACATCTGCGTAAACGCATTGATAGTCGCTCGCACTACGTTAATCGGATTACGCGAGCCGTAACTCTTCGCTAGAACGTTACGGACACCGGCGCACTCAAACACCGCGCGCATGCCGCCACCGGCGATCACGCCGGTACCGCCTGAGGCGGGCTGCATGTACACACGCGTCGTACCATGACGACCCTTCACTGCGTAGTGAATAGAGTCGCCGCGGAGCGGCACGTGCATGATGTTCTTTCGCGCCTGCTGCATGGCCTTGGCGATGGCAGTAGGCACTTCGCGCGCCTTGCCGTAGCCGAAGCCGACGCGGCCAGCACCGTCGCCGACCACCGTCAGCGCCGTGAAGCCGAACTGCTTGCCACCCTTGACGACCTTAGCTGTGCGGTTAACCGCCACGAGCTTTTCGATCATGTCGTCGCTGGGTGCCTTGTCGGGTCTCGCCATGGTTGGATCCCTACCTGAAATACTTTAGAAAACCAGCCCGGCTTCGCGGGCTGCGTCGGCCAGCGCCTTAACGCGGCCGTGATAACGAAAACCAGCGCGATCAAACGCCACTGTCGTGATACCTACGGCCAACGCACGTTCAGCAATTGCCTTGCCAACCGCCGCAGCGGCCTCAACGTTGCCGGTCGCCTTCAGGTCACCGCGAACGGCCTCCTGAACAGTCGACGCACTGGCGAGAACTTTCCCGCCCGACGCGTCGATAATCTGCGCGTAGATATGCTGCGTCGACCGGTAAATGGCCAACCGCACGGTACGAAGCACGCGAATTCTCGCGCGCGTCTTGGCTGCACGGCGCAGCCGTGTGCCCTTTTTGTCTATGATCTTATGCATGCGCCTTACTTCTTCTTGGCTTCCTTGAGTTCGATCTTCTCACCCGAGTAACGCACACCCTTGCCCTTGTAGGGCTCTGGCGAACGGAAACGTCGGATGTCGGCCGCCACTTGGCCGATTCTCTGGCGATCTGAACCCTTGATCATGATCTCGGTCTGGCTCGGGGTCTCAATCGTGATCCCTTCGGGGATTGGATAGACGACCGGGTGCGAGAAGCCGAGCGTAAGGTTCAGGGACTTGCCCTGAACAGCAGCACGGTAGCCGACGCCGACGAGTTCGAGCTTCTGCTCGAATCCCTTGCTCACGCCCTGCGCCATATTGGCGAGATGCGCGCGCGTCGAGCCGGCAAGCGCCCAGGTAGCCGTGTCGTTCGCGGCTACTTTGACGCACAGATTTTGGTCTTCCTGGGCGACCGAAACGTTCGCGGTCAGCTTGAAGGACAAAGAGCCCTTGGCCCCCGTCAACGTCACGCTATCCGCTGCAATCTTTGCGGTCACGCCTTGCGGCAGCGGAACCGGCTTTTTAGCTACTCTGGACATGATCGTTCCTTTACGAAACCACGCCGAGGATCTCGCCGCCCTGACCGACCGCACGGGCCTGTCGGTCGGTCATGACACCTCGCGAGGTCGACACGATGGCAATACCAAGACCACCGAGCACCTTGGGGATCTCGCTCTTGCCGCGGTACGACCGCAGGCCAGGGCGACTCACCCGCTCAAGCCGCTCGATGACCGGCCGGCCCTCGTGGTACTTGAGTTGGACAGTCAGAGTGGCCTTTGCGCCATTCGTTTCCGTAGTGAAACCAGCGATGTAGCCCTCGTCACGCAACAACGTGGCGATCGAAAGCTTGAGCTTCGATGCAGCGCACGAAACCTCGGGCTTACGAGCCGCTTGGCCGTTACGGATGCGGGTGAACAGGTCGGCAATAGGGTCAGTCATGCTCATGGGCGAATCCTCACCAGCTCGCCTTGCTCAAACCAGGGATTTCGCCCCGGTTTGCGGTCTCACGCAGCTTGGTGCGCGCGAGGCCGAATTTGCGGTAAACACCACGCGGCCGACCCGTGATCGCACAGCGGTTGCGCTGGCGGTTCGGATTGGAGTCACGCGGCAGCTTCTGCAGGGATTCCTGCGCAGCGACGCGGTCCTCGTGGGCGGTCTTCGGGTCCCGGATGAGCTCGCGCAGGGTAGCCCGCTTTACAGCGTACTTCTTCGCGAGGGCCTGGCGACGCTTTTCGCGTTCCAGCATATTGGTCTTGGCCATTGCCGTTACCTTTCAGAGACTACTTACGGAAGGGGAAATTAAACGCTGTTAGCAGCGCTTTCCCCGCCTTGTCGTCGACCGCGGTCGTCGTGATCGTAATATCCATACCGCGGATCTTGTCGACTTGGTCGTACTGGATCTCAGGGAAGATAATCTGTTCTTTGACGCCGAAGTTATAATTGCCGCGACCGTCAAACGAACGCGCTGACACGCCGCGGAAGTCGCGGACTCGTGGCAGAGCGATGCTGATCAGACGATCGAGGAATTCGTACATACGAGCGCCGCGCAGTGTGACTTTGGCGCCAATGGCCAAACCCTCGCGGAGCTTGAACGACGCGATGGACTTGCGCGACTTGCAGATCAACGGCTTTTGGCCGGTGAGCTTCTGCAGGTCGGCCACCGCGTTGTCGATGAGCTTCTTGTCGGAAACCGCCTCGCCCACGCCCATGTTGACCGTGATCTTTTCGATCCGCGGCACTTGCATGGGATTGGTAAAGCCGAGCTCAGTCATGAGCTGCGGCACGATCGCTTCCTGAAATTTCTTATGGAGCCTGGTCATGATGCCTGTCCTGGTGGTTGGGTCTCGACGCCTCAGGCGTCGATGACCTCGCCGTTCGACTTGAAGACGCGCACCTTGCGACCGTCGTCCAGCGTTTTGTAGCCTACGCGGTCGCCCTTGCTGGTCGCCGGATTCAGCAGCAAAACGTTGGAAGCGTGTATAGCCGCTTCCTTCTGCACGATCCCGCCAGCGACGCCCGCCTGCGGGTTCGGCTTCTGGTGCTTCTTAACCATGTTCACGTTCTCAATGACAACGGTGTCGTTATCAAGAACGCGAATGACTGTGCCAGTTCGGCCCTTGTCACGACCTGTCGTCACTATGACGCGGTCACCCTTGCGAATGCGATTCATGTCGTTTCCCCGTCTCCGTGTCGAGTCCCTTACAGGACCTCTGGTGCCAGAGAGATGATCTTCATGAACTGCGAGTTACGCAGTTCGCGCGTCACGGGCCCGAAAATACGGGTTCCGATCGGCTCCAATTTGGTGGTCAGTAGGACCGCGGCATTGCCGTCGAAGCGGATCAGAGATCCGTCCGCACGACGCACGCCGTGACGAGTACGCACGACAACGGCGTCGTACACCTCACCCTTCTTAACCTTACCGCGAGGGATCGCGTCTTTGACGCTCACCTTAATCACATCACCAACGCTGGCATAGCGACGCTTCGAGCCGCCAAGCACCTTGATGCACATCAGACTGCGAGCGCCGCTGTTGTCAGCCGCAGAAAGCAGGGTCCGTGTTTGAATCATTTACGTACTCCCGTTGGCTTCAGCGCGCGCGTGTTACGACACGCGCGAGCGTGTAGCTCTTGCGGCGCGAGAGCGGGCGACAGGGCACGATCGACACAGTGTCGCCCGCCTTGCACTCGTTGTTTTCGTCATGGGCGAGCAACTTCGTGGTACGGCGAATGTACTTGCCATACTGCGGGTGCTTCACCAAACGCTCGACTGCTACCGCGATGGTCTTATCCATTTTGGTGCTAACGACACGGCCGGTGAGCGAACGCTCCGCGGCAACCGTCTCGTTTGTAATTTCAGCGGACATCAGGCCTTACCTCCGGCGTGCTTCTGATTAAGCGCCGTTTTAATGCGCGCAATGTTCTTGCGCACCTTGCCGTGCTGATCGGGCTTGGCAGGCTGACCAGCAGCAGCAGCCATGCGCAGATTGAACTGCTCGCGACGAAGCTTCAGGAGTTCTTCCTGTAGTTCCGCCGGGGTCTTGGTGTTGAGATCTTTGAAGCTCATGACATTCCTCAGTGCGTGCGCTTAGCGCACCTGGCGCTTCACGAACGTGGTCGCGATCGAGAGCTTGGCAGAAGCGAGTCGGAACGCCTCACGGGCGACCTCCTCAGTAATGCCTTCCATCTCGAACAACACCTTCCCGGGCAGAACGCGGGCCACCCAGTACTCGACGTTACCCTTACCACTACCCATTCGAACTTCGAGTGGCTTCGCGGTGACCGGAATATCCGGGAACACGCGAATCCAAATCTGACCGCCACGCTTAACGTAACGGGTCATCGCTCGACGAGCCGCTTCGATCTCTCTCGAGGTCATGCGGCCGCGGCCTGTGGCCTTGAGCCCGAATGTCCCGAACGCCACCGTGCTGCCACGATGAGCCGAACCGGTATTCGTGCCCTTAAACTGCTTTCGGAACTTGGTGCGCTTTGGCTGCATCATGGTCGTGGTTTCCCTTCGCGCGCCTTAAGCCGTCTGAGCCGAATCGGCTAGAGCCGCATCCGCCGCAGCTTCCGCGCGATCAAGCGCAGAGCGGTCGAATACTTCGCCCTTGAAGATCCAAACTTTGACGCCGATGAGGCCGTAGGTGGTGTGTGCTTCAGCAAAGCCGTAATCAATGTCCGCACGGAACGTGTGCAGCGGGATTCGGCCCTCGCGGCTCCACTCAGTACGGGCGATTTCAGCGCCATTCAGACGACCCGACGCGCGGACCTTGATGCCGAGCGCGCCACTGCGCATCGTGTTCATCACCGAGCGCTTCATAGCGCGGCGGAACATGACTCGTTTCTCGATCTGCTGCGCAATGCCTTCGGCGACGAGCTGGGCGTCGGCTTCTGGCTTGCGGATCTCCGCAATATTAATGCGAACGTCCTGCACCGGTAGACGCAGACGACGAGCAACTTCAGCGCGGACCTTTTCAATGTCCTCGCCCTTCTTGCCGATCACAATGCCCGGGCGGGCCGTGTGAATCGTGATGTTGACACGTCGAGCGGCACGCTCGATGTGGATCTGACTAACCGACGCGTCGGCAAGACGCTTCTTCAGAAACTCACGTACCGTATGATCGTTACGAATGAGAATCGGGAAGTTCTTCGAGTGGGCATACCACTTCGAAGTCCAGTCACGGGTGATACCGAGACGGATGCCTGTCGGATGTACTTTTTGGCCCATGTTTCTCTAGTCCTCGGCCTTACTTGGCCGCATCCGCGACGTAGATCGTGATGTGACTGTTACGTTTGACGATCTGAGTACCACGACCCTTCGCACGAGCGCCAAAGCGCTTTAGCGTTGCAGCCGTATCTACCTCAATTCGCCAGACCTTCAGCTCATCGATATCAGCATTGAAATTGTGCTCGGCATTTGCAATCGCCGACTCCAGCACTTTCAACACGAGCTCAGCACCCTTTTTGGGCATGAACTTCAGCGTCGAAAGTGCCTGGCCAACTGGCTTGCCACGGACAACGTCCGCTACCAGGCGACACTTCTGCGGTGAGATGCGCGCGTTGCGCAACTTAGCGAAAGTTTGCATAGATCAGCCCGCCTTACGGTCGCCGCCGTGCGCCTTGAAGGTGCGCGTCGGGGCAAACTCGCCGAGCTTGTGACCCACCATGTTTTCGGTCATGAGGACCGGGACATGATTGCGGCCGTTGTGGACGGCGATCGTAAGACCGACCATCTCTGGGATGACCATCGAGCGGCGCGACCAGGTCTTGATCGGGCGGCGGTCGTTCTTCGCAGCGGCAACCTGCACCTTCTTAGCGAGGGGCAGATCGACGAACGGACCTTTCTTAAGTGAACGTGGCACGTTAGGACCCTCGAATTACTTGCGGCGCTGCACGATGAACAGATTCGTGCGCTTGTTGTGACGGGTCTTCTTACCCTTTGTCTGCCAGCCCCACGGGGATACCGGGTGCGGGTTACCTTGGCCGGACTTACCCTCACCACCACCGTGCGGGTGATCGACAGGGTTCATCACGACGCCACGAACAGTCGGACGGATACCGCGCCAGCGCTTAGCACCGGCTTTGCCGTACTGGCGCAGGTTGTGCTCATCGTTGCCCACTTCACCAATGGTGGCACGGCAATCGATATGCACTTTACGCATTTCGCCAGAGCGGAGGCGAATGAGGGCATGTAAGCCTTCACGCGCCGTGAACTGAGCCGAAGCGCCGGCCGAACGAGCCATTTGCCCGCCCTTACCTGGCTTCAACTCGATGTTATGGATCGAGGTGCCGACCGGAATGTGACGCAACTGCATCGCATTGCCCGGCTTGATCGGCGACTCCTGACCCGACTGCACTTCGTCACCAACCTTCAAACCCTTCGGGGCGAGGATGTAGCGACGCTCACCATCCTTATAAAGGACGAGTGCGATGTGCGCCGAGCGATTCGGGTCGTACTCAACCCGCTCGACTGCGGCAGGAACGCCGTCCTTGTCGCGACGGAAGTCGACCAAGCGATACTTGTGCTTGTGACCGCCGCCCTTGTGGCGCGTCGTAATGCGGCCCGAACTGTTGCGAGCGCCCGTCGAGTTCTGAGCGACGAGCAACGGCGCGTAGCCCTTGCCCTTGTGCAGGTGCGAGCGGTCCGGCTTCACGACGAATCGCGTACCCGGTGACGTCGGCCTCAGTTTGATCATTGCCATGGCTATTGCCCTTTAGTCCCGAGGCCCTTAGGCCTTCACCGCGCCTGAGAGATCAATCGTCTGACCGGATTTGAGGCTGACATACGCCTTCTTCCAATCCGAACGACGACCCACCATCGCGCCGAAACGCTTCTCCTTGCCCGCGACGTTGACAACCTGAACGGCCTCAACTTCGACGGAAAACATCAGCTGTACGGCAGCACGGATCTCTGGCTTCGACGCATCGCGACGGACGCGAAACACGTATTGCCCGTTCTTTTCGCTGACGCGCGCCGATTTCTCGGACACGTGCGGGACGATCAGAATGCTGATCAATCGCTCGGTCATCGCAACCGATACTGTGTTGGTAGCGGTGCTCATACCAAGCGCTCCTCGATCATCTTCAGTGCGCCGACCGTCACGAGCACCTTGTCATGGCGCGCGAGGCTGACCGGATCGATCTGCGCAACCGTGAGAATCTCAACGATCGGCAGATTGCGCGCTGCTAGAAACAGGTTCTCATCGAAAGCCTCAACAATAATCAGCGCTTTTTCAGCGCCAAGGCTCTTCAACTGAGCAGCCAGCAGCTTCGTCTTTGGCGCTTCGAGTGTGAAGGACGAGACAACGACCAATGCTTCGCTACGCGCAAGCTCGGAGAACATCGCGCGGATCGCGCCGCGGTACATCTTCCGGTTGACCTTCTGCGAGTAGTCGCGAGGACGCGCCGCAAAGGCACGACCGCCACCCACCCAGATCGGGCTACGAATGGAACCGGCACGAGCACTGCCCGTACCCTTCTGACTGTGCGGCTTGCGGCCGCCACCACGGACTTCGGCACGGGTCTTCTGAGCCTTTGTGCCCGCACGACCAGCCGCCATGTAGGCGACGATCACCTGGTGCACTAGGGTCTCATTGAAATCGCGAGCGAAAGCGGCATCTGCCACTTCGATCTCAGCGGCGCCGGCCCCGGCATTCACTACCTTGAGCTTCATGGAGTTGCCTCGCCTTACTTCTTAGCCGGGGCGACGCGTACGCGTCGAGCCTGGCCCTTGACCTTAACCGACGGGCGAACGACCACGGTACCGCCTTTGGTACCCGGGACAGCGCCGCGGATGAGGATCAGGTTGCGCTCAGCATCGATCGCGACGACGCGGAGGTTTTCCGTGGTCACCCGATCAACGCCCATGTGGCCCGACATCCGCTTACCCTGGAACACACGGCCCGGCGTTTGACGCTGGCCGATGGAACCGGGGGCACGGTGCGTGACCGAGTGGCCGTGGGATCCGCCGCCGCCGGCGAAGTTGTGGCGCTTCATGACGCCAGCAAATCCCTTGCCCATTGTAGTACCGGTCACATCAACGACCTGACCGGCCGCAAACATACCGACCGACAGTTCAGCGCCGGCCGCGAGGTCGTCGCCGTTGCCGTCGTGAATACGGAATTCGTGGAGAGCCTCACCTGGTGCCACATTCGCCTTAGCGAAGTGACCGGCGGCGGCCTTAGTGACACGGGAAGGACGGCGCGTACCGAAGGTGATTTGCACCGAACGGTAACCGTCGCTTTCAAGCGTCTTAATCTGCGTGACGCGATTGGGCAGCGCCTCGATCACGGTGACCGGCACAGTCTCGCCGGCATCCGTAAACACGCGGGTCATGCCGCGTTTGCGACCGACCAGCCCCAAGCCATGCTTCAGGCTCATTGGGTCTACACCTCTTTACGTCCACCCACTGCAATTGGCAGGTGGCGTTTCAACTATCGCCGCTGAAGCCTAGACTTCATCGGCGCCCTAAGTCACTGATTTTGAACCCGTTCCAACAACTCTACCGTGGTTTCAGCCCCGCGCCCGAACCGGTGTAAGCCGGTTTAGCTGTCTGGACTGACCTTCGGAGAGCACACCTGGATAAGGCGGGCCACAGCGAGCCGCCGATAATAGGCGGACTTGTCTAACAATGCAACAGCCGCGACACGGAAAGTCACCGTATCGCGACTGAAAACTCAGTTCAATTTGATCTGGACGTCCACGCCCGCTGGCAACTCTAACTTCATGAGCGCATCGACCGTTTTGTCGGTCGGGTTCAGGATGTCCATGAGGCGCTTGTGCGTGCGAATCTCGTACTGGTCTCGCGCATCCTTGTCGCCGTGCGGCGCCGTAAGAACGGTGAAACGCTCCATTTTGGTTGGCAGGGGGATCGGTCCACGAACCGTCGCGCCCGTGCGCTTGGCCGTCTCTACGATCTCGCGTGCCGAATTGTCAATAAGGCGGTGATCGAATGCTTTCAGACGGATACGGATATTTTGGTTGGCCATGGCCTTCGTCCTTGCGTCAAATAGCGGCAGAAGCGTTAAGAATCTGCCTGAAAAAAAACCGGCTCGGCCACCCCCTAGGGCGACCGAGCCGGCGATTATACACAAATATCGTCTTAGAGAAGAATCTTCGAAACGACACCGGCGCCGACGGTACGACCGCCTTCACGGATAGCGAAACGAAGGCCGTCTTCCATCGCGATCGGGCTGATCAACTCAACCGTCATCTTGATGTTGTCACCCGGCATGACCATCTCAACGCCTTCTGGCAAATACACATTGCCCGTCACGTCGGTGGTGCGGAAGTAAAACTGCGGACGGTAGCCCTTGAAGAACGGAGTGTGGCGACCACCCTCCTCCTTCGTCAGCACGTACACCTCACACTCAAACTTCGTGTGCGGCTTGATCGAGCCCGGCTTGCACAGCACTTGGCCACGCTCAACGTCTTCGCGCTTCGTACCACGCAGCAATACACCCACGTTGTCGCCTGCCTGACCTTCGTCCAACAGCTTGCGGAACATCTCAACGCCGGTGCAGATCGTCTTGACCGTGTCCTTAAGACCCACGATCTCCACTTCCTCGTTCACCTTCACAATGCCGCGCTCAATACGTCCGGTCACCACCGTGCCACGACCCGAAATCGAGAACACGTCCTCAACCGGCATCAGGAACGGACCGTCAATCGCACGCTTCGGCACCGGAATATACCGGTCCATCTCTTCTACCAGCTTGATTACAGCCGGAACGCCGATCGGGCTCAGATCACCCTCAAGCGCCTTCAACGCCGAACCCTGCACAATCGGGGTCTCGTCGCCTGGGAAGTTGTACTTCACCAGCAGCTCGCGGACTTCCATCTCCACCAGCTCCAACAACTCGGCGTCATCCACCATGTCCGCCTTGTTCAGGAAGACCACAATGTAAGGAACACCAACCTGCCGAGCCAACAAAATGTGCTCACGCGTCTGCGGCATCGGCCCGTCTGCGGCCGAACACACCAAAATAGCACCGTCCATCTGCGCCGCACCCGTAATCATGTTCTTCACATAATCCGCGTGTCCCGGGCAGTCCACGTGCGCGTAATGGCGGTTGTCGCTCTGATACTCAACGTGCGCCGTCGAGATCGTAATACCGCGCGCCTTCTCTTCCGGCGCCTTGTCAATCTGATCGTACGCCTTGAACTCACCACCGTGCTTCTCGGCCATGACCTTGGTCAGCGCCGCCGTCAGCGTCGTCTTGCCATGGTCAACGTGACCGATCGTGCCCACGTTCACGTGTGGCTTAGTACGCTGGAACTTTTCCTTCGACACGGCGATCTCTCCAATTTCAGAGGTTAATTAAGGGTCGTTGCTAGTCTAACCGGCCCCGGGGGTCCAGAGCCAACACGAATTATCCGGCTCGTTTGAGAATAATCTCGGCGACGTTATTCGGCACCTCGGCATATCGCTCAAATTCCATCGTGAACGTCGCGCGCCCTTGGCTCATTGAGCGCACGGACGTGGCGTATCCAAACATTTCAGCTAATGGCACTTCCGCATTGATCATCCGGCCGGATGGAGAGTCATCCATACCGACGATTTGGCCACGACGACGGTTAAGGTCGCCGATCACGTCACCATAATAATCCTCTGGCGTGACCACTTCGACCTTCATGACCGGTTCTAGCAGGACTGGCCGCGCATCTCGGAATCCCTCTTTGAAGCCGATGCTGGCGGCGATCTTGAAAGCCATTTCATTGGAATCAACGTCATGGTACGAACCGTCAAACAGAGTCACTTTAACGTCAACGATGGGGTAGCCCGCGATCACGCCACCCTCCATCGCTTCCTCAATGCCTTTGTCGACCGCAGAGATAAATTCCCGCGGAACGGTTCCGCCGACAATGCCATCCACAAATTCGTAGCCCTTCCCTACTGCAAGCGGCTCTAACCGTAGCCAAACGTGACCGTATTGACCGCGACCACCGGTCTGGCGGATGAACTTGCCCTCCGACTCAATAGTCGATCGCAGGGTCTCGCGGTAGGCCACCTGCGGCTTGCCAACATTTGCCTCGACCTTGAACTCGCGTTTCATGCGATCGACGATAATTTCCAGATGCAACTCGCCCATGCCAGAAATGATTGTCTGGCCGGACTCTTGGTCGGTATGCACCTTAAAGGAGGGGTCTTCCTTGGCTAAACGCTGTAGCGCGAAACCCATCTTCTCCTGATCGACGGTCGTTCTAGGCTCAACGGCAACCGAAATGACAGGGAGTGGAAACTCCATTTTTTCGAGGATGATCACGCGATCAAGATCAGAGAGTGTATCCCCGGTTGTCACATCTTTAAGCCCAACCGCCGCGGCAATATCACCAACACGCACCTGTTTGAGCTCGGTGCGTTCGGACGCGTGCATAAGAAGTAGGCGGCCGATTCGCTCGACTTTTCCCTTGTTCGGAACGCGCACTTGGTCGCCAGAATTGAGAACCCCAGAGTAAACCCGGAAGAATGTCAGATTGCCGACGAACGGGTCGTTGAGGATTTTGAATGCCAACGCAGAGAAAGGCTCTGTATCCGACGCAGCGCGAGTGATCTCCTCCCCGCTCTCGGTATGCCCCTTGACCGGCGGCACCTCAAGAGGCGACGGCATGTACTCGACAACCGCGTCGAGAACCGCCTGGACGCCCTTATTTTTAAACGCAGAACCACAGGTTACCAGGCAGATTTCGTTACGCAGCGCGCGTTCGCGCAAGCCCGCCTTAATTTCCGCCACAGACAGCTCGCTGCCCTCCAGATACTTATTCGTGAGCGTCTCGTTGGCTTCGGCGGCGGCTTCCACTAACTTCGAGCGCCATTCCCGACATTGGTCAATCATGCTGGCCGGCACTTCCCGATATTCGAATCGGGTCCCCTGCGTCGCATCGTCCCACCACACTTCCTTCATCTGGATGAGGTCAACGACGCCGGCAAAGTATTCCTCAGCACCGATAGGCAACTGCAAGACGACCGGATTACCCTTTAGACGGGTTCGGATCTGGTCGACGCAGCGCTCGAAATTTGCCCCAGCGCGATCCATCTTGTTGACGAACGCGACTCTCGGGACGCCATATTTGTTCATCTGGCGCCAGACGGTCTCCGATTGCGGTTGCACGCCTGAAACTGCGCAATACACCGCAACAGCAGAGTCAAGCACTCGCAGGGACCGTTCGACCTCAATAGTGAAGTCCACGTGGCCGGGCGTATCGATGATATTGATGCGGTGCTCAGGGAATGCGCCGTCCATCCCTTTCCAGAAACAGGTAGTGGCAGCCGCGGTAATAGTAATCCCGCGTTCCTGCTCTTGTTCCATGTAATCCATCACGGCCGCGCCGTCATGGACCTCACCGATGCGATGCGAGACGCCTGTATAGAACAGGATGCGCTCGGTCGTCGTCGTCTTGCCCGCGTCGATGTGCGCGGAGATACCGATGTTTCGGTAGCGCTCGACCGGGGTTATACGAGACACCTGATAGGACTCCCTAAAAAGAACCGGCGGACCATGGGTCCGCCGGCTTTTTATCTTCTGATTTAACCCGCTGCGAGACCTACCAGCGGTAGTGCGCGAACGCCTTGTTGGCCTCAGCCATACGGTGCGTATCTTCGCGCTTGCGAACCGCGGCGCCGCGATTCTCGGACGCTTCGAGCAACTCATGGGCAAGACGCATCGCCATCGATTTTTCGCTGCGTGAGCGCGCAGCATCAATGACCCAGCGCATCGCTAGCGTCTGGCGACGGTTGGCCCGCACTTCAACGGGCACCTGATAGGTGGCACCGCCGACGCGCCGAGACTTCACCTCGACCGCAGGCTTAACGTTATCAAGCGCTGAGGCGAGCACCTGCAAGGCTTGGTCGGCCGGGCGACTGGTGCGCTCTGCGATGCGATCGATGGCACCGTAGACAATGGTTTCAGCAACGGACTTCTTGCCGCGCTCCATGATCATGTTCATGAACTTCGCGAGCATTTCGCTCCCGAATTTAGGATCGGGAAGGATGGTTCGTTGGGGGGCTTGGGCACGTCGGGACATGTGTACTACCTATTACTTCTTCGCGCGCTTAGCGCCGTACTTCGAGCGGCTCTGCTTGCGGTCGTTAACGCCCGCACAGTCGAGAGTGCCGCGCACCGTGTGATAACGGACGCCCGGGAGGTCCTTCACACGACCGCCACGAATCAGGACCACCGAGTGCTCCTGAAGGTTGTGGCCTTCGCCGCCGATGTAACTCGAGACCTCGAATCCGTTGGTCAGACGCACGCGACACACCTTGCGGAGTGCCGAGTTCGGCTTCTTAGGAGTCGTCGTATAGACGCGAGTGCAGACACCGCGCTTCTGCGGGCTGGCGTTAAGCGCCGGCACCTTAGACTTGGTGGCCGGATCGTTACGGCCATCGCGGATTAGCTGGTTCGTCGTTGCCATGAAGTATCGCCGCCATGCCGGCTTTTTAGGCCGGAGAAAATCGGGCCGCCTATCGGCGGCCCGGTGGATTCGCAGTTCGACCAGACCCGATTACGGGATGGCCGAGAAAGACCGCGGATTTTAGGTCCGGGGTACCTTCGTGTCAATCACCCCGGCGGTTAAACCGGGGAATCTGCTGTAATCCGGATCGCTTTTTACGGCAACCCGGGGCTCAAGGTCATTCAGCCGCAGCCACCTCGGTGGACTCGGCCGTCGCAGCCTCATCGGATTCAGGCAGCGTGCTGCCCATATCCATGAAGCTGGAGCGGGCACTGTCCGGATCCGAGCGGCGGCGACGGCTGGCGTGGTAGGCAAAGCCCGTACCGGCCGGAATCAGACGGCCCACGATCACGTTCTCCTTCAGACCGCGCAGGTCGTCCTTAAGGCCACGGACCGCGGCCTCGGTGAGGACCCGCGTGGTCTCCTGGAAGGATGCCGCCGAAATGAACGACTCGGTCGCGAGGGACGCCTTCGTGATGCCGAGCAACAACGGCTCGAGCTTCGCTGGGGACTTGCCATCCGCTTCGAGTTTGACATTCGCTTCGAGCGTGCGCGCGCGGTCTACCTGCTCGCCACGTAACAGACCGGAATCACCCGAGGACAGGATCTCCGCCTTGCGGAGCATCTGCCGAATGATGACTTCGATGTGCTTGTCGTTAATGCGCACGCCCTGCAAGCGATACACATCCTGAATTTCCCGTACCAGATAGTTCGCCAGCGGCTCGACGCCCTGCAGACGCAGGATATCGTGCGGGTTCGGCTCGCCGTCGGCGATGACCTCACCCTTGCCAACGGTTTCGCCCTCAAACACATTGAGGTGGCGCCACTTGGGAATCAGTTCTTCGTACTTGTCACCCGTCAACGGGGTGATGATCAAGCGGCGCTTGCCCTTGGTTTCCTTGCCGAACGAAACCGTACCCGAACGCTCTGCGAGAATCGCTGGATCCTTCGGCTTACGGGCTTCGAAGAGATCGGCAACGCGAGGCAGACCGCCGGTGATGTCACGAGTCTTCGATGATTCTTGCGGAATACGTGCAATGACGTCACCGACCGAAACCTTCGCGCCGTCCTCAAGGCTAACGAGCGCACCGGCTGGCAGCGCATAAATCGCTGGGATGTCGGTGTTGGCAAAAGTAATTTCCTTACCCTTTGCATTCAACAACTTCACCACTGGACGCAGATCGCGTCCGCCAGACCCACGCTGCTTCGGATCGAGGACGACGGTCGAAGAAAGACCCGTGACATCGTCAACCTGCGTGGTCACCGTCAAACCATCCACGAAGTCCTGAAACTTCATGAAGCCGGCGACTTCAGTGACAACGGGGTGGGTATGCGGATCCCACTGAGCGATCGTCTGGCCGGCAGCAGCCACATCACCCTCATTGATCGAAACGACGGAGCCGTAAGGCAACTTGTAGCGCTCACGCTCGCGCCCGAAGTCATCAATGATGCCCACTTCGCCAGACCGTGAGGTCGTGACCAGATGGCCCTTCTCGTGACGGACCGCCTTGACGTTATGGAACCGAATGGTGCCCTTGCTGCGTACTTCAACGCTGCTGGCAGCCGCTGCTCGCGACGCCGCGCCACCGATGTGGAACGTACGCATCGTCAGCTGGGTGCCCGGCTCACCAATGGACTGCGCGGCAATGACGCCAACCGCCTCACCAATGGCGATGCGGCGCCCACGACCGAGGTCACGGCCGTAGCACTGTGCACAGACGCCGTAGCGCAGCGCACAGGTAATTGGCGAGCGGACCTGCACCTGGTCCACACCAGCCAATTCCAAGGTGCGCACGAGCTTCTCATCGATCAACGTGCCGGCCTCGACAAGAATCTCGTCGTGGTTACCCGGGCGCAGCACGTCCAGTGCCACGACGCGACCGAGAACGCGCTCACCGAGACCCTCAACCACGTCGCCACCTTCAACGATCGGAGTCATGCTCAGACCGTTCGTGGTGCCGCAATCCACTTCTGTAATGACCAGATCCTGAGAAACGTCGACGAGACGACGGGTCAAGTACCCGGAATTTGCGGTCTTCAGTGCCGTATCCGCGAGGCCCTTACGAGCGCCGTGGGTCGAGATGAAGTACTGAAGCACGTTCAGGCCTTCACGGAAGTTCGCGGTAATGGGCGTCTCGATGATCGAGCCGTCAGGCTTGGCCATCAGGCCGCGCATACCAGCGAGCTGACGAATCTGGGCTGCGCTACCACGTGCACCAGAGTCGGCCATCATGAAGATAGAGTTGAACGACTTCTGCCGGGCTTTGTTGCCCTTGGAGTCAAGAACCTCATCGGTGCCCAACTTGTCCATCATGGCCTTGGCGACCTGATCGTTTGTGCGGGACCAGATATCAACGACCTTATTGTAGCGTTCGCCATCGGTGACGAGACCAGAGGAATACTGCTCCTGAATCTCTTTCACTTCGCGTTCAGCGCCGGCAATGATTTTGCCCTTTTGCTCAGGCACAACCATGTCGTCAACGCCGATCGAAACGCCAGACCGAGTTGCGTAGGTGAAGCCGGTATACATCAGGTGATCAGCGAACACGACCGTATGCTTGAGACCCAAGGCGCGGTAGCACTCGTTAATCGTTGCCGAAATCGTCTTCTTGGTCATGTCCCGATTGATGAGATCGAAGGACAGGCCCTTTGGCAGCACTTCCGACAAGAGAGCACGGCCAATCGTCGTATCAACGACTCGGCGACGCTCCAAGTCCGTGCCGTCTGGCTGGCGCAGGTGTTCAACGATGCGAACCTTGACCTTGGCATGCAGGCTGGCGTGCTTACCCTCGTAGGCGCGATGTGCTTCAGCAATGTCGCTGAAGTGCATCCCTTCGCCTGGGACGCCGATATGTTCGCGCGTCATGTAGTAAAGCCCGAGCACGACGTCCTGCGACGGCACAATGATCGGGTCGCCGTTTGCGGGCGACAGGATATTGTTCGTCGAGAGCATGAGGGCGCGTGCTTCGAGCTGTGCTTCGAGCGACAGCGGCACGTGGACCGCCATCTGGTCGCCGTCGAAGTCGGCGTTGAACGCCGTGCAGACCAGCGGGTGCAGCTGAATCGCCTTACCCTCGATCAGTACAGGCTCGAAGGCCTGAATACCTAGTCGGTGCAAGGTCGGCGCGCGGTTCAAGAGCACTGGATGCTCGCGGATCACCTCTTCGAGGATGTCCCAAACTTCCGGACCCTCACGCTCCACCATGCGCTTTGCGGCTTTAATCGTGGTCGCTTCACCACGCAACTGCAGCTTCGAGAAAATGAACGGCTTGAACAGTTCGAGCGCCATCTTTTTCGGCAGACCGCACTGGTGCAAACGCAGGCGGGGACCCACGACGATCACCGAACGGCCGGAGTAGTCGACTCGCTTACCGAGCAAGTTCTGACGGAAGCGGCCCTGCTTACCCTTGATCATGTCAGCAAGTGACTTGAGCGGGCGCTTGTTCGTGCCGGTGATCGCACGGCCGCGGCGGCCGTTGTCGAGCAGCGCATCCACGGCTTCCTGAAGCATGCGCTTTTCATTACGGACAATGATGTCCGGCGCATTCAGCTCAAGGAGACGACGCAGACGATTGTTGCGGTTGATCACACGACGGTACAGATCGTTGAGATCGGACGTCGCGAAGCGACCGCCATCCAAGGGGACGAGCGGGCGTAAATCAGGTGGCAATACCGGCAGCACGGTCAGAACCATCCACTCAGGTCGGTTGCCCGACTCGATGAACGATTCAACCAGCTTCAGTCGCTTCGACAGGCGCTTGAGCTTCGTCTCAGACGTGGTATTACCCATGGCTTCACGAATCGTCAAAACCTCCGAAGGGAGATCGAGCGACTTGAGCAACTCGTGTACGGCTTCGGCACCCATGCGGGCGTCGAACTCATCGCCATATTCTTCGATTGCTTCGAGATAGGCTTCGTCCGAGAGCAATTGGCCACGGGTGAGTGGGGTCATGCCCGGCTCAATCACCACGAAGGCCTCAAAATAGAGCACTCGCTCAATTTCGCGCAGTGTCATATCGAGCAAGAGCCCAATACGAGACGGCAAGGACTTGAGGAACCAGATATGGGCTACCGGGCTCGCTAGCTCAATGTGGGCCATCCGCTCACGGCGGACCTTGCTCTGCGTGACCTCGACGCCGCACTTCTCGCAGACAACGCCGCGGTGCTTCAGTCGCTTGTACTTACCGCAAAGGCACTCGTAGTCCTTTACTGGACCGAAGATCTTTGCGCAGAACAGGCCATCACGTTCCGGCTTGAAAGTCCGGTAATTAATGGTCTCCGGCTTCTTCACCTCGCCAAAGGACCATGACCTGATCATGTCGGGCGATGCAAGCGCAATGCGGATCGAATCGAAGCTCTCGACCGGGGCCTGCTGCTTGAAGAACTTAAGAATATCCTTCATGTCTACTCCTGCCGTATCGTCAATTTCCGTTCACCGTCATCAACTGGGGATGCCTAGGGCATCCAATTTCCGGGGTGTTACCCCTCGGATTCGAGCTCCATGTTGATGCCGAGCGATCGAATCTCCTTGACGAGAACGTTGAAGGACTCGGGCATTCCCGCGTCCATCTGGTGATTACTGTCGACGATGTTTTTGTACATCTTCGTGCGCCCGTTCACGTCATCGGATTTAACCGTAAGCATTTCCTGCAACGTGTACGCCGCGCCGTAGGCCTCGAGCGCCCACACTTCCATTTCGCCGAAGCGCTGGCCGCCAAACTGCGCTTTGCCACCCAGCGGCTGCTGCGTGACGAGCGAGTAAGGTCCGGTCGAACGTGCGTGCATCTTGTCATCGACCAAATGGTTCAACTTGAGCATGTACATATAGCCCACGGTGATCTCACGGTCGAAGCGATCGCCGGTACGCCCGTCGAACAGACTCGTCTGGCCGCTCGTCGGAAGGTCTGCGAGCGCAAGCAGGTGCTTGATCTCCGCTTCGGTTGCGCCGTCGAAGACCGGGGTTGCCATAGGCACGCCCTTGGTCAGGTTCCGGCACAATTCGAGCACTTCAGCATCCGACAGAGAGCCGATATCCGCCGGCTGGCCGCCGGTCGTGTTGTAGATCTGATGCAGGAAGCCACGCAGGTCAGCAACTGCCTTCTGCTGCTCCAACATCTTGCCGATCTTCAGGCCCAGACCGCGCGCGGCCCAGCCCAAATGCGTCTCGAGCACCTGGCCGATATTCATTCGACTCGGAACGCCCAATGGGTTCAGAACGATGTCTACCGTCGTGCCATCGGCCGCATAGGGCATATCCTCAACCGGCACGATCGTCGAGATAACACCCTTGTTACCGTGGCGGCCGGCCATCTTGTCGCCCGGCTGGATGCGACGCTTCACGGCCAAGTACACCTTGACCATCTTCAGCACACCCGGCGCCAGATCGTCTCCGGCGGTGATTTTGGCCTTTTTGTCTTCGAAACGCTTTTCGAACGTGCGCTGCTGGGCAGTAAGGCGCTCGGCAACCTGCTCGAGCTGCGCGTTCGCCTCATCTTCCTGCAGGCGAATTTCAAACCACTGCTCGCGCGGCAAATCGTCGAGGTAATCGGACGTGATAACCGAACCTGCCTTCAACTTCTTCGGGCCGCCATCCGCCGCCTTGCCAATAAGCGTGGTGCGAACGCGGGAGAACAAATCGTCCTCAAGAATACGGCGCTGATCGTTAAGGTCCTTACGAACCCGCTCAATTTCCGATCTCTCGATCGCCAAGGCGCGACCGTCCTTCTCCACGCCATCACGCGTAAAGACGCGGACGTCGATGACGGTGCCATCCATACCCGGCGGAACGCGCAGGCTGGTGTCTTTCACATCGCTAGCTTTCTCGCCGAAGATCGCGCGCAGAAGCTTTTCCTCTGGGGTCAGCTGGGTCTCGCCTTTCGGCGTGACCTTGCCCACCAAAATGTCCCCAGCTTTGACTTCAGCGCCGATGAAGACGATACCGGCTTCATCCAGTTTCGCCAGTGCTGCATCACCAACATTAGGGATGTCAGCAGTAATTTCCTCAGGGCCAAGCTTCGTATCACGCGCTACACAAGCGAGCTCTTCGATATGGATCGTCGTGAAGCGGTCCTCTTGAACGACTCGCTCCGAGATCAGTATCGAGTCCTCGAAGTTATAGCCATTCCACGGCATGAACGCGACCAGCATGTTCTGCCCTAGAGCCAACTCACCGAGATCGGTGGAGGGACCGTCGGCAAGTACGTCGCCACGCGTCAGATGGTCGCCCACCTTCACGAGTGGGCGCTGATTGATGCATGTGTTCTGGTTCGAACGCTGATACTTCGTCAGGTTGTAAATATCAACACCCGACTCGCTGGCGCTCGTTTCCTGATCATGGACTCGGACAACGATTCGCGAAGCGTCAACGGAGTCGACGACGCCACCACGGCGAGCGATCACGGTGACACCCGAGTCAATGGCAACCGCCCGCTCCATACCGGTGCCCACCAGTGGCGTATCGGCGCGGAGTGTCGGCACTGCCTGACGCTGCATGTTCGAGCCCATGAGCGCTCGGTTCGCATCGTCATGTTCGAGAAACGGAATCATTGATGCCGCAACCGAAACGATCTGCTTGGGCGAAACGTCCATATAATTAATACGGTCGCTCGTCATCAGCGTGAACTCGTTCTGATGTCGGCACGAGACGAGATCGTCGGAGAACCCGCCGACCGCATCGAGGTCGGCATTCGCCTGCGCGATCACGTATTGGCTCTCTTCGATTGCCGACAAGTAATCGATATGCTCGGTCACGCGACCGTCGACAACCTTGCGATACGGCGTTTCTAGGAAGCCGTATGAATTCGTACGCGCATAGACAGACAGTGAGTTGATCAAGCCGATGTTCGGGCCTTCCGGCGTCTCAATCGGGCACACGCGGCCGTAATGAGTCGGATGCACGTCACGCACTTCGAATCCTGCGCGTTCGCGCGTCAAGCCACCTGGGCCGAGAGCCGAAACACGGCGCTTGTGGGTGACTTCGGAGAGCGGATTGTTCTGATCCATGAACTGGCTGAGCTGCGAGGAACCGAAGAATTCCTTCACTGCAGCCGCCACCGGCTTCGCGTTGATCATTTCCTGCGGCATGATCGGCTCGCTCTCGGCGAGCGTCAGGCGCTCCTTGACGGCGCGTTCCACGCGCACGAGACCGATGCGGAATGCGTTCTCGGCCATCTCGCCTACCGAGCGGATACGGCGATTGCCCAAGTGATCGATATCGTCAACAACGCCGTCCCCGTTGCGAATACCAATCAACGTCTTCAGGACGTCAATGACGTCCGACTCCAGCTCATGCAACTGATGGTGACGCTTCGAGAATTCGTCCGAACGGCGTGAGAAGTATAGCCCGTCGTACAGAATGCCTGCGCCGGTGACCGCCTCGCGGCCGACCCGACGATTGAACTTCATCCGACCGACCGGCGACAGGTCGTAGCGTTCGGGATTGAAGAACAAATTGTGGAAAAGGTTTTCGGCGGCGTCCTTCGTCGGCGGCTCGCCCGGGCGCATCATGCGGTAGATCTCAACCAACGCCTCGAGACGCGTACGGGTTGGATCAATGCGCAGAGTGTCGGAGATATACGGGCCGCGATCCAAGTCGTTGGTGAACAACGCGTGAATCTCTGTGATTCCCGCTTCAACGAGCTTCAACACCGTGGGTACGGTTAGAATCTCATTGACCTTGACCAGCACTTCGCCGGTTTCGGTGGAGAACACATCATGCGCGAGCACCTTGCCCGCAAGGTATTCGTTCGGCACGGGCAGACGCTTAATGCCGGCATCTTCCAGCTGGCGTACGTGCCGCGCCGTGATACGCCGACCTTCCTCAACGACCACTTTGTCGCCGATTCGGATCTCAAATGCAGCAGTCTCGCCACGCAAGCGTGACGGAATCAGCTCTAGTGACGCGCCCTGTGCTGACAGGTGGAACGTGTTCTTTTCAAAGAACATGTCGAGCATCTGCTCCTCGGTATAGCCGAGGGCACGGAGAACGATGGTGACCGGGAGCTTGCGGCGGCGGTCGATTCGCGCAAAGACGCAGTCTTTCGGGTCGAACTCGAAGTCAAGCCACGAGCCGCGATAAGGAATGATCCGCGCCTGGAACAGTAACTTCCCTGACGAGTGCGTCTTGCCCTTATCGTGATCGAAGAACACGCCGGGGCTGCGATGCAACTGCGAGACGATAACGCGCTCGGTACCGTTCACGATGAACGTGCCGTTGTCGGTCATGAGAGGCAGTTCGCCTAAATAGACTTCCTGCTCGGCAATGTCGCGCTTCAACTTGCGCGCGCCGGCGGCGTCTTTCTCATAGACCTTGAGTTGCACCTTGACGCGCAGCGGTGCGGCATAGGTCAAGCCACGCATCTGGCATTCTTTGACATCAAACACCGGCTCACCGAGCCGATAGTTCATGTAGTCGAGGGTGGCATTGCTACTGTAACTCTGGATGGGGAACACGCTCTTAAAAGCGGCGTGCAGCCCCACGTCCTCGCGATTAGCCTCGGCCGCGTCGGCCTGCAGGAACTTGCGGTACGAGTCGAGCTGGATCGCCAATAGATACGGCACGCCCAGAATACTGGGACGCTTACCGAAGTCCTTGCGAATGCGCTTCTTCTCGGTGAACGAATAGGCCATGAGCTCACCCTCTACAATACGCGCACCCTAATGTAGGGCACGCAACGCGGTCCGCCCTATGGACGCACCGCAAAAATAAAATCGACTCTGGACTCCTGTACCCGCTCGCTTTTTGACGAGCGGGTACACGGTGGAGCCCGGAGTCTACCGGGCACAAGACGCGTCAATGCCGCGCCAAAGTGCCTTACTTGATCGCGACCGTAGCGCCGGCGTCTTCGAGCGACTTCTTGACCTTGTCAGCATCCGCCTTGGTGACGCCGTCTTTGATCGTCGACGGAATACCTTCGACGAGATCCTTGGCTTCTTTGAGGCCCAGGCCGGTCGCTTCACGGACAACCTTAATGACCGTGACTTTCTTATCGGCTGGATAAGCCGTCAGCATCACGGTGAATTCGGTCTGCTCTTCGACAACAGCAGCAGCAGCAGGAGCGGCAGCGGCAGCAGCAGCAACCGGAGCCGCGGCGCTAACGCCGAACTTATCTTCCATCATCTTGACGAGATCGACGACCTCGAGGATCGACATGCTACCGATCGCGTCGAGAATCTCTTCCTTGCTAAGAGCCATTTTCAGTTAACTCCAAAAAAACGATTGATGATTTAAACCCGTAAAACAAATCGAAGGCATTAGCCCGCGGCGGCAACTTTCTGATCCTTCACCGCAGCAACGGTGCGAACCAGCTGAGCGTGCGGCTCGGCGAGCGTACGAACGAACTTCGAAATAGGCGCCTTGATAACACCTAACAGCATCGACAACGCCTGCCCCTTGGTCGGCAACGACGCAACTTGGTCAAGCGCTTTGGCAGGCAGTAACTGCCCACCGAGCGAAACCAGTGTTGTGACGAGCTTGTCGTTGTCCTTGGCGAAGGCCTTGATGACGCGCGCAGCGGCACCGGGGTCTTCTTTGGAAAAGGCCAAGAGCAACGGACCCTTGAGCTGCGGGGCGATGCATTCGAAGGACGTCCCAGCAACCGCCTTACGCGCGAGTGTGTTCTTGACAACACGCAGATAGACCCCGGATTTGCGCGCCTGAGCGCGCAAATTCGTGATCTGCGTAACCGACAAGCCACGGTACTCGGCGGCCACGACAGATTGCGCAGTACGCGCAACTTCGTTGACCTCGGTCACCAGTGCCTTCTTCTGCTCGATATTGAGTGACATTTACAGCCTCGCAGAAGATCAGCCCACGAACGTCACGACCCGTTTAGAGGCCATGCCGTCCACCTTTTTTATGCGCAGCGCCCACGCCCTGCGCACTTCGCCGCCCTCAATCCGCGGACTTGCATCCGTGGATTGGAACGGTCAACGGTGACCTTCAGCCGGCGTTTTGCCGTTGTGCCGATGCGCTAGGCGCGTCGGCACTCGCTTCGGGGACACCATCTGCGCAGGCCACCGAGTCACCTCGGTCCTTCATTGAGCGGCCTCGAAGTCTTGCGACTCCAGCCGCGCCTGCGGTCTTGGATGGCCGCCGCGGCTTACGCCACGGCCGTCATCATCGAAAAAATCAGACTCCGAGCGTCGAACGCTCAATAGCGACGCCAGGACCCATGGTCGAGGAGAGCGTCACTTTCTGAATATAGATGCCCTTCGAAGAAGCAGGCTTCATACGCTGCAAGTCCGAGAGAAGCGCCTGGAGATTTTCCTTGAGTTTCCCGGCCTCAAAGCTGGCTCGCCCCACCTGACAGTGCACGATCCCTGCCTTGTCGCAGCGGTAACGCACCTGACCGGCCTTCGCATTGCGCACCGCAGTGGCAACGTCCGGGGTCACAGTACCGACCTTCGGATTCGGCATCAGGCCGCGCGGACCGAGGATCTGACCGAGTGCGCCGACAACGCGCATGGCGTCCGGGCTCGCGATCACGACGTCGAAGTCCAACTCGCCAGCCTTCACCTTCTCGGCGAGGTCCTCAAGGCCGACGATGTCAGCGCCCGCTTCACGAGCGATGTCTTGATTCTTGCCGCTGGTGAACACGGCGACGCGAACCGTCTTGCCAGTGCCGTTTGGCAGCACTGTCGAGCCGCGCACCTGCTGGTCAGACTTGGTTGCATCGATGCCGAGATTGACGGCGACGTCCACCGACTCGTCGAACTTCGCAACGGCGAATTCTTTAACGAGCGCGAACGCTTGATCGATGTCGTAGTTCTTGCCCGGCATGATCTTCGTGGCCCAGGCTTTCACGCGCTTCTGTAGGTTTGCCATTTTAGCGCTCCACATCCACGCCCATCGAACGGGCGCTTCCAGCAATCGTACGGACGGCGGCATCAAGGTCTGCGGCCGTAAGATCCGGCATCTTGAGTTTCGCAATTTCCTCAAGTTGAGCACGGCTGATCTTGCCCACCTTTTGGGTGTTCGGACGGCCACTGCCCTTCGGAATGCCAAGTATTTTAGCAATGAGGACACCGGCGGGCGGCGTCTTCAGCACGAACGTGAAGCTGCGGTCGCTATAGACCGTGATCACGACGGGCGTTGGCATGCCTTTTTCGAGCGACAGAGTCTGCGCATTAAACTGCTTGCAGAACTCCATGATATTCACGCCCTGCTGACCTAACGCAGGACCTACCGGCGGGCTCGGATTAGCCGACCCGGCGGGGATTTGGAGCTTGATATACCCCGTTACCTTCTTCGCCATTCTCTACCTCAGTGGGTGCAAACGCCTTGCGGCTCCCCGGTTGTGGTCCGCCCCAAGCGGGGCAAACCGAAAATCAGATCAGGCCTTTTCCACCTGCGAGAACTCCAGTTCGACCGGCGTGGAGCGGCCCAAAATCTGCACAGCAACGTGCAAGCGGCTCTTCTCGTAATTCACCGATTCGACTACGCCATTGAAGTCGTTGAACGGGCCATGCGTCACGCGCACGATCTCGCCAGGCTCAAACAACACCTTCGGCTTCGGCTTGTCGACGCCCTCTTCGACACGACGAAGGATGGTATTAGCTTCCTTCTCTGTGATCGGCGCCGGCTTGTCTGGCGTACCGCCGATGAAACCAAGGACCTTGGGCACTTCTTTGACTAGGTGCCAACTGTCCTCATCCATCTCCATCTGCACCAGCACGTAGCCGGGGAAGAACTTGCGATCGCTACGGCGTTTCTGCCCGTCGCGCATCTCCACCACTTGCTCCGTAGGCACTAAAATGTCGCCAAACTTATGCTCGAGACCGAGCATCTTCACGCGCTCTTTCATCCCTTCGGCAACTTTGTGCTCGAAGTTCGAATAGGCGTGGACGACATACCAGCGCAGTGCCATGGCCTTAGCCCCCCGCGCCGAGCAGCGAACGGGTGATATACCCGAGCAACATGTCGACGAGCCAGAAAAATACACCTAGCACGACGACGAAAATCAAAACCACGACGGTAGTCATTTGCGCTTGTTTTACAGTCGGCCAAACCATCTTGCGCAGTTCGACGCGCGAACCGAGCGCGAACTCCCAAGTCTGGCGACCCAAGCCCGTCATAGCCAAGGAGACGGCCGAAAGGCCGATGCCAGCAATGACCGCCACATAGCGGACCGATACGGGCAGGGTCTTGAGCGCGTAAAACGCCACGAACCCGCCAACGAGCACGAGGACTCCGGCAATCAGCCAGAGCCAGTCGGCCGAGCGGCGTTCCGCATTATTGTCAGTATGTTCGGTCATGACGTCCTGTTAAGTCCTGCCCGCGAGTGGCAGGCCAGGAGGGAATCGAACCCCCAACCTGCGGTTTTGGAGACCGCCGCTCTGCCAATTGAGCTACTGGCCTATCGCTCCTAGCCTCTCGCGGGTCAAGTCCTCTACTTACGCTTTCGTCTTAGAGAAGAATCTTCGAAACGACACCGGCGCCGACGGTACGACCGCCTTCACGGATAGCGAAACGAAGGCCGTCTTCCATCGCGATCGGGCTGATCAACTCAACCGTCATCTTGATGTTGTCACCCGGCATGACCATCTCAACGCCTTCTGGCAAATACACATTGCCCGTCACGTCGGTGGTGCGGAAGTAAAACTGCGGACGGTAGCCCTTGAAGAACGGAGTGTGGCGACCACCCTCCTCCTTCGTCAGCACGTACACCTCACACTCAAACTTCGTGTGCGGCTTGATCGAGCCCGGCTTGCACAGCACTTGGCCACGCTCAACGTCTTCGCGCTTCGTACCACGCAGCAATACACCCACGTTGTCGCCTGCCTGACCTTCGTCCAACAGCTTGCGGAACATCTCAACGCCGGTGCAGATCGTCTTGACCGTGTCCTTAAGACCCACGATCTCCACTTCCTCGTTCACCTTCACAATGCCGCGCTCAATACGTCCGGTCACCACCGTGCCACGACCCGAAATCGAGAACACGTCCTCAACCGGCATCAGGAACGGACCGTCAATCGCACGCTTCGGCACCGGAATATACCGGTCCATCTCTTCTACCAGCTTGATTACAGCCGGAACGCCGATCGGGCTCAGATCACCCTCAAGCGCCTTCAACGCCGAACCCTGCACAATCGGGGTCTCGTCGCCTGGGAAGTTGTACTTCACCAGCAGCTCGCGGACTTCCATCTCCACCAGCTCCAACAACTCGGCGTCATCCACCATGTCCGCCTTGTTCAGGAAGACCACAATGTAAGGAACACCAACCTGCCGAGCCAACAAAATGTGCTCACGCGTCTGCGGCATCGGCCCGTCTGCGGCCGAACACACCAAAATAGCACCGTCCATCTGCGCCGCACCCGTAATCATGTTCTTCACATAATCCGCGTGTCCCGGGCAGTCCACGTGCGCGTAATGGCGGTTGTCGCTCTGATACTCAACGTGCGCCGTCGAGATCGTAATACCGCGCGCCTTCTCTTCCGGCGCCTTGTCAATCTGATCGTACGCCTTGAACTCACCACCGTGCTTCTCGGCCATGACCTTGGTCAGCGCCGCCGTCAGCGTCGTCTTGCCATGGTCAACGTGACCGATCGTGCCCACGTTCACGTGTGGCTTAGTACGCTGGAACTTTTCCTTCGACACGGCGATCTCTCCTTTCAGGGGCAATCGCCCCGTTTTCTACTCCGTCCCGCACCGCGGGACGACGTTAATCTGACCTACTCCACCCACGCCGGCGACACTTGCCACCGACATCTGGTGCCCACGACCGGGATCGAACCGGTGACCTCGTCCTTACCAAGGACGCACTCTACCGACTGAGCTACGTGGGCCCGACCTACCATTTCGGAAGGAAAACTCCTTCCGAATCAATTCGTTCTCACCTACCCGGCTCCAGACTACCGATCACCGGTTGGAGCGGGTGATGGGAATCGAACCCACGCCATCAGCTTGGAAGGCTGAGGTTCTACCATTGAACTACACCCGCCTAACCAATCCGTCGATCTGCCGAAACCAGAGCCCCTGCTCACCCGCTGCGCCTCACCGCCGACCCGTCACCGGAAACCCGGTGACGTGGTGGAGGGGGAAGGATTCGAACCTTCGAAGGCATAAGCCGGCAGATTTACAGTCTGCTCCCGTTGGCCGCTTGGGTACCCCTCCGGCAAATGAGCCGCGCATTTTCGGCTTCGAAGCGCGTCCTGTCAACGGGTTCTCAGGAAAAGATCTGGGGTCTTGCGATCGGCGGCCCGTTTTAGCGCGCCGCGGCGAACAGGCCGATCAGTTGAGGGTCACCCACTTGCTGGGCAATATCGGCCGCGGATTGCGACGCAGAGTTTCGAATTCTCTTGTCAGAACCCATAGAAATCAATAGTTTAGTAGCGCCCAACTGACGAGAGGCCACGGCTGCCAATAGCGGCGTGTTACCAAGACCATTACGGGCTTCGAGCTTAGCGCCCGCGCCGACTAAGATGCGAATAACCTCCACCCTGCCGGCGCCGGCGGCGACCAGCAGCGGCGTATTTCCGGACTTGGAGCGCGCCTCGCGGGCCGCGCCCGCTTTGAGGAGCTGATTGACTAGCTCAACATCGCCCCGCTGCGCGGCGATCGCCAACACCGTGAGGCCGTCACCGTCCTGCAGATCGAGGCCACCGGAAGCGACCAAGGCCCCGGCAGCCGCCTCAGCCCCGGCAGCTGCGGCGATCATGAGCGCCGAGCGCCCGGCATTATCCCTTTGTTTGGCGTCTGAGCCCGCCGTGAGCAGCAGTTGCAGCAGGGCCGTGTCGCCGTGCTCCGCAGCTTGCATCAGCGCGGTGCGGCCTTGGGCGTCTGCGCCGGCCACCTTCGCACCACCCTTAATCAGGGTCCGCGCGACATCCGCAGCCCCCAAGTCGGCGGCAACGCCCAACGGCAACGCGCCGCGGCCTTGCCGAGCATTCGGATCGGCGTGGGCGGCAAGCAGCGTCTCTACGGCACCGAGCTGGCGACGGCGGACTGCAACCCCTAGGGCCGAGTCGCCATCAGCCGTCTTGGCCTCTATACGGGCCCCTGCCCCCAGGAGGGCAGCCATCTCGGGCAAATGACCCGCGCGCGCGGTGAGGGTCAGCGCAGGCGTTCCCTGTGGCTCGGTGGCATTCGCATCAGCGCCCGCGGCCAGCGCTGCCTTGACCCCGGCGATATCCCCACGCTCGCAGGCAATCAGCAATTTCGACCATCCGGCAAACTGGTCATCCTGACGCTGTTCGCGCACAACGGCACGGGCGACGCCGGTACCTCCCGCAGCCTTCAGCGCGGCAATGATTAAAGACGCTTCCGCACCCTTTGGTGCGCGCTCGGCCAGGTCAAGCGCGGCCAGCCCCTGCGCATTACGTGCGTTGGCATCAGCGCCATGCGCGATCAGTAAATTCACAGATTCCGCGGAACCCGACGCCGCTGCCAGCATGAGCGGCGTACCGGTACGGGCATCGATGACATTCGGATCGGCCCCAGCGGCGAGCAAGCGCCGCAATACACCCGCAGCGCCATGCCGTGCGGCCAACAGGACCGCGGTATCACCGGCACTATCGCGCGCGTCAACGGGGGCGCCGCGCTCTAGCAGAACACGCACCGCTTCGGGCTGATTGAATTCAGCCGCATCATGCAAAGCCATCCGGCGATCAGGGCCGGCAGAATCGGCTGGTGCCTTGGATAGCAAGGACGCCAATTTTTGTAAATTGCCATCCTGTGCGGCGCGGCGTAACTGCGTCGCCGGATCTGCAAGACCTAGCGAAGTCGGCGCCTCGACGGTCGCCGAATGTGACTTGAAGCCACCAGACTCGGCGGAAGCTGACCATTCCTCAGCGCTGCGACCTGTCTCTTTGCAGATCCCAGACTCCACTTGGGAAGCCAGGGTGTACGCTGCCTTTGCCCAGCCCTTGGCGGCCGCCGCGACGAGCAACTGACACGCGCGCGTTGGATCCGCAGGCAACCCCATATCATTACTGCGCGGCAAATAAAGTAGCGCTAACTGATAACCGGCTTCCGCATTGCCGGCATCGGCCAACACCGCAAGCAACTCCGCGCCCCGCGCATAATCGTGATGCCGCAGGGCGTCGCGCGCGGGCTCTAAGGCCGCGGTGGACGGCGAAGCTGCTGCCAGAATGGTCGACAACAGCAGCGCGCTCATGCGGTTCCCCACTTGGTTTCCACGGTAATACCCACGCTTTTGAGGAATTCCGTCGGCAACACACCGCCCGCGTTGACGATGATCGCATCATTGCCGATCTCGACCACTTTGCCGTCATGGCGCATTCGTACCGTCTCAACCCCAATCTCTTCGATCTCGGACTTGAGCATCAAGGTGAGGGACCCGGCGCCGACCGCTGCTTTGACCCGATCGCGATTACGTTGTTTGGCGCGCCCGAAGGCATCGCCGCGATAGGACAGCGTAGCGCTGGCACCAGCCTCTGCGAGGCTGGCAGCCGCTTCAAGCGCACTGTCCCCGCCGCCGACGACAATGACCCGTTGCCCGGTGTACTGCTCAGGATCAATCAGGCGGTAGACCACCTTGGACTGTTCTTCGCCCTTCACGCCTAACTTACGCGGCGTACCACGACGGCCTACGGAGAGCAGGACGGACCTCGCGCGATACTCGCCCTTGGCGCTCTTGATAATAAAGCCCTCGCCCGACGGCGTGACGGACTCAACCCGTTCATTGATATTGATCTGCAATCCGGTCGACTGTTGTGCTGCGATCCAGACCTGCAGCAGGTCTTCCTTCGTCGTCAGCGTCATCTTGATCTTGCCCACGATCGGCAGCACCGCCGGCTGGGTCATAACAATTTTGCCACGCGGATACTGGAAAACGCAGCCGCCCAGCGACTCCTGCTCGATAGTCACGCAGCGTAATTTGGCCTCCAGTGCGGCCAGTGAGGCCGAGAATCCGGCAGGCCCCGCGCCGATAATGACGACGTCCAGCTCCTCGCCTTCGCCCCGCGGTCGGCGTGCCAAAATTTCCGCCATGGCTTGTCTGCCCTGCTCCACGGCGTTACGAATCAGCCCCATACCGCCCAACTCGCCGGCAACGAAAACACCCGGCACATTCGTTTCAAACCAAGGACTCACACGCGGCAGATCGACACCACGGCGCGCAGAACCAAAAACCAGTGTAATGGCATCGACCGGGCAAGCCGGTGCACAGGCACCGTGACCGATACAGTTGGTGGGCCCAACCAGATCTGCCTTGCCGTCGATAATGCCCAGAACCGTGTGGTGATCCTGCTCTGGACAGGCATTGACGCACGAGCCGCAGCCGATGCACTTGGTGTAGTCGATCGCCGGGTGTAACGATGCCGGCTCCGTCAAACCGGCCTCTAACGCTTCTTTCTGGGCATCAAAGCTTTGCCGCTTGAGCCGCGAACGACTGACCAAGTACCAGACGATATAAAGCGCGAGCGGCGCGGAGTAGATCAGGTATTCCATGAGCTCTTTTTAAACGGAAGGGCAACGAAATGCGGTTTGCAGGCGGGCGTGATGCGCGAAATTTGTCTTAATCCGGCGCAGGAGACCAGCGCAAGAGTGCCAAACCGTGAGCCAGTCCGCATCCTGATCGCTTGTCGCGACACGGCGACGCCAGCCCCTGTTGGAACCCCATGAACGGCTGATATCCTCGGTCCGATTATTGGCGTACCGTCCCTTATTAGGGACCTTTTCTTGACCACACGGAATACGTAATTGAGCCTGCAGCCGATCGTCGCGATCCTTGCCCTACCTGTGATGCTGTTTGCTGCCTACGCGGCGCTGCGCCGCGACCTGCTACGTACGGCGCTGGCCCTTGTGGTAGCGACGCCATTGGTCGCAGGACTTATCTATTTGGGCGCCGGCCACCAATGGACCCATTCCGCGACCACTGCCGCACCGACACCCGAGTCTAGTGCCGAGACGGTCGCTACGGCGCAAAACCCGAGCCCAAGCGCAGCCGGCAGCGGCAAGGTGTCCGCATTGCGCACGCAAGCCGAAGCGGCGCGACGCGCCAAGAACTATGCCGAGGCGGCGACGCGCTTCCGTGAAATCACACAAGCAGCGCCCTTCGATCCAGACGGTTGGGCAGACCTTGGCGATGCACAGGCAGCAGCCGCGGGCGGGGACCTGGCGGCCGGCGAAACCGCCATTGATCGCGCCTTGGAGTTGGATGGCGACCACGCCAAAGCCCTTTGGCTCAAAGCGAGCCTAGAACTGCAAGGCAAACACTACAAGGCTGCGGCTGATCGCTGGCGCCGGCTCTTAAAAGCCCTGCCGGCCGATTCGAGTGACGCCAAAATCGTCCAAACCAACCTCGAGGAGGCCGAACGGCTTGCGAGCGGCCCAGGAGCAAGCCCATGAGCGCGGAAGCCATCAACCTTTCAGGCACAGTGGAGCGTCGGGGCATCAGTTCGACCAGCCTCGGCATGCTGCTGACCACATGCATCGTCGTCGCAGGCTGGGTGTTGCCGCTGCGTGACTACATTACGCCACGCGCAGGGCTTGGCTACTGGCTAGGCATCCTCGGTGGGTCACTGATGGTAGCGCTGCTGATTTACCCCTTACGCAAGCGGGTTCGCCTGTTTGCGTTTCTGGGCTCAGCGCGTATCTGGTTCCAGATCCACATGGTCATGGGCGTTGCCGGCCCTCTGGCGATCCTCTACCACTGCACCTACCGAATGGGTGCAACCAATTCAAATGTGGCCCTGTGGTCGATGATCATTGTGGCCTCCAGCGGACTGGTCGGCCGATACCTGTACAGCCGCATCCACTTTGGTCTGTACGGCAGCCGCGCCAATCTCGATGAGATTCATTTTCAGGCCAGCAAGATTCGGCTGGAGGGGACGGGTGCCGGCCGCCTGCTGCCGGGCTTCGCTGAACGGCTTGATGAAGCAGAAAAATCGATTTCCTTCAGTATGCCGTTGGTGCCTAAAGCTCTGTCAGCGCTGCTATTTTGGCTGTCCTCCAAGATGCGGGTGCGCGTCTTTATTCGCCGCTCACTGAACAAGGCCGCCACGAGCTCCAAAGCGGTCGCCGACCAGAAGCAGAAGCTTTTGCTCGCCGCACAGCGCTACGCCGAAGCCCGCCTTGCTGCGGCCCGCCGGGTTGCCGAGTTCCAGAGTTGTGAAAAGCTCTTCGGCCTCTGGCACCTTCTGCACCTGCCTTTGTTCGGGATGCTATTTGTCGCCGGGATAGTGCACGTCATCGCCGTCAATCTATACTGAGTGCGCCATGCGCTCCTACCGACTGATTGCCCAACTGCTGATCTCGCTACTCTGCCTCGGGTTTGCGTCCGTCGCAGGGTCAACCGCCATCGAAAAGATTTTGATGCCGGGCGAAGTGTCTCAGGCCCACGCCAAATACGAATCTGATTGCAAACAATGCCATGACCGCTCCCGCCAGACGCGTCAGAGCACACTGTGCCTGAGTTGCCATAAAGACATCGCCAGCGACTTACGTGACAAACGCGGCTTCCATGGCAATGCCGTCAAGTCGGACACGGAGTGCACGGCCTGCCACAACGAACACAAGGGCCGCGCGGCAGACATCGTGCGCTTCGACCGAGAGTCTTTCGAACATGCCATCAGCGGCTACAAACTCGAGGGCCGCCACCGCACCGTCGCCTGCGCCAGTTGTCACGCCGTAGGAAAAAAGTTCCGCGCCGCCCAGACCACTTGTTTCGGATGTCATGAAAAACAGGACATCCATCAGGGCAAGTTGGGTAAAGATTGCGCGCAGTGCCATACCCAAATCAGTTTCAAGAAGACCGACTTCGATCATTCGAAGACGCACTTTGCTTTAAAAGATGCCCACGCGCGCGCGGCGTGCTCAGATTGCCATCGCGACCCATCTTACAAGAACACGCCGATGGAATGCGTTGCCTGCCATGCGCGCGACGACAGCCACAAAGGCGGCCGGGGCCCGGCCTGCGGGGCTTGCCACAACACCGACAAGTGGAAGACCGCGGTCTATGACCATGCCAAGTTGGCGCATTTCGCACTGAACGGTGCGCACGCGAAGATCGCGTGCGACACCTGTCATCGCTCAGGTGACACCAAGGCCAAAATTCCGGACCAGTGCTCGGGCTGCCACGCCGCTAACGACCGCCATGGTGGACGTTTCGGCGATGACTGCAAGCAGTGTCATACCGAAGAGAGTTGGAAGAACGCGCGCTACGATCACGAGAAGCAGGCGCACTGGGAACTCAAAGGCAAGCACGCGAAAGTCGATTGTCACGCCTGTCATACCGGACCGATCAGCGGGCCGAAGCTGCCCAAGGACTGCTCCGGGTGCCACAAGGCCGACGATGTCCACCGCGGCTCCATGGGCGCGCAATGTGGTTCTTGCCATATTGAGGCGGGCTGGCGTGACAAAGTCCGCTTTGATCACGACATGACGCGCTTCCCCTTGGTGGGCCTGCACGCGACGGTCGGCTGCGAAGAATGTCACGCTACGCGGGCTTATCGGAATACCGCCCGGGACTGCATCAGTTGCCACAAGGCCGATGACATCCATAAAGGCAATCTAGGCAAGGCCTGCGCTACCTGCCACAACCCCAATGGCTGGAAGTTCTGGCAATTTGATCATGGCAAGGCGACGCATTTTGCGTTGGAGGGCGCGCACGCGAAGATCTCGTGCGAAACCTGTCACGTCAAGCCGCCCGATGAGGTGAAGTTGCCCAAAGAGTGTGGCGATTGCCATGCGCGCGACGACGCCCACCACGGCGGCTTTGGCCGCGACTGCGGGCGCTGCCACACCAGTATCAGCTGGCGCGGAGCGGGCGTTCGTCGCTAAGTAAAACGGGCCGGTTGGAAGTAGCCGCCGTCTCGGCGCGCCAAAGGACGGCAGTGGCCGTCAGAAGCTGATGTTGTAGCCGAGCCCAAACCAGAACCGTTTGGTGGTCTGGCTCAACAGCGTACTGGATGGCAAGTTCGGATCTAATGGCACGCCTGGCGACAGGCTCGCATTCAAGGCAGCTTGTTCGTAGCCGGCTTCAAACTGCACCACCCCGCGACGGAAGCGCCAATCGGCCAACAAGGCCGGACTAGCCGACCAGCCTGAACTGGTACCCGTCAGAGGGTCATTACCGCTGGTGTGACTGACCTGAAGCCGTGGGCCAATGCGGATTTTGTCGGTCAGCGGGTAACGGGCCGTACTAAAAATGGAAATCGCTCGCGTACCCTGCCGTGTCGTGTAGCCGAGACCCACCGTATCGACGTCGCCATCCATCAACCAACTGCCGCCGAGCAGTTGGGTAGAGATACCCACCGCACTACCCGATGCAGGCGTCGCAGCAACGCCGCCGGAAGCGACCGTACTACCCACGCGGCTAAACGAAATGTCCGCTCCCCACTGCAGCTGTTCGGTCAGCGGATGCTGCACACCTAACGTACCCATATCGGCAATCGCTGTGCGATCGAGCGCGAACTGGCGCACGCCATCTATACCAATCGTCTGCACGAGCGTCTCCAAAGACGTCGTTGGCTGTCCGATTAGTGCGTTATACGCGCCCAGAAATGGGGTGTGCCGATGATCCATGACCCCAGTGACCACCCAGCGACGCGGCAACGAAATGCTCCCCATCAAGGTCACGGAGTTGAGTGCCTTGAAGGACACGTCGTAGTCCACCTGAGCCATCAGCGACTTCCCATTACGGTAGTAGCGAGACTCTAGTCCAACCTGCCGTGCATCCAAGATGCCAGCCGCTTTTTGCTCAAAGGCAAAACCGGTGATATCCAGACCGGGAACTACGCCCATCCACTCGACCGACACGTCTTCAAAGGTCCGATCGTGTTGAAGACTGGCGTCGTAACTCTGCAAGGTCGCGCCCGCTGCAGCCGACACTCTAATGGCCGGTTTGGGCTGCCAAGCGAAGTACGCGCCATCGTAGCTGCCATACACGCCGCCATTGGTCTGCGACTGACGACCCAACCGGGCTACCCAATTGGAATGGTGATCGTCGATCTCTACGAACGCTTGCGGCAAACGAATAATGTTGGGCGCAGCGCCTGCGCCACTGAGCATGTCTTTGACGTAGCCAACGAAGACACGACTCTTGAAGTCGTACCGATCACCGCGGCGGCGAACCTGCAGGTCCGCCTCCGAATCCAGTGCCGTCTGACCAACACCATTGGCGGTGACGCCATTCGAGAGAACGTCGTTCTTGTCGTGGCGGTACTCCTGGGATACCGCACCATCGATCTGCCAACGTGATCCGTCTAATGCGCCCTTTGTAGGGCGGGTCGCACCATTCAGCGTCACAATTGCCGCGAGTCGTTGCTGCACTGCATCGGCATCCGCGCCATCAGGGTAGCGGTGCAGATATTCCTCGTATTCTTTCTTCGCCTGCGCGAGTTGGCCTTTACGTTCGCGGGCCAGACCCAAGAACTCTTGCGCTTGCGGCCGCGCCGCATTCTCAGGGTATTCCAATAGCCTGGTATAGAGCCGGATCGCCGTATCGTAGTCGCGGTCCTGCATCGCAGTCCGCGCATCGCCGAGCAACTTGTCCAGATCATCCCCGGACGGCGGCAAATCCCGTGTCGCAGACCGCGAGGGCTTCGGCGATGCCGTATCAGTACCCTCGACTGTCACCCGACCGGCGCGTCGAGAAATCACCACCTCGATGCCGGTTAGACCCGGCTTGGGCCGGATCAAAAACTCTACAGTGCGCGCAAAATGCAGCGTCAAGGATCGCCGCGCACCGAGCGATTGTTCCAGACGAATATCGAGCAATCCCGCCGGATTGTCGGCTGCCACTGGCAAGGTTTCACCGAAGCCAGAAAGTGGCGCGCACCCAGGCAGGGGCTGCAACTCGATACGCAACTCATCGCCGGTACGCTGGGGAAAATTGGACACAAAGCTCATCGGGCAACTGAACTGCACGACGATCGATCCCGCCTCGGCGCTGACCTGGTCGAGCGTTCGATCCGCCGCAAGGGCACGCCCAGACGCCAATACAGACAGCACGGCAACAGAGAGCGCGGCCAAAGGTCGGCGATCGAGTTCTGGGCGATCGGATTTCACCGAGTGGGCGATCCGGAAAGCACACGACTACGGGGCGGCAACACCGGTAGCCGCGGCGTCACAGGCTGAATGCGCTGAATGGGGCCGATGGCCTTCGGCTTGGCTGGGGACCAACCCAACACGTAATGACAGGTATCACACGAAGCCGTTGTGATGGCGTGGTTGGCCGACTTGCCCGTTGCCGTCAAACCGTTGTGGCACGTATTGCAACCACCCGCCAGTACAGCGGAGTGATCAAAGGAAGCAGGCTTCCAGGCGCTGGTGGTGTGACACGTGTCGCAAGCATTACCCGTTTGCACATGGGCGGCAGACTTGCCGGTGGCCTTATGGCCGTCATGACAGGACACGCAAGCGCCCAAAACGTCGGCATGGTCGATGCGAATGACCGGACTCCAGGCGATAGTGCCGTGACAGTCCGCACAAGTATTCGTGGTTCGTGGGTGGTTGGAAGCTTTGCCCGTCGCAACTAAGCCGTCATGACAGGTGACGCAAGCGCGGCCTTGCGTTTGTGTATGGTCAAAGCGACCGTTCTCGCGGATCGCGGCGAGAGGCAATCCACCCAAGGCCTCCCAGCGGCGACCCTCGCGGTCCGGCCGCTCGCCACCCACCAAACCGACCCCGACGCCACGCGTCGGCGTCGTCCCACCCGTTGCACTGGGGGTCTTGCGCGGTCGTGGTGCAGATTTGTACCGGGCGGCAACGCTGTGCTCATGGCAACCGGTCGTGCAGTCGGAGCCACCGCCACTACAGATGTTCGTATTCGGTGAGGTCGGTGTACCCGCTGGCCCGCAAATGTAGTGCTTGGCCGAATCGCGCTGCCAAATCGTAAGACCATAGAACATGTTGCGGAAGCCAAATTCATGGCAGGCATCACACGCGTTGCCGGCAGCAGAGGTGCCAACATCGCCAATGGCCGCGTGGCTCATGATCGTGCCCGCAAACGTGGTAACGGTCTTATGACAGCCACTGCACTCCACCGGCATTCCCGCATTCGTGATGGGGATATGCATCCCGCGCGTCGAGCGCTGGACGATTTTGAACCCTGAAGGACCAGCAAACGGCCCCTTGCCATCGGCGTGACAGGTACTGCATGCGGTCGATACCGCCGTATGCAACTGGGTCATATTCGTCGTATAGACCGCGAAGTTGCCCGCCGTAGTATGACAAACGGAGCAGGCGGCACCTTGATTGATCGGAATATGGTTCGCCGGCAACGCACTGCCGGAGAAGTAAGCGAAGCTGGCGCCATGGCAACTGACGCAGTCTCCAGAGGCTGGGTGTGCCGCGTCTTTGATCTGGTACGTACCACCCGTTGCATTGGGTCGGGTCTGGAACCCCATATATTGGGTCGCTGTATTGGCCGATAGCGTGGCTGGCGTGATTGGATACTGCGAGACCGACATCCAAGCGTAGCCACCCTCGTGACATCTCTGGCACCCGGTCGTGACGCCCGTATGGATCTGGGTCGTCGAGGGCGCAGGTGACAGGAAGCGAGACCCCGGAGCTCCGACCGTTGCGCTGGCCGCAATCAGGCCAGCAGGCATCGTCGCGAGATGACACTGCTCGCAATTGGTCCCGGTGGGCAGATGGGCCGTGCTGCTGCCAGCCGGCGATGTACTGGGCATCACAACGATTTTTGTGATGCCGATAAACGAAACGGATGAAATCGTCGGGCCATGGCAGGCCACACAGGTCGTGAGTCCGACGTGATTCATCTTGGATCCAGAGAACCGCGCTCCATTCGGCACCGGCGTCATCGCAATACTCGAGCCACTGCCAACGTGGCAGACCTCGCAGGACAGCGTCGTTGGAATGTGATTCGAAGGCGCGGCAGCAATCTTGAAACCAGGCGGGCCAGCGAAGGGCCCCACGGTCGTGCCGGGGGACGCATGGCACTGGGTGCAATTCGTCGTTGTGCTCGGCGCGTAGGTATGAATATCGATCAGTGCCGGCAACAGCGAGTAGTCACCACTCGGATCTCTATGGCAATCGCCGCAGGCCGAGCTTGTGGAAACCGGCATATGATTGGGCGGCTTTACCTGACTGGCAAAGTAATTGAAATTCGTGCCATGGCAGCTAACGCAATCTCCCGAGGTCGGATGTGCTGCATCCTTGATCTGGTAGGTGCCGCCCGTGCTGCTCGGTCTTGCTTGGAAACCCATGTACTGCGCATTGGCGCTATAGGTTGCTGGATTGATCGGGTACTGACTCATTGCCATCCAGGCGTAACCGCCTTCATGGCAACTCTGACAGTTAGAGCTAATGCCCGCATGAATCTGCGTCGTCGAAGGCGCCGGAGTCAAGAACAGCGAACCTGGCGCCAGCGCGATCGCGTTCGCCGCAATCATGCCGTTCGGCATGGTGGCTAGATGGCACTGCTCGCAGTTGGTGCCCGAAGCGATATGCGCAGTGGGATTGCCAGCAGGCGTGATCGGCGGCATCACGACAATTTTTGAGATACCAACAAACGACGTTGCCGACACGGTTGGGCCGTGACAGCCCACGCAGGTCGTCACGCCCGCATGGTTCATTTTTGATCCTGAGAACTGCGCGCCATTCCCGACCGGCGTGACGGCGACGCTCGAGCCACTGCCCACGTGGCACACCTCACACGACTGACTGGTCGGCATGTGGTTCGAGGGCAGGCCGATAACGTTAAAGTTGATCGAAGGAATAGCGTAAGAAGCCGCCGATGCACCATGGCACTGCGCACAGTTCGTCGTCTGGCTCGGGGCATAGGTGTGGATGTCGATCAGCGTGGGCATGATCGAAAAGTCGCCACTCGCATCTTTATGGCAGCTGGTACAACTCGATGTCGCGGCTACCGGGATATGGTTAGACGGTTTCCCTGGCGCGCTGAAATACGAGAAGTTCGTGCTGTGGCAATTCACGCACTCCCCAGTCGACGGATGCTTTGCATCCTGAATCATAAAGGTGCCGGCTGATGCACTCGGTCGGGTTTGGAAACCCATGTACTGCGTCGCGGCATTGGCCGACATCGTAGCCGGATTTAAGGGGTACTGACCCATCGACATCCAGGCATAGTTGCTTTCGTGGCAACTATTGCAATTACCGGTCACACCCGCATGGATTTGGGCCGTCGTGGGGGCTGGTGTTAGGAACAGAGTGCCCGGCGCAATCTTTGTCGCATTCGCCGCAATTAATCCCGATGGCACGGTGCTCTGGTGACACTGCTCACAGTTGGTCGCCGATGGAATGTGTGCAGAGGGCGCACCCGCAGGCGTTACCGGGGGCATCACCACAATCTTGGTGATACCAGCAAACCCACTGACGCTTTGCCCGTGGCACTCGACGCAGGTCGTGACACCACTGTGGCTCATCTTGGAGCCTGAGAACTTGGCGCCATTCGGGACCGGCGTCGATGTCACACTAGAACCGGCGCCGACGTGGCAGACCTCGCAAGGCTGCGTGGTCGGCAAGTGGTCGGATGGAAGGCCTACGATCTGGAAGTTGGCTGAGGGAATCGCGAAAGACGCGGCGTTGGCGCCATGACACTGCGCACAGTTGGTGGTCTTGCTCGGCGCATAGGTGTGGATATCGATAAGCGCCGGCAGCACTGCGTAGTCAGGTCCCTTGTGGCAATTTCCACAGGAAGCAGACGTTGCGTAAGGAATGTGATTTGACGGCTTCACAATGCTGTCAAAGTAGTCGAAGTTGGCTCCGTGACAGGCCAGACAGTCCCCTGTAGCAGGATGCGCGGTGTCCTTAACGACAAAGGTACTGGCCGCATTACCGGGCCGAGTCTGGAAACCGGTGTAGTGCGAACCGCTGATAAAAGTCGTCGGATTGATGGGGTACTGGCTCATCGACATCCAAGCGTAGCCACCTTCGTGGCACCGCTGGCAATTTGAAGAGACGCCGGCGTGTATCTGGCCGTTTGTTGGTGCCGGCGTCATAAACAGTGAGCCGGGCAGAGTCTTGGTGGAATTGGCCGCCATCAGACCGGACGGCATGGTGGCTTGATGGCAACTTGCACAATCGCCCGACACCGGGATGTGAGCCGATGCAGCGCCCGCCGGTGAGGCGGCAGGCAGCGCGATGATCTTCGTGATGCCGTAGAACGTCGCACCCGTGACCTGAGAACCATGACACTCGTTACAGGACGTAACCCCAGCATGGTTCATTTGCGAGTTGCTGAATTTAGCGCCGTCCTTTACTGGCAGGGTGGCAAAACTGGAGTTCGCCCCGGCATGACACACTTCGCAGGACTGGCTGGTCGGAATGTGGCCCGCCGGCGTACCGACAATCGCAATCGTACCGCCACCGCCCACGAACGGACCCACTTTCAGGCTCGTACCTGAATGGCATTGCGTGCAGTTAGTAGTCTGGCTGGGCGCAAAAGTATGGATGTCGGAAATACTCGGCATCACCGACAAGTCACCGGATTTGTGGCAATCGGTGCAATTGGACGTCGGCGCGACCGGCATGTGGCCTTGCGGGAGGGCCAAAGCGGTGAAGTACTGGAAAGAGCCTCCATGGCAGCTGATGCAATCGCCCGTGGACGGGTGCGCGGCATCCTGCACCATGAATTGCCCTGCGGCAGCGCCGGGGCGGGTCTGGAAGCCCATATATTGCGTGGTCTTGCTACCGGTCACGGCGCCCGGCACAAGCGGGTACTGCGACATCGACATCCAAGCATAGCCACCCTCATGGCAATTTTGGCAGCCGGTCGTCACACCCGTATGGATTTGCGTAGTCGTTGGCGCCGGCACCAAGAACAGGGAGCCGGGGACCATGCTCGTCGCATTGGGCGGCATCGGCGCTTTGGGCGTGCTCGCTTGGTGGCACGTAGCGCAATCGGAACTGACGGGAATATGCGCCGAGGGGTCGCCTGCAGGCGAGGTTGGGGGCAACACAATGATGTTCTGCACACCAATAAACGTCGTCACACCCGAACCATGGCAAGAGGAGCAGCTCGTTGCTCCCGCGTGATTCATCAACGAATTGGTGAACTTGGCCCCATCCTGCACCGGCAGGGACGCCATGCTGGAGCCGCCGCCCACGTGGCAAACCTCGCAAGACAGCGTCGTGGGCAGGTGGTTCGAAGGAATACCGACAATCGCGAAATTAATAGCCGGTAGCGAGAAGAAAGAGGCATTTGAGCCATGGCACTGCTGGCAGTTCGTGGTGGTCGACTGCGTATTGCGGTGGATCGTCGAGAGCGACGCCATGAGGGCCATGTCGGTCAGGACGTGGCAATTCACGCAAGGCACTTGCGCCGTCGGAATATGATTAGCCGGTTTCACCAGCTTGGCAAAGTCGCCGACATTAAATCCTGCGTGGCAGTTCGAGCAGTCCGCCCCGCCAGGCGAGGTCGCGGTCGGGTGATAGGCGTCCTCGGCCATGTTCGGCCGATCCACCATCATCACGCCGTACCACTGCATCCCTGTTTCATGGCAGGACTGGCAGTTACTCGTGATGCCAACGTGATTCATTTCGGTACCGGCGAAGGTCACGAAGTTGGTCGGCCCGTGGCAAACCTCACACGCCTCGCTAGTCGGCACGTGAGTCCGCGGCTTACCCGGCGCGTGGATGTTGTCGTGGCAACGCACGCAATTGTCCGTTATCCCGGCATGGTCGTAGTGCGCGGCACTCCACGGCAACGACACCAGATGGCACGTGCTGCATTCCGCCGTCGTCGGAATGTGATTAGAGCCTTTCCCGACCGATTGCACGCCGTTGTGGCAGGAGGTGCAGGTGCCGAGGACGTTGATATGATTAAACTTACTGACCGGCTTCCAGCCCCACGGCGTATGGCAGGTCTGGCAGTCGTTCGACGACAGCATATGGCTGGTCGGCTTCGCTGAAGCGCCGATGCGGGAGTTGCCCGAATGGCAGGAAAAGCAGTCCTTTGGGGTACCCTTGAATAAGGCCCCCACATGACAACTCTCACAATCCACGGAGCGGTGCGCACCGACCAAGTCGAAACCCGTGGTTGCGTGGTCAAAAGTACTGGGCGCTGCGCCGGCGGCGAACGGCAGCAAGAGGAGCGCCAGAAGCACCCCCAAAATCCGCACTATCGAACGAGAGCCAATGCGACGCATATTTCTCTTGGACCACTGTCCGGAAAGCAAGGACGACAATGCAGAGCGTACCCTCTCTGCAAACCGAATTTCCCTTTTGCAGACGAATCATATTTCGGGTGCCGGGAAAAGCAACGTAAGGAGCGTCGCTTTGAGGCGACAGTTGGCATCGGCATAGCAAAACTCGCACTGCGTCACACTTTTCCGGCAACATGTTCCCGAAGCACAAGGCCCATGACAAACTCAAAGCCCCCCGAGGTCTGCCTGGAGTGTTCGGAAACGCTATGAAAGACGTACGCCGGGGCGCTATTTTTGCCTTGCTCTTACTGAGCAGCGGGTGCGCTCACACGTCACCCCCCACTGAGAAATCACGCATCACGGAGTATCTGGACCCACAGACCGCGATGACGGTGCGTGTGGTCTCAGAGCCATTCGTCTACGGACGGGATGCGCCCGAATTGGCAGTCAACGCACGGGACTACCTGTCTGTAGGTGCTGTTGAACTGGACAATATGGGCAAGCACCGTATTTTCTTGGCTTTGGTTTCGTGGAGTACCATCGACCGGGCACGGGTTGGCGCGGCATCACCGACGCTGCCCGAACGGCTAGAAGTCCAAACTGCTGGATCGACCCGAGAATGGGCGGTCACGTCCCATCACCCCCGGGAACTCGGGGCTGGTGTGGCGGTTCTCGAGCCCCCAGTCGAACGATTCGGCGAGAGCTGGGTGGAACTGCGCGCCAGCGACATACGCGCGTTGGCGGCAGCACCGCCGGACGCCATCGACGTAGTGGTCGAGGGAGTACGCCAGCATTTCACGCTTTGGCGGCGGGGTGATGCGGCACTCAGTGAATTTGCCGCCAGCCTCCCCGCAGACATACCAGCGGCGCGCGGACGCCGCCGCCACGTAGGCCCCTGACCTACAATCGAGCGCACTGGTCTGCGAAATCTGTGGATTCGCGCAACGTTCTGCACAAGCAACCTGCCCAATACTTCGCCCCTGCCCCGTTTCCGAGGGGCGGAGTACTAGGACAATGGAACGGCGACTGCATTCACGACATAACGCACAGACGACGGTCTATATTCAGACTCCGGGGAGTTCGGGCAAGGTCTATCGAGCCCGCAACCTCAGCGCCAATGGTGCCTTCGTCGAAACCGAAAATCTGGGTCTCAAGAAGGGCACCCTAGTCGAGATCGCCTTTGCCGTGACGGAAGGACGGGTTACCCGCATTCACCGCCGTAGTGCGGTCGTTGCCCACGTCACGCACGGCGGCACTGGGCTGCGCATGGAAACTCTAGCCGCTCGATAGTCTGGCGTCCCCTTCCCAAAGCGGCTGCAGCCTGACACAGTCTCGGGACGCATTTCGCCCGAGGTCTCGCCTGTGTCTACTACCCGCACGTACAAGTACTACGATTTCTGCATGGCTGCATTCGTCTGCATCCTGCTCTGCGCCAATCTGATCGGACCTGCCAAAGCAACCACGGTGCATCTGCCCATCATTGGCTCAGTCACCTTTTTGGCCGGCGTCCTGTTCTTCCCCATCTCGTATTTCTTTGGCGACATTTTCACCGAAGTCTATGGGTATGGACGCGATCGCCGGGTCGTTTGGGCGGGGTTTGGCGCGCTCGTTTTTGCCAGCATCATGGCAGCCACCGTCGTGGCCCTGCCGCCTGCAGACCATTGGATCGACAAACAGTCGGCCGTCGCGGCAATCTTCGGATCAACGCCACGCATCATCGCCGGCTCGATCACCGCGTTCTGGTGCGGATCATTCGTCAATAGTTTCGTACTCGCGAAACTCAAACTCCTCACGCAGGGCCGCTGGCTGTGGACGCGGACGGTGGGCTCCACGATCTGTGGTGAGGCCGTCGATTCGGCTATTTTTTACACGATCGCCTTCTACGGCAATCTGCCCAATGACGTGCTCGTTGCGCTCGCGATGACGCAGTACGTTCTAAAAGTGCTTTGGGAAATTCTCTCGACCCCACTCACGTACGCAGTCGTCAACTGGTTGAAGCGGATTGAGAGTGAGGATTACTACGATCGTGGGACTAATTTTACGCCGTTTTCATTAAAGACTTGACCGGCAATCAGTCCGACAATCGTGTCCTCTGATACTGGGGCAGCCCGTCCATCGGGCGGTCCCAGTCCAGCGCGTCCGCCATATGAATGTGGTCTACGGGCACCACCAAGTCCGGTTGGTCTAATGAGGCAATTGTGAGGTCCATCTCGCCCGGTCGGGCGAGGCACCGATAAGTGAGCGGGCTATAGCACTGCGCACAATAACCGCGGAAAACGCCGATGGAAGATTCGCGCTCGACCAACGCCGCCCCGAGATAATGCAGATCCGCACGAGCGATCGTATACCAACCCACCGCATGGGACCCACTCGCCCGCCGGCAAGACGTGCAATGACAGTAGGTCGGTGGATACAAAGCCGGACCCGCTGCGTAGCGCACCGCCCCACAAAAACACCCGCCAACGAGCATCACGACGCCCCCGAACTCACCTTGCACTTGTCATAGGATAACGACTCGTCGACGATAGCGCCCATGCAACCCCCGCATGGCCACCGATTACGCCTGCTTGCACCGCTACTGTGCGTTCTGGCCGCCTGCGCACAGGGACCACGCATCCAGTGGAACCACCCCTCAGTGAACCAAGACAGCCGGGTGCAGTTCCTCGTAGTGCATGCCACGGAGATCGACTTTGCCACCTCGCTGCAGGTACTGACCCACGGCGACGTCAGCAGCCATTATCTGGTCGATCGCGATGGATCCATCTACGGATTAGTGCCGGAGAGCCGCCGCGCGTGGCATGCCGGGCCTAGTTATTGGGAGGGCACGACACCCCTGAACCCCAGCTCCATCGGGATTGAGGTCGTCAGCGTGCCCAAGGGGATGCCCGAGGGGACCGAGGCGCCTTTTCCGGAGCCGCAAATTGCAGCCGTTCGTGACCTGATCGCGGATATCGCCAAACGGCATCACATCCGACCCAACCGGATCGTGGGCCATGGCGAAGTGCAGCCCGAAGGCCGAACGGACCCGGGCCGCCTCTTTCCTTGGTCGAGCCTGATCGATGCGGGCCTGATCCCCGCACCGGACCCGAACGTCGTCAACCGTTTTCGCCAAGCATTCGAGCGTGACCCACCAGGCGTGCGATGGCTACAAGAACAACTCTCCGCGCATGGTTACCGCATTCAATGTAGCGGTGTGTTCGACGGGCCCACCAAACAGGTGCTGACCGTCTTCCAAGGTCGTTACAGACCGGGGCAAGTGGACGGGGAAGCCGACCCAGAGACGTTGGGGATACTCGCCGCCCTCACCAGTCCCGATGGTTTGCGCATGCGCACAAGCCGCGATGGTTGGCGCGCATTGCATGTCGACCCGCCACCACAGGCGCGCTGCCTAGACCCTTAGCCTGTCGTTGCGCGACTGATGACCGACACTTCGGCATGGGGGATTTCCAGCTCCAACGTCGCGCGCATGTCATCAATCACCGGCTGCACTTGCGCCATCGTAGTGTCTGGCGAGAATCCTAGAAAAATATCCACGAAGACGGCGTTCCCTGCCGTACGCGAGCGCACACGATCAAGGCTCATATAGGCTTCAAAGTGTTTGACCAGAACCCGATTGATGATCATTTGCAGCGGTTCGCTGAGCGACTGATCAAGCAGGTCCGGCATCGCAGTACGAATCAAATTCCACGCCGAATGCACCAACATGCCCACCACTACGAGCGCCGACACGGTATCGAGGTAATCCACCCATGCCGCATGCACTAGGAGAGTCACCACAAATGTCGCGATAACCATCAAATCCATCGCAATCTTAATCACGAACAAACGGATTTGCGCAGACAGACACGGCGATGGACTGACCCGGTAATGCCGCACATTGGATAGGAGAATCCAAGAATTAACGAGGAAGAAGATGATCGACAACGCCAGCGCCAACCAGACACCAAGCCCTTCAATATGCGTGGGATTCAAAAATCGATAAATGGCAAGAACGACCAAAAGGACGGTACTGGCCAACATAAACAGCGCTATGAGCAGGCTGGCAATGTTCTCCGCTTTACCCAAGCCGTAGTCGAACAGTCCACGCTGGTTCTTGCGAAGCATCCGAAAGACGAGGTAGGCCACCAAGGCCGAGGCAAATTCGATCGCCGAATTGAACATATCCGCCATCATCAGCAACGAATGGCTGATGTATGCAATCGCACCGCTGACGACCAGTTCAATGGCGCAGGTGATCACCGCAACGAGCGTCAGATTCTCAACCGACTTGGCGTTTGACATATCGCAATCTGCTCCAAGCTTGCTAGGCGCTGTTGTCAGCATGACAACTAGTCTCTAAGTTGAACTCATGGCGCCGCAAAAGCAGCCCCAAAACAAAACCCGAACCGTAAGCCGTTGTCTCGCGTCGGTCAAGGTCGTTTGCGTGTTGTATCGACGCGCCGAAACAAGGCTATCGCCGCGCAGCGCCTAAGCGTCTGCCCGGATCCATACCTGATCGTCAGGGAAATCTGCTTCGGTACGGCCATCGGCAAACGCACGGAACACCGCACGTTGAAAACCCCAATACGTCATTGTAGGCGGCGGGCTGCCACGACGCGCCGTCAACAGCGCATCCAGGTCTTTGAGCCGATGGAACGGAACCCCAGGGAACGCGTGGTGTGCCGTGTGGTACTGCATCTGCCAGCAAGCCCAACGCAGCACCGCATTGGTTCGGGTACTGCGGGTGTTGGCGAACACATTGGATTCATGCGGCAAGCCCAGATGCTCGATCGTATTCTGCAACTGATGCGCGAACTTCATAATCAGCATCGGCGCCAGCCACAACTGCACCGCTAACCCACTGTGGGCGTAGACCGACACAATCCCAATCGCCGCATAGCCCGCCACGTGCCAGCGGGCCTCGCGAATGAACTCTGGATGCCGGGACGCAGGCAAATAGGGCTCCGACACTATCCCAAACGCGAAGCGCACGATCCTACGCCAGCGCGTATACCAGTAGGTAACGCCCGTCATCCAGAGCAGGAACGAAGTGCGCGTATACCGGCGACGCGCCAATTCCCCGTCCCGCTCCCAATCCTGCGTGAAACGGTGATGTGCCACATGTTGCACCTGATCAAAGGTACGCGGATAGAACAGGATAAAGCCGAACACCCGACCCACCCATTCATTCAGCCAACGGGTTCGAAATACCGTCCAGTGGCTGAGTTCGTGCTGCCCGGCATAGAGAAAATTCAGCAAGGCGCCATGTACCATGAATACGGGAATGCACCAGAGGCTGTTCGGGCAGCGCAGCAGCAACCCTCCCGTGAGGCTGAGCACTAGTAATTGTGACAATGTTTGAAGTCCGCCACGCACATCAGACGGCCGACACAGCGCTTTGAGAGTTGCCGCTTCCAGCAGATCACGCCGCGCAAAAACCTCATCCATTACGGGACTCCCATCGGCAAGGATTCGAACCCAGGCCGAATTCTAACGCGGCCAACGGCCGCCATCGCGCTCATCTCTGGGCACCAACTAGAGCGTGGGTGGACGCGGCCCCTGACCCAATACCTGTTCTAAGGCCAATCCGAACGACAGCAGCGCCCGGTCGTGCCCCGCGGGAGCATCAAACTCTAACGCTACCGGCAACCCCCCGGCCGTGAGACCGATCGGCAACACCAGCCCCGGCAACCCCGCGGTACTGCCGGGTGTGATATTGCGACCAATCGCCTCATCAAAGCTCAGCGCACGATCGCCGATGCGCACAGTAGTCTCCTCACCGATGCGCGGCGCAGGAACCAGCGTCGTCGGAAAAACGTGAGCGACCGCGCCGGTCGCGGCGAAATACACACTGAATGCCCGCCGCAACGCCGGCAATCGCCGCTGCAGCGCGTCTTGATACAACGCGCGGCTAGGATAACCGGGCGATTGAGGGAAAAGATCGCGTTGCAGGAGCGGCCGCAGTTCCGGACTCGCCCGGGCAATCACCTCTAGGGCATTCACGGGCGCGTGCCAGCGCGTCAGGTACGCGTCGAGAGAGCGCCTCATCTCGTAGGCCACGATGGTGTCGGTAGTGCCTGGCGCCAGTTGTTCGATACCCTCGACCTCGGCCTCGACGATTACCACACCGGCCCCAACGAGCAGCTGTACGGCGGCCTGACACAAGCGCTCGACCTCGGGATCAAGCGACTTCCAAAAGTAGCGTCGGCCGAGCGCTAACCGCACGCCCTGCAGTGGAGAGCCGTTCAAAGGTCGGTAATCACCCGTCGCAACTCCATCAAACAAAACCAAATCGTCCACCGAGCGCGCGTGTGGGCCCACCTGATCAAACCGAGGGCTACAAGGGATCGCCCCCGCCGTGGAATAGCGCCCAGTGCTCGGGCGCAATCCGACCAAACCACAGAGTGCCGCGGGCACGCGAATGGAGCCTTCCGTGTCTTCGGCAACCCCAAGCGGAGCCATCCGCGCCGCCACGGCGGCGGCGGTTCCGCCGCTACTACCACCGGGTATACGAGACGGGTCGTAGGGGTTTTGTACTGCACCGAAGGTCTCGTTGCGACTGGTCCAGCCATACGAGAGTTCGTGCAGATTCGTTTTACCTAATACAACTGCGCCGGCGCTACGCAATCGCGCCACAATATCTGCGTCCACCTGGGGGCGAAACCCGGTAAGCCCGGGTGTACCTGCACTGGTCGGGTATTCAGCCGTATTGATGCTGTCCTTGACCGGAATCGGTAGCCCATGCAGCGGCCCGAGACGACCTCCACGGTGCCGCCAACGATCCGCTTGCCGCGCCTGCTCTAGAACACGCGCCGGATCCAGCGTAATGAACGCATTAAACGAACGATAGCGCTCGCACTGTGCGAGCAACTGCGTGGCGTAATATTCCGCGGTACAGTCGCCCTGGGTCATCCGCCGCACCGCGTCCGTCGCGGACCATTCGATAACGTCGTCGCTCGACGTCGACACTGCTGCCCGCGCGGCGGGCCAGAAGACCGACCCAAACAGTGTCGCCGAACCGGCTGCCAGCAATTGGCGCCGCAGTGGATCGGGCGCATCCACACCGCGATCCGTCGCCGCCCGCAGATGATCGATCAGCATAGCGACTCACGACTCCTTGCAGCGCACACGCCCGATGGGTAGGCCAGCCGATGCCTAGCGATGACCCTACTCTGTATTCCACGCGTATCCGTTTTACACGAACGGTGGGCGCCGCGCGATGCCATATCCCAAGGCACGAGTCTGACTATATGACTTTCGCCCGTTTCGCGAATCGCCGCGGCGATGACTACGGTGTATAGACACCTAGCCGCCATGCATCACGCACCGATGAAAAACCATCCCTCATTGCCCACAAAGCAGGTGCTCTACGCAGTACTACAAACGTCTCCTGCATAACTGCATCCACGCTGACACGGGGCCGCTGCGCACGCCCAAGACATGCACAACTGCGCGCCACCCCCCGTCTTAGTCCTCGTTCGGAAGCTCACCGGCACATGCATGCCAGGCCGCCTGTATGGCGCGGACTCGATCGGCCAGTTGCTCACATACTGCTGCGCCATCCTGCACGTGCCGCACAGTAAGCATACCCGTCAGCAGGTGGATCGCTGCATCGGCCCGAGGATCATCAAAATACCCTAGCGTGCCTTTCAAACTGTGCGTCAGTGAGCTGGCCAAGTCCACATCGGAACGCGCGACAGCCGCTGTGAGATCCGCGACTTGTTGCGGCACTTCGACTATGAACTGCGCCATCAGCTGCTCGAGAAGAAGGCGGTCGTTCTGAAACAACGTCAGCAGCCTTCGAAAGGAGGGCGCATCGGTGGATTGCGTAGGGGCATCTACCTCGACCCGTTCATCGCTTGCACTGCGGGTCAACTGTTCGATTACCCGCGCCAAGGCAGCGACCGGTATGGGCTTTGGCAAATACTCATCCATACCGGCCGCGAGACAGCGACCACGATCACCGGGCAGGGCATGGGCGGTCATTGCGACGATCGGCAGATGTCGGCTCCCACGTGCTCAATGTAACTCCCGTATCGCAGCTGTGGCTGCAATGCCATCCACGATATCGATCTGCATATCCATCAGCACGAGGTCGAAATCCCCATCGCCCGCACGTTCCAGCGCATGAACAGCTTCGAGACCAGTTTCTACTAGCAGCACCTCATGACCGAGCTTGGCAAGGAACCTCTTTGCAACCATCTGGTTGATCGGGTTGTCTTCCACCAGAAGGATGCGCCGCGCTCGGCGAGCCGCAGGAGCCTGCGGCGTGCGCTGCACGCTGGACGCCTCTAGATCGGGCGGTCCGAGATCCAGTGCTTGGCAGATCGCATTCAGCAAGTCGCGGCGCCGAATCGGTTTCGACAGATGGGCCGCGATCCCGAGCGCACGACTGCGGTGCAGATCCGCTGGTGCGAGCGACGAGGTCAGCATCAGGATTGGGGGAGTTGCCGTATGTTTGCGTGCGCGCTGCAGATACTGCGCCACCGCAAAGCCGTCCATATTCGGCATGTGCCGATCGAGCACCACCAGCGCGTAGGGCGTCCCGACCGTCTGCTGCAGTAGCGCAAGGCCGACTGCACCACTCTCGGCGACCGTTACTTGCATTCCCCAGTGGGAGAGTGTTTCCTCGAGAATGCGTCGGTTGGTGACATGGTCATCAATGACCAGGACCGATAGCCCGAACAAAGTCGCCATTACGACGGTGGATCGGGTCGGCAATGCGGTGGGCGCGGCGAGCCCCAGAGGCAGCGTGCAATGGAAGGTGCTGCCAATGCCCACTG
>Ga0194061_1000024_pt1 | contig 78925 bp, 79 predicted proteins | sample SepL2221m_MetaG_FD_163423 | JGI IMG/M metagenome (GOLD analysis project Ga0194061, IMG submission 163423) | Anoxic zone freshwater microbial communities from boreal shield lake in IISD Experimental Lakes Area, Ontario, Canada - Sep2016-L224-21m | ecosystem: Environmental > Aquatic > Freshwater >... | reverse complement strand
GACCAGAAGCTGATTGCCGCGGAGCGGCGCAGGAAAGCGGTGCAGAACCTCATTCAGGACGTGCGGCTCGCCTGGTGGCGGGCCGAGGCCGCCCAGCGGTTACTGCCCTTGATTGACGCTTATTTTGAAGAGGTCGATCAGATCATTGAGAAGACCCGGATCATCGAAAGCCGAAAGCTATTGCCGCCAATGCAAACGGCATCCTTTCGCCGGTCGTTGTTGGACCTGCAACAGCAAATCAGTCTTCGGCGTGAGGAGTTGGCGCAAGCAAAGGTCGAGCTTGCGGCATTGGTGAATGCGCCGCCGGGAACCCAGGTCAGTGTTATGCCGCCAACGGAATTTCCGGCTGCCACGCTTGACCTGAAGGAAAGCATAGAGGCGCTTGAGGCGGTTGCACTTCGCAATCGGCCGGAACTGGCCGAGGAAATCTACAAGACAAGAATAAGTGAAAATGAGGCAAAAAAAGCGTTGCTGGGCCTGTTCCCAAACCTCAACCTCAGCCTCGCACGCAACTGGGACAACAATCCCTACCTGGTAAATAGCGCGTGGACATCAACCGGGATAGGGGTTGCCTTCAACTTGGTAAAAGCATTTTCCTTGCCGGCGGTAAACCGTTCTTCCGAGGCGCAGGCGCGCCTGGACGAGGCGCGCCGGCTTGCCATGGCGATGGCGGTGCTTACGCAAACGAGGATCGCCGCGATCCGGTACGGCTTAATGGTCCATGAATACGGGGTCTGGGACGAGGCGACGGAAGATGACAAGAAAATAGTGGGGTTTCTCGAATCGAGTACGGAAGTTGGCATAGATACCGAGTTGGAGCTCATCCGGGCAAAAGGGCGGTACGCGGTCAGCAAGATCAACCGTGACATCATGTATGCCAACCTGGAGGCCGCACTCGGGCGCATCTATAACTCGACCGGCCTGGATCCGGGTACCGCGCAGGCCGACGAGCTTGGAACGGCGGAACTCGCAGACCAGATGACGAGCCAGATCGCCGAGTGGCAAAAGGCCAATTTTTCGTTGAAAGTGGCCGCGCCGCTGGTCACGATGGCGATCGGAAATATCACCGGTGTCCCGGACAACTTGATGAAGGAATTCCGCACGGCGGTTGAAGGCGTGCTTGGGGCGTCCAAGCTGGACATCGTGCCGGAGAAGGACGCCAAGCTGCAGGTGCTCGTTGATGTGAATGTGTCGCCGCTAAAGGGCGGGGGGCGACCGGCACAGATCAAGGTAAAGTTGGTCGACTCCGCTGGTGGCGCTGTGAGGTACTCGTCGGAGTTTAAGACGATGCTCAGTGAGCCGGTAGACGAGGAGCAGTGGCGGACACTTGGCGAAGGTGCGGCTTACCGCGTGCTCGGTCCGATATTGCGACTGCAAGCGGGGCGTACCATCGCGCCGCAAAAGGGTGCGGGCAACGATGCCAAACCGGAAAGTAAGCCGGCTACAAGTCCGAGTGAAGGTGATGCGGTGGCGATTGCTGTTCCGCAGACGGTGGTTGGCATCGAGCCACCTCAAGTGCTCAAAGTCAGCCTTGAGGTGTCGAGACCGCTGACCGAGCCCGCAATCGCGCCACCGCAGAGTGAAGGGCAGAAATTTGGCTCTGATTTCAAGCTCGCCCTGGGTTTGGGCACAGTTAGGAGTGCGATCAAGCTTGCGCCGTCAGTTGCGGAGAATGCGGATGATCCCCTGGCGCTAAGAATGGACAGGGCAATTGCCAATATGCAGCCCGAGCGGATCTCCAGCGTGACGGTCGGCGGGGTGCAGCATGTCCGGTAAGTGGCGCTGTATTTTTGTGATCGGTTTGGCATTTTGTTCATTTTGCGCGGAGGCACAAAATACGCAGCAGCCCGGAATCGCCAAGGGGGCGTCAGACGGGCAAGGCGCGCAAGGCGCCCCAAGTGCTGCGGCTCAGCCAAGACGGAACGAGAGCGCGACAAAGTCTTCGGCGGGCTCGCGCAGCCTCCAATTTGACGAGGCCTCGGCGCTAGAGCAAAGGGATATCTCGGTCTTGGTCGTGGCGGGAAATGAAACAACCTTGTCCAGCCAGATGGCAGGCAAGATAAAAAAAATCAATTTCGGCTTGGGTGACGCCGTCCAGGCCGGGGCAGTGCTTATCGAGTTCGATTGTGCCGAGCAGGACGCCTTGATGCAGACTGCGGAGGCCGAATACCGCGGCGCGAGAGAGACCCACCTGACAAAATTGCGTCTGCAAGCGCTTGGCGCCGCGGGGGAGTTGGAGGTGACCGTGGCGGCCGCGGCCGCAGACAAGGCGAAAAGCCAGGTGACATTCCGGGAGTCCCAGAGCGCTTTTTGCAAGGTCAACGCGCCTTTTAGCGGCCGTGTGGCTAAAACCAGGGTGAAAATCGCCGAGAGTGTTCCGGCGGGCCAGCCCATGCTCGATTTGGTTAATTCCGGCGCATTGAAGGCGCAATTGTTTGTTCCGGCGAGTTGGGCGTATTGGTTGCGGCCTGGTGTTCAGTTTGAGGTCAGGACATCGGGGGATAGCAAGATCTATACTGCCCGGGTATCCAAGCTGAATTCCCGTGTCGAAGGTGTGAGCCAGTTCCTGGAGTTGGAGGGGCGCTTCGAAGGGGCAAACCAAGGCCTTCTTCCGGGAACGGTTGGAACCGCCATTTTCCCGACCCGCCCGAAGCGCTGAGCGACCGTGGATCAAGCGCAAGCAAAGAATATCGGCGCGGAGCTACTCGAGTTTCAGCGAAAGCTCCAGCACTGCAAGTCCATGCGGGAGCTGAATTTTGTAGTTGTTAACGACAGTTTTTCCGTGCTGCAATACGACCAGGCGGTGATCTGGCATTACGACGTTCGCGGCAATATAGACATCAGGGCGGTTTCGGGCCTGGCCGAAATCGCGAGCGACACCCCTTACGTGCAGTGGCTGGCCAAGGCGATTCAATTCATCCTGACAAATCACCCAAACGCGGTCGCCGCGTTTCCCTATGCGGAATTTCCGGATGGGTTGGCGGAAGACGGGCGGGAATGGGTTCACGAGTACATCCTGCACTGTTCCCTGCTCAGTCCGGAGGGCAAGGTGCTGGGCGGGTTGTTCCTCAACCGGCATAACGCGTTCGAGGAGCAGGAACAGGCGGTTGCGGGCTGGATGGCCAGTTCCAGTGCATTTGCGCTTTGGGCGTGGCGGCAGAATTCGAAAAATATGGAGCACGTCACACGGGCGTTTGGCAATCGGTCCGTCCGTTATGTCGCCGGGGCGGCGTGTGTTCTGGTGACTCTGCTGATGTTTGTGCCCATCCGGCTTAGTGCTCTCGCCCCGGCTGAAATCACGCCGATCAAGCCCTTTCCGATTACCGCTCCGGTGGACGGCGTAATCGGCAAAATAATCATTCAGCCAAACCAGGTGGTCAAGGCTGACGAAGCCGTGGCCGAACTTGATGACACGTCAATACGCAACCGCCTTGCCGTAGCAACCAAGGCGTTTGATACGGCATCGTCAGACTATCAGCGGGCGGTAAACAAGTCGTTTAACGATGAGCAGAGCAAGGGAGAGTTGCTTGTGCTCGGGTCGAAGGTCCAGGAAAAGTCCGCCGAAGTCGCGTATCTCACGGAGCTTCTGGAGCGTTTGCGCATTACCGCCCCACAGGGAGGGATTGCGATATTTTCCGATGCCGAGGACCTGCGCGGACGTCCGGTGCAAACGGGGGAGAGAATCATGCTTGTCGCCGATCCGTCCCTGGTGGGCGTGACCGTGTATCTGTCGCCTGATGACGCGGTGGAACTGGATGTCGGGGGAGAGGTTACGGTTTATCTGAACATTGCGCCCTTGTCCCCATTGAAGGCCAAGATAGTCCAAAGTAGTTACGAGGCAACGGTGCAGCCGGACAGCAGTATCGCTTATGTCATAAAGGCCGCGCTGGAGCCGGGCGCGGGGCTGCCGAGAATCGGCAACAAGGGCACCGCCAAGGTGTATGGCAAGGACGTTTCCCTTGGCTATTACCTGATGCGAAAGCCGATTCTATTTCTCAGGCGCAGCCTTGGCATTTAGTGCGGTGCCGGGACGGTCGCCGACCGTTGCTCTTTGGACTTCATAGCGCTCGCTTGCTCTGATATAATCGCCGTCTTTGCGCCCGTAGCTCAGTTGGATAGAGTACCTGGCTACGAACCAGGGGGTCGTGGGTTCGAATCCTGCCGGGCGCGCCATTTTAAAGACCTGCCAATGTGCAGGTCTTTTTTTTGCACTCACGCTGCCCGCCTTTGACCCGTGCCGGTCGGGTATGTACTCCAAAGTTGGGTGGAAACCAAGGCATAGTCGCGGTCGCCGGAACGGTGCACGCCAATGCATCAACGCACGACTTGGGGGAGGCATCGGTTCATTTTCTGGTGCCAGGAAATTCATAAGTTACTGTATATAGGCCAGAAAATATGCTGGCATGCAAGCTGCTAGTCACTTGGGAACTTTCGCCTTTTTTCTTCTCCTTTGGGTGAGAGTCTTTCAGGCAGCCTACGGGCTGCCTTTTTTTTCGAACGCGGGCAAGGGTGCGCCAAATTACCTGCGCGTAAGCCCAACGGGCGCTCGTACCGATGCCTGTCCGGGTAGCCGAGCAGCGGTAATCTGGACTGGGGGCGTGTGCGGCCGAATCAGACCGAAGATCCGGTTTTTGCGGCACAATCACGACACACAACCATGGTCTCTGCCTTTTAGGCGTAAAAATTTTCAAGGCATAAACAGGGAAATATGGAAAAGCACGGAATGCTCAAGGAAGTGCCTCTTATTCTGAGTCTGGACAATCACGGCATTCCGCACCGCTGGGTGACATGGCAGCAGGCATGCTTTTATTACGCCAAAGACCTTATTGCATGGACCCTCGGAGACCGGGCCTTTACCTTTTATGGTGGCGTTTCCCGCTTGACGGGGGAACGCTCGAGCATCACCGCGCGCTCCATCATTGCCATCAAAGGCAAAGCGATGGCAATGAAAGGTTTCAGCCAAGTACCGCCGCTCAGCAACCGCGAACTATTCAGGCGCGATCAGCACATGTGCGCCTACTGCGGCGGGGAATTTGGATTTCTTCGACTGACTCGCGACCATATCAAACCTGTTTCGCGCGGCGGAATTGACGTGTGGATGAACGTGGTCACTGCATGCCGCAACTGCAACGGCATGAAACGCAACCGCACCCTTGACGAAGCGGGGCTGGAATTACTGTACGCACCTTATGTGCCCAACAAGGCGGAGTACTTGATACTGACCAACCGAAAAATCCTTGCCGACCAGATGGAATTTCTCAAACAGCATGTCGCGGCCCACAGTCGTGTCCTGCGCCTGGCCGGCGAAAATGCATGAGCATGGAAGTACAAAATGACTTCTGGCTGAACTCGGGTTTCCATTTGCTTGACCGTGACGCCGTCGGCAATCTCATGGTTACGGATGATTTTCTCAGGGCTTACTACCTCAGGCCGGAGGTTCGTCCTATGGATGACTCCTCGGGCGCTGAGTTTGAATTGCACCAGGCGTTGATGCAAACCCCGCGCCTTGAAGTTCCAGCGGAGAGATTGGCCAAGATAGCGGACGAGGATGTTCGGGACAACTACCGCGTCGTCCTGGATTTTCGAGCGCGCCTTCTGCGGAGTAACTGCCTTGAGTCCTGCTATAGCGGAATTTTTTCCGACGGGAACGTCACTGTTCCGCCGCTATTCATAGATCAGATTACGCAGATCATCCTGCGCAACGCCCTGGAAGGTTGCGAGGATGCGCTGCAACTGCGCGTGGCAGAGGTGTTTTTTCGCAAACAAAAGGCCAGCGTGCAAAGCGGGGCTGTGATGCTCGCCGATTTTGACGTGGTTGAAAGTCATGCGTCGGGCGCCGCATTCGGCAGTCTTGGCCGGTTGATATCGGAGGCCCAGACACCGCTGCGCAATGTCAGCCTTGACGTTCTTGAGCGAGATAACGCGGACCTGTACTGGTCGCGCGACCAGCGGCATGATTTTGTGGTGAGAATCAATCATGGTGCACCGGCCGCGCAGGCTTTTTGCCTCGTAATTGAACGCTGGGTCTGGCACTTTTTCCGGGTTGCAGTAAAGGTCAGGACGATTGCCGCGATTGAAGAGCATAGCTGGGCCTGGCACATCGGGCTTGATGCCGAATCGACGTCGTTATTGAATGATTTATGGCGTGGCGAACAGGTGGAGCAGGGCAGATTGCAGCGCCTGCTTTGCCTCTATCGCATGGAGTTTTTGGATCACTCCCGAATGCGAAGGGAGATTGCGGGGCGTCCGGTGTATCTGGCTTTATCGATGGACGAGGACGGCGCTGTGCGCATGAAGCCGCAGAACTTGCTGACCAACCTGCCGGTTTTGGGGCAACCCTGAAGGGCGCCAAGCCGGGGCAACCCGCCTATTGGGATAGGGCCGGGCGGGAACTGGCCGAGGGGGATGCCGTGATGTCGGGCATCATTGACGCGTTTCCCGGTATCAGCATTGAATGCAGGGGCGAGCCCTTCCTCACGCTGGTCCGATCGATAGTAGGTCAACAGATCTCGGTAAGTGCCGCGGCGAGCATTTGGCAGCGTTTGATGGTTGAGGCGCCGTGCATGGAAGCGATGCAGATTCTTGTCATCGGGGAGGCGCGGCTGCGGCAGTGCGGCCTTTCAGGACGCAAGGCCGAGTATGTAAGCGACCTTGCCCGGCATTTTTGCAGCGGCAGCCTGCGCCATACAGATTGGGCGGGTATGAGCGATGACATGGTAATCGCAGACCTGACTCAAGTCAGGGGCATTGGCCGTTGGACGGCACAGATGTTTCTCATGTTCAATCTGCTGCGGCCTGATGTCCTGCCTTTGGACGATCTTGGATTGCAGAAGGCGGTGAACCATTACTACTTCCTAGGGGCACAGGCCCCGCGTGAGAGCCTTCTGGAGTTGGCTGAAGGGTGGCGCCCCTGGCGTTCCGTTGCCACCTGGTACCTGTGGCGAAGCCTTGAGCCTGTTCCGGTTGGTTACTAGCTGCCGACCGCAGACCCGGTCCCTGGGGTAAAATCTACCGATGAAGACCACGTTTCTTGAGTTTGAGCAGCCTGTCGCCGAGCTTGAGGCCAAGATCGAGGAGTTGCGTTTTGTGCAGGACGACTCCGCGCTGGATATTTCCGAGGAGATACAGCGCTTGCAGAAAAAGAGCCAGGCCCTCACCAAAGATATTTATGCAAAACTGTCGCCTTGGCAGGTCGCCCAGGTGGCGCGCCACGCGCAGCGCCCCTACACGCTCGATTATATCAATCTGCTGTTTACGGATTTCGAGGAGCTGCACGGGGATCGTTCCTATGCGGACGATGCTTCCATTGTCGGGGGAGTGGCGCGGTTTAACGGCCAGTCGCTCATGGTCATTGGTCACCAGAAGGGGCGCGACACCAAGGAAAAGATATTGCGCAATTTCGGCATGCCCCGTCCGGAGGGGTATAGAAAAGCCATGCGACTAATGCGTCTGGCTGAAAAATTTGGCATCCCGGTGGTTACCTTTATTGACACTCCCGGCGCTTACCCCGGCATTGGTGCCGAGGAACGGGGGCAGTCCGAGGCGATAGGCAAAAACCTTTACGTCATGGCGGAGTTAAAGGTTCCACTGGTGTGCACCGTGATCGGTGAAGGCGGCTCGGGAGGGGCGTTGGCGATCGCAGTAGGAGACATTGTGCAGATGTTGCAGTATGCGACTTACTCGGTGATATCCCCCGAAGGCTGCGCCTCTATTTTGTGGAAGAGCGCCGAAAAAGCGCCGGAGGCGGCAGAGACACTGGGAATCACCGCGAATCGGTTGAAAACGCTGGGCCTTATCGACAAGATAATTGCCGAGCCCTTGGGCGGGGCGCACCGGGATCCGACGGCTGCGGCCCAGAGTCTAAAGAAGTCACTCCAGGACGGGTTACGCCAGTTGGCTGGAAAAAGCGTGTCCGAGCTTGTCGAGATGCGGTTTGAAAGACTCATGGGTTATGGGAAATTCAAGGAAGCAGACGTCAAATGACCTGGCAGGGCGTGTCTCGGCGCGTTTGTCACGGGTTGCGCCGCATGGAGCGCGTCTGCGTCTGGGTTTGTCAGGGGGGCGCGATTCAGTAGCGCTTTTCTCTATCCTAGCCGACCTTGCCCCACGGCTAGGCTATTCCCTGGAGTGCGTTCACGTTCATCACGGCATCAGCCCTTGTGCGGATCAATGGGCTGATTTTTGTGCCGGGTTATGTCTGGCACGAAAAATAAAGCTGGATATTGTTCGCGTGGATCTTGGCCGGTTTCAATCCAGTGGGCTGGAGGCCTCTGCGCGCCTTGCGCGCTATGGCGTGCTTTTCCGGCCGGGTGCCGATTTTGTTGTTCTGGCACACCATCAGCGTGACCAGGCCGAGACCATTTTGTTGCAACTATTCCGCGGATCCGGCGTGAAAGGCCTGTCCGCGATGCCTGAATCGGGAGCGGGGAACGGCATGCCGATTCTCAGGCCAATGCTTGACGAGCCTTTTTCTGAAATTGATGCCTACGTCCGTGCGCATCGACTCGCGTGGGTTACAGACGAGAGTAACGACGATACGCATTTTCCAAGAAATTTCATCCGGCATCAGGTGTTGCCGGTGCTGGAAGCGCGTTTTCCTGGGGTAACCAAGGCGATGGCTCGCTCTGCCAGCCATGCGGCTGAAGCGCAAAAGCTCCTGGACGATCTTGCCACGCTCGATCTGGCGGTCTTGCAGCACGAAGGCGGACTTGCGATCGCGCCATTGCGGGAATTGACGGACGTGCGTGCAAAAAATGTGCTTCGCTTTTATTTTTCAAAACACGGACTCGAACTTCCGCAGTCGGTGTATCTTGAGGAAGTTTTCAGGCAACTCAAGACCGTTCGCAGTGATGCCAAGGTCGAGTTCGATCTTGGCAGGATGGTCGGCAGGTGTCATAAGGGGGTATTGATGCTGGAACCCCCGACCTGTGTGCCGGGGCCGTCCACCGGGTACCGCTGGCATGGCGAGGCTGTATGGAACCTGCCCGAACTTGGCGGCGTACTGACCTTCCTTCCTGCCTCTGGGGCCGGATTCAATGCCAACAAACTGGAGTCGGGGCCCCTCACGGTGCGCTTACGCCGCGGCGGGGAGCGTATGCAACTGGAGGCATCGCGACCAAAGCGCAGCCTGAAGAACCTTTTGCAGGAGGCAGGCATCCCGTTTTGGCGGCGCCAACGCCTGCCCATGGTCTACCTGGGGGATGAATTGGTATTTGTCCCCGGGGTTGGTCTTGCCCTTGCATGCCGGGCAAATCCGGGTGAGCCGGGCGTGTTGCTCGAGTGGACGGAGTCCGTATTTACCGGTTGATTCGAGGGGTGGGTGGTTGCGTGTTTTGCTGCGATTTGCGGTATGGGGGTAGTGCTGCAGTCCGCATACGGCCCTGATTTCAGTGGCTTCGGTCCGCGCAGCGATGAGGAGGGGCCTGCGCGTGAGGCAAGAGAAAACATCCTATCTAGCTCGGCAAACCCCCCAAATCCTGATATAATAAAAAGTTGAGCATTTTTAATAACTTACATCTCGATTAATCGTGTCACTTGTGAAAAACGGAGTCCCCGCATGGCTTTGGAAAGAACTTTGTCGATAATCAAACCGGATGCCGTTGCAAAAAACGTCATTGGCCAAATTTATTCGCGCTTTGAGGGTGCCGGATTGAGGGTGATTGCAGCGCAGATGATGCATTTGTCGCAACGGGAAGCCGAAGGATTTTATGCGGTTCACAGGGAGCGGCCGTTTTTCCGTGACCTGGTGAGTTTCATGATTTCCGGGCCGGTCATGATCCAGGTTCTTGAAGGGGACAACGCGATCGCGAAGCACCGGGACCTGATGGGCGCAACCGACCCGAAAAAGGCGGCGAAAGGCACCATCCGTGCGGATTTTGCGGACAGCATCGATGCGAATGCGGTGCATGGTTCGGATGGGCCTGAAACGGCAAAAAATGAAATTGCCTTTTTCTTCTCCAGCCTGGCTGTCCACTCGCGCTAATGTCTGAAAACCTTCTCGGTCTGGACGCGCAGCGTTTGGCGACCTTCTTTTCGGGGGTTGGCGAGAAGCCGTTTCGAGCGAAACAAGTCATGCGTTGGGTGCATCGCAGCGGTGTTAATGACATCGAGTTGATGACCGACATATCCAAGCCGTTGCGGGACAAGTTGCGCGCCACGTTTGAAATTTCCGCGCCGAAAGTTATCAGTGACAGTACTTCAGCGGACGGAACACGGAAGTGGCTGCTCGATGTCGATCCGGGCAATGCGGTCGAGGCGGTCTTTATTCCGGAAGAAAGTCGAGGAACGCTTTGCATCTCGAGTCAGGCAGGTTGCGCACTGGACTGCCAGTTCTGCTCCACCGGGAAGCAGGGTTTCAACCGCAACCTCACCACCGCCGAGATTATTGGCCAACTCTGGTGGGCGTCCGCATCCTTGCGTTCCGCGTCGCCTGATGCGGCCTTGTCCCCGGGTAAGGCGAACCTTGACGACGATTCGCTGGGGGGCGGGAGAATAATCAGCAACGTCGTGATGATGGGCATGGGCGAGCCCTTGCTGAATTACGAGAACGTCGTGCCCGCATTGCAATTGATGCTGGACGATAACGCATACGGATTATCGCGGCGCAGGGTTACGCTGTCCACGTCGGGAATCGTCCCGGCGATAGACCGCTTGCGCGAGGACTGCCCCGTTGCGCTCGCCGTTTCCCTTCACGCGCCCAATGACAAATTGCGTGACGAGTTAATGCCGATAAACCGCAAGTATCCCTTACGCGAGTTGCTGGCAGCCTGTGTGCGTTACCTGGATCGCGCGCCGCGTGATTTCGTCACCTTTGAATACGTCATGCTGGACGGCATCAACGACAGTGACGCCAGCGCTCGCGAGCTGATTGGCCTGTTATCCGAGGTGCCCTGCAAGGTAAATCTCATTCCTTTCAACCCGTTTCCAAAATCGGCATTCAAGCGCTCGTCGCGTGAGCGCATCCGGCAGTTCAGTGAAATTCTCAACGCTGCGGGGATTGTTACGACCACGCGAAAGACGCGTGGAGATGATATTGACGCGGCCTGCGGACAACTGGCCGGCATGGTTCAGGATCGCACGCGCCGGGTTATCAGGCTGGCGCGCAACGCAGGAGCGGCATGATGAACAGATATCTGGCAGGCGTGTTTTACGTCGGAGTTGTCCTCTTCGTGGCCGGATGCGGAGGGGGGCAAACCATTCCCGAATCTGAAATCATGGCGGATACCGGCCAGCAGGTGGGCGAGCCGAGTGATCCGCGCAATCGTGCGCGCATTCATACCGAGCTTGGTGGACTGTATTTTCAACGCGGCAATATGGGCGTTGCGCTCGAAGAATTGCGCATCGCCACAAGCGCCGATCCGAATTACGCACCTGCCTACAACGTGCTCGGGCTGGTTTACATGGATTTGCGCGAAAACGCCCAGGCGCAGGCGAATTTTGAGAAATCGTTGCGCCTGAGTCCGGCGGACGCCGACGCCAACCATAATTACGGATTGTTTCTCTGCCAGACGGGAAAAGAGGCGGATTCATTGCGCTATTTTCTCGCTGCGATCAAGAATCCCCTTTATTCGCTGCCGCAAAAATCCTATGCCGCGGCGGGGGCCTGCGCGATAAAGGTCAACAATGATCGCGACGCTGTCGAGTATCTGGAGCGTGCATTGAGGATCGACCCCGATTATTTGCCCGCCCTTATGAGTTTCTCGCAGATGCTCTACAAAAAAGGTGAACTTGAACGGGCACGGACGACGATCGCGCGATTTAACAGGATTTCCGACCAGACGGCTGAATCTCTCTGGCTTGCGCTGCGAATTGAAAGAAAACTTGGGGAGAAGAACACCGAAAACAATCTTGCGACGCAGTTGCGCCGTCGTTTTGCCGGTTCCGCGGAGTACCAGAGTTTGCTGAAGGGGCAGTTTGAGTGACCACTGAGGCGCAGTTGCCCGAAGAAACGGGGGAGGCCGCGGACCTGAGCCCGGGGCGCGCCATTACGAGGGTGCGCGAGGCGCGCAACATGACCACTGCGGAAGTGGCGCAGCACCTGAAATTCGGAGTCAAGCAAATTGAGGCGCTTGAAGCCGATGATTACAGCAAGCTTCCCGGAAATACACTGGTTCGCGGGATGATTCGCAGTTATGCAAAGTTATTGCAGATCGATCCGGTACCGCTGCTGGAGGCGTTTTCCAGACGGAACATTCCTTCCGAAGTGACCGTCGACCTGCGGGCAAAACGCATTCCGTTTCCTGACGGTGTCAAACGATCGACGCGGGCCTATGCATTGTTCACCGCTGCGATCCTGCTGGTGGTTGCCGGCGTTGTTTACGAGTGGCGAACCAGCCCCGGTGAGTCGACGGCCATGGTTTTCATGTCCTCGCCCAAGCCCGTATCCGGTACGGCACAGTTAGCGCCGACGGAATCCGCCGCGGCGCCGTCTTCACCCCTGCTGGCAGCTCCGGCTGAGGGCGCACCGACCGGACAACCAGAGGCTGGTGACGAGCCGGAAGTCGCCGTCACTTCGGTGAAATTGGCAAAAACACCCAAGCCGGGCAGTCTCAGGCGCATCGAACTGGAGTTTGAAAAGGCTTCGTGGGTGGAAATCAAGCAAGGTGACGGCAGAATCCTGTTGTCACAACTGAATGCCGGCGGGACACGGCAGGTGCTTGAGGGCAAACCGCCGTTTTCCGTGGTTATTGGCAATGCACCGATGGTGCGCCTGAAGTACAACGAAGAGCCCGTCGACTTGCGGCCGCACTTCAAGGTCGATGTCGCGCGACTGACACTGGAGTAGTGATGCACCAGATTATTCAACGCCGTGTGTCCAGGCAGGTGCGTATCGGTTCCGTGCTGGTTGGTGGTGACGCGCCCGTGATGGTGCAGTCCATGACCAACACCGATACCGCTGATGCAGACGGCACGACCCGCCAGGTCTTCGATCTGGCACGGGCCGGCTCGGAGGTAGTCAGGCTGACGGTGAATTCGGCCGAGGCGGCGGCGGCCGTTCCTTATATTCGGGAAAAGCTCGATGTAATGGGCTGCAACGTCCCGCTGGTTGGTGACTTTCACTTCAACGGGCACAAATTGCTGACCGACAGCCCCGCATGCGCAACTGCGTTGGCCAAATACAGGATTAATCCGGGCAACGTCGGCCAAGGTTCCAAGCGCGACGGACAGTTTGCCGTGATGATCGAGTTGGCATGCCGCCACGACAAGCCGGTGAGGATTGGCGTGAATTGGGGCAGCCTTGATCAAGCCTTGCTGGCGCGGCTGATGGATGCGAATGCGAAGCTCGCAAGCCCCGCTGATGCCGACGCGGTGATGCGCGAGGCGCTCATAACCTCCGCACTGGACAGTGCGCTGCGCGCGGAAGAACTGGGCCTGGCGCGCGACAAAATAATTCTTTCCTGCAAGGTCAGCGGCGTACAAGACTTGATCGGTGTTTACCGTGATTTGGCCCGTCGTTGTGACTATCCCTTGCATCTGGGGCTCACCGAGGCCGGGATGGGCTCGAAGGGCATCGTCGCGTCGACGGCGGCGATGTCAGTGCTGTTGCAGGAAGGTATCGGCGACACCATCCGCGTGTCGCTAACGCCCGAGCCGAACGGCGACCGCACGCGGGAAGTGGTGGTTGCACAGGAAATCCTGCAGACCATGGGCCTGCGTTCATTTGCGCCGATGGTCATCGCCTGTCCGGGTTGCGGGCGCACGACCAGCACCTATTTTCAGGAGCTCGCCTCGAAAATCCAGGCCTATCTGCGGGAACAGATGCCCGTGTGGCGGGCGAATTATCCCGGGGTCGAGGAGATGCGCGTGGCTGTCATGGGATGTGTCGTAAACGGCCCGGGGGAGTCAAAGCATTCGGATATCGGTATCAGCCTGCCGGGCTCGGGGGAGCGGCCTGTCGCGCCGGTGTATGTGGACGGGGAGAAGACTGTAACGCTCAAGGGCGAGAACATCGCCGGGGAATTCCAGGAGTTGGTTAACAATTATGTCCGGGCCAGATACGGTTCCGATGCGCCAGCACATCGGGCAGGTCCGCGGGTCATTCCCATCAAGGCCGGCGTTTAAGCCCCCATCCATGAACAATACTTTGCAAGCGGTGAGGGGGATGAACGACATTCTGCCCGATGAGGCGGAACTCTGGGAGAGCGTGGAAGCGATTCTCAGGGAATGGCTCCAGTCATACGGCTATCGCAACATCCGTACTCCCCTGCTGGAGCAGACGGTCTTGTTTCACCGCGCAATCGGTGAGGCGACCGATATTGTTGAAAAGGAAATGTACAGTTTTGTCGACGCCCTTAATGACGAAAAACTGACGCTGCGCCCGGAGGCCACTGCCTCGACGGTCCGCGCGGCGATCGAACACTCGCTTACCTATAACGGGCCGCAGCGTCTCTATTACATGGGCCCGATGTTTCGCCACGAACGGCCGCAAAAAGGGCGTTACCGGCAGTTCCACCAGGTCGGGGCGGAGGCGCTCGGAATGCCGGGGCCGGATATCGATGCCGAACAGCTGCTGATGTGCTCGCGCTTGTGGGATGACCTTGGGCTCGACGGTATGCGCCTGCACCTCAATTCGCTTGGTTCTGCCCCGGAGCGCGCGGTCTTCCGAGAACAGCTTGTGGAGTTTTTGCGAAGTCATGCGGCCGACCTTGACGATGATTCAAGGCGCCGCCTGGAGTCCAATCCGCTGCGCGTGCTCGATTCCAAGAATCCGCAAATGCAGGAAATCATCCAGGCTGCGCCCAAGCTTATGGAATATCTTGGTGGCGCATCCCTTGCGCATTTTGACGGCGTGCAGGCTGTGCTCAAGGATGCGGCCATACCGTTTGAGATAAATCCCAGGCTCGTGCGGGGGCTCGATTATTACAATCTCACAGTATTCGAGTGGGTTACCGATCGTCTCGGGGCCCAGGGTACCGTATGCGGGGGCGGACGTTACGACGGCTTGTTCGGCCAGATCGGAGGCAAACCAACGCCGGCATGCGGTTGGGCGATCGGCATTGAAAGGCTGCTTGCACTGGTTATCGATAAGGGGCGCAAGGCCGAGGCGTCCCCCCCCGATGTTTACCTGGTCAACGAGGGCGAAGCCGCAGCCCGCTATGCATTTTCTATAGCAGAGCGCCTGCGTGACAGCGGACTCAGTGTGATTCAACACTGCGGCGGCGGCAGTTTCAAATCGCAAATGAAAAAAGCGGATGCGAGCAGGGCGTTGCTGGCGGTGATAGTCGGTGACGACGAGGTCGCGGGCGAAAGTGTCAATATCAAACCGTTGCGGGAGGCCAGGGACCAGCAGCGCGTCCCAGCCGTACAGGCGCCGCAATGGATCAGCGATTTTCTTTATTTAGAAAGAGATTAAATGGCAGCGTACGATCTGGAAGAGCAGGAACAACTTGCCGAATTGAAGCTTTGGTGGAAGCGCTACGGCAACCTGGTTATCCTCGCCTTGAGCCTTGTCCTTATCGCGATTGCCGCTTGGTCCGGCTGGAGATTGTGGCAGCACAGCCAGGCACAGCAGGCAAGTGCCGCGTATTCGGACTTGCAAAAGGCCTCTCGGGACGGGGACACCAAGAAGGCGGGCGAGCTTAGCGGAACGATCCTGGAGCAATATTCCCGAACGACTTATGCCCCGCTTGCGGCACTGATTTCTGCAAAATTGCACTTTGAGTCGGGTGATCTGCGGACCGCCAAAGCGCAATTGCAGTGGGTTATCGGCAATGCCCGCGATGAAGATTTACGGGACATCGCCCGACTGCGCCTGTCCGGACTCTTGCTGGACGAAAAGGCTTACGACGAAGCGTTAAAAGCTCTCGATGCCAAGCCGTCACCGCTCATGGAACCGCTTTTCCTGAGTGCGCGCGGTGATGCCTTGCTGTCCCAGGGTAAGGCCGCGGAGGCAGTGGGCGCATTTAAGTCTGCTCTGGAGAAAACCCCGGCAAAGCAGGTGGCCGCAAAAGAGTTGCTCCAGCTGAAGATAGACGCGATGGGGGTCAAGTAGTGAGGCTGTTTGCAATCCTGGCTGTCAGCGTATTGGCAGGCTGTGCCTCGGTTTCTGACTCGAGCATGAACCCGCTCAACTGGTTTGGCAGTACGTCGCCTTCGGCCAAAATGGCCGAACTCACCGAAATAAAAGCCAGCGTCACGCTGCGTACGGTGTGGCGCGCTTCGGTCGGCAATGCGGGCAAAGCGATTTTCTCACCCGCGATTGCCAAAGGCAGTGTTTTCGCGGCGGCTGAAGATGGAAATGTCACCCGTTTTGACGCCGTGACCGGCCGGGAAATCTGGCGGGTCAGTGCCGGAGAACGCCTCAGCGGCGGGGTCGGATCTGATGGTGACCTGGCCGTGGTGGCCACTGGCAAGGGCGATGTAATCGCGTTCAACGGGGAAGGCGTGTTGCTTTGGAAATCCAGGGTGACAAGCGAAGTGCTTGCCGCCCCGGTTGTTTCGGGTGATCTGGTCATCGTGCGCAGCGCGGACAGCCGGATTTACGGGCTGAACGCCAAGGACGGAAAAAGACGCTGGGTGTACCAGCGCGCCACACCGGCCTTGTCGGTGCGGTCCCCGGCGGGAGTTGCAGCTATGCGGGGCAACGCATACGCCGGATTTGCCGGCGGAAAAATGGTGGCTATCGCATTGTCAAACGGGGGTGTTCGTTGGGAATCGACAGTTGCGCTGCCCAAAGGGGCGACAGAAATTGAACGTGTGACCGATGTCGTCGGTTTGCCGCTGGTATCGGAGCGCGAAGCTTGCGCGGTCGCCTACCAGGGCCGGGTTGCGTGCATCGACGCGAATAACGGCACGGTGTTGTGGTCGCGCGATATGTCCAGCACCTCCGGCCTGGGTTGGGACGCGCGTACCATATATGTGAGCGACGACAAGGGCGGCGTGCACGCGCTGGATCGTGCCAGCGGAAACAGCCTGTGGAAGCAGGACAAGCTTTTTTTGCGGAATTTGTCCGCACCAATCGGACTTGGCTCCGCGGTCGCGGTCGCGGATGTCCAGGGTTATGTGCACCTGCTGGCGCGGGACAGCGGCGCTTTTGTCGGCCGAATGGCGACCGATGGTTCACCAATCAGCACGAACCCGCTCATCCTGGATGGCGGCTTCCTCGTTCAGACCCGCAACGGCGGTGTTTTCTCGATTGCCGCAACCAATTAAACAGAACATTAACGCCTTTTAGGCACCTGGGAACAGGTTACCGCGCTTTTTCCCCGTTTGGAAAAGCAACAGTGATTCTGCCTCTCCGTGGTGAGTGATATCAATGAAACCCACGCTCGTACTGGTCGGAAGACCGAATGTCGGCAAGTCCACCCTCTTTAATCGTCTGACGAGGACGAGGGACGCACTCGTTGCTGATGTACCCGGCCTGACACGGGATCGTCACTACGGGCACGGCAAGATCGGTAACAAGCCCTACCTGGTTGTCGACACCGGCGGCCTGGAGCCCAATACCGATGACGGAATCCTGCAGGAAATGGCGAAGCAAACGCAGCAGGCCATTGCCGAGGCCGATGTGGTCATTTTCCTGGCCGACGGCCGGCAGGGTTTGACCAGCCAGGACAAGGCCATTGCCAACCAGTTGCGCCGTCTGGACCGGCAGGTGATTCTGGCGGTCAACAAAACCGAGGGGATGAATGCGGGTGTGGTGACGGCCGAATTCCATGAGATGGGGTTGGGCCGGCCCTGGGCGATTTCGTCGGCGCATGGGGAGGGCGTTACCGACCTGGTTGAGATGGCGCTGGAGGCCTTTCCTTCGGAAGAGGAGGCGCCGGCCTCCAGGCATCCGCGCGTGGCGATTATCGGCCGTCCCAACGTCGGCAAATCGACGCTGGTGAACACGTTGCTCGGGGAGGAGCGGGTCATCGCGTTTGACCAGCCGGGCACCACCCGGGACAGTATAGAAATCGAGTTCACCCTGGATGGGAAGTCTTACACCCTGATTGATACCGCAGGAGTGCGGCGTCGCGGCAAGGTTTTTGAGTCAATCGAAAAATTTTCGGTTATCAAGACCCTTCAGGCGATCGATGAATGCAATGTGGCCGTTCTGGTCCTTGACGCGCAGGCTGACATATCGGAGCAGGACGCCCACCTCGCCGCCTTCATCCTTGAGCGCGGGCGTGCGTTGGTCGTCGCGGTGAATAAATGGGACGGACTGGACGAATATGCACGGGACCAGGTGAAACGCGCGATTGCAAAAAAACTGGTTTTTCTGTCTTTTGCGCGGTTTCATTACATCTCGGCGCTAAAGGCACAGGGCGTTGGCACGCTATTCGGCTCGATCGATTCGGCCTACGCCGCGGCGATGAGAAAACTGTCGACGCCCCGTCTTACCCGCGCCCTTATCGCCGCAATCGAGAAGCAGCAACCGCCCAGGAAAGGCATTTTTCGCCCGAAGCTTCGCTATGCGCATCAGGGCGGGATGAACCCGCCGGTTATTGTCATTCACGGCAGCGCGCTTGACGCCGTCCCGGACAGCTATCGCCGCTACCTCGAGGCGGCTTTTCGTGACGTGTTCGAATTGCGCGGCACGCCGCTGCGCGTGCAGTTCAAGAACAGCCGCAATCCCTACGCGACTGAGCGCGGCAACCGGTAGCAAATGCGTTAAAAATCAATTACAGTAGGGTTTTAGTCAATAGAGCATGGAGTGACCATGAGCACCAAAGGGCAATTGTTACAAGACCCGTTCCTGAACACGCTGCGCAAAGAACACGTGCCAGTCGCTATTTACCTGGTCAACGGGATCAAACTGCAAGGGCAGATCGAGTCGTTTGACCAGTACGTGGTGCTGTTGAAAAATACCGTCACCCAAATGGTTTACAAGCACGCCATTTCCACGGTCGTTCCGGCCCGGCCGGTACAGATCGCTTTCGATAACGCCCCTTCTGAATCTTAAAGCAGCGAACACACTGCGTTACGGGCATGTTTGATCGCCCGCAGGGTGGTGACGCCGTTGTCCTGGTTAGCCTGGATTTAGGCGCCGAAGGCTACGAAGACAGTCTTGAGGAGCTCAAGCTGTTGGCGGCGAGTGCCGGGCTCTCCGCCCGCGCGATTATCGGCGGCAAGCGCCAGCGTCCCGATCCGGCACTGTTTGCGGGTTCCGGCAAGGTAGGGGAAATTGCCGAGGCACTGCGTGCCCATCAGGCCAGCCTTGCGGTGTTCAATCACGAGCTCTCGCCGGCCCAGGAGCGCAACCTGGAAAAGGCGCTCGATTGCCGGGTGATTGACCGAACCAGCCTGATTCTCGATATATTCGCGCAGCGGGCGCAAAGCCACGAAGGCAAGTTGCAGGTGGAACTTGCGCAGCTTGACCACCTGACCACGCGGTTGGTGCGGGGCTGGACCCACCTGGAGCGGCAAAAGGGCGGGATCGGTCTTCGCGGTCCCGGTGAAACGCAGCTCGAGACCGACCGTCGCCTGATTGGCAAACGGGTGAAGACGCTCAAGGACAAGCTGGAAAAACTGCAAAAGCAGCGCATCACGCAACGCCGCGCGCGTGAGCGCGGCGCGGTGTTCTCGGTTTCGCTGGTCGGCTACACCAACGCCGGAAAATCAACCCTGTTCAACGCACTGACCCATGCCTCTAGGTATGCCGCCGACCAGCTTTTTGCAACGCTGGACACCACCACGCGGCGCTTATGGCTGCCTGAGGCCGGATCGTTGGTGATATCGGACACCGTGGGGTTTATCCGGGACCTGCCGCACGCCCTGGTCGCGGCATTTCGGGCAACCCTTGAAGAAACGGTACGGGCCGATTTGCTGCTGCATGTGGTCGATGCCGCCAGCAGCTCGCGGGAGGAGCAGATTACCCAGGTGAACGGGGTGTTGTCCGAGATTAACGCCGCCGGCGCACCGCAGATCCAGATTTGGAACAAGATTGACATTTCGCATGTGTCTCCGGGTTTGGACAGGGATGAATATGGTAAAATTCAAAGGATTAGACTGAGTGCTCGTAGCGGGGAAGGTCTGGATTTCCTGCGTATGGCGCTGGTCGAAACGGCGCTCGCCAGAGCACAGTCGCAGAATGCCGTGGCTGTATGACCGAAACCGTCCGAAACTTTCGATTTACCGAACGGGCAGCTTGGTCGATTAGCAGCAATTTCTCAGCAAGCGAAATTAACGTCGGAGGCACAGGTTTGCCATGGCTTTGAATGACCCGCAGTGGGGAAAAAAAGGTGGGGGGAATAATGAAGGTCCTCCCGACCTGGATGAAATGTGGCGCAGCTTCAATCAGAAGCTGAATGGCCTTTTCGGCAAAAAGGGCGGGGGCGGCTCCACGCCGCCTACTGAACCGAACATGAAGCAGATTGGCGGCGGGGTCGGCCTTGTCGTCGGGCTCATCGCCGCGATCTGGCTGGCAAGCGGTTTTTATATCGTCGACGAGAGCCAGCGCGGCATCGTACTGACTTTCGGAAAGTATTCGCAGACCACCACGGCGGGCCTGCGCTGGCGTCTGCCGTATCCGATCCAAACCAACGAACTGGTCAACCTGACGCAGGTTCGCACCATAGAAATCGGCTATAGAAACAGCGTTAAAACAAAGGTTCTGCGTGAATCGTTGATGCTGACCGATGATGAAAACATCGTGGATATCCAGTTTGCCGTGCAGTTCACGCTCAAGGATCCGGAGGACTACATTTTCAGTAATCGGCGCCCCGAGGAAACGGTGATGCAGGCGGCGGAAACCGCATTCCGCGAGACTGTCGGCAAGTCGAGCATGGATTTTGCACTGTACGAAGGACGTGAGCAGATCGCTGTTTCCTCGCAAAAGCTGATGCAGGAAATCCTTGACCGCTACAAGACCGGTGTTTTGATCATCAAGGTGGTGATGCAAAATGCGCAACCTCCCGAGCAAGTCCAGGCGGCGTTTGACGACGCGGTGAAGGCCAAGCAGGACCTTGAAAGGCAGAAGAACGAAGGCCAGGCCTATTTCAATGATGTCGTCCCCAAGGCGCGCGGTTCCGCGTCGCGCTTGACGGAAGAGGCGGTGGGTTACCGGCAGCGGGTCATCGCGAATGCCGAGGGTGAGGCGTCACGCTTCAAGCAGATCTTGGCCGAATACAGCCGGGCTCCCCAGGTAACGCGGGACCGCATGTATCTGGAGACGATGCAGCAGATACTGTCTTCGACCAGCAAGGTAATGGTTGATGCGCGTTCGGGCGGGAATATGCTGTTTCTTCCATTGGACAAGATTATGCAAATGACTGCAGCGGGCGCACTGCCCGAGATCGGGCCGGCCGCGCGCGCGCCTTCAACGGATGTTGCGCCTTCGGCCGAATCGACGCCCTCCGGTACTTCAACGCCCTCGGCTGTTACCGCCCCACGTTCGCGTGACGCACTGCGTGGTCGGGAAAGGGAGACACGATGAACTCGAACCGTTTGAGCGTCATCCTCGGTTCGCTGCTCGTTGCGATTGTGCTGATCAGCGTGAGCGTATTCACGGTTGACCAGCGCGAAAACGCGATTGTTTTCCAACTCGGTGAAGTGAAAGAGGTCATCAAGGACCCCGGCCTGCACATGAAGTGGCCGCTGATCCAGAACGTGCGAACCTACGATACCCGGATCCTGACGCTGGACACGCCCGATACCGAGCGGTTCATAACATCGGAAAAGAAGAATGTCCTGGTTGATTCCTTCGTCAAATGGCGGATCGCCGACGTCAAGCAGTACTACATCACTGTCGGTGGCGACGAGGCGCGCGCCCAGACGAGGATTTCCCAGTCTGTAAACTCGGTGCTGCGCGAAGAATTCGGCAAGCGAACCGTGCTCGACGTGGTATCCGGTGAGCGTGAAAAACTGATGAGCGTGGTTCGTGAAAAGACTGATGAAGACGCGAAAAAAATCGGCGTGCAAATTGTCGATGTCCGTCTGAAGCGCGTTGAGTTGCCGCAGGAAGTCAGCGAGTCTGTTTACCGCCGCATGGAGGCCGAGCGCAAGAGCGTGGCCTCCGAACTGCGGTCGCAGGGCTTTTCTGAAGCTGAGAAAATCCGTGCCGAAGCCGATCGTGAAAGGGAGGTGATCATTGCCGAGGCGTACAAGCAGGCGCAGCGCGTGAAAGGTGAAGGCGACGCCAAGGCGTCGGCAATTTACGCGCAGGCTTTCGGCCAGAATCCGGAGTTTTACGGTTTCTATCGCAGCCTCGAAGCGTATCGCTCAAGCTTCAAGAGTAAGAGTGATGTCATGGTGATTGAGCCCAATTCAGATTTTTTTAAATACCTGAAAAATCCCGGCGGCAAGCCCGGAAAGTAATGGGTTCAACGATTGCCTTGGCATTTGCGTTGATGCTCGTAGTAGAGGGGCTGATGCCATTTTTGTTTCCGGCCGCCTGGCGTGAAACGTTCAGGCGCATCATCCAGTTCAGCGACGGCCAGATACGTTTTTTCGGCCTGTCATCGATGCTCGCCGGCCTGCTGCTGTTTTTTCTTGCCCGCTAGCCGGCTTTTCTCCTCAGTACTCGAGCAAAATGCGCACGCGTAACTGGTTGCTCCCGGAGCACATAGAGGACGTACTTCCGGACGAGGCGCGCCGTATCGAGGCGTTGCGCGGGGTTTTGCTGGAGGTGTTCCGAGTTCATGGCTACGAACTGGTCATGCCGCCGATGCTCGAATATGTCGAGTCCCTGCTGACAGGCACGGGCCGCGACCTGGACCTGCGCACCTTCAAGCTGGTCGACCAGATTTCCGGGCGCATGATGGGACTCCGTGCGGATATCACCCCGCAGGTCGCGAGAATCGATGCGCACCTGCTCAACCGCGAGGGGGTGACGCGCCTGTCGTATTGCGGCAGTGTGTTGCACACCCGCCCGGCAGGGCTGACTTCCACCAGGGAGCCGCTGCTTGTCGGGGCGGAGATCTACGGTCACGCCGGCATCGAGAGCGACATCGAGATCCAGCGCCTCCTCGGGGAATCGTTAAAGTTGTGCGGGGTGGCCGAATTCCGGCTTGATCTTGGTCACGTGGCCATCTTCGGCGCAATCGCCAGGCGCGGCGGCATAGACGAAGGGCTCGAGACTGAATTGTTCGATGCGCTGCAGGCAAAAGACCGCGCTGCGGTGGGGGCGTTGACCGAAAACTGCGACCCGGTGACGCGTGATGGGATCCGGCTGTTGCCCGATCTGTACGGCGGCATCGACGTGATTGCGCGCGCTGGTCGTGAGTTGCCGCAGTATCCGGAGATCAAGGCAGCCCTTGCCGACCTGCGCGCGCTCAGCATGACCGAAGGTCTTCCGGTAACGGTGGACCTTGCCGATTTGCGCGGTTACCACTACCACAGCGGCGTGGTCTTTGCCGTCTATTGCCCCGGCTTGCCCAACGCCATTGCGCTGGGCGGGCGATACGATGAGGTGGGCAGGGCGTTCGGGCGCGCGCGACCGGCCACCGGTTTTTCGATATATATGCGTGAATTGGTTCGCGTCCTCCCCGCCGCACCCGAGCGCGGTGGCATCCTCGCGCCGTTCTTGGCTGATGCGGGCCTTGCCGCCGAGGTCGGCCGTTTGCGCCATACCGGGGAGATAGTGGTAGTGGAACTCCCTGGACACGAATCAACGCGCGGCGAACTCGGTTGCGATCGCCGGCTCGTCCTGCAGCAGGGAAAATGGATCATCGAGAAGATAAACTGACGCGATAGCAGCTGAGCCGCGCCGGTTCGTCCGGCCGGATTCCAGGGTAAATCGTGCAACTGACAATGTTATGAAGCTGGAAGGTTATTGAGTCTATGGCGAAGAATGTGGTTGTGATCGGCACACAGTGGGGTGACGAAGGCAAGGGGAAAATTGTCGATTGGCTGACCGATCACGCCCAGGGCGTGGTGCGCTTCCAGGGCGGACACAACGCCGGCCATACGCTTGTCATCGGCGGGAAAAAGACCATCCTGCGGCTGATTCCTTCCGGTGTGCTGCACGCGGGCAAGGCCTGTTATATCGGCAACGGCGTGGTTCTTTCGCCCGATGCCCTGCTCAAGGAGATTGACGAACTTGAGTCGGCCGGCGTGGACGTCAAAAGCCGGCTACACATAAGCGAGGCCTGCCCGCTCATCCTGCCGTATCACATCGCCATCGATCAGGCGCGTGAGGCCGCCAAGGGCGCCGGCAAGATCGGCACGACCGGGCGGGGCATCGGTCCAGCCTATGAGGACAAGGTCGCGCGCCGCGCGATCCGCCTGCAGGACTTGTTTGACGCCAAGCGATTCGCGGCCAAGCTGGAGCCCCTGCTTGATTATCACAACTTTGTCCTGACGCGTTACCTCAAGGCTGAGGCGGTGGATTTTTCCAGGATTTGTGACGAAGCCCTGGCACTGGCGCCCCGGCTCGCACCGATGATTGCGGATGTCCCCCGCGCACTCTACGACGCCGGACGGGCCGGGAAGAGTCTGCTTTTCGAAGGCGCGCAAGGCGCGCTGCTCGATATCGACCATGGCACCTATCCGTACGTCACTTCGAGCAACTGCGTCGCCGGCGCGGCCTGTGCGGGGGCGGGTGTCGGTCCGGGCATGCTCCATTACGTATTGGGCATTACCAAGGCTTACACCACCCGCGTTGGTTCCGGCCCGTTTCCGACAGAGCTCGAGGATGCGACGGGCGAGCGTTTGCGCAAGCGCGGGAATGAGTTTGGTTCGGTTACCGGCCGTCCGCGCCGCTGCGGCTGGTTTGATGCCGCCGCCCTCAAGCGTTCAATGCAGATTAACGGCGTTTCCGGTCTGTGCATCACCAAACTGGATGTCCTGGATGGTTCCGACCTGCTCAAGATATGCACCGGATATCGTATTGACGGCAAGCTCACCGACATGCCGCCCCCTGGCGCAGAGGCAATGGAGCGTTGCGAGCCGGTATATGAAGAGTTGCCGGGGTGGAGCGATAACACCGTTGGCGTGAAGCAGCGCGAAGGCCTCCCGGCGAATGCGCGCGCCTATTTGCAGCGCATCGAGGACATTTGCGGTGTCCCGGTGGACATGATTTCCACCGGACCCGACCGTGAGGAAACCATAGTCTTGCGGCACCCCTTCAATTAACAACGAAAGCGCGGACGATAACGCCTATGGCCGATCTTCACGTTTCCTGGGATGACTACCACGAGGCCATCGAACGCCTGGCGAAGTCGGTGCACGATTCGGGCTGGGAATTTGACCAGATTGTCTGCATCGCGCGCGGGGGCTTGCGCATAGGCGATGTGTTTTCGCGAATATTCAAGTTGCCTCTGGCGATACTGTTCACGCAGTCGTATGTCGAGGATCACGGCACGGTGCGCGGGGAGATCACGATTTCGCGCCATATGGCCATGACCAGCGAACGCCTTGGCGAGCGGGTGCTGGTGGTCGATGACCTGGTCGATTCCGGGGTCACCCTGGAGGAGGTCATGGCGCACCTCGCCAAGACCCACCCGCACATCCGTGAAATGAAGACCGCGGTACTGTGGTGGAAGGCCTTATCGCACTTCCACCCTGATTATCACGTCATGTACCTCACTGACAATCCGTGGATACATCAGCCGTTTGAAACCTACGACTTGATGAAGCCCGATGACCTGAAGAAGGTGTAGGCTTGCACTATGAGAACACCGGGCGGCGGTGCCCGGGTAAAGCTTAAATCTGGTGCCCAAGAAGGGACTCGAACCCCCACAGTGTTGCCACCGCCAGGACCTGAACCTGGTGCGTCTACCAATTCCGCCACCTGGGCTGCAAGTCGCGCATTTTAAAGGAAAACCTTTTTTTGTCAATGAAAAACGCTAAAAATACCCGCTCGCGGGACCCGCATTTCGAACGCGAATCGGCCAAGTACGATTCACCCATACCGAGCCGCGAATTTATCCTCGATGTGCTTGCCGGCGAAGGGGTGCCGGTGGGCGAGGCGCAATTGGCCGAATTGCTCGCAATCAAAGCCGAACAACAGGAACCGTTCGCAAAACGCCTCGCGGCGATGGAGCGCTCCGGGCAGATATTGCGCAACCGCAAGGGCGCAATTTTGGTCGCCAAGAAACTCGACCTGATCGCCGGGCGCGTCATCGGCCATCCGGACGGATTTGGCTTTGTCGTTCCCGACGATGGCAGCCAGGATTTGTACCTGAGCCAGAAGGAGATGGACAGCGTGCTGCATGGCGATCGGGTGATGGTCCGCGAGGGCGGCACCGACCGGCGCGGGCGGCGCGAAGCCAGTGTTGTCGAGGTCATAGATCGCGCTCAGTTGCGCCTGGTCGGACGCCTGCATGTCGAGCACAAGGTGCTCTTTGTCGCGGCATCGGACCGTCGCGTCAGCCAGGACATCCTCGTTCCCGCCGCCGACACGCTGGGCGCGGTACCCGGGCAGGTGGTGGTGGTTGAACTGGTGAGCCAGCCCAACCGGCACACCCAGCCGATCGGGAAAATTGTCGAAATTCTCGGCGGCTACACCGATCCGGGAATGGAAATTGAAATTGCCCTGCGCAAGCATGACCTGCCGCACGAGTTCTCCGCCAAGGCGGAGCGCCAGGCGGCGCGATTGCCCGATACGGTGCAGCCCGGGGACGCCAAGGGGCGGGTGGATTTGCGCGAGCTGGCGCTGGTCACCATAGATGGCGAGACGGCCAAGGATTTCGACGATGCGGTGTATTGCGAAAAAGACGGCAAAAATTTCCGCCTGATCGTCGCCATCGCCGATGTCAGTCATTATGTGCGACATGGCGATGCGCTCGACCTGGAGGCGCGTGAGCGCGGGAATTCGGTCTATTTCCCGCGGCGGGTCATTCCCATGCTGCCCGAAAAACTGTCCAACGGCTTGTGCTCGCTCAATCCGAATGTCGATCGGCTGGCTGTTGTTTGCGACGCAATCGTCACGCCGCAAGGCGAAATCAAGGGCTACCGCTTCTATGATGCGGTGTTCCGTTCGCAGGCCCGCCTGACCTATACCCAGGTGGCCGCCGCCTTGGAGAATCCCGGTGCGGTGAAATCCGCGCCGCTGAAGCAATTGCTGCCGCGCTTGCAGGCGCTGGACGAAATTTTCCGCGTGTTGCTGGTGGCGCGCGCAAAACGCGGGGCGATTGATTTTGAAACCGTCGAGACCGAGATTGAATTCGACGAAAAGGGCAAGATCAAACGCATTTTTCCTGTGGTTCGCAACGACGCCCACCGACTGATAGAGGAATGCATGCTCGCGGCGAACGTCTGCGCCTCGGAGTATCTCAAGAAGCATGAACACACCGCCTTGTACCGCGTGCACGAGGGCCCCACACCGGAGAAACTCGCCGCGCTGCGCGAATTTCTCAAGGAGTTCGGGCTGCAGCTTGACGGCGGCAGCGAGCCGCATGCCAAGGACTATGCCGTCTTGCTGCTCAAGCTCAAGGGGCGCCCCGACGTGCAACTGCTGCAGACTGTTCTGCTGCGCTCGCTCAAGCAGGCGCAGTACAGCCCGGAGAACCTCGGGCACTTCGGCCTTGCCTACGAGGCCTACACGCATTTTACCTCGCCCATACGGCGCTACCCCGACCTGCTCGTGCATCGCGCCATCAAGGCGGTGATTGCACGGGATCAATACAAGCCTGGTAACTGGAGCGAGCTCGGGACGCACTGTTCGCAGACCGAGCGCCGCGCCGACGAGGCGACGCGCGACGTGATGAACTGGCTGAAGTGCTATTTCATGCAGGATCGCGTCAATGAGGAATATGTCGGGACCATCAGTGCGGTCACCAGTTTCGGCATTTTTGTCGCGCTCGACGATGTCTTTGTCGAAGGCCTGGTGCACGTGTCCGAGCTGGGCAGCGACTATTTCAAGTTCGACGCAACCAAGCACCTTATGCTGGGCGAACGCACCGGGCAGCGTTACCGCTTGGGCGACCGTGTCAGGGTAAAAGTCGTCAGGGTGGACCTGGATACGGCGCGCATCGAGTTCAACCTTTCCGGTGGGGCGGGTGCCCCGCAGAAGCAGGCGGCTGCCAAGCGCGGAGCCAGGCGGTGAACCGGATTATTTACGGTTTTCACGCCGTAACGGCGCGCATTCGCAGTGATGCATCCACCGTGACCGAGGTGTTTCTGGACGCGGCGCGCCAGGACGGCCGCGTCAAGGACTTGCGCGAACTGGCCGAATCGAAAGGTATCCGGGTAATGACCGTCGACGCGAGGCGGCTTGACGGGATGGCGGCCGGCCAACGCCATCAGGGTGTCGCCGCCAATGTGCAGGTGAAGGCCTTGTCGCATTCACTCGACGATATCCTGGACGCCGCCACCGAACCCGCACTGGTGTTGGTGCTCGACGGCGTGACTGACCCGCATAACCTTGGCGCCTGCCTGCGCGTGGCCGATGCCGCCGGCGCCCATGCCGTGGTTGCACCCAAGGACAAGGCTGCGGGCCTGTCTGCGACGGTAGTCAAGGTGGCGAGCGGCGCGGCCGAATACATTCCCTACATCATGGTCACCAATCTGGCGCGCACACTGCGCGAACTCAAGGAGCGGGCCATCTGGGTTGTCGGGGCAGACTCCGAGGCGGGCGAGGATATCTACGCGGCCAAGATGCCGGTGGCGGTGGCCTGGGTCCTGGGTGCCGAAGGCGAGGGCCTGCGCCGGCTTACCCGCGAAACCTGCGATGCGCTGGTGAACATTCCCATGCACGGCTCGGTCGCCAGCCTGAACGTGTCGGTAGCCAGTGGAATCTGCCTGTTTGAGTCGCGCCGCCGGCGCATGATGTCCTGACGGCGCCTGCCGGCAAACGCGGCACGCGGCTGTTTTTACACGTGTATGGCTGGAAAGCCGCGCCAGTAGGCCATCTTCAGGCAGGCAATCCGGAAACGCCCGCCTGGTGTGCCGTTGCGGTCGGCGGTGTTTGTGCCGCCCTGCAGGTTTATTGCGCGGCGTGATCCGACACAAAGAAACGTTGTTGCATTTCCTCGATGCCCAGTTCGTGCAGCACCGCGGCAAGGCGTTGGGCGGCGCGTTCGCGCGGCAAACCCTTTTGCCTGGCGATGATCAATTCATTTTTCATCGAATGCTCCCAGCCGACCAGTTCGGTAACGCTTACCTGATAACCGTGTGCCTCCAACTGCATGCAGCGCAGCACATTGGTGACCTGGCTGCCGAATTCCCGTGTGTGCAGGGGGTGGCGCCAAAGCTCGGCCATCACGCTTTGCCGCAACTCGCCTGACTTGTTCTTGCGCAATACCGCGGCAACCTCGGCCTGACAGCAGGGAACAAGCACGACGAAGCGCGCCTTCTTATGCAAGGCGAAGCGAATGGCATCGTCGGTGGCGGTATCGCAGGCATGCAGCGCGGTCACGATATCGACCTTGTCGGGGAGCACATCCGAGTGAATTGAATCGACGACCGCAGAATGCAAAAACGACATGTGCGAGAACCCCAGCTTTTTCGCCAGGTCGCGCGACTTGCCTACCAGTTCCTCCCGTGTTTCGATGCTGTAGAGGTGCGAGTCTTCGCCCAGTTGTTCGAAAAACAGGCTGGCAAGGATGAAGCCGAGATAAGATTTGCCGGCGCCGTGATCGACCAGCCGTACACCCGCGTGCTCCTGCTCAATTTCCTGCAATAGCGGCTCAATGAACTGGTACAGGTGCTGCACCTGCTTTAGTTTGCGGCGGCTGTCCTGGTTCATCCTCCCGTCGCGGGTGAGGATGTGAAGTTCCTTGAGCAGGTCTATTGAGAGTCGGGGAAGGGTATCTTGCATGGCGGATAAGGCGGGTGGCGGGGAGGTGCGATGGCCGCGGTCGCCGGGCGACCGTTGGGACTTTCCAGCAGCGCATTTTGGGCACGGCGTCCGGATAGGGCAAGGTGAATCATTGCCGGTTTGCTTCACTGACGACGTGTGGGTGTCAAAGCGAAGCTCTTATTCCTTGATTAAAAGGACTTTTTTGAAGTATCCGGTGGATGTCACGGTTTATTAATGGATCTTGTTCGTTAATCAATTTCAGCTTACAATACAAGGCTTTCCGCGCACGGTCAGGTTTGGTCGGCGCGTCCCTTGCTCCACCGGCACCGCATGGCCGGGGGGCCTCGTCTTCCACCAATGGGGGGCGTGTCCACCAACCTTAAGGAGAATGCATGCGTCATTATGAAGTGGTATTTATCGTCCATCCGGACCAAAGCGAGCAGGTGCCCGCGATGATCGAGCGTTATCGCGCCACGATCACCCAGCGCAAGGGCGTGATTCACCGCCTCGAGGACTGGGGCCGCCGCCAGATGGCCTACCCGATCGCCAAGATGCACAAGGCGCATTACGTGCTCATGAACATCGAGTGCGATGGCGAAACGCTGACCGAGCTCGAGCATTCCTTCAAATTCAACGATGCCGTCCTGCGCAACCTGATTGTGCAGATGAAGGGGGCGGTAACGACCCCGTCGCCGATGATGAAGGAAGAAAAATCGCGCTCCGTGCTGGCGCCAGAGGCCCGAGTTGACGCCAAGCCGGCTGAAGCGAAGCCCGCTGAAGCACCGGCCGCAGCCCAGGCAAGCGCCTGAAAATTTGTCCAGCAACCGGTTGCTGTTGTCCGGCAGGATCGTCGAACTTGACGCCCTTCGGCACACCCCGGCAGGCGTTCCCATCTTGAATTTTCGCATCAGGCACGAGTCCGAAAAAATGGAAGCAGGACAAATGCGGCGCGTGGAGTGTGAAATCTCCGCCGTGGCATTCGAAGCCGATGCAAAGCTGCTCTCCGGCGCGAGCCTTGAGCGCAGCCTGACGATAGATGGATTCCTTGCCAGCAAAAGCATGAAAAGCACGCAACCGGTGCTACACGTAACCCACATTGAATTCGCAGAAGGAGATTAAATCATGCCCCCACGCACAGGCGGTCGTTTCGGCAAAGGTAAAGGCAAAGGCAAGGATCTTAAAAAGGACAAAAAAGGCGGAGCGCTGTTCAAGCGCCGCAAGTTCTGCCGTTTCACGGCCGAGAAAATCGACTGGATCGACCACAAGGATGTCGACCTGTTGAAGGATTTCATCGCCGAGAACGGCAAGATCATCCCGGCGCGCATCACCGGCACCCGCACCGGGTACCAGCGCCAGTTGTCCACGGCGATCAAGCGCGCGCGTTTCCTTGCGCTGCTGCCCTACACCGATCTGCACTAAGGAGCGACCATGCAAATTATTCTGATGGAGAAAGTGGTCAACCTCGGCGGCCTTGGCGACATCGTCAAGGTCAAGGACGGCTACGCACGCAACTTCCTGATCCCGCAGGGCAAGGCGCGGCGCGCCACCGCGGCCAATATGGCCGAGTTCGAGAAAAAACGCGCCGAGCTTGAGGCCGCGGAGCAGGCCGCGCTGGCCGTTGCGCAGGCGCAGGGTGCGAAACTCGACGGTCTGATGGTCCAGGTAACGCAAAAGGCGGGCGTTGACGGCCGGCTGTTCGGATCGGTGACCAACCACGACATCGTCGACGCGCTCAAGCTGCAGGGCTTTGAGATCGAGCGTGCCGCAGTGCGCCTGCCGCAGGGGCCGCTGAAAATGGTCGGCGATCACCAGGTGGCAATCGCGCTCAATTCCGACGTGGTGGTGAACATCACCATTTCGGTGCTCGGCGAGCAAACGGCCTGAACGCAAAACGCAAATAAAAAAGGGCCGCAAGGCCCTTTTTTATTTGCCCGCCGGCGCTTGCCCCCTCCCGCGTTGGGACACGCCGCCGGGACACGCCGGTGTCGGTGGTAAAATCAGTTCTGCCCATCGCAGCAAGCCCCCATGGCACAAACCAACACCCAAACCGCCCAAGACACGCAACTCCTGAACCTGAGGGTGCCGCCGCACTCCATCGAGGCGGAGCAGTCCGTACTGGGCGGCCTGCTGCTCGACAACCAGGCCTTCGACAAGATCGCCGACGTGGTTTCGCCGGAGGATTTTTACCGCGACGAGCACCGGCGGATTTATTTTCACATCCAGCGGCTGGTCGAGCGCAGCAAGCCGGCGGACGTGCTGACGGTATCAGATTCAATCGAGGCCAGCGACGACAGGGAGCGTGTCGGCGGGATCGCCTACCTTAGCGAACTCGCGCGTAACACGCCCTCGGCACACAACATCCGCCGCTATGCCGAAATCGTGCGCGAGCGCTCGATCATGCGCCGCCTCATTGCCACGGCGAACGAGATCGCCGATACCGCCTTGTCGCCGATGGGCAAGGAGGTTCGCCAGTTGCTCGACGAGGCGGAGTCCAAGATATTCCAGATCGGCGAGGCGGGCTCGCGCGGAAAGCAGGGCTTTGTGCCGATGTCGGTGCTCGCGCCGCAAGTGCACAAGTACGTTGATGACCTGCACCAGAGCGGCAACCCGTCCGGAATCACCGGCGTCCCTACCGGTTTTTCCGATCTCGATGAAAAGACCTCGGGCTTCCAGAAGGGCGACTTGATCATCATCGCCGGCCGGCCCAGCATGGGCAAGACGGCGCTTGCGCTGAACATTGCCGAGCATGTCGGCGTGCACAACGGCCTGCCTGTGGGCGTGTTCAGCATGGAAATGTCCGGTCCGCAACTGGCCTTGCGCATGCTCGGTTCCATCAGCCGTGTCGACCAGATGAAGCTGCGCACCGGGCGGGGGTTAAGCGACGAGGATTGGTCGGAATTCGTCACTGCGGTGGGAAAACTGCAGGATGCCCCCATTCATATCGACGAGACGCCGGCCCTGAACACGCTCGAGCTGCGCGCCCGCGCGAGGCGCCTGCACCGCCAATACGGCGGCCTGCACCTGATCATCGTCGACTACCTGCAACTGATGTCCTCGTCCAGCCAGGGGGAGAACCGCGCCACCGAGATCTCGGAAATTTCACGTTCCCTGAAAGCGCTGGCAAAGGAACTGCAGGTTCCGGTGGTCGCGTTGTCGCAGTTGAACCGCGGCCTGGAAAGCCGCACTGACAAGCGGCCGGTGATGTCGGACCTGCGCGAATCCGGTGCCATCGAGCAGGACGCCGACGTCATCCTGTTCATTTATCGCGACGAGGTCTACAACAAGGTGGACGGCAAGAAGGGCGAGGCCGAACTGATCATCGGCAAGCAGCGGAACGGCCCCACCGGCACGGTCATGCTGACCTTCCTCGGCCAGCACACCCGTTTCGCCAACTACATTTCCAGCGACAGCTTCTAACCGCCGCGGGATCAGCCCCGGACGGCCGTCCAGCGGCCTTTTTTACCCTTGTCCGTGACAAAATCGCCCTGCATGCGCGCACCGGTGACATCACCGCTAAAGGTCGTCAGCACGCCTTCCTTGTCCAGGAAGGAAAAGCGGATGCTGGTGCCGTAAAGCCGGGTATCGCGCAATCCGGCGCGCAGGGTGCCGAACTTCGCGTTTCCTTCCAGCTTCTGGTAACGCTGCATGAACGACAGCTCGATGCTTTGCTTGTCCTTGCCGGACTGCATTTCCGCGGTCCATTGGCCCATGGCGGTGGCCGGAATGACGTACAGGTAGATATCGCGGCCGTTTTCCACCGAATGGTCGTCCGGTTCCCAATCCTCCATGTTGAACGAGTGTGAAACAACCCGCGTGCCCGGGCGCATCGCCAGAAGTTGCGGCCTCAACTTGAGGTTCAGGTGCGGGAGGAGGTACATGGTGATCACATTGGCCTGGGTGAAATCGGTGGTGAAAATATCGCCTTCGATGATGCGCGCGCGACCCGTCACGCCGGCCTTGAGGGCGTTGTTCTGGGCAAAGCGTGCCATGTCCGGGTTGTATTCAATGCCGAGCGCCCGCGCGTTGAACAATTTTGCCGCGGCAATGGCGATCTTGCCGTCACCGGCACCCAGGTCAACCACGTAATCCGCCGAAGTGGTGTTGGCCATGCGCAGCATGCGCTCGACTACATCATCGGGCGTGGGGATCCAGATGACATCCTTGCCCGACTGGCCAAGGGAGGGCGCGTAGTTCTGCGCCGGGGCCTGCTGGGCCGCGGCAAAAAGCGGGGCCAAGCAGAATACCAGTACCGTTATCAGGCTTCTCGCCGTTGACTTGCGCATGTTCGCCCCGTAGTTAAGGAAAAATAGTACCCTGCGACCGGCATGCCGCGAGACGCCGGTCGCAATTCAAAGCACCTCGGCGGCCTGATCGGCCAGCCTTGAGCGCTCGCCGCGCTGCAGGGTTATGTGTCCCGAGTGCTCCCACCCTTTGAAACGGTCCACCACATAAGTCAGCCCGGACGAACCCTCGGTGAGATAGGGCGTGTCGATTTGCGCGATGTTGCCAAGGCAAACCACCTTGGTTCCGGGACCGGCGCGAGTTATCAGGGTCTTCATCTGCTTTGGTGTGAGGTTCTGCGCTTCATCGATGATGAGGAACTTGTTGAGGAAGGTCCGTCCGCGCATGAAATTGAGCGACTTTATCTTGATGCGGGAGCGGATCAGGTCGCGCGTTGCCGCCCGGCCCCATTCACCGGCCTCGTCATCGGACTTGTTGAGCACGTCGAGGTTGTCCTCGAGGGCGCCCATCCAGGGTGTCATCTTCTCCTCCTCAGTGCCGGGAAGGAAACCGATGTCCTCGCCCACGGGCACGGTCACCCGCGTCATGATGATTTCGGTGTAGAGCTTGTCCTCCAGCGTTTGCATCAGGCCGGCGGCCAGTGTCATCAGGGTCTTGCCGGTGCCGGCCTGGCCGAGCAGGGTGACAAAATCAATCTCCGGGTTCATCAGCAGGTTCATGGCGAAATTCTGCTCGCGATTGCGCATATTGATGCCCCAGACTGCATTCTTGGCGTGGGTGAAGTCGCGCACGGTTTCCAGCACCGCTGTTTTTCCGGCCACCTCCCTGACAACGGCATACAGGGGCGGGTCGCTTTCCTGGTAGACAAATTCGTTGACCAGCAATTGCGCGCAAAGCGGTCCCTTGATGCGGTAATAGGTACGGCCTTCCTTTTTCCAGGACTCCATGTCCTTGCCGTGCTGATCCCAGAAATTCTCAGGCAGCGTGCGCACACCGGTGTAAAGCAGGTCGGTGTCTTCGAGGACCTTGTCATTGAAATAGTCCTCGGCGGCGAGCCCCAGCGCATGCGCCTTGATGCGCATGTTGATGTCCTTGGACACCAGGATGACCTGGCGCCGCGGATCTTTTTGCTGCAGGTACATCACCACGCCGATGATCTGGTTGTCGGCCTTGCCGATGGGCAGGTTGGCCGGCAGGTGGCCGTTGATGGCCTCGGTTTGCAGGAACAGGTGTCCGCTGGCGGTGTCGGTCACGTTGCGCCTGAGTGGAATGCCGTCGTTGATCTTGTCGGTCGACCCGCTGACGATTTCATCGAGGAAGCGGCTGGCCTGGCGGGCGTTGCGCGCCACCTCGGACATGCCTTTTTTGTTGCCATCCAGTTCTTCGAGCGTCATCATCGGCAGGAAAATGTCGTGCTCCTCGAAGCGGAACAGGCTGGTCGGGTCATGCATCAGGACATTGGTGTCCAGGACGAAGAGTTTCGTCTGGACGTGCTTCTGGGCACGTTTCAGGGCCCCGGATTTTCGGGAAGAGGAGGTCTTGTGGGACAAATCAGTGTCTGCGGTCGGGTGGGACGACTCAGAGTGTTTTAACAAAGTCCAATACCTCCTGCACGTGGCCGGGAACCTTCACACCGCGCCACTCCCGGATTATGGCGCGTTTCGCGTCCAGCAAAAAGGTGCTGCGCTCGATGCCGCGCACCTGCTTGCCATACATGTTTTTCATTTTCATCACCGCAAACTGGGTGCAGGCCAGTTCGTCCTCGTCGGCCAGCAGCTCGAACGGGAAGGCGTGCTTGGTCTTGAAATTGGTGTGTGATTTGACGCTGTCGCGGGAAATGCCGATGATCTCGCAGCCAGTCTTGTGGAATTCCGTGTGCAGGTCGCGGAACTGCATGCCCTCGGTGGTGCATCCGGGGGTGTTGTCCTTGGGGTAAAAATAGACAACGACAAACTTGCTTTTGAGAGCGGACAGCTTGAACAGGCCGCCGGTGCCTTGCAGGGAAAAATTCTCTACCGCTTGATTCGGCATCAAAGGTTTTCTGTTTTTATATTCACCAACAAGATGACCTTCATTCTTCACAAATTCGCCGCGCTTTGCAAGCGCAAAATAATTACAGTCTCAAGAAGCCAGGAACTCGCCTCCCTGCAGGGCCAGCGTGCCCGACCTGCCGGCAATTTCGGCGTACTCGATCCTGCAGCGTGGCAGGGTCTTGAGGTCAAGACTCCGGTGCAGGGTGCGCATTGCAACGAGCTGATATCCCTGTGTTTTCCAGCCTGCCAGCGACGCGTCAAAGGCACCGGCGAGTTTGCCGCCTTCCAGTTCGGCGTGCAGGGTGTAGACGTGACCGGTGGGGAGCGGGTTTGCGCTCAGCGCAAGCAGGTGGTTTGCCACGGAGTCCGGTGTAATGCCGCCCAGTCCGATTAGTTCGTCCAGCGTCGGCAGTGTGGTGGGAAGCTGCGGGCAGGCGATGATTTCCGCATTCCATATCGGGATAAACGGCGTGCTGCCCCGGCTGTCGGAGCAATAGTCAAAGCCCAACCTTTGTGTCAGTCGCAGCGCATGCTTGTTCATTTGCCAGCCGGCCGCCCCGTGAACCTTTGCCGGTTCGCCGAAAATCTCCTCGAAGCGCGTGCAGGCGCGCTGCATTTCCATGCGTGTCCATTCGGCGCCCGCGGTCGCCACCGAATCCTGCCATTTGACATGATCCCAGGTATGGATGCCGACCTCATGGCCTTCATCGCGCACGCGGCGCATCAGCTCGGCACAGGCGCGGCCGATGTCGGGCCCGGGCAACAGCGTGCCGTAGAGCAGCGTCTTCACGCCATAGTGTTCGAGCACCGAGGTGCGCGATACTTTTTTCAAAAATCCAGGACGCAGCACGCGTTTGATGGCGCGTCCGGTGTGGTCCGGTCCCAGGCTGAACAGGAAGGTCGCGCGCGCGTCGTGCTTTTTCAGCAGGTCGAGCAGTCGCGGCACACCCTCACGGGTGCCCCGGTAGGTATCGACATCGATTTTAAGCGCCAGTTTCATGCCTCAGGCGGGGCGCAGTCGAGCTGCAAGCCGGCAGTCGTGGCGTTCAATCGACCAGGTGCCTCGCCTCGGCGACATGCCCACGGTAGGCGTCGAATATGTTTTTCAGCGCCCGCTCCATGTTGACGCGCGGCCGCCAGTCGAGGTCCTTCATGGTATTGGTGATCTTGGGCACGCGGTTCTGCACGTCCTGGTAGCCCTTGCCGTAGTATTTTTCTGCGGTCGTGACGACCATTTTCACCTTGCGCGCACTCGGCTGGTATTCCGGATAGGTGAGGGCGAGCTTGAGCATCATGCTTGCGAGTTCCCTGACCGAATAGTTGTTGCGCGGGTTGCCGATGTTGTAAATCTGCCCGCTCGCCACATTGTTCTTGTTGGCGATGATTTTTATAAGCGCATCGATGCCGTCGTCAATATAGGTGAAGGCGCGTTTTTGCCGGCCGCCGTCCACCAGCTTGATTGATTCGCCGCGCACGATGTGGCCGAGGAATTGCGTGATGACGCGCGAGCTGCCCTCCTTGGCGGTGTTGATAGAGTCGAGCCCGGAACCGATCCAGTTGAACGGGCGGAACAGCGTGTAATCGAGGCCTTGTTCCATGCCGTAGGCGTGGATCACCCGGTCCATCAGCTGTTTGGCGCAGGAGTAAATCCAGCGCGGCTTGTTGATTGGTCCGAGCACCAGTTCCGATGTTTCCGGGTCAAAGGCCTTGTCGCGGCTCATGCCGTAGACCTCGGAAGTGGACGGGAAGATCAGGCGTTTGCCGCGCTTTACGCAGGCGCGCACGATCGGCAGATTAGCCTCGAAGTCCAGTTCAAACACGCGCAGCGGCTCCTTGACGTAGGTGGCCGGCGTGGCGATGGCGACAAGCGGGAGCACCGTGTCGCATTTGCGGATGTGGTATTCGATCCACTCATGGTTGATGGTGATATCGCCCTCGAAAAAGTGGAAACGCTTTTCTGGCAACAAGTCGGCAATGCGCTCGGTCTGCATGTCCATGCCATAGACTTCCCAGTCGGTGGTCTCGATGATGCGCTTGGACAGGTGGTGGCCGATAAAGCCGTTGACGCCGAGGATTAGGACTTTTTTCATGGTTTGGCCCAACTTAGTAAGGGAAGCGGAACAGGCCGCGCGCCGAAGCGTGTCAGAAAGTCCGCAGGGGTGAAAGGCTTGTCCTCATACTGCATTTCCAGTAGGGCCAGAACGCGCCCGTCGGCGCAGACCGCATCCACGCCCGAGCGGCTGGCATAAAACCCCGGTGCGGAACCGCACATGCCGCCCCCGGCTTCCAGTCTGGTGCGGTGAATAAACAGGGGTTTGCCATCCAGTTCGGTAAAGGCGCCCGGATAAGGCGGGGCGACGGCGCGCACCAGATTATGCACCTCGCGCGCCGGCCGCACCCAGTTGATGCGCCCGTCGGCCGGCTTGCGCCCGCCAAAATAGGCCCCAAGCGAAAGGTCCTGGTTGCGCAGCACGGCGCTACCGTCCTCCAGTGCTGGCAGGCAGCGGCGCAGCACGGTTTCTGCGGCACCTGCCACTTTGCGGAACACATCGACGGCCTGGTCGTCCGCGCCAATGGCCACCGCTTGCTGGTCGACAATGCGACCGGCATCGGGCTTGGCGATCATCTCGTGCAGGGTGGCGCCGGTCTCGGTCTCGCCATGCAGGATCGCCCAGTTGACCGGGACGCGGCCGCGGTATTTTGGCAGCAGGGATCCATGCATGTTAAAGGCGCCGCGCCGTGCCGTGGCGAGCAGGGACGGCGCGAGCATCAGGCGGTAATAAAACGAAAAGAGAAAGTCCGGGGCAATTGCCGCAATGCGCGCAACAAAAGCGGCTTCATTGGGATCCTCCGGCGTGGCAATGGCGATGCCATTTTTTTGCGCCAGTTCGGCGACGCTGGCAAACCAGATGCGCTCGGCCGGGCTGTCCTGGTGCGTGACGACAAGGGGAATGTCCACGCCGTGCCCGATCAGTACCTGCAGGCAACGCACACCGACATCGTGGTAGGCAAAGACAACGGCTTTACTGGCCATCCTTCTTTTCCAGAATGGCCTGAACGAGGTAGCGCGGGCGCTGGCGCACCTGCTGGTAAATCCTGCCGACGTATTCGCCCAGCAGGCCGATGCCAAACAGCGTGATGCCGATAAGGAAGAAGGCGATGCCAAAGAGGGTGAACAGTCCTTCGGCCTCCGGCCCGAACATCACCCGCCGCACGGCAAGAAACACCACAAAGGCAAAGGACAGCAGGGAGATGGCAATGCCGATGAGTGAAAAAATCTGCAGGGGCGCCAGCGAGAAGCCGGTAACCAGGTCGAAATTGAGCCGGATCAGGCTGTAGAGCGAGTATTTCGATTCACCCGCGGTGCGTTCCTCGTGCTCCACCTCGACCTCCGCCGGGCGCTGGGCGAAGGAGTAGGCGAGCGCCGGGATGAAGGTGTTGACCTCGCGCGAGCTGTTGATCGCGGCAACGATGTCGCGGCTGTAGGCGCGCAGCATGCAGCCCTGGTCGGTCATATGAATATGGGTGATGCGCTCGCGCAGCGCATTCATCGCGCGCGAGGCGATGCGGCGGAAGGCCGAATCGCGGCGTTTGAGCCGGATGCTGCCGACGTAATCGTGGCCCTCGTCCATTTTCGTCAGTAGTTTGCCGATTTCCTCGGGCGGGTTTTGCAGGTCGGCATCGAGCGTGACAACGCGTTCGCCGCGAGATTGCTCAAACCCGGCCATGATGGCCATGTGCTGGCCGTAATTGCCGCTGAACAACACCACGCGGGTGACATCGGGTCGCTGCTGGAATTGCCCGCGCAACAGCGCGGCGGAGCGGTCGCGGCTGCCGTCGTTGATGAAAATGATTTCGTAGGATTCGCCCAACTTGTCGAGCGCCGGATAGAGGCGTGCAAACAAGGTCGCGAGTCCGGATTCCTCGTTATAGACCGGTATGACGACGGAAAGCCTGGGGGAGGGGATCATTTGCTGCTCATTTGCCATTTTGCCGGAGGATACGGGCGCAAGTGTCGCATACCCGCTCGACGTCGGCGAAGCTCATGGCCGGAAACAGCGGCAGGGTGAGCAGGCTTGCGCCGGCGGCCTCGGCATGCGGGAAGTCGCCTTTTTTCCAGCCCATGGCGCGGTAAAGGCTGAATAAATGCATTGCCGGGTAATGCACGCCGGTGCCTATGCCGGCGGCGTCCATGGCCTTGATGAACTCATTGCGACCGATGCGCATGCGTGTCAGCGGCAGGGCAACCTGGAACATGTGCCAGTTCGAGTTCTCAAAGTCCTCGGGCGGCATGCCGCAGCCCAGTCCCCGGTCGAAGCAGCTGAAGTAGTGACGCGCAAGTTCGCGACGCTTGATGTTGAAGGCGCCGAGCAATTCGATTTGCCCCAGGCCGATGCGTGCGGCGACATCGGTCATGTTGTATTTGCCGCCGGCCACCGCGACGTCCATTTCGCCGTCGGGGGCGCGCACCACGCCTTGCAGTCGCAACCGCGTGACCAGGTCGGCCTCGGCTTCATTGTTGACCACCAGGCAGCCGCCCTCGGTGGTGGTCATGTTCTTGTTGGCGTGAAAACTGAAGGAAATGAGGTCGCCGAAACTGCCGATGCGCCGTCCCTTCGAGGTCGCGCCCATGCTTTGCGCCGCGTCTTCGATGACGCGCAGGCGGTGTCGTCCGGCGATGGCGTAAAGCCGGTCTCGGTCGACCGGCAATCCGGCGAGGTCCACCGGGATAATGGCCTTGCTTTTGGCGCTGAGCGCGGGTTCGATCAGGTCGAGGTTGATGTTGCGTGTGAGCGGATCAATGTCGACAAACACCGGGCGCGCGCCGGCGCGCACCACGACATTCGCGGTGGCCACCCAGGACAGCGGCGTGGTGATGACCTCGTCCCCGGCGCCCACGCCGGCCACGGCGAGGGCGATCTCCAGCGTACCGGTGCCCGAATTGAGGCTGCGCACCGGGCGTCCGCCGAAATACTCCGACAGTTTGGCCTCGAAGGCCTTTACCTGAGGGCCGCTGGTAATCCAGCCCGAGCGCAGGACATCGGCGACGCCGGCGATGGTCGCCTCGTCTATGGTCGGGCGCGTGAACGGCAGGTAGTCCATCAGGAGCGCGCGACGATGTACACGCCGATGATGATGACGCCTATCCCGGCGAGGCGCATCACACTGACGTCTTCGCCAAAAAAATACCAGGCGGCGATGGCGTTGGCGACATAACCTATGGACAGCATCGGGTAGGCGATGCTCACCTCGACGCGCGACAAGGCCATGATCCATACCACCAGGCTCACGACGTAACAGGTGATGCCGCCGGCGATGTGCGGTTCAAAGGCGAACTTCATGCCCACGGGTATCAGGTTGTCGAGAGAGAAATCAAAGCGACCGACGGCGTTGGTGCCGGCCTTGAGCAGCAATTGCGCCGCGGCGTTGAGCAGCACACCGAGCAGGATCAATGAAAAGCTGGCGGCGTTCATGGCTTGGCGGCCGGCGGTTTGCTTACCGGATTGCTTATCGGATTGCTTATCGGATTGCTTATCGGTTTGCCTACAATCACACGCCGCACGTCGCGAGCGACCTCCACCATCGGCACCGGAAAGGCCTTGCGAAAGCCCTCCAGGTCGTCGGGGGCGAACATGGCAAAGGGCGCCGCGTCCGCTTCCCATGCCTTGGCGAAGCTGGCGTAGTCGGCCAGGTAATCTTTCGGTTCCCAGCCGATGGCACTGGACAATTCGTCCTTGTAGCTCACCATGGTGACGGTTCGTCCGAGGTAAAAGGGCAGCGTATGGTCAAAGGTGTTCACCATGTAAAAAGGCGTGTCCGGCCGCAGCAGCGGGCGTATTTTCTGCACGATCTGCGAGGCCGAGTATACCGAGGACATGGTGTTGTGGCCGAGCACCGGGAACAAGGCGGTGGCCAGGCCGGCGGCCGAGAAGGCGATTACCGCCGCGCTGCGGCGATCTTGTTTTTCGAAAAACCAGAATAGCACCGACCCGGCAAGCATGGCGAGGCCGGTGAGCACCAGCCAGGGGATGTAATTGACCAGCAGCGCCTGCGGCAGTTCCGGGCTGCTCCATTCGGTGGCCATGGGGGCGAGAGAAATGGTGGCGACGCCGGCGATGCTGAACGGCAGCAACTGCCAGAAAAGCGCGCGCCGGCTGGCGAGGGCGAGATGACGGCCGATCAGCAGGCCGAGCGCCGGAAAGATCGGCAGGATGTAGGACGCCAGCTTGGAGCTTGATGCGGAAAAAAAGACAAAGGTGAATACGCACCAGATCAACACGAAACGCGTTGACTGGAAGCGCACCGGCTCGGCGCGCCACGAGCGCGCGAGCGCCGGCAGCAGCGCCAGCGTCCAGGGCACCATGCCGCCGACCAGCACCGGGATGAAATACCAGGCCGGCTGGTAGCGGCCGTGATCCTTGGTGAGAAAGCGCTCAAAGTGTTCCTGGATGAAAAAGAACTGGAAGAATTCCGGATTGCGCAGTGACACCACGACAAACCAAGGCGCGGCGACGGCCAGGAACAAGGCCAGGCCCTTGAGTGGATGCAGCATCGGTATGCGGCGCCAGTCGCGCTGGATGAGGATGTAAAAAAACAGCGCACCGCCGGGCAGGAGCAGCCCGATCAGCCCCTTGGACAGTACCGCGAGGGCTGCGGCAGCCCAGGCCGCGAGCATCCAGGTGCGCCGTCCGCGATCGGTCTGGCCGTCAAATTGCGCCAAGACAAATGAGCAGATTGCCGCGGTGAGGAAAAACGTCAGCCCCATGTCCAGGGTATTGGCCTGGGAGATAAAGACGTAAAGAAAACTGCTTGCACTCACCGCCGCCGCATACAAGCCGGTTTCGCGCCCGTACAGGCGCAGGCCGGTGTAGCCCACCAGGAGTATCCCGGCAAAGCCGGTTAGGGCCGCCCACAGGCGCGAGGTCCACTCGCTAACGCCGAATACCTTGAAGGCCGCGGCCGTGGCCCAGTATTGCAGCGCCGGTTTTTCGAAGTATTTGTAGCCGTTCATGCGTGGCGTGACCCAGTCGCCGCTTACCGCCATTTCGCGCGCGATTTCGGCGTAACGGCCTTCGTCGGGACGGATGAGATCGCGGTAGTCGAGGCTGCCGAACCAACTGAGGGTGAGCAGCGCAAGCAGCAGCAGCAGCGACTTGCGCGAGGGGAAGTCGGACATTGTCATCAGCCCAGCAGCAGGGCGGCGGCGACCCTGCGTTCCTCGGCAACAAGGATGTTATAGGTGCGGCAGGCGGCCTGTGTGGTCATGACCTCGACCCCTATGCCGGCCTCGACCAGCGGACGGGTGACCTCGGGGCGGGGGAAACGCTGCTTTTCCCCGGTACCCAGGAGGACAATCTCCGGACGCAGGGCGAGCAACTCTTGCAGGTGGCTCGCAGCCAGTTCCTCAAAGCTGGCGGGGGGCCAATCGAGCAGCAACTGGTCGGGCAGGACGACGAGGCTTTTTTCCCTGCGGTCGGCGTTGACTTTCACGTAGCCGGGGCCATAGCCGGTAAAGGTATTCAACCCGGCGGGGCCGGCGAGGTGAAGTTTCACGAAATAGGAATCTTTGTCTACGTAAGCAACGGAAATCATTATAACTTTATAGGACGGACAACGTCTCCTGATCGTGCCGGACGGTTTTCGGGAGGAAAGGACTGGCGACCATTTGATGCGTAGCTAAGTATCGGATATTATTATCACTTTCCATGCTTTTAATGGTTAGGGCATGCGACAGCGGGGATCCGGCCGGCTGGTTTCGCAGCGCAGCAATCATTAGCCAAAATAATACCCCTGCCACCATGCGCGAATTTTCCCGAATCAAGCGACTGCCGCCCTACGTCTTTAACACCACCAACGAGTTGAAGATGGCGGCGCGCCATCGTGGCGAGGACATCATCGACATGAGCATGGGCAACCCGGACGGCGCCACGCCCCAGCACATTGTCGACAAGCTGGTCGAGGCCTCGCAACGCCCCGATACGCACGGCTATTCGATCTCCAAGGGCATTCCGCGCCTGCGCAAGGCCATCTGCACCTGGTACCAGACGCGCTATGGCGTGGTGCTCGATCCGGATAGCGAGGCCATCGTCACCATCGGCTCGAAAGAGGGGCTCGCCCACCTGATGCTCGCAACCACCGAGCCGGGCGATACCGTACTGGTGCCCAACCCGAGCTATCCCATCCACATTTACGGCGCGGTCATCGCCGGTGCCACCATCCGTTCGGTGCGCATGACGCCGGAGACGGATTTTTTCGAGGAACTGAAACGCGCGGTGCTCGAATCCTCGCCCAAGCCAAAAATGATGATCCTGGGTTTTCCCAGCAACCCGACGGCGATGTGCGTCGAGCTCGAGTTTTTCGAACGCGTGGTGGCGCTCGCCAGGGAGCACGACATCCTGGTGGTGCACGACCTTGCCTATGCCGACATCACCTTTGACGGCTACCGCGCACCCTCGATCATGCAGGTGCCCGGCGCGCGCGACATCGCGGTCGAATCCTTCACCATGTCCAAGAGCTACAACATGGCCGGCTGGCGCATCGGATTCATGGTCGGCAACAAGGACATGATCCACGCCCTCGCACGCATGAAAAGCTACCACGACTACGGCACATTCACGCCGGTGCAGGTCGCCTCCATCGTCGCCCTCGAAGGCCCGCAGGACTGCGTCGAGGAAATCCGCCTCAAGTACCAGCGGCGCCGCGACGTGCTCGCGGCCGGATTGCACGAAGCCGGCTGGATGGTCGAGATCCCCAGGGCCAGCATGTACATCTGGGCGAAGATCCCCGAACCCTACCGCGCCATGGGCTCGCTCGAATTTGCCAAGAAGGTGTTGCAGGATGCCAAGGTGGCGGTATCGCCGGGCATCGGCTTTGGCGAGTACGGCGACGGCCATGTGCGCTTCGCCCTGATCGAGAACGAGGCGCGCACGCGCCAGGCGGTGCGCGGCATCAAGGACATGTTCCGCAAGGACGGCCTGCTGGTGCAGGCCGCCTGACCGCCAACCCAAAACAACAAGACAACAAGAACGCACGCCATGCTCAAAGCCATACGAAAATCCGCCAAGCTGTCCGACGTCTGCTACGACATTCGCGGTCCGGTGATGATCCGCGCCAAGCAGATGGAGGAGGAGGGGCAGCGCATCCTCAAGCTCAACATCGGCAACCTCGCCTCCTTCGGCTTTGACGCGCCCGATGAAGTGCGCCAGGACGTGATCGTCAACCTGCCCAATGCCTCTGGCTACTCGGACTCCAAGGGCCTGTTTGCCGCGCGCAAGGCAATCATGCATTACAGCCAGGAAAAAAGCATCGCCGGGGTGACGCTCGATGACATTTTCATCGGCAACGGCGTGTCCGAGCTGATCGTCATGGTGATGCAGGGCCTGCTCAATGACGGCGACGAGGTGCTGGTGCCCGCGCCAGACTACCCGCTGTGGACCGCCGCGGTGAGCCTGGCCAGCGGCACGCCGCGCCATTACATGTGCGACGAGGGCGCCGGCTGGCTGCCCGACCTCGATGACATCCGCAAGAAAATCACCCCGCGCACCCGCGCCATTGTTGTCATCAACCCGAACAACCCCACCGGCGCCCTCTATCCGGTGGAGTTGTTGCGCGAGATCGTCGAAATCGCCCGCCAGAACGAGTTGATCGTGTTTGCCGACGAGATCTACGACAAGACGCTCTACGACGGTGAAAAGCACATCTCGATCGCCTCGCTCGCCGACGACGTGCTGTTCGTCACCTTTAACGGCTTATCCAAGAATTACCGTGCCTGCGGCTATCGCAGCGGCTGGATGATCGTCTCGGGCGACAAGCGCCACGCCCAGGACTACATCGAAGGGCTCAACATCCTCGCCTCGATGCGCCTGTGCGCCAATGTGCCGGGGCAATACGCCATACAGACGGCGCTGGGCGGCTACCAGAGCATCAATGACCTGGTGAGCCCGGGCGGCAGGCTGTGCCGCCAGCGCGACCTCGCGCATTCCCTGATCACGCAGATTCCCGGCGTGAGCTGTTTCAAGCCCAAGGCCGCGCTGTACCTGTTCCCGCGCCTCGACCTGAAAATGTACCCGATCAAGGACGACCAGCAATTTATCCTCGAACTGCTGGAGGAGGAAAAAGTCCTGGTGGTGCAGGGCACCGGTTTTAACTGGCCGCAGCCTGACCACCTGCGTATCGTTTTCCTGCCCAACAGCGACGACCTGACCGAGGCCATAGGCCGCATCGCGCGCTTTCTCGACGGTTATCGCAAACGCCACGCCTGATCCGCTCGGGCATCACCCCTTTAATATTCAAACAAAGCACATGAAACCAATACACGTAGGCTTGCTTGGCATCGGTACCGTAGGCGGCGGCACCTGGACGGTACTTTCGCGCAACCAGGAGGAAATCACCCGCCGCGCCGGCCGCGGCATCGTCATTACCAAGGTGGCCGACAAGGACGTCGAACGGGCGAAAAAAATCACCGGTGGCAAGGCCAAAGTGACGGCGGACGCCAACGAGGTCGTCACCGACCCGGACATCGACATCGTTATCGAGTTGATCGGCGGCTACACCTTCGCCAAGGACATGGTGCTCAAGGCGATTGCCAACGGCAAGCATGTGGTCACCGCCAACAAGGCGCTGCTCGCCACCCACGGCAATGAAATATTCGCCGCGGCGCAAAAAAAAGGCGTGATGGTGGCCTTCGAGGCCGCGGTCGCCGGCGGCGTGCCCATCATCAAGGCCTTGCGCGAAGGCCTCTCGGCCAACCGCATCGAATGGATCGCCGGCATCATCAACGGCACTTCCAACTTCATCCTGTCGGAAATGCGCGACAAGGGCCTGTCCTTTGATACCGTGCTGGCGCAGGCGCAAAAGCTTGGCTACGCCGAAGCCGACCCGACCTTTGACATCGAGGGCATAGACGCCGCGCACAAGCTGACCATCATGTCGGCCATCGCCTTTGGCATTCCGATGCAGTTTGACAAAGCCTATACCGAGGGCATCACCAAGTTGACGCAGGAAGACATCCGCTATGCCGAGCAACTCGGGTACCGCATCAAGCTGCTGGGCATCACGCGCAAGTCGGCCGAGGGCATCGAGCTGCGCGTGCACCCGACGCTGATCCCGACGCGCCGGCTGATCGCCAATGTCGAGGGCGTGATGAACGCCATCCTCGTCAAGGGCGACGCCGTCGGCGCCACCATGTACTACGGTGCCGGCGCCGGTGCCGAGCCCACCGCATCGGCGGTGGTGGCAGACCTGGTTGATGTGACGCGCATGCACACCGCCGATCCGGAGCAGCGCGTGCCGCACCTCGCCTTCCAGCCCGACCAACTTGCGGCGACGGTAATCCTGCCCATGGAGGAGGTGGTGACCTCGTACTACCTGCGCATGCGCGTGCTCGACCGGCCCGGCGTGCTCGCCGACATTACGCGCATCCTTGCCGACGGCGCCATATCCATCGACGCCATGGTGCAAAAAGAGCCCTCCGAGGGCGAGGAGCAGGTCGACATCATCATGCTGACCCACCAGGCTCGCGAAAAGCACGTCAACGCCGCCATTGCCGCGATCGAGAAGCTGCCCGTGGTCACCGGCAAGGTGACGCGCATCCGGCTCGAGGAACTCGGCAAGAACTGATGCGCTACATCAGCACCCGCGGCGGTGGCACGCCGCAGACCTTCACCCAGATACTGCTCGAGGGCCTTGCCCCGGACGGCGGCCTTTACCTGCCCGAAAGCTACCCGCAGGTTTCACCGGCCGAGCTGCAGGCCATGCGCGGCATGAATTACCGCGACCTTGCCTTTGCCGTGTTGTCGAAATTCGCCGACGACATTCCGCCCGCCGACCTCAAGGCGTTGATCGACAAGACCTATACTGCCGCCGTCTATCGAAGTGAGGACATCACACCGCTCAAGACGCTGGAGCCCGGCCTGCACCTGTTGTGCCTGTCCAACGGCCCGACCCTGGCGTTCAAGGACATGGCCATGCAGTTGCTGGGCAACCTGTTCGAGTACGTGCTGGCAAAGCAGGGCAGGCAGCTCAACATCCTCGGTGCCACCTCCGGCGACACCGGATCGGCGGCCGAGTACGCCATGCGCGGAAAAAAAGGCATCCGCGTCTTCATGCTCTCGCCGCACGCTCGCATGAGCGCCTTCCAGAAGGCGCAGATGTATTCGCTGCAGGACCCGAACATCCACAACATCGCCATCAAGGGCGTGTTTGACGACTGCCAGGACATCGTCAAGGCGGTGAGCGCCGATGCGCCGTTCAAGGCCAGGTGGCGCATCGGCACGGTAAATTCCATCAACTGGGCGCGCGTGGTGGCGCAGGTGGTGTATTACTTCAAGGGCTATTTTGCCGCGACGGGCTCAAACGACCAGCAGGTGTCCTTTGCCGTGCCCTCGGGCAATTTCGGCAACATTTGCGCCGGCTATATCGCCCGCTGCATGGGGCTGCCGGTGAGGCACCTGGTGTTGGCGACCAACGAGAACAACATCCTCGACGAGTTTTTCCGTAGCGGCATTTACCGCGTACGCAAGGGCGGCGAGGTGTTCGAGACCTCCAGCCCGTCGATGGATATTTCCAAGGCGTCGAATTTCGAGCGCTACGTCTATGACATGGTCGGCCGCGACCCGGCGCGCCTGCGCGAGTTGTGGCGCCAACTTGATGCCAAGGGTGAGTTCGACCTGTCGCATTCGGAGTTTTTCAAGCACGTAGTGCAAAGCGGCTTTGTATCCGATTTTTCCACCCACGCCGACCGGCTTGCCACCATACGCCGCGTCTATAAGGACCACGGCGTGATGGTCGACACGCACACCGCCGACGGCATCAAGGTGGCCGCGGGCTTTCGCGAGACCGGCGTGCCCATGGTCTGCCTTGAGACGGCGCTGCCGGCAAAGTTCGCCGAGACCATTGAAGAAGCGCTCGGCCGCGCACCGGATCGCCCGGCCGGCTACGAGAACATCGAGTCCCTGCCGCAGCGCGTCGAGGTGATGGCGCCGGATGTGGCGGCCGTAAAGGCTTACGTGGCCGGGCATTCGAGCTGATGGAAGCTCGGCACAGCAAGGCATGAATGGCTGGAGCCCCTTGCAGGGCGCGCCTCGGCCGGTAGGCCGAGGCCGTTCGACGGGCGCCGAGAATTCTCGGCGAAACCCCCGTCTCACCGCCAGGAGCGGGTTTCCAGCGCATTGAGGTGAAAAAAAGCACGATGACCAACCCGCCGGAGAAAATTCGACTGTCCAAGCTGATGTCCGAGCAGGGGCTGTGCTCGCGCCGCGAGGCGGACACCTTTATCGAGCGCGGCCTGGTGTTTGTCGACGGTGAGCGCATCACCGAACTGGGCACACGCATAGACCCGGCGCAAAAAATCACCCTTGCCGCCGCGGCGCTCAAGGACCAGAAATCGCAGGTCACCATTCTGCTCAACAAGCCCATCGGCTTTGTCTCCGGCCAGCCCGAGGGCAAACAACGGCCGGCGGTGACCTTGATTGACGAGGCCTCGCATTTTCAGGGCGACCGCGCATCACAGCGCTTTTCACCGATGCAGTTGCGCGGCATCGCCCCGGCCGGACGGCTGGACATCGACTCCAAGGGCCTGCTGGTGTTCACCCAGGACGGACGCATCGCCAAGCAACTCATCGGCGAGAACTCCGGTATGGAAAAGGAGTATCTCGTGCGCGTCACCGGCAAGCTCGATGCGCGCGGTCTTTCGCTGCTCAAGCACGGCCTGTCGCTGGACGGCGAGGCGCTCAGGCCTGCGGTGGTGAACTGGCAAAACGACGACCAGCTGCGCTTTATCCTGCGTCAGGGCAAGAAGCGGCAAATCCGCCGCATGTGCGAACTGGTGGGCCTCAAGGTGGTGGGCTTGAAGCGCATCCGCATAGGCAAGGTCAGGCTGCACGACCTGCCCGAGGGGCAGTGGCGTTACCTCAAGGATAACGAGAGCTTCTAGGCCGTGCGCACGACACTGGTCAGCATCGCCACCGATACCACGCCGCTTGACGGCGCCTTTTACGAACCTGAGCATGATCCCGAAGGGCGGCCGGTGACCGGCGCAGTGCTGCTTTTTCACGGCAACACGATGAATTTCTACACCGGGGCGCCGCGCTTCCTGCCGCCGGTGCTGACGCAGATGGGCCTGGCCTGCCTGGCATTCAATCGACGTGGCCACGACATCCTTGCCATACGCGACAGCCGCGCCGCCGAAGGCGCGGCCTTCCAGCGCACCCATGAGGCCATTGAAGACAACCGTCTTGCCGCGGCGTGGCTGGCGGCGCGCGGCCATGCCAGCCCGGTGGTGATCGGCCACAGCAACGGTGGCATGCTCGCGGTACGCCACGTCGCCGACCACCCGCAGACGCCCGCCCTGGTGCTGCTATCGGCGCATGGCGGTGGAACGAGCATGGTCCCGGACGCGAGCAAAGCCGGCCTGCTTGCCGCAGACCGTTTGGCCGAAATCACCGCGCAGGCGCGCGCGCTGGTCGCCGCTGGGCGCGGCGCCCAGCTGATGCTGCTGCCCGGTTGGTGGTATGCCGCCAGCGCCGATAGCTTTCTTGACCTGCTGACCGAATTGCCCGACACCCTGGCGCTGGCACCGCGCATCGCCTGCCCGTCACTTTTTGTGCGCGGGGACCAGGAGGCGCCGGAACGCTATCCGGCCGAGGCCTTCAAGCGCTTGTCGCCCGGTGAGTGCACGGTCGAGATCGTCAGTGACTGCGACCATTTTTACCGCGGTTGCGAGGATGTGGTTGCGGCATTGGTCGCCGCCTGGCTGGCGCGCACGCTGCCGGCAAAGCCCGTGGCGGGCGCCTAGTCATGCTGCACATCAAACCCGGTATCGACATCGCCGACAGTGAGATCGAGCTCACCGCCACGCGTTCGCAAGGGGCGGGCGGGCAGAACGTCAACAAGGTCTCAAGTGCCATTCACCTGCGTTTTGACATTGCCGCCTCAAGCCTGCCCGAAGCCTGGAAGGAGCGCCTGCTCAAGCTCGGTGACTCGCGCATCACCACCGAGGGCGTAGTGGTGATCAAGGCGCAGCAGCATCGCAGCCAGGAGCTCAACCGCGGCGAAGCGCTGCAACGCCTGCGCGAATTGGTGCTCTCCATCGCCACGCTGCCGAAAAAGCGCCGCCCGACCAAGCCGAGCAAGAGCGCGAAGCGCAAGCGTGTCGACAGCAAGGTGCTGCGCGGAAAAATCAAGGCCACGCGCGGCAGGGTGACCGATTAACGCACGGTGATCGGCTGGAAACCCGCGACTGGTAAGGCTTTCCAGCCATTTTCTTCGCGCGCATCCGGCGCCAGCGACGCCGTGACGCTGCGCATGCGGGTGATAAGTTCCGACCACAGCTTGCCCGTATCGGTGCGAAACAGAATGGCGGCGTCGGCATCCATGACATACCAGGCGCCGCGTTCAATTTCGGCGCGCAACTGGCCCGGCTGCCAGCCGGCGTAGCCGTCATAAAAGCGGATTTTCGCCGGCGGTTTTTCCATCAGTGTCTCGACCGCCTCCGGATGCAGCGCGAGGTTCACGCCGGGGAGCAGGGCAAAGGCCTGGCCGAGTTTGATATCGCCCTGGCCGGGGCCGTCAACCTGGTACACAGCAAACAGGCCGCCTTCCTCCACCGGACCGCCAAAATACAATGGCTCGGTAAAGCGCTTGAGCTTTTCATTGTTGGGCAGCAGGCTGGCGAGCGACTGCGTGGTCGGCCGGTTGATGATCACTCCCAGGGCGGCGCCGTTGACGTCCTGGGTCACCACCACCACGGTCTCGTTGAAATTCGCATCGACCATGTTGGGCTTGGCCACCAGCAGCAGGCCTTGCGCCGCCACCGTCCCGCAAGCCAGCGGGCCGAGACAGGCGAGCATCACGCTGAATCCGGCAAAGGAGCGTTTCATTTTTGTTTCGCCAGCGCAGCGTGGCGAAAGCAGCCGACGAGGTGGTCGTTGACCATGCCGGCGGCCTGCATGAAGGCGTACATGATGGTCGAGCCGACAAAGGTGAAGCCGCGGCGCTTGAGGTCCTTGCTCAGGGCGTCTGAAAGGGTGGTGCTGGCCGGCACGGACTTCATGCTGCGGCGCTTGTGCTGCAGGGGTTTGCCGTTGACAAAGCCCCAGATGTAGGCGTCAAACGAGCCAAATTCCTTCTGTACCGCGAGAAAGGCCTTGGCATTTTTTACCGTACCCTCGATCTTGAGCCGGTTGCGCACAATGCCGGCGTCCTGCATCAGCGACGCGATTTTGCGACTGTCAAAGCGCGCCACCTTTGCCGCGTCAAAGCCGACAAAGGCCTTGCGGTAGTTGTCGCGCTTTTTTAGAACAGTCGACCAGGACAGCCCGGCCTGTGCGCCTTCGAGTATGAGCATCTCAAACAGCATGCGCTCATCGTGTTGCGGCACACCCCATTCGGCATCGTGATAATCGGTGTATTGCTCAAAGCCGAGGCACCAGGGGCAACGCGCGATTATTTTTTTTGCGCTTTTCATTAGTGTGTAATATTCGTTCAACCACAAGCTGGCATGCTGCCCGATTGCCGCTGCCGCAACAAGGAGGAAGAATGTTAAACCGTATCGCGTTATCCGTCATGGGCCTGCTCGCGGCCTTGCTGCTGCCGGCTGCCGCCGCACTCGCGCAGGCCCAGGCCTGGCCGGCCAAGCCGGTCCGGCTGATCGTGCCGTTCCCGCCCGGTGGCGGCACCGACGCCTTTGCGCGACCGCTGGCGGCGCGCCTGTCGCAGCAACTGGGGCAGCAGTTCATCATCGACAGCCGCGGCGGTGCCGGCGGCAATATCGGCGCCGACCTTGCCGCCAAGTCCGCGCCAGACGGCTATACCTTTTTGCTCGGCGCCGTGCATCACACCGTGGCCGTCAGCGCCTACAAAAACCTTGCTTATGACCTGGAAAAAGACCTGGTTCCCATAACCGGCGTCGGCTACGTGCCCGACGTGCTGGTGGTGAGCGCCAAAATGCCGGCAAAAACCATCGCCGAGCTCATCGCCTACTCCAAGGCCAACCCGGGCAAGGTCAATTACGGCTCATCGGGCAATGGCACCACGCGCCACCTTGCCGGTGAGATTTTCAACAACCTCACCGGCACCAGCATGATCCACGTGCCCTACAAGGGTTCCGGGCCGGCCATGACCGGCCTGCTGGGCAGCGAGATCGACCTCATATTCGAGGGCCTGGGCAGTGCCTCGGCACACATCCGCGCCGGCAAGATCCGCGCCCTGGCGGTCACCTCGCCCAAGCGCTCGCCGGCTTTCCCCGACATTCCGACCATGGCGGAGGCCGGTGTGCCGGGCTTTGAGTCGTTGTCCTGGTACGGCCTGTGGGCGCCCGCAGGCACGCCGCGCGACATCATGCTCAAGTTGCAGCAGGAGACGGCAAAGGCGCTGGCGACGCTCGAGCTCAAGGCCATCTGGGCGCTGCAGGGCGCCGAGCCGGGCGGCGAGCCCTCCGAGCAGTTCGCCAAACTGGTCCATTCCGAAGTCGAAAAATGGGGCAGGGTGGTGCGGCAGAACAAGGTGACAATAGATTAATCCCGGAGCACGGACAATGACCGAACACCGCCATCCGCAGCAAAGAACCGCAACCGTCGAGCAGCGCATCGACGCCGTCCAGTCGGTGCTTGAAGAGCGGGGCATGAAACCCGCCGAATTCATCGAACAAGCCAACCACCTGGTCGAGGAGCAGTGGGTGCCGCATAACGGCGCGCGCGTGGTGGCCAAGGCCTGGACCGATGCCGCTTTCAGGCGGCGCCTGTTCGCCAACGGTCGGGACGCAGTCGTCGAGCTGGGTCTGGAAATGCCGCGCCACCACCGCCATCTCGTTGTGCTGGAGAACACCCCGACAGTGCACAACGTCATTTGCTGCACGCTTTGCTCCTGCACCGCATTCACCATCATCGGCCTGCCGCCGGACTGGTACAAGGACCTCGAATACCGCGCCCGCGTGGTGCGCGAGTCACGCACCGTGCTCGGGGAAATGGGCCTTGCGCTGCCGCCGGAGATGGAGATCCGCGTCTGGGACACCACGGCCGATACGCGCTACATGGTGCTGCCGGTGCAACCGCCGGCGACCCTCGGCTGGACCGAGGACAAACTCGCGCAAATCGTCACCAAGGAATCAATGATAGGCGTTGCGCGGCTTTAGTATTTCAGGACACGGGAGCTCGGTCATGGACGGAATGCACGATCTTGGCGGCAAGCAGGGCTTTGGCCCGGTGCGCTATGCGCTTAATGCGCAGGTGTTCCACGAGCCATGGGAAAAACGCGTCAACGCGCTGTACTCCCTTGCGGTCAGGCTTGGCGTGTTCAACATGGACGAGTATCGCCACGCCATCGAGCGCATGGAACCGCGCCACTACCTGTCGGCCAGTTATTACGAGCGCTCGCTGACCAGCCTTGCGACGCTGTGTGTCGAAAAGGGACTGGTGACACGCGAGGAACTTGAGCGCCGTGCGCAAGGGGCGTTCCCCTTGTCCATGCCCAGCGCACCGGGACGCTCGAACGTGAGCGGACCGGCACGTTTCAAGGCCGGCGATCGCGTCAGGGTGAGGGACGACCATGTCCCCGGCCACATCCGCATGCCCGCATACATTCGCGGCAAGACCGGCGTGGTGGTCGGCGAATCACCGGCTTATCCCTTTCCAGATGCCCACGCCCACGGTGTGGCGGCGGCCGATGAACCGACCTGTGACGTGCGTTTCAGCGCGAGCGAACTCTGGCCCAACTCAGCCGACGAGGCCTTTGTGCATGTCGGGGTGTTCCACAGCTACCTCGAGCGCCTGGAGTAGGGTCGAGAAACCGGTAACCGGATGGCCTAGCCCTTGCCGATGGCTTTGTTCACGCGCGGCATTACTTCCTCGGCCATCAGCTGCATCGAGCGTTTGGCGAGCTTCGGGTCGAGCCAGTCGTGGCAGGGGTAGAGCAGGGTGCCGAAGTCGCCGACCTGTTCGCGGAAGGCAAGCAACTGGTCGACCACGCTGTTGACGGTACCGGTGAGCACCAGTTTTTCAGTGACGTACTCGGTGGTGATTTTTGAATCCGGCTCGCTCTGGTCGGCCTTGAACAGGTTGGAGCGGCCGCCAAATCCGACCAGCTTGCGCACCAGCTGCTTGAAGTAAAAGTGGTAGGGGCCTTCCGAAGAATGGCCGTAGCGCTTGGCCGTGGCTTCGTCGTCGGCGACAAAAATCGACTTCGCCACGCGCCAATCGGCCGGGTTGGCCTTGGCGCCGACCGCTTCGCGACCCTCGACATACTTGGGCCAGTGCGAGGCCGCCCACTGCGGCAGCAGGAAGTTGGCCGAAATCGGCTGCCAGCCGCGCTTGGCCGCCTCGGTCACACCCTTGGAGAAGGGCGCGACGGCGGTGACGACGATTTGCGGATGCGGCGACTGGTAGGGCTTGAGGATGGTGCCCTGGCCGATTTCCGGAATCATGGTCTTCCCGGTGGTCACGTTGAAATGCTTGCCGGTCAGGTTGTAGGGGCCGTCGTTTTTCCAGATATCGAGCACCATGTTGATGCTCTCGAGGAACATTTCGTTGCGGTCCTTGCCGAAATTGCCGAACACCTCGGCATCGGACATCAGGCCGCCGGGGCTGATGCCCATGATGAAGCGGCCTTTCAACATGTGATCGAGCATCGCCACCTGCGCCGCAATGGCCGCCGGATGCGAGTTGGGCATGTTGATGGTGCCGGTTCCGAGCATGATCTGCTTGGTCTGGTGCACCAGGCTGGAGAGGAACATCATGCAGGAGGTGACGTTCTCGGCAAGGTCGGTGACGTGCTCGCCGACAAAGGCCTCGCAATAGCCGAGTTTGTCGGCCAGCAGGATGGCCTCGCGGTCTTCCACCAGGGTCTCCCAGGCTTTGCGGCCCGGCGGGTGCAGCGGCATCATGAATGTTCCGAGCTTCATTGTCTTCTCCGGGTTATCGCTGGGGCATATGGTTGGTTAAAAAAAGCAGGCCACTCATTTGTCATTCCGGGGCCGCGCAGCGGAACCCGGAATCCATGGGGTCAAGCGGGTCGCAATACGACAAACCCCATGGATTCCCGCTTTCGCGGGAATGACGATGTTTTTGTCGATGCATCTAGCTGAGCGCATCTGGCGAAACCAGTCCGCCGCTCTCGACCGAACGGTTGATGGCTTCCAGGGTGAGCACATTGGCGAGCATTTCGTCGCTGCTGACCGGGTAGGCCGCGCCGCCCATGGCGGCGGTGGCAAACGCCTCAAGGTTGGCTCTCACCGCGGGGTGGGGCGCGAAAAAACGCATTTCCGGTGTGCCGCTGCGGTGGCACACGCCGACGTCCCAGCCGGTGGGCAGTTCCGGGTGGGTACGGTCGCGGATTTCCATCCAGCCCTTGGAGCCGAACACGGCAAAGCGTCCGACAAAAGGCGTGGCGAGTACGGCGCCGAGCAGGGCGTTGGCGCCGCCGGGAAAGCCCAGCATGATGCCCAGGGTATCGCCGTTGGCGAAATTGCTGCCGCGTGTGGACAAGCGTGCCCAGACCGATTGCGGCAGGCCGAGAAAAGAGATGGAAAGGTCCACCAGGTGGATGCCGGTGCCGGTGAGCGGGCCGTTGGGGGCGTGGACCGGCGACAGGCGCCAGTTGTCCGGCGGCAGGGCGAGGAATTTGTCCTGGCTGAAATTGGCCTCGATTTGCAGTATCTCACCGAATTCACCCGCCTTGAAGCGCTGGCGCAACTCGATCATTGCCGGCTCGAAGCGCCGCTCGTGGCCTATGCCCAACGTCACGCCGGCTTTTTTTACCGCGGCGACGGCGCGTTTTACATCGGCGCCGGTCAGGCACAGCGGCTTTTCGCAAAACACATGCTTTCCGGCGCGCGCCGCCTGCTCGATCTGGTCGGCATGAAAGCGGTGCGGTGTGCACAAGACCACGGCGTCGATGTCCGGCGCCTGCAGCGCGGCGTCGAAACTCTCCGCAACGCGCATGCCCAGTGCGGCGGCGGCATCGCGGCCTCCCGCATCGGGGTCTATGCCGAGAACCGGCCGGATGATGCTGCTGGTCGCGAGGTCGCGGGCAATGGTGCGGCCCCACCAGCCCAGCCCGATTATGGCGGCGCGTATCATGCGGGGGATTCCTGCTGGCGTGAAGGGGATGCGGCTGGCATGCTGTGCTCCTCGGTCTTGGCTGGTTTTGGCTCAGTTGGGTAAGGTGCCAGCGCGGGTTTGTGGCGCAGCCGGACGGCGCTTATACTAGCGACAATTTATCAATTGCTCAATAAAAATACACAATTTCCGGAGAGTCTGGCGATGGTCAAAAAAACGGTACGTGGCGGCGCAGCAAAAGGATCGGTGGCGGTGATCGGTCTTGGCATCATGGGTTCATCGATCGCGGCCAACCTGGTCAAATCGGGCTTTCGCGTCAGGGGCTACGACGTGCTTGCTGCCCGCCGCAATGCGCTGGCCCGGGCCGGTGGACTGGCCGTGGCGAGCATCGCCGAGGCTGTCAAGGGCTGCAACCGCGTCATCACCTCGCTGCCCAGTCCGGCGGCGCTCGATGCGGTGGCCGAACAGCTGGCGCAACATGCCGCGCGCGGCACCGTCGTTGCCGAGGTCAGCACCCTGACCATAGGTGACAAGGAAAGGGTGAGGGCGCGCCTCGCCGGCGCCGGCGTCGAGCTGCTCGACTGCCCCTTGTCCGGTACCGGTGCCCAGGCGGTGACCGGCGACCTCGCGGTCTACGCCAGCGGCTCGCCCGCAGGCATACGCCGCATGAAACCGGTGTTTGCCGGATTTGCGCGCGTGCAGTACGACCTTGGCACCTTCAGCAACGGCATGAAAATGAAGCTGGTGGCCAACCTGCTGGTGGCCATACACAACGTCTCAACGGCCGAGGCGGTGCTGCTTGGCACCCGCTCGGGACTGGATGCCGACACCATCGTGCGCGTGGTCGCCGATGGTGCCGGCGGTTCGCGCATGCTGCAGGTGCGCGGCCCGATGATGGCGCGGCGCAATTACCTGCCGGCGACGATGAAAATGGAAGTGTGGCAAAAGGACATGGCGATCATCGCCGCCCTGCTCAAGGAAGTGGGCGCCGCCGCGCCCCTGTTCTCGGCCACCGTGCCGATTTACGATGCCGCCATGGCGCTGGGCATGCAGGAGCAGGACACCGGCGGCGTCATGGCGGTGCTCGAGCGCTGGTCCTCGCCGGCGGCCAAGCCGAAACGGAAATGATATCTTTGGGCCGATTGCACCCCGGCTGCCGCTCCTGCGGTTGGTAAAACGAACATTTGGGACGCAACATCTCGTGTCGGGACCATTTGAATGAACGGAAGGAAGCTGAAAATGCACAGGATGGCAATTGCTGCGTTATCGGCGGTTAGGGAACCGGCATCGTGATTGACAAGAAACCCAGGAAAGAGCCCTATATGTACATGGTCGAAATTCAGGCGGGTCCTGGCATTGGCATAAAGAAATTCCGGCAAGTCTGGGTCTATGAGCGAGCCAGCGGGGTCAATGACTTTGTAAACCCAGGCTGGGAATTAAGCGGGCAGGCTGCGGATCAGGGCGGTGCTTACGCCGGGGCGATGTCGGTGGCCCCGGGGGGGCTGGCTGTACCAGCTGACTGATGACGGACGCGCTCTGGAACTGACCGGAAAGGGCACCAAATACCACAGGGACAACGACCTCAACTGTGGCGGTTCCACACGATGCGACCCGGGGCCGTGCGCAGATGCCGGCCGTGATACATCCACACTTGAGAGAGAGCGCCCGGAACATGCAATTTACGCGTAGCATCGCTGCAAAAATATACGGTCTTGCCGGTTTCCTGTTGTTGCTGACCATTGTGTTGTCGGCTTACATGCTGTTCGAGGCGCGGCAGACCGAGCGGGAAATGAACGCCGTGTTGACCCTGCACATGCCGCTCGCCGACTCGATCACCAAGGTGAACGAGTACGGATTGCGGCGGCGCCTGGCGTTCGAACGCTGGTTTGGCGCGCTCAATTCAAACCGGCCCAACGCCGAGGTGATCGCCGAGGCGTCGGCCAATTACGCCGCTTTTACGGCCAAGCTCAACGGGGAATTTGCCGTTGCGCAACGCCTGATCGACGCATTCCCGCCGGATCTGCCGGGGAGCGAAAGGATTGAGGAGACGGGAACGGCTCTGCAGCATATTGCGGCGACCTATCCGGCGATGAATGCGCGGCAGCGCCAGGTCCTGGATTTGCAACTGGCCGGAGCGAACGAACGCGCCAATGAGTTGCTCAATGTCCTTAACGACCAGCAAAGCGCAGTCCTGGGGCAGCGCGAGGCACTGCGCGTCGGGGTCGATGCCATGGTCATGGCGGTGGCGGATGACATTTCAAGGCGGCAACGCCAGGTGCTCTGGCTCACCCTTATGGCAACGGCTTCGGCCGTGCTGCTTGGGCTGCTGGTTGCCGCGATCATCACCGGCCGGCTGATCCGGCCGATGCGGTCGCTCATGACGGCGATGCATCAGGTGCAAGGGGGCGACCTGGAGCGGCAAATTCCCGTGCAATCGCGTGACGAGGTTGGCGAATTGACCCAATCGTTCAATGAATTGATCAAGGAATTACGCGACAAGGAAAAACTCAGGCGCACTTTCGGCAAGTACATCGACCCGCGGGTTCTGGAGCAGGTGATGCTGGAGCCGGACGCCGGCGGTATCGCCGGCGAGCGGCGTGTCATGACCGTGCTTTTCGCCGATCTGGTCGGTTTTACCGGCCTGTCGGAGCGACTCACGCCTTCGCGCATGGTCGCGCTGCTCAACCGCCACTTCGGCTTGCAGGCACAGGCGGTACACGATCATCGCGGCATTGTCGACAAGTTTATCGGCGACGCATTGATGGCGTTCTGGGGGCCGCCGTTTGTGCCCGATGACGTGCACGCCGTGTCGGCCTGCCGGGCGGCGCTGTCGCAGCGTGACGCGCTGGCGACACTGCGCGGCGAAATCGCGGAAATCACCGGACTGCGCACGGGTGCGCCGGAGATTGACCTGCGAATCGGTATTTGCAGCGGGGAGGTGGTGGTCGGGAACATCGGGTCGGAGAAGATTCGCAGTTACACGGTGATCGGCGATACCGTCAATCTTGCGTCACGCATCGAGGGCACGAACCGCATCTACGGCACGCACATATTGATCGGCGAGGAAACGGCCAGGATGCTCGATTCGTCGTTCGAACTGCGTGAAATCGACCTGATCAATGTCAAGGGCAAATCCGAGCCGGCAAGAATTTTTGAACTTTTGGGTGATCATGATGCGGTCGCCGTTGACGTTCTTCGCCTGCGCGACGACTACGCACTCGCACTTGCCGCCTATCGCAACCGCGACTGGGATACCGCGGAGCGCATGTTCGGTGGGTGTATCCGGTTGAGGCCGCAGGATCGCGCCTCAATGCTGATGCTGGAACGAACCGGCATGCTGCGCATAAATCCACCCCCGGCAGACTGGGCGGGTGTCTGGCACATGGAGGAAAAATAGCCCGGATTTAGCGGCTGGCAGCCGCGGAACGCGATCGAGCGGTATTTTTCCGCGATGTGTCCAGCAGGGCCGGGTAGACATTGCGTGCCCCGGCAAGGAAGGCGGTGATGGCGTGGTCGGCGCTGGCGGAAAAATCCTGCTCCACAGGAGCACGGTAGATAAAGCGGCGGATGGCGTAATAGAACATGCCGCCGTGCAGTTTCCAGACAAATTCGATTTCCGTTCGCGTCACCGGCTTTTTGCTGGTGACGCCGCAGTGCACGCGCAGTTCGCGGCAAATGCCGGTCAGCAGGCGGCGCTGGATGAGGCCGATGTATCGGCGGTTAAAGCCGGTGTCGGCCAGGCCGGCGTACATGTAAATGCGTATCCATTCGGGCCGGTAGGTCGCCTTTGCGTAGTCCTGGTAAAAACCCAGCAACCGGTCGTGCAGCGGCCGGCTGCGGTCCTCGATGCGGCGCAGCCAATCGGCGTCCCAGCGGCCGAGAAAGACCTCCTTGAACACCCGTTCGATCAGCGCCTGCTTGGACGGGAAGTAGCGGTATAGCAGCGGCTGGGTGATGCCCAACTGGCGCGATAATTCGCGCGTCTGGCCGGAAAAGCCCACTTCGGAAAAATAGGCGATGGCGCCGTCGATGATTTTGCGCTCGCGCGCTTCAGGGCTGAGGCGGCTTTGCGATTGTTTGCTCGCGGGCTGGCGTTTTTTGGCGGCGGGGCTTGGCACGGGACGAACGACCGGGCGGGTTAGGTTACGCTTGATGCTAGCATGTGCACCTCGCGCCTAACAACCACCGGAAATTATTTGCATCCGGGTAAGGTTGTTTAACTGAGCGTTCGATAAAATACGCCTGCAAACCGCAATTTCACTCCCGGATCCGACCATGAACAAACTTTCCTCCGGCGGCGCCGCGCGCGCCGACCAGACCCTGGCCCTCAACATGAAGCTGCTGGCCCACCACGAGCTGGCCGGTTTTGGCGGCCTCGGTGAGGGCATCTCGATGCAGGTGACCGGCGACGGCCGACGTATCCTGTGGCTGGCGCACGAGGCCGCGCCAAAGAACTTTTCCGGCGTCGATGTCACCGACCCGCGCAATCCAAAACTGGTGGTGCAGACCGACCTGCCGCACATGCGCGTGCGCTCCAATTCGCTCGACGTGGTGGGCAATATCATGGCGGTGGCCTACCAGACCAAGGAGACCGGGCTCAAGCCGGCAGGCTTTGACCTGTTCGATATCAGCGTCCCTGAAACGCCCAGGCTCATTTCGCACTTTGACTGCTCCGGCCCGCATTCGCGCGGCGTTCACGCGCTGTGGTTCGTCGACGGCAAGTATGTGCACATGGCCTCCGGTGGCGCGGATTTCCAGCCGCGCAATCCGCTTGACGACCAGTTCTACATGATTGTGGACGTATCCGATCCCGCGAATCCCGTCGAGGCCGGCCGCTGGTGGCTGCCCGGCACGCGCGAGGGCGATGAAGCGCCGCCGCCGCCGCGCCTGCCCGCGCCCTTTGACATGGGTTTTCGCGCCCACAACACCAACGTGTTTCCGGAGCGCCCCAACCGCGCCTACGTCGGCTACATCGACGGAGGGGCGCTGATCCTCGACATCAGCGATATGAAAAACATCAAGCTGGTGTCGCGCTGGAGTTACTCCCCGCCGTTCAACGGCTTTACCCATACCGTGCTGCCGCTGTTCAGCCGCGACCTGCTGATTGTCAGCGACGAGTGCGTGCTCGATGACGGCGCCGACTGGCCCAAACTGGCCTGGGTGGTGGACGCGCGCCTGGAGACGAACCTGGTGCCCATAGGCACTTTTCCCGCGCCGCCTTATGACGCCTTTGCCAAGCGCGGCGGGCGTTTCGGCGCGCACAATGTGCACGAGAACATTCCGGTGCCGACCTCGTTCAAGTCGGACTCCATTATCATCGGCACCTTTTTTAACGCCGGCGTGCGCGCCTACGACGTCTCCAATCCCTACCAGGTGCAGGAGATTGCCTATTACGTTCCGGGTGCGCCCAAGCTCTCGCCGGCCGGGGCGGTGCAACTCAACGACATCTACGTCGACGAGAACCGCATCGTCTACACCGTGGACCGCTTTACCGGCGGGCTGTACATACTGGAAATGACAGTTTAAGAAAGTAGCAGAGGAGTCTGTCATCCCCGCGAAAGCGGGAATGACGGATTTTGACTAGCGTCCGGCGTTACGCCAGTAGTCGGGCAGGTTGACCACGTCGGCCTCGCCCAGTCCGTCGGCCGAGGCCTGGTCGAATATTTTCAGCGCCTGCGCCGCCACCGGCAGGCTGACGCCGCGGGTCGCCGCCTCGGCAATCATGGTGCGCATGTCCTTGCGCACGCCGTCCACGTGTATGGTCACCGGACCGCTTTTGTCACCGTTGAGGTTGGCCACCAGCGCCGGCCCGCGTACACGCAGCGTCCCCGGCGCGCCCGAGGTATCGGAAAAAATATCGAGCATGCGCTGCGGCGAGAGGCCCAGCGGCTTGACCAGGGCGAGGGCTTCGCCGAAGCTTTGCCAGAACACCAGCAGCGGCAGGTTGATGGCGAGCTTCATCAGCGCGCCCGAACCGACCTGGCCGAGGTGTTCGATACGACGGCAGAGTTTTTCCAGCACCGGGCGGGCGATGGCCAGGGCCGCTTCGCTGCCGCCGACAAAGGCAAACAGTTTGCCTTCGCGCGCCGGGCCGACGGTGCCGCCGACCGGCGAATCGATGAACATCGCGCCCCTGGCCTCGGCTTCGCGCGCCAACGCGACTACGGTCTCCGGTCGCACCGTGCTCATTTCAATGAACAGCTTGCCCGCAGTCGCGCCGGCGAACAGGCCTTGGTCACCGCGGTAGGCCGCTTCCAGTGCGGCATCGTCGCTCATGATGGAAATGACCATGTCGCACTCGCGCGCGAGGTCTGCGGCAGTCGCGGCGACCGTCGCGCCGGTACCCTTGAGCGCCTCGGCCTTGGCGCGGGTACGGTTCCAGACGCTGACCGCATAACCTTGCTGTAGCAGGCGCCCGGCGATGGCCGCGCCCATGCGGCCGATGCCGCATACGCCGATACGTGGCGCGCTTTGGGGTGCGCTTTTGGGTGCAAGGCTCATGGGTGTTCTCCGTAGTTGGGGCGCGCGGCGGGACGGCCGCGCTGGGGGTTCGGTGGGGGCTGCATGATAAACTGAGCGCGTATTTTCGCATGATCACAGCCGGTTCCGGTGTTCCCGCCCCATGAATCAAGTTCCCTCGCAAGTCGATCCGCTCGCCGGAAAACTGCCGGTCACCGTCGTCACCGGTTTTCTGGGCAGCGGCAAGACCACGCTGATACGCCGCCTGCTGACACATCCGGGCATGAACCGGGTGGCGGTGGTGATCAACGAGATCGGTGAAATCGGCATTGACAACGACCTGGTCCGGATGTCCTCGGAGAACGTCACGCTGCTGGCCAACGGCTGCCTGTGCTGCACCGTGCGCACCGACCTGCAGGAGACGCTGCGTGAACTGTTCGGCCAGCGCCGCGCCGGGCAGGTCGCCGACTTTGACCGCATCGTGGTCGAGACCACCGGCCTGGCAGATCCGGCGCCGGTGGTGCAGACCCTGGTCAGCGACACCATGCTCGCGGCGCATTACCGCCTTGACGGCCTGGTGACGCTGGTCGATGCGCTCAACGGCGTGTCCAATATAGAAACCACCCCCGAGGCGCAAAAGCAGATCGCACTCGCCGATCGCATCATCATCACCAAGTCCGACCTGGTCGACGACAAGACGCTGGCAACACTGGGCGAGCGCATCGCCGCGGTCAATCCGCGTGCCGACACGGTGCTCGCGGTCATGGGTGAAATCGATCCGGCGCTGCTCACCGGCCTTGGCCTGGCCAGCGCGCGCGCCGGTGCCGCTACTCTGGGTTTTCTCGGCGAGGGTACTCCGTCGTCTGCGGCTGGCGGCAGTTACCTTGGGGTGCGCCTGCCGGCACGCCACGATTCTGGCATTCGCACCCTGTCGCTGCGTTTTGACAAGCCGTTTTCCTGGGCGGCGTTTTCAGCGGCCATGGACATGCTGACCACGTTGCGCGGCCCCGACCTGTTGCGCGTCAAGGGTATCGTCAATGTCGAGGGCAAGCCGGTGGTGGTGCAGGGCGTGCAGCACATTTTTCACCCGCCGCTGCACCTGGACCGCTGGCCCAGCGAGGACCGCGACACGCGCATGGTGTTTATCAGCCGCAAACTCGACGAGGGCGTCATCCGCGGCCTGTTTGCCGCGGTCGGCGCGCTGGTTCCAAGCGACTAAGACGGGTTAAAGCCGTCATTCCCGCGAATCCCGCTCCGGGAACTAGAGCGGGAATCCATGGGGTTTGTCGCATTGCGACACTTTTGTGCCATGGCGCCACGCGTACCCCGTGGGTTCCGGGTTCCGCTACGCGGCCCCGGAAAGACGGCACTCCAAGATTGCTTAGCGGCCCTTGATCTTGATCTTGAACAGTTTGCGCGCGTTGCCGCCCATGATGCGCTGGCGATCGGCGGCCGAAAGGCCATTGACACTGCGGATGTGTCCGACCGGGTCGTCCTCGCCCATGTCATAGGGGTAATCGGTGCCCAGCATGACGTGGTCAGAGCCGTACTTGCGCACCAGGTTGGCAAGCATTTCCGGATCAAAGGTGATGGTGTCGAAGTACATCTTGGCGAGGTAGCTTGACGGCGGTTTTTTGATCACGCTGCGCACGTCGGCGCGGGCGCGGTGGGCGTGGTCCATGCGCGCCCAGTAGTGCGCAAGATAGGCGCCGCCGTGGGCGACCAGCACCTTGAGTTTGGGATTGCGCGCCATCACGCCGTCCAGGATCAGGTGGCTGACGGCGATGGTGGTGTCCATGGGGTTGCCGATGACGTTGTTGAAGTAGTGGTCCACCAGGCGCTGGCCCTGGGTGAAACCGACCGGATGCAGGAACAGCGGCATTTCGAGTTCCTCGGCGCGGCGGAAGAATTTTTCCAGTTTCAGGCTGGGGTCGGTCAGGTCCAGGCCGTTGACGTTGGTGTTGAGTTCGACACCGCGCAGGCCCAGCACCTTGGAAGCGTATTCGAGTTCCTTCACCGCCATGTCGGCGTTTTGCAGCGGCACGGTGCCCAGGCCGACAAAACGATCCGGGTTGCCGGCCACCAGGGCGGCGATGCCCTCGTTGACTTCACGCGACAGCGTGCGCCCGAGGGAGGCCTCGGCCCAGTAGTAATACTGGAAGGGCGCCGGCGACACCGCCTGTATGTCCACGCCCATCTTGTCCATGTCGCGCAGGCGCACCTCAATGGAGGACAGTTTGGCGCCGCGGTCCTTCATCTGCTTGCTGTTGACCTCGTTAGTCAGCGCATTGGCGTAAATCACGCTCGGTTCGTACTGCAGGGGCTTGAGGTGCGCGACCTTGGCCGCAACCGCGGTGTTGAGGTAGTGGCAATGCACATCTATGCGCAGATCGGCGGTCTTGCGTTTCGCTTTTGTCACCGCAGCGGCGCGGACAGAGGTTACTGCCTTGCGTTTGGTCGCCGCGGCGCGGCCGTGGCGGTGCGTGGGGTCGGTGCAATGGGCGGAGCAGGTAAAGAGCATGGTTGCGGGTCCGGTAGGTGATGCGCAGAGGTTGAATCCTGTGCGAGGCCGGGTATTTTAGCGCAAGGGGGGGTGCGAACCAATCGCATTTTCAAGCCAGGTGCGGCCGCGCGCCAATGCGTTAAACTGCGCGTCATAAAACGTTCAACTTGAAACGTGGCATGGGCGGCGGCACGCGCCTTATCTGGGAGATGTCATGCTGTTTTCAAAACTGCTGCCGCGCAACGGTGATTTTTTCGCAAAATTCGATCTGCACGCCGACTACATTGCCAGGGCGGCGCGCGCGATGTCACAACTCGTGCGCAATTACGACGATCCGCAGCAGCGCGAACTGTATGCGCGTGAGGTTGATGACGCCGAACATGCCGCAGATCGCGTCACTCACGATGTGCTCAAGACCTTGCACCAGACGTTTGTCACGCCGATCGATCGCGAACAGATCCATTCGCTGATCAACACCATGGATGACGTCGTCGACCTCATCCAGGACTGCGCCGAGGCGCTGGCCTTGTATGACGTGCATAAGGTGACCGAGGAGGTGGTGCGTCTTGCCGAGATTAGCGAAAAATGCTGCCTGCGCCTGTGTCACGCGGTGTCGGTTATAGGAAATTTGTCCAGTGCGGGGACGAGCGAGGCGATACTCAAGACCTGCGAAGAGATTGACCAGCTCGAGTCGGACGCCGACCGGGTGATGCGCGGCGCCATGAGCAAGCTTTTTCGCAACGAACCGGATGTGCGCGAGGTGATCAAACTCAAGGCGATTTACGAACTGCTTGAGACCATCACCGACAAATGTGAGGACGCCGCCAATCTTGTCGAGGGTGTCGTCCTCGAGAATTCCTGAGGCGGCATCGTCGATGACGCCGGCTCAGGTTACGCTGTGGGTGATCGTTCTGCTCGTGCTGCTTGCGCTGGCCTTCGATTTCATGAACGGTTTTCATGATTCGGCCAATTCCATCGCAACAGTGGTGTCCACCGGGGTGCTCAAACCGGGGCAGGCGGTGCTGTTCGCGGCGTTTTTCAATTTCATCGCGATATTTGTTTTTCACCTCTCAGTCGCCGCCACTATAGGCAAGGGTATCGTCGAACCGGGGGTGGTGGATACCCATGTCGTATTCGGTGCCCTGGTCGGTGCGATCACCTGGAACGTCCTGACCTGGTACTACGGTATCCCGAGCAGTTCCTCGCACGCCTTGATCGGTGGAATCGTTGGCGCGGTGATCGCCAAGGCCGGCGGGGGATCGCTGATTGGCGCCGGGATTTTCAAGACAGTGGCGTTTATTTTTGTATCGCCCCTGATGGGCTTCCTGCTCGGGTCCCTGATGATGATCCTGGTGGCGTGGACGCTCCGTCACACGACGCCATCGCGTGTGGACCGCTGGTTCCGTCGATTGCAACTGGTATCGGCGGGCGCTTACAGCCTTGGCCACGGGGGCAATGACGCGCAAAAGACCATCGGCATCATCTGGCTGCTGCTGATTGCCACGGGATACACCGCACCGGGCGACGCCTCGCCGCCGATCTGGACCATCGTCGCCTGCTATACCGCCATCGCCGCAGGTACCTTGTTCGGCGGCTGGCGCATCGTCAAGACCATGGGCCAGAAAATCACCAAGCTCAAGCCGGTGGGCGGCTTTTGCGCCGAGACGGGCGGCGCCGTGACGCTGTTCCTCGCCACCATTCTTGGCATTCCGGTATCGACCACGCATACCATTACTGGCGCCATCGTCGGGGTCGGCGCGGTGCGCGGCGCCGGTGCGGTGCGCTGGGGCGTGGCCGGCAACATCGTATGGGCGTGGATTTTCACCATCCCGGCGAGCGCCTTTGTCGCCGGTGTTTCATACTGGGTGAGCATGCTCATTTTCTGAGCGCACGCTGCCCCGACATCACTGACCGGAATGAAGCACCATGACCACACTGCACGCTGATCGCGACGCCGAATCGAGGGATTCGGCCACCGTTTCAATCGATGCCGCCGAACTGGGCCCGACGGAGATGTATGTGTTCCTGCGTGATGCGGTGGTGCCGCGGCCGATTGCCTGGGTGTCGACCATCGACACGGAAGGGCGGACCAACCTCGCGCCCTTCAGTTTTTTCAATGTCGTCAGCCCGTATCCGCCGACGCTGGGCTTTAGCTGCGGCCCGCGCGGCGACAACCACAATTCACCGCTGCGCCTGGTCAAGGATACCCTGCTCAACATTCGCGCCACCGGCGAATTTGTCGTCAACCTGTCATCGGCGTCGCTGCTCGATGAAGTGGTGAAAAGCTCCGATCCGCTGCCGCACGAACAGAGCGAGTTTGAGCATGCCGGCCTGGTGGCTGTGGCGTCGACGCGGGTACGCCCGCCGCGGGTTCAGGGCGTGCCGGTGGCCTTCGAGTGCCGCACCTTTGACATCATTGAGGTCGGGGTGAACACCTGGATCATGGGCACGGTGGTGCACATGCATGTGGCGCCCAAGGCCTATGTGGGCTCAAGCGCGGAGCTCAAGCACCGCATCAACGTGCTCGCCGACGCGGGCACACGCCCGGTGGGGCGGCTTGACCGCGCCAACTACACGCGGGTGGGCGACATAGAGCTGCACCGGCGCAAGGAAGGCCCCAACTAGGGAGCCAAGCTTGGCCGCCGGGCTATGCCGCCTTGGCGGCCGCAGCCTTGCGGTTTTTATCCAGCCAGGCTTCGACCAGTGCAACGGTGTCGTCGAGCTCTTGCAGTTTCACGCCTTTTTGCGCGGCGATGGTCTTGACCAGGCGGTCGACGCGCTCGATGTTGGGCGCGCCCGCGGCAAGGGCACGCGCGGCCGATGAGGGGCTGCCCAGCGACTGCGCCGCGGCGGCATACTTGTCGAACGGCACCATGTCGCCCTCCGAGGCACCCAGCGACACGCACAATTTCACCACCCAGTTGTAGGTGGCGCGCGTCGCCTCGAGGTCGCCGTGCACCGCGTCCTTGATCGGCCGCATTGTGTCTTTTTGCACGCAGCGGTAATTGCCGGCGATGAGCATCGCCCACTTGGCGAGCGGCACAAACACCGACTCGTGCACCTTGAGTTTCACCGGCAGTTCGATCAGGCCGGCGCCGGTGTCAAAGCGCACCGCCTCGATGTCCTTTTCGAGCTGGCGCAGGATGGCGGTGTGGGCATCGGAGTCAAAGCGCGCCGCCTTGAAGTTGGTCGGCAGCCTGACCTGCAGCACGTTGACCTTTTCCTCCGGCGGGCGAAAGGCCTGCGGGTCGGGGCTGCACAGGGTCATGGTTTTCGGATCGAAGGCATCCCATACGGTGGCGTCGGCATAACAGTCGCGAATGCCATCGGCATTGATGCCGCTGATGCGCTTGAGGTAGGGCAGGGGGGGCATGTTCATGATCGACATGCACGGCACGCGGGAGGTGGCAACCGCCGTGAGCAACTCGCGCACACCGGCAGAGCGGTACTGCGGTTCCTGCATCGCCAGCGCCACCAGGTCGTAGTCGGCCGGATTGACCCCGGCCGGGCTGCTCGCCGAGAGCTTGCCCGGGCCTTTGCGCGAATCCAGTTGCACCAGGCCCTCGCGGCCCTTGATCGGCATGCGCACGATGGCGCCTTCCTGGTTGAACACCTCCGCCTCGGCCGGCAGGCAGACCATGTGCACGTCGTGTCCGGCGAGAACCAGCTTGGTGGCGAGCAATGAGCCGTATGACGCGCCCATGATCAGGATGTTGTAGTGCTTGGCCATGAGAATTTCTCCTTTGTTGTGGGTTCTGCCATTGCGTGCCGGCGTGCCGGTTTAAGGGCGGAGGGATTTTTCCGGATTGCGAAATGATGCTTTTGAACTTGTGCCCGCATGCTACTACCGAATGCACGCAGGTCGCGAATTTGCCGGTGTCGTTTCGCATTGCGGAATGTCTGTGCCAGACGGGTTAAACTGCGCATGCAGGTGAAAATACGTTCCCATTCCCCACTGTGATCGGCGATGGCATGAAAACCCTTCTGATTGTTTGGCTGATTAACGCGCTTGCCCTGCTGGCGTTGCCCTATGTCGTGCCCTCGGTGCAGGTGGACGGGTTTGTCACCGCGCTCATCGCCGCGATGGTGCTCGGGCTGGTCAATGCGCTCATTCGTCCCCTCGTGATCCTGCTTACGCTGCCGGCCACCTTGCTGACGCTGGGTCTGTTTATTTTCGTGGTCAACGGGCTGCTGTTCTGGTTCGTCGCGTACTTTCTTGAGGGTTTCCAGGTCGCCGGTTTCTGGTCGGCAGTGCTGGGGGCGTTTGTCTACGCCCTCATATCCTGGGCGGCCAGTGCACTGGTGTTTGGGCACCGCCGCGACTAGGGCGCCCACGCTGTTTTTTCGCCACCGATTGGGAACCAGTCGAGCCGATGTTTGCATCTGAATCGGCTGCGTTGTGGCTGCTTGTCACCGGCACCTTTCTTGCCGCCGGCTTCGTCAAGGGCACCGTAGGGCTGGGCCTGCCCAGCGTGGCGATGGGACTGCTGACGCTGAGCCTGCCGCCGGTGCAGGCGGCCTCGCTGATGCTCCTTCCCTTGTTGGTCACCAACCTGTGGCAGATGCTTGCCGGCCCGGCCTTGCGCGCCATGGTGCGGCGCTTTGCCTCGATGATGCTGCTGTCCTTCGCCGGCACCCTGGCCACCGCCGGTGTGATGAGCGGAGATCGCGCGCGGCTGGCGGCCTTTGGGCTGGGTGTCGTGCTGGTAATCTCGGCGGCACTGGGTCTGTCCTCGTTGCGGCTGCGGGTGCGCCGCGACAGGGAGCGCGGCCTGTCGCCCTTGATGGGCCTTGCCACCGGCCTTATCACCGGCGCCACCGGCGCATTCATCTTTCCTTCGGTGCCTTATCTCGCGGCGATGGACTTGAGCAAGGAAGAGCTGATACAGGCGCTTGGCCTTTCGGCGGTGGTGTCCTCCGTCGCGCTGGGTACGGCGCTGTACCTGCAGGGCACGCTGAGCCTGCCCCTGGCAGGTGTCTCGGTCTATGCGCTGCTGCCGGCGTTTGCCGGCATGATTGCCGGCCAGCAACTGCGCCGCCACGTCAGCGAACAGGCGTTCCGCAAGGTTTTTCAGTCAGGGATCCTGCTGCTGGGCTTGTTTCTGGCTTTTAAAAATCTCTCCTGAATTAAAGGTGCCACCTGGAAACCCGCCACAGAAGCGGGTTTCCAGGTGGTGCCTGGTCAGATCGTCTCCCGCCTTCCCGGGGTGCGTGGCCAAGCTGCTATATTGGTGTCCTGTTTTCAATCCTGATTCATGCACATGAACAAAGTCGGTCGCAACGATCCGTGCCCCTGCGGCAGCGGCAAGAAATACAAGCATTGCCACCAGTTGAGCGAGCGGGGAGGCGCGGCGCCGAGCGTTGTACAGGCCTTTGCGCCGCCGGACGCGCGTGAGAGCCGGCTAGTCAGCCAGGGCAATGCCTTGCAGTCGCAGGGACGGCTGGAGGAAGCGGCCGACTGCTACCGCCAGGCCATTGCCATTAATCCTGGCGCCGCGGAATTGCACAGCAACCTGGGCAACCTGTTCGACAGCCTGGGCGAACGCGACGAGGCGGTGGCGAGCTACCGCAAGGCGCTGGCGCTCAAGCCTGATGTTGCCGCGGTACACAGCAATCTTGGCCTGACGCTGCAGACGCAGGGCCGCTTTGACGAGGCGGTGGCGAGCTACGGTCGGGCCATCGCCCTGCAGCCCGATTACGCCGGCGCGCATTTCAACCTCGGTCTCGCGCTGCAGGCGCAGGGCCGGCACACGGACGCGGCGGCGAGTTACCGCAGGCTGCTCGCCCTGAGACCGGATTATGCGCAAGGGCATAACAACCTTGGCGCCGCGCTCGAGGCCACCGGCAGCCTGGAGGAGGCGGTCGCGAGTTATCGCAAGGCGATCGCGCTCGACCCGGCGCTGCTTGCGGCGCAGAACGGCCTTGCGTCGGCGCTGGGGCGTCTGGTGCCACTGTGGCATGTGCCGATGATGAACGACGTCATACGCAATGAAGCCTATTACGACGCGCTGCGCGCCGCGGTCACGCCCGAATCGCATGTGTTTGAAATCGGCACCGGCTCGGGCCTGCTTGCCATGATGGCGGCACGGCTGGGCGCGAAAAGCGTCACCACTTGCGAAGCCGAGCCGTTGATCGCCGCCACCGCGCGGCGCATCATCGCCGACAACGGCCTTGAAGCGCGCATCACGCTGCTGGCCAAAAAATCCACCGACGTGAACATCGGCACCGACATGGCGCAACCGGCCGATGTCATGGTGTCGGAGATACTGTCAAGCGAGTTGCTCGGCGAACGCGTGCTCGCCAGTCTGGAGGATGCCAGGCGCCGCCTGCTCGCGCCCGGCTGCCGCATCATCCCGGGCGCCGGCAGCATCATGATTGCGTTGTTTGGCGGCGAGGACATCGCCGGAAACCTTGCGGTGGGCGAGGCCTGCGGTTTTGACCTGCGCCAGTTCAATGCCATCGTGCCGCGGCGCCAGACCATCGCCAGGAGTGATCTCGCCATCGAGATGCTCAGCGCCGACACCGAGGCCTTCCGCTTTGATTTTTCCGCGCCTGAACTCGTGCCGCCCGAGTCCCGGCTGCTGCGCATCCCGGTTACCGCCGCCGGCCGCTGTCACGGCGTCATTCAGTGGATACGCCTGGAAATGATCAAGGACATCGTCTTTGAAAACCATCCGGCGGTGAGAGCCGCCGCATCCGGCTGGACGCGCTGCGCCTATGTGTTTGCGTCGCCGCTGGAAGTGAGGCCCGGTCAGGTGCTGCGGGTGTCGGCCGCGCACAATCGCATTTTCCCCTGGTTCGAGTTGCAGGGAATCGACTAGGTAACCGGCTGGAAATGCCCGTCTGGCGGGCGTTTCCAGCCGTTGTGCCGGGTGCCGCCGGTTATTTCTTGCCCAAGCCCAGGCGCGCGGCGCCCTCGGTGTAGAGCTTGGTTTTTTCCTTCATGAACGCATCCATCTCGGCGCCGCCGACATTGACCAGTTCAAAGCCGCTTTTGGCGGCAAGCTCGCCCATTTCCGCGTCCTTGTTCAGCGCCATGAACAAGTCAGACAGGCGTTTTTTCACTTCCGGCGGTGTGGACTTGGGCACGCCGATGCCGCGGTAGGCGCCGTCGACCCAGTCGACGCCCAACTCGCGGAAGGTCGGCACATCGGGCAGCAGCGGGTGGCGCTTTTCCATGGCCACGGCAAGGGCGCGCATCTTGCCCTTGTTGTTGATGGCAAACGCCGTGTAGGACATGGCGCCGCCGACATGGCCGCCGAGCACGGCGGTGCTCATGTCACCGGTGCCCTTGAACGGGATATAGGTGGTCTTGACGCCAAATGCGGCGTCCAGGCGCTCGTGCGCGGCGTGATTGGCCGAGTTCAGACCGGAACCGCCGAGCGAGATCTTGCCCGGGTTGGCCTTGGCTGCGGCGATGAATTCCTGGAAGGTCTTGATCGTGCTCGATTCGGGCACGATCAGCGCGTCGGGCGTGTAGTGGAACCAGAACACCGGCGTGATGTCCTCGGTCTTGTACTGTACCTGGCCTTCGAGCGGCTGGAAGACGATGTGCGGCAGGTTGATGCCGACGACGTTAAGGCCGTCACCGGCGAGCTGGTTCATCTGCGCCCACATCAGGCCGCCGCCGGCACCCGGCTTGTACTGGATGATGGTTTCGATCGCGGCGCAGCGCTTTTTCAACACCATCTGCTGGTGGCGGGCCGACAGGTCGGACTCACCCCCGGCGGGGAAGGCCTGGTAGTAATTGAGGTTCTTTTCGGGACAGGCCTGCGCTTGTGCCGGGGGCGCGGCCAGCATGGCCAGCGGCGCGGCCAGCAGGCACAGTGTTGTGGCGAGTTTTTTCATGCTGACTACTCCTGACTATTCTATTGTGATTATGCAATCCGGCGCTTCGACACCGTAACGGGCAGATTACCATCAACGAAGTGAGGAGGGGCGCGTCGGAACAAACCTTCTTCCCTTTCGTGCCGGCACAGAACCTGCCTTATTAAGTTGCCTGGTCCTTGCCCTTGTTCACGATACGCAAAGCGCCGGCAATGGCTTTGAGCAGTTCTTCGCGCTTGACCGGTTTGGTGAGATAGGCGGCCGCGCCGAGCTGCATGCCGCGCAGGTAGTTCTCATCATCCACCCGGCCGGTAAGCAGTATCACCGGTATCGCATGCGTGGTCTCGTCGCGGCGCAATACGTCGAGCAGCTCGAGGCCATCCATGTAGGGCAGCGAGATATCCGACAGGATAAGGTCGGGCAGCGCCGACAGGATGGCGCGTATGCCTTCGGCAGCGTCTGCAGCCACGCGCACATCGTAGCCCGCCGAGCTGAGGTGCATCTTCAGCGCTTCACGCAGCGAGGTGTCGTCTTCGATTAAAACTACCGATGCCATTGTTCCATCTTATACCGTGCAAGGCCTGGCTGGATTGAAAGAGTGGCCGCCATCATGGATGATACGGGCAATATGCTGGAAACGCCCGACTGGCAAGGCTTTCCAGCCGATTGCCTTGCTTGAGCCGGGCGCTGGGTAGGGGTTATGCGGCTGCCGAGAGCGGCGCGGCGACCTGCTTGATGCCCATTTCCTTGAGGGTCGCGGCAACCGCGCTGACGACATTGCGCATCTCGTTGGCGTCGATGGCGCCGATGCAGCCTACGCGGAAAGTCTCGACCTTGGTGAGCTTGCCCGGGTAGAGGATGTAGCCGCGGTCGCGCACTTTTTCGTAAAAGGCCTTGAAGTTGTAGGCGGGGTCGGCCGGTGCGTGGAAGGTGACGATGATGGGCGCCTGGATGGCCTTGGGTAAAAAGGGCCGGAAGCCCAGGGCCGCCATGCCTTCGATCAAGGCGTCGCAATTGGCCTTGTAGCGTGCGCCGCGCGCCGGCTGCCCGCCGGCCGCCTTGAACTGGTCGACCGCGGCGCGCAACGCGGCGACGACATGCGTCGGCGGGGTGTAACGCCATTGCGTGGTTTTCTCCATGTAGGTCCACTGGTCGTGCAGGTCCATGGCAAGCGAGTGGCTGTTGCCGGCGCATTTTTCCAGCGTGGCTTTTCGGATGATGACAAAACCCATGCCGGGCACGCCCTCCAGGCATTTGCCCGAGGCGGCGATGAGTGCCTCAAAGGGAATCTTGCGCACGTCGATGGCTATGGCGCCGAACGAACTCATGGCGTCGATGATCAGGCCCTTGCCGCGCCTGGCGCATTCGGCGGCGATGTCGGCCAGCGGATTGAGGACGCCGGCGCCGGTTTCGCAGTGCACCTGCGCGACGTGGGTGATGGACGGGTCGGCGTCGAGCGCATCGGCGATCATTTTCCCGGTCGGGTGCTTGTCCTCGGCGATGGCGAGCTCGACGGCGTCGCGGCCGAGATATTTGCAGATTTTCAGGATGCGCTGGCAGTAGGCGCCGTTTTGCGGCACCAGCACCTTGCCATTCCTGGGAACCAGCGTGCCGATGGCCGCCTCGACCGAGAAGGTGCCGCTGCCCTGCAGCGGAACGCAAACGTGGCTGGCTTCGCCGTTGACGACGGCGACAAGGTCCTGGCACAGGCTTGCCGTGATGGCGTTAAAGGAGGCATCCCACGACCCCCAGTCTCGCAGCATCGCCTGCTTGGTGGCAAGCGAGGTGGTCAGGGGGCCGGGGGTGAGCAGGATGGGGTCGTTGCCGATGATCATGTTGTTTCCTTCCAGAAGGCCGTCCGGGTTCCGCAGCTGCCGGAACGTTGGCAGGGCATAAGTTTAACTGCTGCCGGCGGGGCGGCGCCAGCCCTGTGTGCTGCGATCGACCAGGCGCCCGAGGGCAAGGTAGAACAGGCAGACCACCGTCGAGGTGGCGGCTATGAGCATGGCCATCGCCGCGGCGGCGCCGATTTCTCCGGCTTCATCGAGGTTGAGGATGGCGATGGCGGCGAGCTTGGTGTCGGGAGAATAAAGGAACACCACCGCCGAAATGGTGGTCATGGCGTTGATGAAAAAATAGCGGCTGATATCGACCAGTGCGGGGGTGCAGATGGGCAGGGTGACGCGCCAGAAGGTTTTGTAAAACGGCACCTTGAGCGAGGCGGACACCGCCTCGAACTCATTGTCGAGGGCCTTGAGCGCGGTCACCGCAGTGAGGTGGCCGGTGGTGTAAAAGTGCACGATGGTGCACAACACCAGGATGGTGAGGGTGTGGTAAAGCGGATTGAGCGGGTTGTCCGGGTGGACGAAAAAGAAAATATAGCTCAGGCCCAGCACCAACCCGGGCACCGCCATGGGCAGCGTGGCGAGCAGCCGGACACAAGGCCGCAGCCAGTCCATGCCGCGGGTTTTTTCCAGCAGGTAGGCGCCGATAAATACCATGGCGGTGCCGAACAGGGCGCAGCAAAAGGCCAGCGTCAGGCTGTTGAAGAAGGCGACGTTGACCTCGGCATCGACGAGGCCGAAGGTGTAGTGGCGCAGCGTGAGCGACATGTCGTAAGGCCAGAACTTCACGAACGAGGCGAAAAACGCCATGCCCAGCACCGCCAGCATCAGCAGCACCACCAGCAGGCAATACGCGCTCATCAGCCAGTCGAACAGCGGCGCGGGCCTGGGAGCGTAGGGCACGGCGCGCGAGGAGAGCTGGGCGTTTTGCCTGTCCTGCAGGAAATAATCGACGACAAAGGTGAGCACCGCCGGGGCGAGCAGCAACAGGCCGACCACCGCGCCGCGCTCGAAGTCCTGCTGGCCTATGACCAGCTTGAACACATCGGTGGCGAGGACGTTGAAATCACCGCCTATCACCTTGGGTATGCCGAAGTCGGTGATCACCAGGGTAAAGGTCACCATGGTCGCGCTGATCAGGCCGTACTTGGCGCCGGGCAGGGTGATAGTGAAAAACTTGCGCAATGCCGAGGTGCCGAGGGCGTCGGCGGCCTCGTAAAGGCGCGCGTCCGAGAGCGACAGTGCCGTGACGAGAATCATCAGCGCGTGCGGGAAGACGCTGAAAATCTCCGCCAGCACAATGCCCGGGGCGCCGTAGATGGAGTTGATGCCCAGCCATTGCATCAAGTCTTTTAGCGCGCCCTGGTTGCCGAACCAGTAAATCAGCGAGATGGCCGACAGCAGCGAAGGCGCGAGCAGCGGAACGAGGGTGATGGTGCGCAGCACGCCCTTGGCCGGCATGCAGCTCCTGGCAATGGCGTAGGCGAACACAAAGGCGGCAGGAATTACCGCCAGCGTGACCGCGGCCGACACCCAGAGGCTGTTCCACAGCGATTGCGCCAGCGAGGGCGATTCGAAATAGGAAACGAAATTGGCGAGGCCGACAAAGGCCCCGTCCTTGCCCTCGACGCTCTTTACCAGCAGGGTGGAGAGCGGGGCGAGCAGGAACACCACCAGCGTCATGCCTATGACAAGCAGCAGCAGGTGGGCGATGCGGTCGGACCAGTAGGTGCGCAGGCGCGGCACTGCGCCGCCATGCAGGACCGCTGCGGTTGCGCTCGCGCTCATTGCGCGGCGTGGAAAATGCGCATGCGCTCGGCCATGACACGAATACGCAGCCGGCTGCCTTCCGCGAGGCCCAGTTCATCGAGCAGGTTGAGCGAGAAGTAGACGGTGACCGGTTGGTCTTCCATTTTTTCGAGCGCCACCCGTACGTGGCAAAAGGCGCCGAGAAACTCGATTTTCTGGATCCGGCCCCAGACAGAGTGCGGGTCGTCGTCCTCGACATTGCGCGCCAGCAGGTCCTCGGGGCGCAGGTAGATGCGGATGGTGCCGTCGTTCGCAACGCTGTGGCCGGCTCCGGGCAGCTGGAAGCTGCGCGCACCGATGCGATAGCGCCCGTCGCCTTCGCTCAGCGCGTTAAGGACGTTGATCTTGCCGACAAAATCGGCGACAAAAGGCGAGGCCGGTTCACGGTAGATTTCCAGCGGCGTGCCGACCTGCTCGATGACGCCGTGGTTCATCACGACGATTCGATCGGCCATTGCAAGCGCCTCTTCCTGGTCATGGGTGACCATGATGGTGGTGACGCCGACTTTTTGCTGCAGCGCGCGCACCTCGCCGCGCAGGCGCAGGCGTTCCAGGGCATCGAGCGCCGACAGCGGTTCATCGAGCAGCAGCAGGCCGGGCGAGGTGGCGAGGGCGCGGGCAAGGGCGATGCGCTGTTGCTGGCCGCCGGAGAGCTGGTTGGGGTACTTGGCCTGGCTGCCGGGCAGGCCGACCAGTTTGAGCAGCTCGACGACTTTCTTCGCCGCTTCGGCGCGCGGCACCTTGCGGTTCACCAGGCCGTAGGCGACGTTGGCGGCGACGCTCAGATTGGGAAACAGGGCGTAGGACTGGAAGACGATGCCGTAGTCGCGCTGCGGCGGTGGCAGAAGTGATATGTCGCGGCCGTTTTGCACGATACGTCCGGACGACTGGGTTTCGAGGCCGGCGATGATGCGCAGCAGCGTGGTCTTGCCGCAGCCAGAAGGTCCGAGGAAACACACCAGTTCGCCCTTGCGGATGTCCAGGTTGATGTTCTTCAGCGCCTGGAACTTGCCAAAGTCCTTGCTGATGCCCTCAATGCGCAGGAATGCGTCGTCGCTACTCAAGTAAACACCCCTTGGTGGTGCCGGCTTAAATGCAAAGCCGCAAAGAACGCAGGTCTTGCGTCGCTTTGCGGCTTGTGCGTTGGCCTGCTGAAGTTACAGTCTTGCCGTGCAATCAACGCTTCAATCAACGATTCAATCAGCGCTTCTCGGATTTGACGTCGTAACGCTTGTTCCATTCGGCGAGGATGCGTGCACGATTGTCGGCGGCCCATTTGAAATCGTTCTTGACCAGGCGCGCCTCGTAGTCCTTGGGCACGTTGGCCAGCGGCGGCGCGACACCCGGTTGCGCGGTAATGGCGAAGTTCTTGCCATAGAGGATCATCGCGTCCTTGCTCGAAGCCCAGTCGGCGAGGCGCTTGGCGGCGGCGAGGTTCTTGGTGCCCTTGTGAATGGCAAAGGCTTCAAGGTCCCAGCCGAGGCCTTCCTTGGGGAATACCAGGTCAATCGGCGCGCCCTTGGCCTTGTTGGCATTGCCGCGGTATTCAAAGG